>Ga0302319_10009705_pt1 | contig 18455 bp, 19 predicted proteins | sample Bog_T0_2_FD_203319 | JGI IMG/M metagenome (GOLD analysis project Ga0302319, IMG submission 203319) | Peat permafrost microbial communities from Stordalen Mire near Abisko, Sweden - Bog_T0_2 | ecosystem: Environmental > Terrestrial > Soil > Wetlands > Peat | place: Sweden: Abisko, Stordalen Mire...
GCGCATCTTCGGCTTCACCAAGGTTCGTTATCGCGGCTTGAAGAAGAATCACGAATGGGTTTGTGCGGGCCTTGCCCTTGTCAACCTCTATCAGAACCGCAAGCGGCTGGCCAAGATCAACCTGCGGATGGTCCAGCAAAGGGCGTAGTGTGTCTGCCGGAGGCTGAAAAGAGGCCTTCAGCGGACAAAACAAACAGCAGAACAGCCGCGAAAACCAGCAAACAAAGCAAACAAAGCTAACAATCACTCCGGTACGCCTATAACTCACAGTTGATCAGAGGTTCCCTAAATGGGGGCCCCCAGAGCCGGGGTCCCCGCGGAAGGCCTTCGTCCGTGGGGTGGAGAGCCTGCGCTGAGCTAGTCGAAGTGTCCGGATTTTCGGACATGGGATCGCTCGACTCTCGACCGTCCGTTCTCAGCGTTCACGCAAATGCGACGGAGTGCCAAATTTCATGATTTAGGCTGAGATTGCGGGCATCGTTTCCATTCCTTGCGCCTGCGCGGAGGTTCGTGTGACCTGGATGATTCTGCTGGTTGGGCTGGTGGTGGGAATGGTTTCCGGCGTGGTGGGCATTGGCGGCGGCGTGTTGTTTGTACCGGCGCTCATCTGGCTGCTGGGCATGAGTCAGCACAAGGCACAGGGAACCTCGCTAGCTGCATTGCTGGCGCCGGTAGGCATCTTTGCATTCTTGGAGTACTACCGCAAGGGGAACGCCGACCTGCGTGTGGGGCTGCTGCTGGCGGCGGGATTTCTGGTAGGCGGATACTTTGGCGCCGTGGGCGCGCAACACATGCCGGAGTTGTGGCTGCGGCGCATCTTTGCCGTGACGCTGGTGGCCGTGGGCGGACGCATGTGGTTCAGCCAATGAGGCGCGCAAGTTAGAGTTCAGCGCAGGGCGCTATACCGACGCGATGAAGCGCAGACGCACATAGAAGGCGGTCCAATTGCCTTGCTCATCGCGTAGGGCCGGCGCAAGCAGCGCGGTTGTATCCTCGACGACCCTTTCGCGGATCTGCACCGGCAAGCCGTCGAGTACGCCGCGACGAAAGGTTTTGAGCCATCCCTGCATGCCGCTCTCGGGCAGCAGCGTGGGCCGCTGAATCAGCGCGATTTGCTGCACCTCGAATCCGTGCTTGGCGAGCCTTTGCGCATAGCCCTCTTGGGTGGGGTAGTAGTTCAAGGCATCTTCGCGGTCACCGTACCCGTGCCGCGCCAAAACAGCCGAGAGCGCCACGCGAATGGCGGCAATGTTGCCGTGGCCGCCCATCTCCGCCACAAATCGCCCACCGGGCTTGAGAACGCGGCGCACCTCGGCCAACATGGCGTCCTGATCGCGGACCCAGTGGAGAGCGGCATTGGAAAAGACGGCATCGAAGGCGCGGTCTGAAAATGGAAGCGCCTCGGCACTGGCCTCCATGACCACAATGCCCCTTGAGCGCGCGGCTTCGACCATCTCTGGCGATGTATCGGCGCCCACCACAGTTGCGCCGCTGACAGCGATCCTCTGGCTCAACTGTCCGTCGCCGCAGCCCAGATCCAGGATGCGTTCACCGGGCTTGGCCGCCAGCCACTCGAGTACTCCGCTGGCCAATCCATGCACAAATTTGCCGTTCTTTCCGTATGCAAGGGGATCCCACGTCTGCGCCGTCACAAATACCCTCCGCTTCCAAGGCCGATGTAGCAGGGAAATACAAGACAGAGTCATTCTACTCCGTCGCGGTTCGACGAGAGTTTACACAAATGATTCAAGCATGGGAAGGATACGCAGAGCATAGTGGCAATCGGCATGCTCGCAGCCGATTTTTTGAGGTTCTCGAAACGGGCTCAGGCAACGCCTCAGATCGACTGAACGGGCAGCAGGGTCAGGTCGTCAACCAGGCCGACTTCTTTCTGGACAAAGGGTTCGCCATAGCGCACGCCGGCCAGCAGTCCGTAATGGCGGGCCTCGGCAAGGGTGCGCTCGCGAATCTCGTCTTCTGGAACGAAAAGGGTGTTTCCGGCCGGCTGGTTGGCGTATTGCGAGCGGTAGGCCATGAGCGCGGCGTGGCGCTGCTCGATGAAAGGCGAAATGTCTACGATGAAACTGGGGCGCACGTCTGCGTAGAGGCTGGCGTAGACGATCTTGAAGGGGCGATGCGGAGCTGATCCGGTATCGACCTTGGCGAGGCCTGCGAGGAAGCAGGCTTCATAGCCGAGGGAAGCGGAGATGGCGTGATCCGGGTGGCGCGCCTGCCAGTAAGGCAAGATGACTACGCGCGGGCGGATATGGCGCAGGACTCGAACGATTTTGATACGGTTTTCGAGGGTGTTCTCGACCGCGCCGTCGGGCAGGTCCAAAGCCTTGCGCCAGCCCACGCCCAGCAACTGCGCTGCTTGCTCTGCTTCCTGGGCGCGCTCTTCCGCAGTTCCGCGGGTTCCAGCCTCGCCCTGGGTCAAATCCAGAATGGCCGTGCGCAGGCCGCGCGCTGCCATGCGAAGCAGAGTTCCGCCACAAGTTTGTTCCACGTCGTCGCGGTGGGCGGCGATGGCCAGAATGTCGGCCGTGGGAGGATCGGGAGAAGGCGTGATCGCCATTAGGAATTGGTCCCGTAAGACGGATTGTTTAGGTTCGTGCTATCCCACCCTAGCCGCAAAAACAAAGACGCGGCGAGGGTGGGGCACCCAGCCTACTGTTCACTGGACTCAGTAGACGGTGTTGTTGCCGTCGGTGAGTCCGTCCATGTAGGCCACATCGTAGGCTGTGCCGGTTACGGTGACATACTGGTTGTCGATCGAGGCGCCGTCCACGGTGGAGTAGATGTACACCTGCCCGCCCTCAGCCGTGTAGATCTTGTGCAGGCCTGTCACTCCGGCAATTCCGGTCGCATCGCCGATATACGGCTCGATCATGGTCACGGCGTTTTTGGCGGTATTGAACATGGTCAGGCAGCCGTAGGACTGGCCGGTGGCGGCGCGCACCCCGTTTGTGCATTGGGTCATGCCGATCCACAGCGTATTGTCGTCGGCCAGCAACATGCGGCTGACGGCACCGGGAGCCCCATCGCTGATGGGGATAGAGTTGGAAACCGCGGCGGGACTTTTGGAAAAATCCACCACCGTGAGGTTGCCGGCGAAGAGCGCCTGGCCTTGTACCTGTTGAGGCTTCTGGCCCACGACATAGAGCGTGGTGGTATCGACCAGCGCGTTGCTTGCGCCGCCGGGGATGGCAACGGTCGAACTGGCAAGAGCTGCATTGGTGGGCAGTTTTCCCGACTGCTGACCGATGAGAAAGATCATCGGAGCCACGGTGATTGGTGTGATCGACGCCTTGGAACCACCGCACTCCGGTCCGCAGTTGAGGATGTAGGCGGTACCGCCATCGGGGGAGAAGACGGCCTTGACGGGCCGGTCAAATACGAGCGGGGCGCCATAGTAGTTGCCCGTAGCATCCACATTGTCGGGACTTTGCGCCTGGAAGAGGCAATAGACAGGCGCATTCTGAGGTTCGCAGTCTACCGCGGCCTTCGGCCAGCTGGCGGACCCGGCGGAGTAGGCAATTTGCTGGGCCGCTGTGAGCTTACGCGGATAGTAGATGTAATTCGAGTTCTGCTCGAAGGCCAGCGCCACGGAGCCGCCTTGGTTCACGCTGACGCGATAGACGCCGGGCAGGCTCAACGGAAAGGAGCCGCCGTTGCTCCGTTCCAGCACGGTGAATACGCGGGCGGACTGGTTTGCGGCGAAGAGGAAGCCCTGATTGCGTGTGGCGAATACGCTGGAAGATAGCCCGTTCAAACTCCCCGCGCTTCCATTCGTGGCCTCGGTACCATAGTTGATTGAGATGACACTGCCGTCGCCCGAGCCGTAGATAATTCCCGTCTGCTCCTCGGGCATGTTCTGGATGGTGATAGGCAGGGCGCTGGAGTAGCCGGAAATAGAGAATGAGCCGGGCTTGCCGTTAAAGCCGCTGCGGGTGTCGTAGTAGGCATCCACGAATGTAAGCGCGCCTCTGGTGTAGGCGCTGGGGTTCTGGATTGCGATCAGAACGCGATTGGTCAAGCCGCTGGGGGGCAAGTTCCGGCCCGCAAAATAGGTGGTGCCGCCACAACCTGCCAGCGCGCCAGCAACCACCAAGGCCGCTGCGGCGATCATCGAAAGACTTCTCTTCTTCAAAATCCCTTACCTCGACGGAATGCGCGGAATGAGCCGCGGATTTTGTCCGCGGCCGGGACCGCGTCGTGAACACAGAACAGCGACTGCCGCAAGCCCCGGCAGAGCGCGGATTTCCGCGGCTCAAACCCGATGCTGCACAAAGTTATGACTCCCGAAGTATAACAAAGTGGGCCGCCCGGCTGGCGCGGCAGGCGCGTGTGGCTTAGCATGGTTAGAGAATGCCGAAGTTCGCGGACATCTTCGCTAACCGTCCCATACTCGCCGACGGCGCCATGGGTACCGTGCTCTATGCCCGGGGCATCTTTATCAATCGCTGCTACGACGAGCTGAATCTCTCCGACCCGGCCATGATTCTTGCCATTCACGAGGAGTATCTGCAGGCCGGGGCGGAGATTCTTGAAAGCAATACGTTTGGGGCCAACCGGTTCCGGCTTGCCCGGCACGGCTTGGCCGGGAAAGTGGCCGAAATCAACACGGCTGGGGTGAAGCTGGCGCGCCAGGCGGTGGAACATCTCAAGGACAAGCAAGCCAGCGAGGCGTGGGTGGCCGGAACGGTGGGCCCGCTTGGCGTCCGGTTGGAGCCGCTGGGCAAGACCGGACTGGACGAAGCGCGCGCGGCCTTTGCCGAGCAGATCCAGGCCTTGGCAAAGGCCGGCGTGGACCTGCTGATTGTTGAAACCATGTCCGCGCTGAACGAGGCTCACGAGGCGCTTGCCGCGGCCCGCGAGGTGGCCCCGGAGCTGCCCGTGGTTGTGATGGTGACCGTGGACGACGAGGGCAACTGCCTGGACGGTGCATCTCCAGCCAATGCCGCAGCTCTGCTGACCGAGTGGGGCGCGGATGCAATCGGGGTGAACTGCTCGACCGGGCCGACCACGGTGCTGACGGCTGTCGAAGCGATGCGCAAGGCCACCGCTCTGCCCCTTGCCGCCATGCCCAACGCCGGGCTGCCCAGAGCCGTGGAGGGCCGCAATATCTACCTCTGCTCGCCCGAATATATGGCGAGCTTTGCCCGCAAGGCCATTGCCGCAGGAGTGCAGATTGTGGGCGGGTGCTGCGGCACCACCCCCAATCACATTCGAGCCATGCGCTCGGCCATGCGCGCCATCGATGCGCAGGCGCGCGTGGAGAGTTCGGGCACAGCTCCCGCTCTGAATACGGAGACACCGCCAGCGCGGCTGGGCGCACGCTCCCGGATCGGGGCGCTGATTGCCGAGGGCAGCTTCGTCACGCTGGTAGAGATTGTTCCGCCGCGCGGCATCGACTGCTCGCAGGAGATCGAAGGAGCACGGCTGCTGGCCTCGCTCGGAGTCCACGGCATCAACGTTCCCGACTCTCCTCGCGCCTCTGCACGCATGAGCGCGCAGAGCCTGTGCATCCAGATTCAGCAACACACCGGCATTGATACAGTTCTGCATTACACCTGCCGCGACCGCAATATTCTAAGCATTCAGTCTGACCTGCTGGGAGCCTCTTCGATCGGGCTGCACAATATTCTGTGCCTGACCGGCGACCCACCCAAGCTGGGCAACTATCCTGACGCCACCGCAGTGTTTGACGTGGACTCCATCGGTCTGGTCAACATGGTGCAGCGGCTGAATCACGGACTCGACATTGGCGCCAACTCGATCGGCGCCAGCACCAACTTCACGATTGGGGTGGCCGCCAACCCCGGCGTGCCGGATCTCGATCAGGAGATGCGGCGCTTCGCCTACAAAGTGGAGGCAGGCGCGGAGTACGCCATCACCCAGCCGGTCTTCGATCTGCGGCTGCTGGAGAGCTTTCTCAAACGCATCCGGGAGTATCGCATCCCGGTGATCGCCGGTATCTGGCCGCTCACCAGCCTGCGCAACGCCGAATTCATGAAGAACGATCTGCGCGTCTCCATGCCTGAGGAAATCATGCTGCGCATGGCGCAGGCCGACACGCCCGACGCGGCGCGGCGCGAGGGCATCAAGATTGCGCAGGAAATGCTGGAAGCTGTGCGCCCGCTGGTTCAGGGCGTGCAGGTGAGCGCGCCATTTGGCCGCTACACGGTCGCGGCCGAAGTGATCGCCAGCGTGCTGCCGCCCTCCGCAGCCCCTTCCACGGAGTAACGCACATGCCCTCGTTTGAAGAATCGCTCAAGAAGCTTGAAACCATCGTCGATCAACTGGAAAAGGGCGACCTTGCCCTGGAAGAGTCGCTGAAGCTCTTCGAGGAGGGCGTCGGACTGTCGGCGGCCTGCAAGCAGGAACTGGATGCCGCTGAGGGCAAGGTACAGATATTGGTGAAGCAGCGCGACGGTTCCCTGAAGCCGGAGCCGTTTTTGACCGAGAAGCCGTTTTGAGACGGCGAGCGCAGCGCGGGAAGAGTCCATGCCAGGTCTTCATCGGCGTCCCTGTGCAAGAGCGATCGAGTATTGGGTCAGCTTGCCGCTGGAATCCAGGCGAACGGGATGCCGGCATGAGGTTTACCTCCGAACGAATTGCGCGCGAGAGCAGCAGCGCACCGCACGATCGAGCTGCCGGGAGGGCCAGTTGCTGAAGACCTTGTTGATACAACCGGAATATTCCGAGAAGTTCCGCTGCATCGGTCCGGCCTGTGAGGACTCCTGCTGCGTGGGTTGGAATGTGGACATCGACAAGGCAACCTATGAGAAGTACCAGACCATACCCGCAGGCCCTTTGCGTGTTTTGATCGACGCCAATATCGTGCGCCTGCAAGCAGGCCCAGACGGCAAGAAACCGCTTGGATTTGCTCGCATCAACATGCCGCCCTCCATGGAGTGCCCGTTTCACAACGCGGAGCGCCTCTGCCAGATTCAGATGGAACACGGCGAATCGTATCTTTCGCATATCTGCGCCAGCTATCCGCGTACCACTCTTGCCATCGATAAGTTGAGCGAGATGACGCTGACGCTATCCTGCCCTGAAGCCTGCCGCCTGGTGCTCTTGAACCCCGACCTGCTGGCGTTCAACGCAGACACCGCGCGTCAGGTGGACTCGAACGATACAAAGAGCAATCTCCCGCTGATTCGCTATTTCTGGCCTATCCGCGAGTTTACGATCGGCTTGATACGTAACCGGGCTTACCCGCTGTGGCAGCGGATGTTTCTGCTGGGGACGTTTTCGCGGCGATTGGAGGCCGTTGTTCGCGGAGAAGTGAAGGGAGGCTTTCCCGCGATGCTCAAGGGCTTTTCAGGCGCAGTAGCCTCGGCAAGTTTAATTGGTTCCATCGAGACCATCCCAGCCGACCTCGCGCTTCAACTGGGGATGGTGCTGAGCATGATGAAACTTCGAGCGAGCGGTGGGCGCCTGTCCCCTCGCCTTGTCGAAAGCCTCAACGCCTTCGCCGAGGGGATCGGCTATGAGCGAGAAACTACGCTTCAAGGCCTAAGCGCCAACTACGCCGCTGCCTATGAACTCTACTATGCGCCGTTTTTTTTCAAGCATCCCTACATTCTTGAGAACTACCTGATCAACATGATCTTCCGCAAAGTATTCCCTTTTGGCGTTCAACTGTCCGATAAGGCGGCCACGCCCCAGCCGGCAAAGGAGTTCGCTCTTCTGGCGGCGGATTTTGCGCTCATCAAGGGCCTGCTGATCGGAGTCGCCGGCGGCCACAAGGAGGCATTCTCCGCCGAGCACGTCGTGCAGACCGTTCAAACCGCCTTCAAGTTCTTCGAACACAATTCGGATTTTCTGGTCAACGCCTATCAAATCCTGGTGACAAAGAAGCTGGACAACGCGCACGGCCTCACCATGCTGCTGAGAAATTAGCGCGATAACGCTCCAGGGCTGTTCATGAACGCTGTGCGGTCATGGCTGCCCTGGCCGCGTTTTTGTGATTGAGGCTGGAGCCTGTTGTTGACTTTCGCGCTGGTGGCGCTGGGAACGGGCATTTCTGAAAATTTTCCAATGCTTCCGTTGTCCTAATGGGCAACCGGCTGCATCGATTCTGGGTGCATTTCATCCCAGGACGCAGCAAAACGCGCTGCCCTGCTGCCAGGAGCGCCGGTTGCGTCCTAACCCCCCGATTCGGTACCCATACGCTGAGAGTTTCCGCTGCATTGGCTCGGCGTGCGAGGACACATGCTGCCAGGGGTGGAGCGTACCCATCGACCGTGCGGCCTATGAAAAGTACCACAGCCTGCCCGTCAGCGCCTTGCGCACGCTGATTCTTCAACATATCGATACGGATGCCGCGCAGACGCCGCTGCGCACGGAAGGCAACAACGGAGCGGGGAGCACGCCCGCGGACGTCTTCGCCAAGATCCGCATGAACGACGCGAACGAGTGCCCGATGCTGAGCAAAGACCGCCTGTGCCGGATTCAGGCGGAGCTTGGCGAGGGACTGCTCTCCCATGCCTGCGCGACTTATCCGCGCATTGTGCTTGCGGCGGGCGGCGACGAAGAAAGGGCGCTGACGCTCTCTTGCCCGGAGGCGGCGCGGCTGGTGCTGCTTACGCCGAACCTGCTTGGTCGGAGTTCTTCCATCTCGCCTGGTTTGGCAGGCGTGGAAGAGTCCGCCGCCGAAGTTGGCGAAGGCGGCGCGGGCGCTCTGCCGCCCCATTTCTGGCGGGTGCGGGAGTCGGTTCTGGCGCTGCTCAAGAATCGCGCTTACCCGCTCTGGCAGCGGCTGTTTCTGCTGGGTATTTTGTGCAGGCGGCTGGACTCGATCGGCAAAGGAGAGCTTAACCGCGGTATTCCCGAGTTTCTGCGGGACTTCGATGCGACGGTGGCCACGGGAGCGCTGCGCGCGGCGATGGAGACGCTGCCCGTGGATCGCGCGGCGCAGTTGGATGTGGTGCTGCGCCTGGCGGGGATGCTGCTGCATCGCTCCAACGTTCGGCCGCGCTTCGTCGAGTGCGTGCAGGCCTTCACCGTGGGCATCGGCAACGGGCCGGGAGCCACGCTTGAGAGCCTGGCCGCGCAATACTCCCTGGCGCACGATCGCTTTTATGAGCCATTCTTTCGCCGCCATCCGCACATTCTTGAAAACTACCTGATTAATACGGTCATACGCGGCCAGTTTCCGTTTGGTCGGGACGGAATGCAGGCGGGCGCGCCGCCCCCGATGGAGTGCGAGTTTGCTTTGCTGACGGCTCAGTTTGCGCTGATGAAGGGGCTGCTGATTGGCGTGGCGGGGTTTCACGGGGAGCGGTTTGCCGCTGAACACGTAGTGCATACAGTGCAGGCCGCGGCAAAGCACTTCGAGCATCATCCGGAGTTTCTGAAGCTGGCCCATGGGTTGCTGGTGGAGAGCGGCATGGACGGGGCGCGCGGGCTGGCGATTCTGCTCAGGAATGCGGGGACAGGTGAAGTTTCAAGCGGACCCAAGCCAGCATCTCAGGAGAAAGATGCTCCAGGGAGGCCAGATGGAAGATCGGTTTTGGCGCAGGGTTCGAGTCAGCGCCGAGGGCCGGGTTCGGTTCGGGGGCTGGCAGGCACAGCCCTTCCGGAATGACGCCATCGGCGCTTGACCTGGTCACCAGCGCATCCGCAAGCAGAACAGCCGCGGTGAAAGAGGGCTTGCGGACCACGGGCGCCAATCCTTTGCCGGGGCTGGCATGGATGAGCAGGCAGAGATCGGGCCGCACATGGTGGACGATGCCGTTGGACTCGAAGAGAAGATTTGTGCCGCGCCCAAACAGTGGCCAGAGTTCGCTGAGCATCGGCGGAAAATCGGGAGCGGGCGGATGGCCGAGCTGGGGCGGCGTGGCCAGCAGGGCGCGCACGGCTCCCGCGGCCAGATAGCGGGCGGTATCGGTTTCCTCTCCGGGGGTTGTTTCTTCCCAGATAGGTTTGGGCTGGCCGTGATCGTCGGCGGTGATCTTGACGGCGGTCCATCGGAACTCCGGCAGCGCGGCGATGAGGCCGCAGACCAGCGCGGTCTTGCCCACGCCCCGGTTGCTGCCGCCTACTACGATGATCGCCACGATGCTATTCTCCGTCCGCGCTTGCCTTACTGCTGAAAGCGAAGGCAGTTCCGGTCCGCGTCCTTGACATACATCTCGCGGTTACCCCAGGTTTGATCGGTGGGCGGGAGGTCTACGACCACTCCAGCCGCGAGAAACTCGGCATAGAGAACATCCACATCGTCAACGAGGAGATTGACTACGCCGCCCGCAACGCCGTCACCGCTGAAGGAAGACAGATTGATCGAGACTCCATCGCGGGAGATTCCCATGTAGCAGGGGTCGGCTTCGCCGCCGTGCGGGCCGTGGGCATATTCCAGGCGAAAGCCGAGGCTTGTGCAGTAAAAGTTCTGAGCCTCGGCTGCATTTGAAACGTGCAAAAGTGGAACAGCAAGTTTGATCATGGGAGACCTCCAATTTACCCAATGTCTTTGGCTGGGGTTTTCGCGCCGCGCTTGGCGAGCCGCGCCAGCACGGCCTGCTCGCGGAGAACCTGTTTGAGAGGGCGGGCGGGTGTGCCCCATAAGACGGTGCCCGGCTTGAGGCCTTGGTTGGTAACCGTCTTGCCGCTCAGAACGCCGGCCTGTCCGCCCAGAATCACGCCGGGGCCAACGTGCGCGTGGTCGCCCAGCCCCACCTGCCCGGCAATGACCGCGCCTTTGCCCACCGTGCAGGAGCCAGAGATGCCAGTGAGCGAAACGAGAATCACGTCTTCGCCGATATCGCAGTTGTGGCCGATGTGAACCAGATTGTCGATCTTCGTGCCGCGGCGGATGCGGGTCTCGGCGAGGGCCCCGCGGTCGATGGTGGAATTCGCGCCGATCTCCACGTCGTCTTCGATGACCAGCGTGCCCTGCTGCGGGAATTGAGTATAAGCGCCGGTGGCGTTGTCGCGGACGTAGCCGAAGCCGTCGGCGCCCAGCACTGCGCCGGCGTGGACGATGACGCGATTGCCGAGCGTGGTGCCGTGGTAGACGGTCACATGAGGATAGATATGGCAGTTCTCACCGATGCAAACAGCGGCACCGATGATTGCGCCGGCATCGATGCGGGTTCCTTTGCATATGTGGGTCGGCCCTTCAATCACCACGCCGGGGCCAATGCTGATTTCCTCGTCGAGTTGAACATGCGGACCAATGACTGCCGTTGGATGGACGCCTGTTGGGGTGTGAGGAAGTGCGAGCAGTTTGGCCGCACGGGCAAACCAGAGGCGCGGCTGATCAGCTTCAACAATGCCCATCTCCTGATCCCAGGAGTCGGTGACAGCACAACCTGGCTTGAGAACTACCGCGGATGCGCCGCTTCCCAGGGCGCCGGCAGCTGATTTGGAGTCTTCGGCAAAGACCAAGTCCCCTGGGTTTGCTTCCTGTGGGTCTTGCACGCCGATGATAGGTATCTCGGGGTCGCCTTGCACAATCTTGCCACCGAGTGTCTGGACCAGTTCACCTAGAGTGCCCTGCTTCATCCGTGTCTCCTTCGCTCTGCCGTGAACCTCAGTACAGCCCCGGCTCACCCGCCGGCCTCGTTTTCCAGCGGCGGTGAATCCATAGCCACTGGTCAGGATAACGCCGAATCCAGGACTCGATAGCGGAAGTGCATAGCTGCGTGCCAGCCAGAATGTCGGCAGATGCGTCGGCGGTGTGCGGAATCTCGATTTCGGGGCCGAAGTGAAGAATGTATTTGCGCTCAGCCGGCTCCCAGAGCATGAACCCCGGCAGCACAGCCGCGCCGGTTTTGCGCGCGATGTGAGCAAGTCCTGTGGCTGTGCAGGCCTCCACGCCAAAAAACTTCACGAACTCGCCTTGAGGCGGTGTCATGTTGGTGTCCATGAGGATGCCAACGGTCTGTCCCGAACGCATCGCAGTCAGCAGGCCGCGGCCAAAGTCGTCCTTTGAGATCACCCGATTGCCGTGGAGGCAGCGGATCGCATTGACGAACGCGTCGAGACGGCGGTTGTCGAGCGGGCGGATGACCATGCTCATGGGGTGGCCCATCAGCGAGTGGTAAAAGCTGGACAGCTCCCATGCACCCAGGTGGCCGGTGACGATCAGCACCCCTTTGCCGCGGGCCTGCGCGGCGAGGTAGTTTTCCATGCCCTCGGCGCGAATCCAGTCAAGAGTGTTCTCCGGGGTGTAGCGGGCCATGCGGCAGAACTCGACCAGTTGCCAGCCGAGATGGCGGTAGACGCCGCGCAGGATGCGGTTCTTTTCCTTGATAGATAGCTCGGGCTGGGCTAGCGCGAGATTGCGCCAGCCCACGCGGCGCAGGCGGCCAAACGACCAATAGAGCGCGAAGGCCAAGCAGCCAGCCAGCGCACGCGCCAGCCCGCGCGGGATTGCGCCCAAGGCGCGCGCCACGGCAAGAACGAGCCTGTATTCGAGATTTTCCCGCATGATGGAAGGCAAAGATCAGTTTAGCCCCCGGATGCGGCTGAGCAATCCACTACTGGCGGTTCTTGGCTCGGACGAAGTTCTGGGCCACGTCGCGGACAAACGGGATGGCGCCCTCTGGAACCTCGACGCTGCCCTTGAGGATGGCCTCGAAGCTGTGCGGCTGGCCGAAGTAGAGCTCAGTATCGTCGGAGTTCTGGCTGACGCTGGTGCCGTCTAGATCGATGCCGGCAAACAACCCCTTGCTGCGCGAGTAGCTGAGCAGCTCGGCATTCATCTTCCAGTCGGTGGCGGCCTGGCCGTTGCGGCCCACGGGACCAGCCGCGGCAGAGGCATCGCCGCCGATCTTGAACTTGCTCTTGAGCAGATCCTGAAAGCCCCGCTCATTGACGGCGATCAGGATAAGGTCAGTGGACTGCCCGCCAATCTGGAAGCCGAACGAACCGCCGGCCATGCGGATGAAGACCGGCGCGCTCCAGCCGTGGCCGGTGCGGCACGTGACCACGCCTTGGCCATACTGCGCGCCCACGACGAAGGCTCCCTTGATCATTCCCGGAACCACCGCCACGCAGGTTGCCTGTTGCAGGATGTTCAACGGGACAGTTGCGTCCTGAGCGGACATGATGTGGTCCAGGACCAGCTTGGCTTGGTCAATGCGTAGCTGCAAATCCTCGCGTGTCGAGGCTGCTTGGGCGGTGCAGGTGAGCATGAGGCAAATCGACAGAAGTGGGCATACGGAAGCAATTTTTTTCTTCATATCCGTTTCCTTTTCATTCCGCTGCCGGCAACGGCGCGGAGGATTCAGTCTTGCATGGTTCGGAGGCGCTGTGGCCGCCGCATTCGATCAGGTCGCCGTCGGTGAGCGGCGGTCTCTCCGCAATATCGGAACCGGCGGAGCACCCAGACAACCCGTGCGTCCTGAAACAGGCTACAGCATGGATGCGCGTCTTTACGGTGAACGCCAGCATCCAGAACGGCGAACTGCTCTGGATGCTGTGATGCGCGGATGGACGTTGGGGAGGGCTGAAGCGGGTTGGGCAGAACGGTTTTTAGCTGGGAGGCCAAAAAAGAGGAGTTCCCCGGAGGCATTACGAAAATGATTCCGGGGAACTCCTTTCCCCAGATCTGCTTTGTTGCTGTAATGGAGTTTGTGGAAATCGAAGGCGGAAGACAAGGTCACGGAGGTATCTGCGATCAAGGTACTGTTGACGAATATATTCCTTTTGTGGTAGCAAACTGAGCTATATATAGAGCGCAGAGCGGTCTTCCGTCAGGATAGCGAATAAGCAAAAAAAGAGGAGTTCCCTGGCACCATGGAAAACATGATTCCGGGGAACTCCTTTCCCCAGATCTGCGTTGTTTCTGTAAATAAGCATGTGGGAAACGAGCCCTTTGCGCGTGGTCAAGATTGCTCATTGCATAGATTACGGAGGGAGCATGGCTAAAAGTAACCAGGTATATTTATCAAATAGTATATGGGTCCGCGAGTTCCTCGGTCATGGAGCGATTCGCCAAGGTCAGCCCTTGACGAGAAAAAAGAGGAGTTCCCTGGCACCATGGAAAACATGATTCCGGGGAACTCCTTTCCCCAGATCTGCGTTGTTTCTGTAAATAAGCATGTGGGAAACGAGTCTTTTGCGCGTGGTCAAGATTGCTCATTGCACCCCTTACGGAAGGAGCATAGCTAAAAGTAACTTGGCGTATTTATTAAATAATAAACAGGTCCGCGAGTTCCTCGATCATGGAGCGATTTGCCAAGGTCAGCCCTCGACGAAGCAAAAAAAGAGGAGTTCCCTGGCACCATGGAAGACATGCTGCCAGAGAACTCCTTTCCCCAGATCTGCGTTGTTTCTGTAAATAAGCATGTGGGAAACGAGTCTTCTACACGTGGTCAACATTGCTCATTGCATAGATTACGGAGGGAGCATGGCTAAAAGTAACCAGAAAAGTTTACTGATCTGCTAATGGCTGGGGGGTGACTCGAACGAAGTCTTCCGCCGTTCATTCTGGCGGCGATCGACGAAGAGGTCGCCGGATGCCGCGGACCGGTTCAGCACGCGCATCGTAAGCTCAATTCTGTTGTCGGCGCCTGCTTTGCGCATCAGCCGGCCCACATGGCCCTTCACGGTGCGCTCCTCGATGCCCAGATGGCGGGCAATCTCCCGATTGGAACGCGCTTTCAAAATCAAATCCAGCACCTCGCGTTCGCGGCTGGTCAAGTAGGGGTTGGCATTGGCGAGACGGGCTTCGGGAGCCTTGAGCAACCGGTCAATGAGCTTGGAGAGGAGCCGGCGCGGCGCCCAGATGGAGCCGCTTGTGACTACATCGATCGCCATTCGCACGGTGTCAGGACCGGCTGTGAGTTCCAGGTAGGCCCTGGCTCCGGCAATGATCGAATCGAGAACCAGTTCGTCGTTGCCTTCCGGGCCAATCACAATCAGCCGCAGGGAGGGGCGGGCGCGGCGAATCATCTCCAGAATATCCAAACCGCCGGAGGAAGAATGCAGGTCCACCACCAGATATTTGAGCGTGGGGCGCGCCAGCAACTCTGCAATGCTCCCTGGCACGGGAAGCAGAGGGGGCTTCCCGTGCATGGCAGGCTGATCGAAAACGCTGCTGAGCCCGGTAAGCCGGATAGGTTCATCTGAGACCAAGCCGATATGGATTGGTTCGACACAGTGAATCAATGACATGTTGCCCCCCATCGTATGGCAGGAGAGCTGAGCCCAATGCGACGCGGGCGCACCTTGCCGCCATCGTCGCATACAATAAAGCCGCCCGTTCAACCAGGCCGGAAGGGCTATGTGCTCTCTTAGAGTTTGGGGAGCACAATCCCTTGCTGTTTCTGGCATTTGCCCTTGTGATCGGCATAGCTGATCTCGCAGGCTTCATCGGAGCGGAAAAACAAAATCTGGCACAGCCCTTCGTTGGCGTAAATCCTGGCCGGAAGCGGAGTGGTATTTGAAATCTCGAGGGTAACGAATCCCTCCCATTCCGGCTCGAATGGCGTTACGTTCACAATGATTCCGCAACGCGCATAGGTTGACTTGCCAACACAGATCGTCAGTACATCCCTGGGGATACGAAAGTATTCGATGGATTTTGCCAATGCGAAGGAATTAGGGGGCACGATCACGGATTCCGCTTGAACCGAGACGAAAGACCGCTCGTCAAAGGCCTTGGGATCGATGATGGCGCTATTCACATTGGTAAAAATCTTGAATTCGTCTGAAACCCTGAGGTCATAGCCGTAGGACGAAAGCCCGTAGGAGATAACCCCGTCATGCACTTGCCTCTCGCTAAAAGGCTCGATCATCCGATGTTCGGTGGCCTGTTCCCTGATCCAACGGTCACTCTGTATCGACATCCTTCTCCCGAACCGGACAGATTTCTCTGTCCGAACCAAAAAACGGCGGATATGAACCTGAAACGATAATTAATCATAGTACGAAAGACACCGGCACTTGGCAATGTGCATTCTTTTTTTCGGGCAGTGTGCGGTCTGGAGGGCTGCCCGAGTCGCTGAATCCCTATTTTTTGACAAGAAAGGTGCGCGGGGCGATTTTCGCTGTTCCACAATCGCATGAAAATCTGTAGCATCATCTTGGCAGGTCGTAGTACATTCAATCCAGTCGTGCCCACGAGGTTACCCCTTTGATTAAGCAGGACATCGTCCATCACGTAATCGAGCGCACGGGCCTGCCCCGCACCAAGGCAGAAGCTGCGGTGGATACGGTTTTCGAGGGCCTGAAACAGGCTCTCACCGCAGGCGAGCGCATCGAACTGCGCGGATTTGGCGTTTTTAGCGTCCGCGCGCGCAAAACCGGCATTGGCCGCAATCCCCGAACCGGCACCGAAGTGAGCATCACCCCTGGCAAAGCGGTGCGCTTCAAGCCGGGCAAGGAACTGCATACGCTGGAGACGGCCGCGCCCGGCAAATAGAGACATGCGTGGCGATGATTTCATGGCAGATTGTGGCTCAATTGGGCTACAATTTTGGCATGGCCACGAATGTCGTTGTCCGCTCCCGAATCAGCGTTGACGTGAAAGAGAAGGCTACCGCTGTGCTCGAAGAGATGGGCCTTACGGTCTCCGACGTGATGCGCATCGTTCTGACCCGGGTGGCAAAGGAGAACGCTCTGCCGTTCGACTTGCAACCCAACAAGCTCACCCGAGAGACGATGCGCAAAACCGCCCAGGGTGTAGAAGTGCATCCGGCCAAGGATGCTGCCGATCTCTTCGATAAGCTGGGAATCTAGTGCGCTCTCCAAGCTATTCAAGCCAATTTCACCGCCTGGGAGGGAGGGTATCTCAATGAGCGAGATGGCCCTTTTTGAAGAACGGCCGGTGCGCCGGGTCTTTCACGATGAGGAGTGGTGGTTTGTTGTCACCGACATCGCCAGCGCCTTGACGGACTCGCCCGCACCTTCCGATTACCTGAAGAAGCTGCGCCGCCGCGATCCCTCTCTGGCCGAGGCCTTCAAAGGGGGGGGACAATTTGTCCCCCCCCTTGCGCTTCCCTTTGAAACGGAGGGGGGAATGCAAAGGCTCCAGTGCTGGAACGTCCCTGGAGTTCTCCGGCTGATCCAGTCCATCCCCTCCCCCAAAGCGGAGCCGTTCAAGCGTTGGCTTGCGAAAGTGGGCTATGAACGCTTGCAGGAGATCGCCGATCCGGCTTTGGCGCTGGAGCGGACCAGGGAGAATTGGCGCAAGCTGGGCCGCAGCGAAAAATGGATCACCCAGCGCATGACCGGGCAGGAGACGCGCAACAAACTGACCGACTATTGGGCTGCCCACGAGGTCAAGCAGGGGCAGGAGTTCGCCATCCTCACCAATCTCATTCATGAAGAATGGTCCGGCGTCTCGGTGAAAGAACATAAAGACTTGAAGGGGCTGGAAAGCCAGAATCTTCGCGATCACATGAGCGAAGCGGAACTCATCTTCACGGCCCTGGCCGAGCTTTCCACGCGTCAGATCGCGGAGACTGAGGCAGCAGTGGGTTTGCCCGCCAACAAAAAAGCCGCAAAGACCGGCGGCGGGATTGCCCATCGTGCCCGCGTCGAACTTGAAAGCATGACTGGCCGCAAGGTCGTCACCGGCGAGAACTATCTGCTGCCGGGGAAGGCGAAAAAGATCCTCAAACCTTGAGAAAGGGCTGCGCGTTTGGCGGGAACTCCCAGGTCCCAGAAAGGAGGCCCGGGGGGCACAAGGTTCCGAGCTAGATTTTCCCGCCTGCGCGCGGCTCAATATGCCTGAGAATGGATGCCCCCAGCTCCCTGATTTCCTCCGTTGTCAAGGAACTGGGGCGAGTCATGGCCTCCGACGCCAGATGTTTGATCCTCTGTGAAGTGAGCGGCGCAGGCTCCGGTGGTTTGGGCGCTTTCAGTTGTGCGGTCATGGCCCCGATTGTACACCCTATAGAATAAAAATCGAGAGCGGTACATCCCAAGTCACAGAATCAAGATCTGAGGGCCGCAGTCTTTGTGAAATGGGTCTCCGACAAGCTTTTCGAGGAGGGGGAAGTATTATGAATCTGCTTCTTTACTTTGAATTCACGGATGAGACTGAGACGATGCAAGCCACCTTTGCCGATTTGCGTGGTATCCCCATCCCGACAATTGGTGATTGCGTCTGCCCCGGAAAGGGTGATTACAGGATTCTCAACCGAACTTTCTCCTACGATTCTTCAGGCCTAACGATCTATTTCGATTGCGAGCCTGTGCCTTAACAAGGCCGGATGCTGCCCTTGCTTGCGCTCATGGTACGGCTCTGCGTAGAATGCCGACGGTAGGCCGCTGGGCGGAGATGGCTACCCGTAGAAAAGGAGTCGCGATGAGGGTCATACCGCTGCTAGCAGCACTTGCCATTCTTCAATCGGGTGGAAGCGCGCAGAATCCGCCGCAGAAGCCGCAGAGGGTCATCTTTTGGAGCCCGATGTCAGGCGAGGAATTAGTCGACAAGTGCAAAGACGCTGGCTCTGAGGAGCCAGCCGCTGGAACTGAGGTGCAAAGTCTAC
>Ga0302319_10009708_pt1 | contig 18450 bp, 24 predicted proteins | sample Bog_T0_2_FD_203319 | JGI IMG/M metagenome (GOLD analysis project Ga0302319, IMG submission 203319) | Peat permafrost microbial communities from Stordalen Mire near Abisko, Sweden - Bog_T0_2 | ecosystem: Environmental > Terrestrial > Soil > Wetlands > Peat | place: Sweden: Abisko, Stordalen Mire...
GAGAGCTTCGATAACGGTATCAGAAGCCTTAGCATCTTTCTTAGCCTTCTTCTTTTTTGCATCAGCATCAGCAATCTTATCTTCTTCGTCCTCGTCGTCGTCGTCGTCGTCGGCTGCTGCTGCCTTGGCACTCTTCTTAAACTTGGTGTCGGTATCGTCTGCGTCGTCGTTAGCTTTCTTTCCTTTACTCTTATCAGTATCAGGAGGAGTCTTCATTTGCTTGACGGGACTGTTTCCTCCGTCATTCTTCTTTGCTGCGAAAGCTTCAAATACGTCCGTCTTCCAACTTGCGAAAGCTGTATCGTCCAAAGAGCGAATCTGAGAAGCGATAGCCTTACGTTGCTTGTCGGTAAGGTCGTATTCTTCGTCAAGACCACTCATGCGGTCGTTAAATCGGTTAGTTGCTTCTTGTGACGCTTGTGTAGTCTTTAGAGTTTCAACTTGTTTCTTGAGTTCTTCAACACTAGCTAGTGCATCAGTAGCCTTTTTAGTTAGTTCAGCCTTTTCGGTTGCTTCGGCTTGTAACTTAGTTTGGTGTTCGCGAGCAATGCGTTCCATTTCAGCTTCGATGATGTTCTTAGTATTCGCAAATGAGTATTCTACTTTGTTCTCATCATTTAGCGCTTGTAAGTCTGCAAGTGTTTTTAGGGTCTTCATAGATTTCGGTATATTAATTGTTACATCTGCGTTGGACGCTTGGGAAACTATTTTTTTAGTTTTAGCATCAATTTCTTTATTTTCTGCATCTGCTTCATTAGCAGCAGCTTCGTTTTTTGTTATTGAAGTATAAACACCAGTAACATCTGCCGCTGGTGAGAAAGTCAAAGCTACTCCTAAAGGAACAACTCCATCATCTATCAAACGATAAACTTGGCGACCATCATCAGCAATGCCTGTCCCTTTATTACACTTCAAATATGGAGAAAGTCTTTCTATTTCTTTAGGGTCGTCAATAATTTCACTTTCTCCAAGATTAGCATTCCCAATTGCAATCTTATAATCATCAAAAGCTAGTTCCCAAGAAAGAGCTATACTTAAATAGCTACCATCTTCGGGGTCGTTAGCCATAACTATTCTTTTAGCGACTTCTGGATTAGCGACGGCATAGATATATCCCGCAACGCTGATGTTGAAAGGGTCATTCGTAGAAGCTATAGATTCTTCTTTTACAGGTTCGGAGCCAGTTCCTAACCTATAATTAGAATCAAATTTGCTCAATCCACCACCTACTAAATGGCCGACAATCATTTTTCTGTCGTGCTCCAGGTTAATAAATTTGTTCGCGAAGTTCTTATAAATTTTCAAAGCTGTTGCTGTTGAAATCATATCTCCACGCTTGTTACCGAAATTAGCAACGCAAGCATTTGCAGCAATAGGAAGAAGGTCTTCAAATCCATCAGTTAAAGCTTCTTTAGGAATAATGACTTTCAAATCATCAATAGAAGCTGTTGCCAAAAGTTTACTCTTCGCTTCGTCTGTACCGCAACGAGCAATTGCGACAAAGGAAGTGTGATACTTATAATCAGAAAATTTCTTTAAATTAGGCATTACTTCTTAACTTTAAATAGGAATGAAAATCCTTCTGGAGTCCCGTCATCAGCATAAATAGTCTTCTTTTGAACTTGGTAGTCGTCGTCCAAACCTACAGCTTTAAGAGCTTTTTGCATTCGTCCCGCACCTTCGATAGGAGGCAAATGCCCTTTTTCTGTATGGCTATAAAGAGCCTGTTGTAAACGGTTTATTCTATCGTGAATATATTCAGCATTAGAATTAATGTGACTATGAACTAGTGCGAGCTTTTGGTCAATATAAGGCCCGAGACTAGGCGGTAAATCAGACTGACGAGCACCATCAGGACTACCGCTATCCATATCAGCTAATGCTGTTTCCATTTCTTCGAAATAGTCAGAACAAGCCTTTGCGGTTTTCTTAATGGTTTTTTTTAACTTATCAAAATCTTTAGGAGGCATAGTGCCATCTTTTTCTAGTTTAACGTTGACTTGTTTCTTCATAAGAGAGTATTACACAGGGGTTAGGGAGTTAGGAACAATTTAGATTCTGCTTTACGTCTTGCTACCATTCCATCATAAATATCGGTGCCTCTCCATACTCTAATCATTTTAATTTCATCAGCAGCAAGAGATTGGTAATCTTTGTTAGGAACGCCATAGTCTCTCATGTGGCGCATTTCAGTTCTGTTAGGACCGCTCATTGAAGGTCCGCGATTAAAGACTAATGAGCGAATGGCGTCTTGAGCGGTTGGCCGTAAATCCTCAAAACCCGGAAAAGCCTTTTGACAAATCAGGTCAGTCCTTGATACATCGACTTTAAGAAAAACATCAATAGACGGCTCCCATGGTACTGCTATGTCTTTTACTTTTGGTAAATATTTTTTAGCTGTTTGGCCCACATAAGGTTGGGTTTTTGCAAGTCTTTGAGCGGTTTCCTCTCCTAAAGTCTTCCAATCAGATAATATGATGTAAGCTTTGTTTTGATGAGCGTCGTAACCTATTCCCCATGTGACGCCGCTATCTCCACCGGGATATTCTGGAAAATCATGCCTCTTATAATATGACTCGCCACCAACTTCCGAATCAACAATTAAAGCTAATCCTTGAGGAGTTAGTACGGGAACGTCCTCATTAGAAATAGTGAAAGCGGGCTGTTCAGGTATAATGATTTTTGAAGCGCTAATGATTGGAGTAGGTGAAGCGATAGGGGCAGGAGGTACTGTAGGTTCAGGAAAGGGTGTCGGAGCTACGAAGGGCGTAGGTGTTGGCGTAGCTATGGATTCGGGCTTAGGTAAAGACGAAGGAGTCGATAATATAGCCGTAGGAGTAGGTTCTACAATAACATAAGTGGGCGCAGTATAAGCGTCGGAAGAATTAGCCTTACCGCAACCACTCATTCCAATCAAAATAAGTAGAGTAATTAAAAGTCTAACCTTATTCATTAGTTAGATAGGGTATGAATAAATAACCACATTAAAAAACAAGTCGCTGCTTTAGCGGCTATAGCATTCCAAGGATGAGCTAACGCCTCTTCCTTTGTAAGCCAAAACCCTTGTACGCATTCCGTAATTATAGAAGTGAAAACAACCGAAATCGAAATCGTTACGATTCTAGGCTGCATAGCGGGCAACCAATCTAAACTCCCTTCTGCGATAGTAGGATTATGACCCGTTTGATATGCGTAATACATCTTAGTTAAAGTAATAAAAATTATCGTGACAGGGAAAACGATATAAAGCTCTTTCCAATTAACGAATACGTGTTGCCAGATTGCTTTTAGAAACTTCATGTTATTTTACCTCCGTTGATGCTGCTAAATCGGGTGAAGAATAGTTATGAGTCACAGGGGGAGCTTGCGCTGTAACTAAAGGTGTTTGGTTTAATGTGCCCGCTTCGTGAGCTTTTTCAAAATCGGACAACCAATGAGTAATTTTTTCAAACCCTTGTAACGTCTTACCAAAAACACCTGCAACTATACGAATTACATGGACGCCTATACTTACAACGGACACAATAATAGCAGGATTGAAAGCACATAGTACGACAACTCCAGCAATAGTCAATAATCCCAGCAACCCGATTCCTCCAAACTCCCATCCTAAAAGTTTGAAATGAGAGCTTTTAGCTTCTTGTTTCGCAAGGGCGACAGCCATATTTTGTTCAGCTACATTCTTTGCCGCCAAGGTCTTATCGACGCTATCTCGATAAGCAATAAATTCCTTTTGTTCTGTATCTAGCTGAACCTTTAAGCCACTATTTTCAGATACAAGCTGCTTGTACTCAGGAGAATCAGCAACGACTACAGGTTTTCCAGCGAATTCAGCAGGAAGAACTACTATAGGGCCACTGTTTAAACCAAAACTACTAGTATCGCTAAGTAGGGGCGCTGTCGGTTGAGGCGTCGATTCAGGAAGAGGGTCGAGCGTTCTGACTATAGCATGTTTAACTGTATGCTTTACTACGCGGTGGTGTGTTACCGCTAATGAACAAGAGCAAATAAGCAATAATCCTAGAAAAATTGAAAGAGCGCGTTTTCTCATATTATTGTTTTACTGTAAAGCCCTGTATAGGAATTCTCTTAATAGGAGGCGTTACCAAACGAACGGACTGGTCACTGTATTTTTCCGCAAGGTCGAATCGCCCAGCATGAATACTATCATTTGTGGCATAAACAGCTTCGCTCTCACGGTCGTCTACCTGTTGAACAGCCTCACGATATTTAGTTACAGGGGTTGCACATGAAGATAAAAAAATACATCCACAAAAAAGAATATTTAAAAAGGTCACTTTCATAACCGGCTTTACACCTTATTCTTCCGCTGGGGAATCTTCATCTGATTTTGAAAGTCTTAAAATCGAAGCTAAGAAAGGGTCAACATCATGGATTAAAGATAAATTATCTATCTCGACCTCAATCTTTGGGTCAATAGCTTTAGGCTCTTCGATATAAGAAGCGATACTAGTCTCCCATTTAGAAATTTCTTCATTAGCCATAATAGACTGAGCTATCAAACTAGCCATTTCCTGTTGTTCGTTGCTCAAAGCTTTTAGTTTATGTTTACGCTTTAGTTTCTTTTCTAAACTTAGAATAAGAGTATCGGCAGCGATAGATACATCTTTCAGTTTCGCTGTGCTTAGAGTTTTAGAAGGCGTACCAATAGGCGAAGCTTTCTTTATAGTTTGAGGAGCAGTAGAACCAGTCGGACGACCTCCACCAGCACCAGTAGGAGCTTTAGAACCACTACCCTTTTTCCCTGCGGTAGGCTTTCCACCGAACGGAGGCTTAATTCCTAACTGAGCGGGAATAGTAGCGCCGTCGATTCCGGGGTCTTGAACACTAGCTCCTACGAGAGGAAGATATAGACCGTTTTCACGATGGGTTTTGTACTCCTGTTGGTCAATAAGACTTTGTTCAGCAATAGGAATTTTGCCTGTATCAAGAGCTTCAAATAGCTCACCGGGAGTGAGTAATCCGAGTTGAGCAAGTTGCGTATAGAGTCTACTAAACTGCAAATCGTCACGAAGATTAATTTCTTCAAAACGGGCGACGGGATAGTTTTTAGCATTAAGAGTCTTGCATATTCTCTTGATTTCAGGTTGTAAGAAATTCTCTAGGAAAGAGGCGCGAGCTTCTTTTAGTCGTTCTACAAAGATTTGTACCTTAATGCTCGTACTTGCAAATTTTTCTTTATCGCTAAAAAGAATAGCATTTAAACCAGCGGAAATATCCTTATCAAGCTGCTCATACTTCTGTGGTCCTAATACTTTATTAATGTCAGGTATTTGCCATTCAGCTTTTACAGTATAATCAGCTACAAGAGTTCTATTGACGCTTTCATTAGCGAATAAAGTTTGAAGACTTTGGATTGTTTTATAATTAATACCACCATCGTCTGGTTTCGCACCAGCGGTAATTAAAAGAAGCATTCTATCTGCTTGGCGTGCAACTTTACGGTCGATACGTTTTAGCTCCATTTTAGCATCAATATCTTCAAGAAGGGGATATGCAAATGGAACGGCCATAGGTTCATACGCTCGCTTCTTATAAAAAACCATTGTTAAACGGTCAGGGTCTAATAGAAGAGACGGGGTGACGCCTTCAAGAACTTGCTTACGGTTCTCTGGAAGAAGAGAGTCGAGAACTTGTTTATCTTCTGGAGTTTTTGGGTTTCGAATTCTAGCTAGTTCATAGTTAGAAAGAACCTTATAATACATGGGTCGTAGGAATGAAATATTAGCCTCGACTTGAATGCTCGCGGGATTTAGAATAATATATCTGACTGGTACTTTCAAACTCTTCATAGAACCGAAAACTTGAGTCATTTGAGTAATATCTTTTGGGTCGTACTCACCGTCGAAACGATAAATAGGAACCGTTCCCGAGCGCCAAAATTCACGGAAAAATTCTTCCTTAAAGGTTCTAAATCCAATACGGTCCCACCATGCGCCAATAAAGTCTCTTGTTTTCTGATTTCCGCCTTCGAGATAGACGCGACTATTAGATAGTTCGGTCATAACGTCGATAGTATTCTTTAAAAGAGGAAAGTTCCAGTATGCTTTTTGACATAAAAGGATAGCGTCTCTAACTTCAAAATAAGCACGCCCTTCATAAAACGGATTAGGCGCAGCGCGAATGTTCAGGAAACTACGTAAAGCGAGGCGGTCAAAAAAAGCTCCTCCAAAGAGTCTCTTAGGAGTATCATTAGCTGGCAAACCTTGAATTCCTCCTTCGTAAAAGTCAGCCTTAGCTTCGCCCGCAAAAACTGGGGGCGTCCATTCCCCTATATTATCCGAAGGAATTGGCGTATTTGGAGTTGCTGAGGCTATTGCTTCGCTCTTTGTTGAAATCTTTTTTCCTGTTGCTCGGGCCATATAATATTTTCTTTACACTGGTTTACGCTATTAATCTCTTACAATCGTATTGATACTGCAAGTCTATTGTACGCAAATCGTTATCCATTAACAATAATTTCTTAATAACCGACGGCATTTCTTCTCTGGATTTTAAGAATAAGAACTGCACACATTGAAATTCTTGACATATCTCACGAATACGGTGCGCTAAAAATTCAGGAGAAGCCTTCATAGCTTTGTTACGTGGCAGGGATTTGAAAGACATGAGCGCTGAGATAGGGGCTTCTACGCAGACGACAAGATTCCCATTCATTTCTTTGCAACGTTCAAATTCTTTTTTTACTCTATCATATCCTTGCGACATCGTGCCGCAAAGGTCAGCTAGACTTTTCCGTTCTATAAATACCTTTTTGTAATGACTCCTAGAGGTATAATCCCCATAATCTAATTTGCACGGAATTGTTTCGCATCCAAAGTCAATAGGCTTTTGCTCTCTTGTATCAATCAGGATGTTAAATTCCGCTTCGTCTCCTATGGAAATAGACGCTTCATAATCATAGCGAGATAACAAACCGACCTTTTCGCAGCATGCGTTATAATCGAATCCTAAATACTCAACGAAAGCGGGAGAAGGAATCATGCATGTCCGTGTCTCAACAGAGCTAGGAGCGTAGATGAGTTTCTTGATTTTCTTACGTAGGGAAAGAATCTTTAAAATTATTCTAAGTCTTTCAGAAGGATTGCGTTTAAGATATTTAACCATATTATCGCGTCCGTTGAATAAGCTACCAAAATAGAATTCCTTATCTTTAAACTTGATACCATCCTTAGTTAATAGGTCAAATCTAGGATAGAATTGGCGATAGTATTGTTCGATTCTCGTTTTGTGAAACCGAGCAATATGAATATGAAGTTGCTTATCTAACTCAAACTCTTTATCGCACAGCAGGCATTTCATCTTTAGGGAACGTTATTTTTATACAATATTTTAAAACATCCATAGTTTAAATTGCGAATGGTTCAAACGTACTTTGTATTTCTTCTACTTCTGTGAAAAGCATATCAAAATAATACTTTGATGCTGTATAAGCCATGAGCATACAAGTATAGTTATCTCGGCGGGCGCGGTCATCTTTGGTACTATTTTTAATATGACTTGGCAGGTCGAACTGCATCGTTCCTAAAGCGGTGGACTTTACTTCTATAAGAGATAATTGTTTTTGAGTTTCGTGAATCCATGAGTCTTGTTCGTAAATCTGTTCTTCGGTATCTATAGGCTTGCCGTGCTTATTTGTAATTTGTGCATCGGGTCTATGACGCATTGCGTTATTAAAAGCGTTTTCGTTTACCTGTAGTAAGGAAGCAAACCATACCTTTTCTGCATTAATTCCTGCTTGTAAATATTCATTCATTCTTCGGATTGTGTCTCCAGAGAAAGGTTGCGGATAAACGATATTACGAGTTGTTTGATTATATTCGTTCTTTAGGATTCTCAATTCTTTAATATACTCGTCACTCTTTAAATCGGCTGTAAGTGTTCCAAGTTTGATGCCTTTATCAGCAGCTATTACAGACTCGTTAAATGAATCAATGAATTCCGTACCAGAGGCATCTATACCTAACCATACAATATTAAAATGCGTCAAGAGATATACAAGATACTTATAATGGTCGTTCAGAGTCATACCGGCACGACCATACGAGTGTACAAGAATAATTCTACGAGAATCCGGGACAAGTTCGTAAACACCCATAGCAAAGAAGTCAGAGTTCTTTGAAGAAGAGTAACTTGGGTCAATCGTTAAAATGTATTGGTGGTTTTTTCTACCACGCAACATTGTCGTGGGAAACTCTCCAGCCCTAACGGTGCAATCTGCCACTTTTTTCATGTTAAAATAACTAGAGCCTCCTACTGTAAACCTAGCCTGATATTCACGTTTGAAATAATCAGTCTCTTCACCACCGTCAGCTTTAGCAGCATTAATCTGCGTCATATCAATGAACGAGTCTTTAGGAAGTGATTCATAAGATGAACGGATGACTACATAGGTGGAATCATCTTTAGTCCTGACGATTTTATCATCGGTAATCATTTTAATATTACTTTGAAAAGTCTTATATAGATAGTCGAAATCGTATGACGCGGAACTACAAACAAGATACTTATTCCTAGGGAACGAAATTCTATCAGTCTCAGTGATAAGACCAGCCTTGATAAGCTCGTCTTCGCGTTCCTTCATCTGAGCCTCTTCTAGGAAGTTCTGCTTTGCCGTCAAGAAGGGACGTATAACATTTTCCTGAATTTCCTGACTAATCAGCAAACCTTCGTCAACGAATACAGCCGAGGCACGAGTTCCTCGAAGACCTTCTCCGTTTGAAAGAGGTAGAGCGAATACTTCGGAACCGTTTTCTAGTTTCCATGAAATAATGTCATTTAATCTACGAGGCTCAGTTGGAAAACATTCTTGAAGCATATAAGCGAACGGCCCTTTTACCATCTTTTCAGCGGCTTCAAAAATACGACGAGCACCACGGAAGTTAGCTGAGATTAAACAGATTTTAGAGTTCGGGTAAAAAATTGGATATAGACAACAAAACATAGCAATGATTGTAGACTTACCAAATCCACGGCCCGCGACTATCAACGCTGTATCTCTAGCGAATAGAGATTTCAATACAATCTCCTGTTGAGGTAAGAGCCTCATCCCTGAAATTAATTCAAAAGTAAAACCTAAATTTCTACGCAAAAATTGGATAAGAGTTATCTTTGCGTTCTTATCGTCCAAGTCGCCTTTTAAACCTTTGGCAATTACGTTATAATCCTGATAGACAGGAATGATTTTCTGTTGTGCTCCCTCATCCCACATATTAGTAGTCTATAACCTCATCTCGTCCCATTCCCCACAACTGGAATCTTAGTTCGTCCATTGAATCCAAATTTTTAACTTCATCACGTAACTTTTCTTTCCTCACTTCTGCGAGTTGAATAAACTGTAATCTACGAGTTTCATTTTTCCATAGCTCAACAAGCTGAACAATACTAGCATTTTCTCGAATTTTATTCTTTAGTCGTTCAGAGCGTTTACCTTGAAGAGTTTCTAAACTCTTTTGTTGACGCTTTAAATTAGAATCCATTGCACTATAACAATTATTAATAGCTTCAACGATAGCCATTGAAACCTTCCCATCGGTAGCGATAGCATTGTCTCTCGTCTCTTTCAGGACTTCCAAATCTCGCTGCATACTCGTGTGATTAACGATGTCAGCGCAAAGGTTCATATACGAATCGAGTTCTTCTTCTGTTAAATCTGGCTTGTCAAAGATATAACGAATCAAAGACGACTCAAATAACTCACGGTCGCGAGAAGAGTTAAATTCGTTCATCATATAAACCAAACGATGAACATGAAGATGACGAATGAGGGCTGTCATCATATGTTCTTCCTTTTGACTCATTTTATTAAAGTCTAAACCTTCAAGTACGTATCGGTTAACACGCGCAACAGCTTGAGCGTGTGTCTTAGGTGGGCGATATTCTTGAGGGGCACCTTCATCATTGTTTTTAACGAATCTTAGAGTCGGGTCTAAGCTATTATAGAAATCTGTTACTGCACGGGATTCAGTTGAAAGATTTGTAAGATTTTGATTGTTGAATAACTCGCGTGCTAATTCAAGAGGCTTGCTTGTAGAGGAATGAGCACGAATGTATTCTTTATTAGCTTCCGTGAGTACGAAAGCATCAGTCTTTTTTTGATAGTCTTGTGAAGCTACGGGCTTTACTTTAAGTGTCGCAAGATACTTTTTAACAGCTATTCCCTTTTTGCTTCGACCATCCATTCCAACGCCTACAGAAGCTTCAATAATCTTCTTTAAACTTTTCTCTCCCGAGTTCCAAGACTCAATTGCTTTTTTCTTTTCTTCGTTGGTAAGAATATCATCATCAGCTAATGATACTAACGACGTTGTTTCTACATCGCTGCTATCATCTGCAAATGGGTCGCCATCGAAATCATTATTCATGGAATTCTTCTACACCTTCATCTCTAAGGATTTTTTTGGCTTTTTGTAAGATAATTGTTTTGACTTGACGGATTCTTTTGTATCCCATTTTGCGTCCCTTTTCCGAAGTCTTGAACCCTAGTTCCTTAGCGGTCTCTTCTTCATCCTTATTCTCTATATACAACCTACGATAAATTTCCCACTCGCTATTTGTCAGCACTTTTTGAATTCTAAAATGCAAAGATTTGATGCTTGTTTCTAAATCGAATATCGTATCTGGCATTTTATGCACGTCGTTCAAATGATTTTCAATTGGAACTGGCAATCGTACGTCATGGGAGTATCTCTTTGTATTATACCACGTTTTATATAAGCTACATTCAATGCTTTGCACCCCATATAGAGAGCATGTATTTCCCCCCATATTACATGGGCACCGTGAACATGGTGAGCTTGTAGAAAGGTATCTATCACGCAGGATATTAGAGAATTGATTCTTAACGATAGTTGCCGTCCAGCCGCCAAGAGGTTGAGACTGGTCATATAGGTGCCATTTTTTCCAGATATGAGCTATTATGATATTTTTCACATCATCAAAATCAAGCATAAGGTCGGCTTTAAGTGTCCACTCGTATCTCTTTTTTTCTACGATACGCTCAATTTCTTTATAATTATCTTCAAAAGTTGTCATGTTATTAATTTTGTTTTTTAGCTTTCAAAGATTGCGAAATTTTTAAATTCGTAATTAGGTAGATTCCGCTACCTTCATATCGCCAATTACTATTACTCATTGGCATTAGGAGATAAATCGACAATCTTTTTTTCAAAGATGCTTTTGGTAAGATTTTGTAATGCTTCTTCTCTACTTTGCTTCTTACCTTTCGGCCTGATTGCTCCAATAGCCCCCGAACCCCAAATCTGCCCCATAGTCTCCCTCGGTGCAGCTTCGGGCAATTCGATTTCAACTTCTAACTTACGAATATCAGGAAGGGTTCCGTCAGACTCAAATTTTTCATCATCGTAGTCATTAATAATAGGACGCCTTCCAATAGGCACACGATTAGGTCTGCGAGAAGCAACTGTTTGGGAAGGTCTAGGCGAAACGGACGAAGCATCCAAACTCAATGAGGCTCCACAATACCCACAAAAAATAGGTTTTGTATCGCTATACTGATTAGCTTGTCCACAAGAAGCACAATAACATTTAGGCATATAAGATTATACGTTTTAGAATGGGGTTACACTACTTTTTCTCTAAATAGATATTTTTATATAACAATTCCATAACTAAAAACGACAGTGCGGCGACCGCTGGAACAGTTAAATAATAAACAAAATCGCTTATTCCCCTGATGAATAATTCTATTAAACAAACCCATAAAGAAACAAACCCAATAAAACAAAACGGGCAACCTAATAATCTTGTTAGCCAGCATGGATATTTTTCTCGTAAGAAGTAGGGATACTTCGCAAGTAAGTCTGTAGAACTATAAACCTCCCATTCTTTAAACTTAACGACAGATAACCACCAAAAATATTCAACGACAAAATGAGTCTCGAACCATATAAAAATAAAATACCCCAAACCTAAACCCAACGATAGAGATTGTAAGAAGTTGTTCATATTTATTATTACTGTTAGGCAAACTTTATCCACAAATTCTAAAAAGACTTTTTTATGGGTGTAGAAATACTTAGAAGCCTATGCCATTACGTCGAATTAAATCACATAAGTTCGGGGACAAGAAATATAAAATTCGATGGGTCAGGCCAGACCCGGATACCGACGGCCAATGTCATCCTCCTACAAATCGCCCCGTTGAAAGGCTTTTAGAAATCGACCCTAACTTAAAAACAAAACGTCTAATGGAAGTCTTAATACATGAGGGTCTTCATGCGGGGTGCTGGGTTTTGGACGAACCTGCGGTTACAGCTATAGCAGAAGATATTGCAAACTTACTATGGAAATGTGGCGTAAGATTAGATAAAAATAAAATTAAAAAGAACTAGTTAATAGAAACGAAAAGGGGCGCTGTTTAAAGCGCCCCGTTTTCTTTGTTAAAGGTTAAGGTTAGGAGCTAAAGCCGCTTAGAGACGCTTGTAACGCCGTTAGGTTGGCAACGCCGAGAGCATTCGCCAAATCGCCAGCCGCAACCGCAGGATTCGTTCCTCTAGCAGGAATACCGTTTTGAAGGGCACCTGATAATTGAGCAAAGAAACCGTTGGCTTGGTTAACAATTTGCGATGCTGCTAAGTTAGCTGCCCCGCTGGGTGTAATTTGAAGTGACATAATTTTTGCTTTTCTCCTTTCTAATAAGATTTCCGAAAATTAACTCTGTCTCCATCCATACGTACTATTGATATACACGAATATAAGATGGGCTGGTGTTGAATAAGTGATACTACTTGTAGACCCATTGATTTTATCGCCGGAATAAGGTGCAACAGTGAGATTGTGTGTCGCCCATGTTCCCGTGGCATCAATAATATCTACGGTTTGCCCGGCATTTATAGTAGTGCTGTGTGGCAAATTGATTGTGATGGCATTGCTAGAAGTGTTGGCGGCTATTCTATTTTCTGTTAATACATTAGAACTAGCAGTAAGAGTAGTCGTCGAAGAAACAATCATATACGGTGCAGAAATAGATTTTCCAGAAATATTACCCGAACCATCAATAAAACTTCCTCCTGCAAAACCTGCCACGCCGGATGAAACTGTAATGCCTCCATAAATAGTGAGACCATTATTAATACGAGCATTTCCAGTACCATCATCTAAAATGTTATAGGTGGTTTCAAGTGAACCAAAAAATCGAGCATGGCCGCTTGTGTCAATATATGCAGCATATCCCCCCGATGAGCCTAATGTAATGGCACCACCATGGAAAGACCCGGCATCGGAACTAATAATACCTCCACCGCTTTCAATTATTAAATTACCACCACTAAAGCTAGCCGAGCCATCATAGTTTATCCAAGCGACACTTCCTGATGCGTCTCCTATCGAAATAGCATCATTTAATACATAGATAAGACCATTAGTATTTATTTGCGTTTGGGTCTCCGCACCGAAATAAGCAGGGTGAACTACGGCTAGAATTGAGTTACCTTCACCATCGTCTAAAGTATTGTAAGTGGTAGATACATATTCTAAGGCAGTTAAAGAAAGAACCATTGAGTTACCAACACCATCAATATATGCATTAGTTCCTAAATTGTCGCCTATTGAAATGGTATTACTTAATAGATAGATAGTACCCTCGGGATTTATTTGTGTTTGGTTATACTCTCCAAAATAAGCAGGGTTCCATAAGGCTAGATGTGAGTTACCTTCACCATCGTCTAAAGTATTGTAAGCGGCAAATACCCCTGCTGAGGCATTTAAACAAGTAACCATTGAGTTACCTCCACCATCAATATATGCAATACTTCCTGAATTGTCGCCTATTGAAATGTTATCACTTAATACATAGATAATACCATTAGTGTTTATTTGCGTTTGGCTATAATCACCAAAATAAGCAGGGTTATTTGTGCCTAGATATGAGTTACCTGAGCCATCGTCTAATGTGTTAAAAAATGCAGATATACCAGCGCCACGATTATCTATAGTAATACCATACTCACTTATTACAATCTCCCCACCTATAATAGCACTGTTCCCAATTATATTTCCAGCCCCGTCTATAGACGCATCCGTTCCTGTTGTGTCGCCTATTGAAATGGAACCATCTAATACATAGATAGGCTCCCAAGTATCGAAACCGCTAAAGAACGTTGCCGAGCCTCTGTAGTTTTCTGTTTTTCTTTCTGTAAATGCTTCGTGGCCCATATATTTAATTACACCTTAAATTAAAATTAAAACTCCTTGGAACATAAATATTCCGCTATGTATCGTTGCAGAAGAACCGCTTAATACTGATACTGCTAATGTTTGTCCACCTATAAGAGCGTTATCTGGTGAGGACCAAATATGACGAGCCCCCGCTGATACTGCCGTCAATTGACCACTTTCATAATACGTTGTTCCTGTAGTGATGCCAAATCCTACCACAGCGGCGTTGACTACAAGTGAGCCAGCAGAGCAAATAACTTCCTTCGTATTAGGACAGAACATGAATCCTGATGGCACTGTATATAAAGGATATAGTCCGGTTTGAGTTAGATTTATTTCGCGTGTTCTTAGATAGATATTAGGGATGACCGAAGAAGAAACACCTGTATAAAAATATCCAGAGTTAAGAAACCCGCTAGGATTAGAATTTTGATAGTAACTACCCGTATAGCTCTGTAGCGCTGTAATCTCAGATTGTAAGTTGTTGCCTGTTGCATTAAAAGTCGTGGACGTAACGTATCCGCTTGGATTGTTTGTTGGATAGTAGTTTCCTGTAGCGTTCTGTAAAGCGTTAACATTTCCACTGATAGTATTAATGGAAACATAAACTCCCGATAGAAGTCCCGCACGCGTTATTTGGCAAGTGACAGAGAATCCTGAAACACCCGTCAACGACACGAAAGGAAACAAGTCACTATCTTGAATGACTGTTCCTATTGGTAGTTGACTGATTTTTGATACTGACATCCTTTATCCTTTAATTATATTACCCTCATATTGCTATCAAGAGAAGTATTAGTGAATCAAGCCCGATAAATTACCTGATACTAAAGAATTCTGTTGCGCGGGATTCAGAAGGGAAAATACAATACCATTTCCAGAATGTCCTGAAACGCGGGAGCCTTTGAAGATAGTCGCGGAATCATAAAATTCCAAAGTCTCAATACCCGAACCCGAACTTAAATTATAAATAGGAAAGTCCCCTATCGAAAAATGACGTTTAGCCATCTCTCTAGCCCATTTGTTTTCTAATGAAATATGGATTCCTGAACTGGCGCAGAACTGGTCAACGATAGCTTGGATACCGCTTAATCCACTACTCGTGAGAGTTGAGTGAATATAAGATTCAAGATTGTAGATGGTAATCATCTATATTTTTACACGATTTTAACCCTTTTGAGTCTTTTTACTTAGTGTAGAGAATTTTTCGATAATGTAAGAAAGGATTTCATTTCTGAAAATGTCTTCTAACCCAAACTCAAAAGTATGAATACCTTTTTCTAGTGAGCATTCATCGTTAAAGAGTTTGAAGACGGATTCGAAAGCGCTACTATGAATATCACTTTGCATCGTGTCTCCACACAAAATAAGTTTTGAGAACTTACCAAGACGAGTCATAATCAATAATAAATCTTCATACTTCAAATTCTGAGCTTCATCGACAATAACGTAGTTGACATTAAAGGTGGTGCCTCTAAGGAAACCTACGGGCGTTCCAATAATACGTTCTTCTTTTATCAAACGATTAATATCACTCTCACTGATTAATTCGTGAAGCTTATCCATCAAAGGCTGTAGATAAGGAGCTAGCTTATCTTCGAGACCGCCCTTTAGAAATCCTAGAGAAAAACTGGAACTCTCTACAGGGTTTCGAATGTAAATAATCTCGCCAATTTTTTGCGAGTTTAATGCTTTAAGGGATGTATAGACCGATAGCATCGTCTTTGCTGTCCCCGCTGGGCCTTTACAAATAACGACTTTGGTACTTTTATCTTCGAGGAGCGCTATAAACTTTTCTTGCTTTTCGCTCCAAGGGAACTCTCTTATTTTTAGAGGGGCCGCTAGTTTGTCTTTTTGGTAGATGAAGGGTTTCTGTGGCTTAGTTTCGTCAACGGCTTTTGATTTTTTCATAATGTACTACTAGTCGAGGTCCGCGCCTCGAAACTGTTTACACATAGCTATTGACAACTATAAAAAAAGATGTAATATATAGGATATGGCTAATACAAATATTGCGTTTCAAGGAATGATGGGTATACTAACTTTTGTGTTCTTAGTGATTCCGCTTGGGTTATTTATGGTTTTTCTGGGAGCCACTCCAGAATTTTCTTTAGGGGTGCTCGCATATATTATTTACTATTTCAAGACAAGATAGTGTAAAAGTATTTGTAAACCAAAATACCTATGTCTTTAGAAGCAATTCCAACTCCATTCATTCAAGGCGTAATTGCCTTGCCCACAGACACTAATCCTTTTGCAGGAGGCTCAGTAGATGCTATTATGTGGCAACGAGGTCGTGAATACGGCGCTCACAAAGCTGCTAATCCTACCACTCCAGTCCAAGAGCGAATCGGTGAAGTTCCTCCTCAATTCGCAGAAGCTCTGAAAGCAGCACAAGACGCTGAGAAGCACTTAGAAGAAACAATCCAAGCTGCACAAAACGGTCAAACTCCTCCTGCGACACCTGCATAATTGGAAGGGTACGATAACTTAAAAGAAAGGCTCACGGCTTAAATGTTGTGAGCCTTTTGTGTTTTAAAACATATGTCTAACGAAAAATTTCTTGCAAATTTGGACAACGCGTATAATACTTTAATTAAGTTTAGCCAAGCCGCAGCCAAAAACAAAAATCAAAAACTCTATATAGAACTCTGTAAAGAGGCTCATACAATCAAAGAAGCAATAAAATATGTCAGAAGCCACCCCCACAAGTTCGCCAATCCCACAGTCCGAGAGCCCATCGTTGACGCCTTCCAACTCCTTACTAAGCGGCTATTTAATAATAAATGAAATCCAAATCCCAATGCAGAAAGCGCCCCGCGTGAGAGATAGGGTCATTTTTGAGTGCGAGGAAGCAGAAGGTAAGTGGCAAGTTACAGGAGAGCCTTTAATTAAAAAAGAAATATATGCCCCAGCAAAATAAAATAATCCTTCCAAAGCAGTTTCCGTTAGCTTGGAAATACGATGATACTCAGCGACAGCAAGACTTTAAAAGAGAGTATTAGGATGCCGTTTAAAGATTAATTATATAATAAATTATGGAACTGCTTAAAGTAGCTAAGGAATTCATATCTGTTAGAGGCCGCACGCAAGATGTTATGATTTATGATGCCCTTGGATTATTTATATCGGAAATCGAACATGATATAGTCGAGCAACGTATTAGGGACATCGAAGAGCCACGCACGATTCATGCGGGCGCGGGAATGACTTGTTGAGCTTTTTGTAGCGCTCGTAAATAACATATATCCAAAAGACCTTTAGAATTCAAAGGGCGGTAGATTTTTTTAGGTTTAGGAGTTTGTGGAATCTGATGACAGGGTAAGAGAATCAGTAGGTAGTTATAGAATAGGGTATCCTCCGTCTGGTATATGGTAATGAGGTTTTGGAAAAGTTAGCTATATCAATATGACCCCCCTCGTGAAAATTGCCATGCCACGAGCGTATTTTTTTCATTAATTCCGCAAGTGGCATGGGGCGTGCTGCTTTAGCAGACCCCATGCCAGACTCCCCGCGAAATCTATTGCTCCATCGCTCCTTCATAGGAGTTGTCAAGCGGGGTGAGATACTCCCTCACTTCCTCACGGCTGACAGTGTGTACTGATACAGACGCGTAGCGCGTGCCATGCTGGGAGAAGATAGGAGCATTGCTGCTATCGTATTCACCCGTAAAACGTGCTAGCCTATCGTTAGCGCGATAGATAGCGGACTTGATAAGACGCAACGGCATTGCCGGTGCGTAGGTAGGTACGGCAGGCGCTTTAGTAAAGCGGCCTTTGCTGTCGCGGTATGAGTGACGATTGAATGCTTTCATAGTGATGTAGTGTTAGCGGTTGAATGGGTTGATGCGAAAGAAGAACGGCGATTGCTTGCGTGTAACGTAGAATGCGTTACCGGAAATAAGGCTATAGAGGTACGAACGGACAACGCCGCTCGGCTCAGTTACATGGATTAGGATTTCGTTCACGGGGATACAATACCATCCGCGACCGCTTGTGTCCAGAACAAGTATCATGCCAAGTACGAAAGAAGTTGCAACCAATGTTGAGAGTGTCGCAAGAATGCGAATAACAAGAATCGTGCCAACCTCACATATGCGACAAAAATTCTCAAAAATGAGAACGCCGGGCGGCCCGGACGATAGCATAATACGTTATTAGCGCACTATACTATTTGGAACGCTATGCTACTTGCATAGGTAAAATCCGCACGCGATAGCACACAATACGAATATCATTGAGTTAAGTAGGT
>Ga0302319_10009709_pt1 | contig 18447 bp, 16 predicted proteins | sample Bog_T0_2_FD_203319 | JGI IMG/M metagenome (GOLD analysis project Ga0302319, IMG submission 203319) | Peat permafrost microbial communities from Stordalen Mire near Abisko, Sweden - Bog_T0_2 | ecosystem: Environmental > Terrestrial > Soil > Wetlands > Peat | place: Sweden: Abisko, Stordalen Mire...
AAGAAATCCTTCAGAGGGCGTTTTCACGTCTTTGATTGTCCGCTCCAATCCTCCCATGAACCCTTTCCAAAAAATGAATTTTGCGCCGGAAAGTAGCTAGCGGGATCAAACCGCCGGTAGTGACGATGGTGAAATATTCGGCCCAACGCTTGCGCAGCAGTAGCCCCGTTCCTTCCGTCAGGAGAAGCGCCGAATAGATGAAAGTTCCGGCGCTTGCCGCCTTCAATTGCCGTGGACTGATCTTCAGGGCGCGGCTAAGCAGCGCATGGACGTAGCGATTGTCGGGATCAACACGCAGGATGGCAATCCAATGCTGGATTGTTTCCGCAATATCACGGTGCATGAGCCGCAGGGTGCCGATACCTACCGCGAGAAGGGCAACGCCCTTGAACAGTTTGAACAGCGCGATCAGCAGAAGCGTTTTGGAATTCTTTCTTGCCTCCATTGAGCACATAATTGCATATGAAGAGATCGGGCTTCGCCGACTTGCCGTTGCACGGGGGACATGTGCCGCCTTGGCTGGCCGAGCGCATGGAGAAGCTCGGTTCGGCGATCGTTGAAGCGATTATTCACCATTACGGCAGGGCCGAATTTCTGGCGCGCTTGAGCGATCCATTTTGGTTTCAAGCTTTGGGCGCGGTAATGGGAATGGACTGGCACTCATCTGGCATCACCACCTCGGTTTTGGGAGCTTTGAAGCGCGGCTTGAATCCGCGGTCGCGCGAGTTGGGCATCTACCTGTGCGGCGGACGCGGGAAACAATCGCGCAAAACGCCCGAAGAGCTATTACTGGTGGCCGAACAACAAAGTCTGGACGGGGATGAGTTGGTGCGCGCCAGCCGCTTGACCGCGAAAGTGGACAACAACGCTATCGGCGACGGTTTTCAGATCTATCTGCATTCGTTCATCGTTTCAGCGGACGGCGACTGGGCCGTGGTGCAGCAAGGGATGAACGACGCGAACGGAATGGCGCGCCGCTACCATTGGCACTCGGCCTCGATAAAGGACTTTGTGTGCGAACCACACACTGCCATTGTGGGCAAGAACGAGGGTGAGATTCTGAATCTGATTGACAGACGCGCCGGCGAAGCACAAAAAGCGTTGTTGACGATTGCCGGACAAGCGCCGGATCTTACCCTGCGGGAGGTGCGCTATTTGCAGATGCCCCGTGGCCACGAAGTAAAGGCGCGCGACGTTGACTTGAGGCGCTTGGGAGCAGTACTCGCGGTAAGCTATGAGCGTCAGTTAAGAGATTTCGCGTCACTGCTGCTTCTCGAGAATTTAGGGCCGCGCACGCTGCAAACTCTCGCGTTAGTGGCTGAGGTTGTGCATGGCGCGCCAAGCCGCTTCTCTGATCCAGCGCGCTTTTCGTTTGCCTTGGGCGGGAAAGATGGGCGCCCGTTTCCGGTACCCTTGAAGACTTATGATGAGTCGCTGAGCGTGCTGCGGCGGGCGCTCGACGCGGCGAAGCTCGGCCATACCGACAAAGTAGATGGCTTCAAGCGGCTCGACGCGCTGGTTCGCCGCGTGGAAGACAACCTGCAGCCCGAAGCGGATTTCCCGGCGCTACTCAAGCATGAACGGACAATTTCTCCCTCGTTAAACGGCCGCACTGTGATGGACGGCCGCGGCAAAAACGCCAAGGGGCAAATGAGTCTCTTTTAGAGCGATCTACACGGTCTCGGGAGACAAGTCGGCCAACTTTATCGCCACTGGTTTGACGTGCCAGATGTCGTCGCAGTATTGCTGCACGGCGCGGTCGGACGAAAACTTGCCCATTCTGGCGGTGTTCAGTATAGACATGCGGGTCCAATGATCGGTGTCGAGAAATGCCTTGTCGATATTGTCCTGGCAGTCGATGTAAGATTGGAAATCCGCCAGAAGCATGTATGGATCGCTCGTGAGGAACGAATCGAGAAGCGGCTTGAATAACCCTCGATCGCCTCGCGAGAAGCGTCCGGAGGCCAGTTCGTCCAGCACCTCTTTTAGCACCGCGTTGCTTTGATAAAAGGCGCTCGGCACGTAACCTTTGGCTTTGCTTTCGTAGACCTGCTCCGAGGTAAGGCCGAACAGGAAAAAGTTTTCCGCGCCTACCGCTTCGCGAATTTCGATGTTTGCGCCATCCAGCGTTCCCGCCGTCAGCGCACCGTTCATCGAGAACTTCATATTGCCCGTCCCGGACGCCTCCTTTCCGGCCAGCGATATCTGCTCGGAAAGATCGGCGGCGGGGTACACGCGCTGGCCAAAGGTCACATTGTAGTCGGGCAGAAAAACAACACGTAGGCGGTCAGCCACATCGGCATCGGTATTCACCACCTCCGCTACCGAGTTGATCAATTTGATGATCAGCTTTGCCATGAAATATCCCGGGGCGGCTTTGCCGCCAAATAAAAACGTGCGCGGAACAATGTACACGGACGGGTCGCGCTTGATGCGATTGTAAAGCGCGATGATATGCAGCACTTTGAGGTGCTGCCGTTTATATTCGTGAATGCGCTTCACCATGATGTCGAACATGGAAGCCGGATCGACGATCGCCCCGGTTTTCTTGGCGATGTAATCCACCAGCTGCCGTTTCACGGCGTGCTGAGAAGTGCGCCAATCTTCAAGAAAATCAGCATCGCCGATGTGGTTTTCGAGCGAGCGCAATTGATCGAGATTTGAAACCCAGCCGTCGCCAATCTTACTGGTGATCAACCGCGCCAACCCTGGATTGGCGAGCGCCATCCAGCGGCGCGGGGTTACACCGTTAGTCTTGTTGCTAAAGCGCTCGGGATACATTTCATAGAGATCGTGCAGTACGTCGCGTTCGAGCAATTTCGTATGCAGTTCGGCAACTCCATTTACCGCGTGGCTGCCAACCGTCGCCAGATAAGCCATGCGCACATACCGCTCGTCCGATTCGTCTATCAGAGACAGACGTCGTTCCCGATCGCCGTCGCCGGGGAATTTCGCTTTCACTTCCTCCAGAAAGCGCCGGTTAATCTCGTAGATAATCTCCAGGTGTCTCGGCAGCAGGCTTTGGAAGAGCGAAATACTCCATTTCTCCAATGCTTCGGGTAGCAGCGTGTGATTGGTGAAGGCCAGCGTCTTCTTAGTCGTCTCCCAAGCGGCCTCCCAAGGCAGACCATGCACATCCACCAGCAGACGCATCAACTCAGCCACGGCAATCGAGGGATGAGTGTCGTTCATTTGAATCCCCCACTTGGCGTGGAACTGGTCGAGTGGCCGGTGCTGATAAAGATGAATGCGGATCAACGATTGCAATGACGCGGAGACGAAGAAGAATTGCTGCTCAAGACGCAATTCTTTGCCCTTGATGTCTTCATCGTTCGGATAAAGAATCTTGGAGATATTTTCCGATTGCATTTTGTCGTGAACAGCGCCGAAATAATTGGCGGCGTTAAAAGCCTGAAAATCGAACGACTCAACCGCTTCGGCTTTCCATAAGCGCAGGCTATTCACCGTGTTGGTGCGGTAGCCCAAAATGGGCGTATCGTACGGAACCGCTTTCACTACTTGGCCAGGCACCCAGCGAACGCGAGAATTCCCATGTTCGTCGGTATAGTTTTCCGTGCGTCCCCCAAAGTTTACTTCCACCGCACCCTCGGGGCGTGGAATCTCCCAAGGATTGCCCCATTGCAACCACTTGTCCGTTATCTCCACTTGCCAGCCGTCGCGAATCAGTTGATCGAATATGCCGTATTCGTAGCGGATACCAAAGCCTATGGCGGGGATCTGCAAGGTCGCTAAGGAGTCCATGTAACAGGCTGCTAACCGGCCCAAGCCGCCATTGCCTAAACCGGGCTCTTCCTCCGCATCTAAAATTTCTTGTGGGTTCAAGCCGAGGTCCTGCATGGCTTGGTGGGCGGCAGGTTCGATGCCCAGATTGAGCAAATTATTGCCCAGATGCGGTCCGAGCAGAAATTCCGCCGAGAAATAACAGACAATTCGAACATCTTCCCGAGTATAAGTCTGGATGGTGTTTACCCAGCGCTGGGTGATGCGATCACGAATGGACGACGCGATGGCAAGGTAATAGTCAAGAGTGGTGGCGCGCTCGGGAGAGCGAGCCTGATCGTACACCAGGCTGTCAATAAATGCCCTCTTCAAGTGATCCACGCTAGTACCTGTCCTAGTGTGTTCGTGCTTCACTCCGTCCGCGGTCGCGTTGCTATTCATAGTGCTGCTTGTCCTCTCTGAAAGTGAAGGTTAAGGCATTCTCGGCGGCAAGACAAGATGCAAGTCCGTAAATTCGCGGTGTTGTAACCAAACTTCACTTCCGTTCGATGCTAATGCCGAACGAAGAAGTGCGGCTTATCTATACTCGGGTCTACTGCAACGTCGAAAAATCCCACCATCATCTCCGCCCAGGTTTGCTCGCCCCAAGTCACCGTGGCATCCGGATCTGGGTTGTGCAAATTGTTCTTGGAGTTGTCAAACGTCGCAACGGCTTCGAGAATCGTTCCGGATTTCAGCGGAATCGGCGTGGCCAGACGGTAACTAAGCTGCCAGAAAAAATCATAGTGAGGGATGCGCAGCAGCGTTCTGATCCGTCCATGCGGCTCGACAATGTTGTATTCAAAACTTTTTCCACGCAAGTGCATGTGAGGAAAAAAGCTGAGCAGCAGCGCGTCGTTGGGAATAGAGCCGTGCACTTCTACTCGGTAGTCCGGCTCACCCGGAGGGATGCTGAAGTGGTCGTTGGTGAGTTGCACCGTCAATACGCGCTTCTTCGGAGGTTGTTTGGCGAAGACAATACCAATACGAGTCGTATCTTCAGTCGCCCGCCCAACAGTCGTGTAGTGCATTTGCAGGACGATGTCGGAACCGGCCGGAATTAGCTTGGCGAAACCATCGGGCCAGGCGTCGGGCAAGCTGCCGGGAGCGTACACCAGAAGAATATCGCTAATCGTCCAAAACGCGTCTTGCCGCAGTGCCCCGGCAGGCAGATCATCGGCGCTAAAGGGAATGCCGACCGGCGCGCCGCGTAACCACGTGGAATCGGGTGGGCGAATGTATGCCACCGCATGATGGACAACGGAACTATTACTGGGACGAATCTCCGACATAGCAACCCAGCGATCTTCTTTGAACTTTGCGGGAATGATGATGTATTGATACGGAAGGTCCCCCGAAGCCGGCAGCATTTTCGCGTGAGGCATGGAGAGCACAAGATCAGGTGTAGCGATAATCCAACCAGGAATTTCTTTGACTGCCGGCGGGGCGTCGGCAGGATTGCCTTGCAGAGCGCCTGCCTCGGCCCACTTGGCAAGTGTTGCCATCTCTTGCGCCGTCAGAGAACTATCGTTCGAGAAATGGCCGCAGCAAGGATCGGCAAACCAAGGCGGCATTTTTCGCAACGATGTCTGCTCGCGGATCGCCTTCGCAAAAGGGCGCACCTGTCGGTATGTTTCGAGCGGCATCGGAGCAATCTCCCCCGGCCGGTGGCACCGTTGGCAATGGCTTTGGAGGATCGGCAATACATCTCGGAAGAATGTGGGAGCCTCTGCGTACAACCGCGCCATCGGCAAAAGCAGACTAAGACCGATCAGACTGGCCCGTGCGGTTAGCATAAAAATCTTGCGGCATGCTCGGCCAGAGCGGTTGGCGTTTCTCCAGGCGCGCACGGGTTCCTTCTTTGAAATCGCTGCTCGCCATGAGCTTCGCGCGCAGAGCCGCCGCAATCTCGCCGGCTTCGGCGGTGGATTTTCCTGCCGCCTCGCGTACGTACTGCATCCCAGTCGCAATAGCCAACGGGCTCCATTGGGCGATTTCGTGCGCCGAGTTGTGCGCCGCCAGAGCGAGTTCGTCATCGGGGCAGATCTGATGAACTAACCCCCACGCCAAGCCTTGCGGTGCATCGAAATTATCGCCGGTCAGGCTCAACTGCAACGTATTGCGTTTGCCCAGAGCCGCCTCAACCGAACGATAAATAATGAAAGGCCAAAAACCAATGCGCACTTCCGGCAAACCAAACACCGCGTTGGGCGACGCAAACACCACGTGCCCCTGCGCCACTAAGCCCAGACCTCCGGCCAGCGCTGGACCATTCACTGCGATAACGATCGGCTTCAGAGACTTCGCGCCTAACGTGAAAAGCTGTTCGTGAACCTTCAACAGATCGTCGATCGGCGCACCTTCAGCGAGATCCATACCTGAGCAGAAAACACTGCCCGTCCCTCTAATGAGGATGCAGCCAATATCAGTGCTGGACTGAGCGGATTCCACCGCCTCAATGATCTGCTTGCACATCTCGAGCGTCAGCGCGTTGCGCTTGCTCGGGCGATGTAGCGTGATATGACGAACACGTTGGCTATCTTCGATAACAATGTCCATTAAAGCGTCACCTCGCTTAACAACTGGATTGGAATATGCTCTGTGTGACTCTTGAAACAAGCGGCGTCAAAGGCCAAGCTGAGAATCGCGCGTGTTTCGGCCGGATCAATCAGTGCATCGCAATGACCGCGCGCGGCAGCGTATTTCGAATCCAGCCAGCGGTCGTAATCGGCGCGGGTTTGCTCGATGCGCTCTTCCAAATCCACCGGAATGGGCTTCCCGGCACTCTTATATTTTTCAAGCTCCGGCCCATAGACGGCTTGTACGGCGGAATCGCCCTCCATTACCCCAATCCGCGCGCTGGGCCAACTGAAAGTGAAATTCGGATCGAAGCCTTGCCCCGCCATGGCGTAATATCCCGCCCCGCTGGCGTGGTTGATAGTGAGCACAATCTTCGGCACCGTCGCGCACGCCATGCTCTCAACCATTTCCGCGCCGGCGCGAATGATGCCTGCCGTTTCCGCTTCTACGCCAACCATAAAGCCTGATACGTCCTGCACATAAAGAATCGGCACGTTGTGGCGCTGCGCGTTTTCCACAAAATAGGCAACCTTGCGGGCAGATTCTGTGTACACAATCCCACCGATGCGCGGACCAGTCTTAGTCTTGAGAAAGCCACGCCGGTTGGCAATCACTGCAATATGCCGTCCATTCAACGTAGCGTCGGCACACAGGAATTCGGGCGCATGATCGGGCTGAAACTCAATCAGCTCGCCGGCATCCAGAATGCGATCGAGGATATCTTCCATCCGGTAAGGCAAGCGATGATCTACCGGCAGGACATCATAGACATCCGCGGCCGGCAGCTTCGGAGGTTTCGCATCGGGCGCGTGGGGAGCGGCGGGTATTTGCCGGAACTGCTGACGGATCATGTCGAGGCAGGTGCGATCATCCGCCGCCCGATAATGCGCTACGCCACTGATTGCCGTATGCATGGCCGCACCACCCAAGGTCTCCGAGTCGGTAACCTGGCCCACGGCACCCTTTACTAAGTTGGGGCCGCCCAATCCCATGAAACTGACATTTTCAACCATGATGATAATGTCGCTCAGCGCCGGCAAATAAGCTCCGCCCGCAATGCAAGGGCCCATGACAGCGGCTATCTGCGGAATGTGCAACCGCCGGCGCATCAGCGAATTGTAGTAGAAGATACGGGCCGCACCATACTGGCCGGGGAAAATTCCGTCTTGCAAAGGCAGGTTCACACCGGCGGAATCCACTAGGTAAACGATAGGAATGGCGTTGCGCATGGCAATCTCTTGCGCGCGCAATATTTTGGTAATCGTCTCCGGCCACCACGCGCCGGCTTTTACCGTGGCATCGTTGGCCACGATGACGGCCGGACGCCCCTCAATCTTAGTTACACCAGTAACCACTCCTGCCGCCGGCGCTCGGCCATCGTACCGGTCATATGCAATGAGCAGTCCGATCTCAAGAAATAAAGTATTCGGATCAATCAACCCGCCAATGCGCTCGCGGGCGGTAAGTTTGCCGTCTTTGTGCTGCTTTTCAATTTTCTTAGACCCGCCGCCGGCAAATAGCTTTTGTTCCAGTTCGTGCAACTCACTAACCATCTGGCGCAGATCGCGGGTAGAACCGGACATAAAGGTGTGCGAACACTGCTAGTCTAACAGTGATGTTTGGAATTGATGAGAAGGCGCTGCGAGTCACCTGGACCGTTTTTCTGTTTAGTCTTCTCCTGCTGGTGGTCTACTTGATCCGCGACACTCTGCTGGTTTTTGCTGGGGCGGTTCTTTTTGCTTATGTGCTATCTCCCGTGGTAGCGCTGATTGAGCGTTTTCTGCCAAAGCGCCGGGGCGCCGCGCTCAGCATCGTCTATGTTGTGCTCTTGGGCGTCATCGTTGCGCTGGGTTTTGCCTTGATTCCGCGCTTGGCCTTGGAGGCCACCAGTTTATTGCAGCGTTTGCCGGCTCTCATCATGAGTGGCAGTTGGGCCACCTTGCCTTTGCCGGCTTGGGCCGCTCCAGTGCGCGGCCAAATCATGGATACCTTGAAGAATCAAGCCGCGGGCCTGCAAGCCCACGTCGTACCTTTCATCCAGGAGGCGGGCTCACAGATTTTGTCCGGCGTCGGCAGTTTGGTGCCCATTATCCTCGTGCCGATTCTGGCTTTCTTTTTCCTCAAAGACGCACGGACGATCAAGGCGAGCCTACTGGGAATGGCGCGCGGTTCCGCTCGCATCACGTTGGCCACCATCATAAACGATATTCACCGCGTCTTACAAAGCTACATGAAGGCGCTGGTCATTCTCGCGGCGGCATCATTCCTCGCATGGCTGATTTTCTTGAACGTGCTGGGCGAGCCATATGCCTTGCTGCTGGCCGGATTGGCGGGCGTGCTCGAATTTGTACCAGTGATCGGGCCTGCTGCCGCACTCGTGATCATCCTTGTGGTCTGCACTACCGCAGGCACGGGAGGGGTTGTTTGGATCATAGTTTTCTGGATTCTCAACCGCGTTTTCCAGGATTATGTTTTGAACCCGTTTTTGATGAGTTCCGGGGTTGAGATCCATCCGATTTTGGTGCTGTTTGGCGTCTTGGCGGGCAATCAGTTGGGCGGCATTCCCGGCATGTTCTATTCCGTCCCGGCTCTGGCCATTCTAAAAGTCGTTTTGAACACTCTGTCGCAGAGCGCCCCAGAGCGCCAAAGTCACATCCACGAACCAGCAGCGGCCGCCGTCACCGATTGAGACTCGTAGTTCGCTCCAAGAAACCGCAAATCGCCAGTCGCCCGCATCGGGCGGTGGCGACCGGGAAAAAAAATTTGGAGCGGGAAGGCGCGCTTCAGCCACATCTTCCTTAGGACAAGAACCGTGGTAGAAGAAATGGAGAAGCTAACCCTGAGGGTTGCTGGTCCAGCCGGTATAAACGGCCATTCCGGCTATGGCGAGCGCGTACAGAATCACGGCTATCAAGCCGGCGTTCTTGAGTTTATCCACTGCATCAAGCCGCTTGGCCATATTGGTCTGCGTGTTGATAATGCTCGCATCATGAGCGTCGTTGTGAAGATGAATGTAGTGATCGTCATGGTTCTCAAGCCACCGCCGGTACAAATACAAGCCGACGACGGCAGCAATGAGGACGACCAGGGCCACAATGTGAAACGTGAGGTTCATAAAAAGCTTCCTTTCTTAAGCGGTTTCCGGGGACGCCGCGCAATCGTACGTGGCGTAATATACTCCTTTGCCGGAATGATACTCCTGTTTTCGGGAGAATACAAGGGCGCTGATCGCAGTTTGTTTCCTGCCAGCCAATCGCTATTTTCCTCACCAAAAGTTGTAATCCAGTCCCATAAGCCCGCCCTCAGGAGCGCGCCGGGCGATGGAGGTAACCTCTTAAGTAGCAGTTAGACTATGATGCAAGATACCGGAATGCCGAAATTACAAACAAAGCCATCGAAGGCTGTTTCCCGGATGGACCTGCGTCTTGCCGTTTCGCGCGACGCCACCCAAGGAGAATCCGCATGAACCCGCCCATGGTAGAAAATATACTCTCGCAGGCTAGATCGCTGCGCGCCGTCACGGCTCATCAATATGGTGAGGGACGTTCCGCGCTGGAGGAGGCGGCGAATCTCCTCAAATCCAGCCGCCGCATTGTCCTGAGTGGCATGGGCGCCTCGCTGCACGCCTGTATTCCTCTACAAACCTACTTAGCCACCCGCAGCGTGGCCAGTTCGGTGATAGAGACTTCCGAACTCTTGCATTTCCAGTCTAATGTGCTGGATGCCGACACTGTGCTAGTACTGGTCTCCCGCTCTGGCGAGAGCATCGAAGCTGTTGAGCTCCTTAAGAAGATAGAGCGCAGATGCAAAGTGGTTGGTTTAATTAACGTACCGGGCAGCACTGTTGCTCGCCAAGCCACTCGCGCGATTCTAGTAAACAGCCTGCCTGACCAACTGGTGGCGATTCAAACCTATACCGGAACCGTCGTCACCCTATTACTTCTCGGGGCCGCGTTCGCTGGAGAACTGGATAGTTATCCTAAAACCGATCTGGAGCGCACCATCGAAGTCTTGACCCGCTGCGTGCCGGAGTGGTACCGATTTAGCGGTAGTTGGCCGGGGTTCTTCGCCAACAACGTTCCTATGTATTTGTTGGGCCGCGGTCCAACTATGGCGTCGGTCCAGGCAGGTGCGCTTTTGCTCCAAGAAGTGGCCAAAGTGCCGGCGGTTCCCATGTCGGCGCCGCAATTCCGCCATGGACCCGTCGAAGTCGTGCATGACCAGTTCCGCGTCATCATCTTCGGCACCCAACGCGCCACCGAGGATTTGGAAGACACTTTGGGCGACAAGATTCTCGCCATGGGCGGTAAGGTGCGCTGGATCGGACCCAAGCCCAAGTCGCATTTGATCGATTCGCTTTGCGAATGGCCTGCGGAAAACTTCCCGGATTTATTCATGCCGGTTGCCGACGTTATTCCACTCCAAATGGCGGCGTATCACACGGCCCGTTGGCACGGCATCACCCCAGGCGAATTTCGCTTTGCTACGCCGATCACGTCATCGGAACGCGATTTCTTCGAGCCAAACGACCCTCGCGGCCTCTCGCGCGCCGCATCGCCAAAGACATAAACCCGCGCAGATATATCTGAACACTTGGCCGCCCGCCACGGTCTTAGCTATTTGAAGATATGACCGGACATTCCGAACGGATCGGGCTGGGGGAAACGAGTTTGGCGGATGAGCAGGAAGCCGCGTGTTGCCAGGAACAATTTGCCGCCTTGGTAGCCCGCCAATCGCGCTTCGTATTCCGCGTGGCATATGCGGTGCTGCGGAACTCCCACGATGCCGAGGATGTCGCCCAAGAGGTCTTCCTCAAGCTTTACCGGCTTCGCCGCTGGCACAAGATGGACGATGAGCGGGCCTATCTGTCGCGCATGGCTTGGCGACTCGCGGTTGACCGGATTCCCAAAATTCACAGCGTGAACCAAACACTGGACGCCGAATCGGCATCCGCCGAGGCCACGCCGGAACAAGCTGCCGTGCACGCCAATTGGTCGGCGTTTTTACACCAACTCATCGATGCCTTGCCGGAAGACTTGCGGCAACCTTTAGCCCTGTCGGCGGCGGACAGCTTGAACTCCAGCGAAATAGCACGCCTCTTGGGAATTCCCGAAGGAACCGTGCGCACGCGTCTTATGAAAGCGCGCGAAATCCTGAAACAGAAACTATCGAGAGTAATGGGAGGTTCGAATGCCCGACGATCTTGAGCGAATTTTAGAAGACGGCATTGCGAGCTATGCCGACGGCGAGCCACTGGTCGGTCTCGATGAACGAATCATTGCACGCATTCGTCTAACGGCGAGCCCGCGCAACCGTGTGTGGGGTGCTTGGGCCGCGCTGGCCCTCATCGCCGCCGGCATCGCGGTCTTTTGGATGATCCCGCGCGAACCCCGCCTTGTCGCCAACGTTGTCGAAACCAAGGCACCGCCTCTTAAACCACCACCCGCACGAACGAAGCGCGCGTCGTTTGTCCCTCGACGGCGGAGCCAAATTCACCGGATTCCCGATCTTCCCAAGCAGACCGTCTTCCCGGCCCCGTCGCCATTGACGCCGGAAGAACGCCGCCTCGTGGCCATGGTCGAACAAGATCCGCAAGCCACAGCCCAGGCGTTTGCGAGTTTGCGGAAACGCACCAGGGAAACCCTTGACATCGCACCCTTGGTAATACCTCCCCTTGAACCCATAGAAGGACAGTAAAAAGGAATATTTATGAATACAACAAGATGCTTAATCGCCCTAGCAGCTTTGAGCTTGACCGCCGGTGCCAGCGTTGCCGAAGACGCCGCGCCGGCTAAGTTTTACAAATTCGATTTCCTCATCAAGGAGGTTGACGGCGTCAAGGTCCTGAACTCTCGAGCCTATTCGTTGCTCACATCGACGCAAAATAAATCGGAGATCAGGGCTGGCAGCAAGATACCTTACATGTCGTCTACGACGGAATACCAACAAGTTGACGTAGGCGTCAATATCGATGTTCTAAATATCAAGGAGATGCCGGATCGTTTAGCCTTCTACATCGTCGTTGAGGTCAGCTCATTGCCGGCCGGCGCGGCCGATCCCCTGCGCCCGCCGATGCGCCAAAACAAATGGAGTTCTAGTCTAGTGGTGCCGCTCAAGAAAGCAACCCTACTCTTCTCGTCAGACAATGTCGATTCCAAGAGCCAGATGCAGGTAGAAGTCACGGCAACCCCCATTCCCTGAGTGTCTTACCAGAATTTTTCCTTGCGTTAAATGTCTAACGGCGCTCATCTCTCTTGCCGATAGATTAAGTAGGGAATCCAACCGTAAAAATACCAGCAATATGTCAGTCAACCAGGAAACCGTTTCCGTCCAGGAGATCCTTTGGGAATTGGCCGATCCCGATGCCGAATATTTCCATCGAACCTTCCGCCAGTGGCGGGACCTTTTTCCCGATTTGGTAGCCGAAGCCTGCTTATACTATTTGGCGGAAAAAGGTCTTACGCCGTCCGGCCACGAAATGGCCGCCTGGCTGAGCCTCGACAACAAACACCTTAAGCTCCTGTTCGATCAGACCACTTTGCCACTCGCCGTCGCCGCTAAGGCAATCGAGGTGCTAAGCCACGCAGAGCCGGCGATGTCGGCGAAGTTTCTGGAGGCGGTGGAGCGCCTCTCCGCCCCTGAGGACATCATGCAGGCGCTGAGCCTGCTAACAGCGCTAGCAGACTATACAGCATTACTTCCTTGGCTCGGCAAACTGTCGCACTCGAGCGACGGCCGGGTGAGATCGCGGGCGGCAAAACTTCTGTACGCTCTGCAACCGGATAGCGGTGAAATTCAGAAGCAAATGCAAGATGGCAGTCCGCGCGTTAGGGCTAACGTGATCGAGGGTTTATGGAAATCCAGCTCACCCGAGACCAGCGATTTTTTCCAGGCCGCGCTTTCCGACGAAAACCATCGGGTGGTCGGCAACGCATTGGTTGGCCTCTATCTGCGCGGCGATGTCTCCGCTCTGGATAAAATCGTTGAGCTATGCGAAAGTCCCGACGCTTCATTTCGCGCGGCCATGGCGTGGAGTCTTGGCTCTATCAAAGACGAACGCGGCATTCCACCCCTCCAGCGTTTGTCGGCGGATCAATCAATGACCGTTCGCAAGCATGCCATTGCCAGTTTGGTAGTGCTCCAGCGCCAAGCGTGGCAGCGGGCCGTTCGCGAGCAATTCGAATCTCTTCGCGAAGCCCGATTGGCGAACATCGATCCCCTTGAACTCGACCAGCTAAAACGCCGCCACGCGCTACTCGTTGATGTCGCCTTTGCCAAGCTCCGGGCGGCGGAAGAAAACGAATTGGATTTTGCGGCAGCGCACGCCGATCAATTTGCCAGGCACATGTGCACGCTCTAGCGCCATCAAAGCATAATTCTTCAAAATTTCCGTTCGATTTGCCGACAAATCCTACGACACTCGCGAACAACTCAAAACAGCTTCTTTGCGCGCTTGAGCGAGGCACGGCGGCGATAGCGAGCGTTGCGAAAACCCTATTCCCAGTGCGTTGGCCAGAAGTTTTCGCACATGAAAGCCGCTCATGCAGCTAGTCTCTTTTGACGATATGAACTTTCAGTGAAGAGCACTACAAAAATGCTGGCAACATGACCATTGACCAGCAAACCGCTTCCGTGCAGGGGATCCTCTGGGAATTGGCCGATCCCGATACAGGGTACTTCAATCGAACCTTCGAGCGTCTGCGGAACCTTTTCCCCGAAATGGCGACAGAAGCTTGCCTCTACTACTTGGCGGAGAAAGGGCTCAACGCATCTGGCAAGGTAATGGCCGCTTGGCTGAGCCTTGACGACAAGTACCTCACGCCCTTACTTGATGAGGCCGGTTTGCCGCTCGCGGTCGCGAACAAAGCAGTCGCTGAATTGAGCAAAGCCGATTCGGGGATTTTTGTAAAGTTCCTGGAGGCGGCGGAGCGAATCTCAGTCCCCGAGCGGATGATGCGCCCGTTGAGCCTGGTGCCGGCGTTAGCGGACTACACGGCTTTACTTCCTTGGCTCGGCAAGCTAACGAAGTTTAGCGATAGCCGGGTCAGGTCGCGGGCGGCAAAACTTTTGTACGCTTTACATCACGATAGCAGCGAAATTAAAAAGCAAATTCAGGATAACAGTGCGCGCGTTCGAGCCAACATACTTGAGAGCCTCTGGAAATCCAAGTCGCCGGAAACCGCCGATCTTTTCAAAGCGGCCCTTTCCGACGCAAATCATAGGGTTGTTGGCAACGCTCTGATTGGCCTCTATCTCCAGGGTGACTTCTCGGCGTTAGACAGGCTCATCGAGTTATCCACGAGTGCCGACGCCTCGTTTCGCGCCGCCGTTGCGTGGAGTCTCGGATTTATCGGCGACGGACTTGGCATTCCGGAACTCAAGCGCTTGTCGCTGGATCAGTCGCTGAACGTTCGCAAGCACGCCATCAGCAGTTTGGTGTTGCTGGAACGCGAAGCTCGGCAGCGAGCGGTGCGCCAACAATTCGAATCGCTTCGCGAAGGCAGAGCTGCCAACATCGCGCCCCTTGCACTCGACGAGCTGGAACACCGCCACACGCTGCTCATTGATGTCGCTTTTCGAAAGCTCCAGGCGGCCGAAGAACACGAATTGGATTTTGCGGCAGCGCACGCCGATCAATTTGCCAGGCATATGTACACGTTCTAGCGAAACGAAGCCATCATTCTTCAAAAACTTCCGCTCGTTTGCCGATAAGCCTACGACACTCGCGAACAACTCAACACATGGCTACCCTCCCGCAAGGAGCTTCCGTCCAGGAAGCGCTCTTGAAAACCGTAGATACCGATCCGGAAAATTTCAACCTCGTCTTTCACCGCATGCGCAAGATGTTTCCCGGCGAAGTCACCGAGGCTTGTCTCTGCTATCTCGCACAAAAAGGTCTGGACTTGGCGGGCCGGAATATGGCCATCTGGCTAAGCCTGGAGAGCAGATATATCAAGCCCTTGTTCGATGCTAATACGCTGCCCTTGGATGTCGCTTCCAAAGCAATCGCGGCTTTGAGCAAAACTGACGCCCAGATCTTCGCCAAGTTCCTCAAGGCCGTTGAGCAGATCGCCGTCCCTCAACGGATGCTGCGTCCTTTGAGTCTCGTCCCGGCACTCGGTGACTACACTCCCCTGCTTCCCTGGCTTCGCAAACTCACCCAGCTCAACGATGATCGCGTTAAATCCCGCGCCGTGAAACTTCTGTGCGGACTGAAGCCGCACAAAAGCCAGGTGGACCGCTACATGATCGAGGGCAGCCCTCGTGTTCGCGCGAATATACTCGAAGCCTTATGGAATTCCAATCTGCCCGAGGCCGCTGAGCTGTTCCGCGCCGCCCTTGCCGACCCCAACCACCGCGTGCTCATCAACGCCCTAATTGGTCTCCACTTGGGCGGTGATCCCACGGCCATCACTCGGCTGATCGATGTCTGCCAGAGCCCGGAACCCTCATTTCGCACCGCCGCCGCCTGGGCACTTGGATTTATCAAGGACGAGCGTGGTATCCCGGCGCTTGAGGCCTTATGCAAAGACGCTTCCGTGATCGTGCGGAAAAGCGCTTTGCGCAGCCTCCTTGCCCTACAGCCGCAAGAGGCAGCCGCTGAGTAGCGGTCGATCCGTCTTGTAACGCAATCGGCTTCCTGTGGAGCCGGCAGAGGGATTTGAACCCCCGACCCTCTGATTACAAATCAGATGCTCTACCAACTGAGCTATGCCGGCGTGTTCTCTTTTACACTTGCCCTCATTTTAGCGCGACTGTCTCGCGAAAAGCGGACGGAGGCAGTTTAATCCTATTCCCTCTCCTTGACTAATGAGTTCCCCTATTCCGCGCCCGATACCATAATAAAGCCCTGCCTTCCCAACCACGCTTTCCGGCGAAATCCGCAATCAAATCGACCGCTTCACCATCCCCAGCGCCTTCCAAACCCCGCCCCCCTCAAGCCCTCCTCGCCAGACTAACCCCTTGGAGATCCGTCTCCAACTCGAGTCGGAGCCGGATTATTTTGCGCCACGTATTACAGGGGACCGCTGCCTCCACGCGCAGGACCACCGCAGCAGCACCATTTCTTCGACGACCTCGCCCGGTAGATCGGCGGCTCGACGCCAGCAATCGCTTTACGTTGCCTTCCTCGGATTCGAGAAAACGTGCGAGGGTGTGAAGGATCTGCAGCGCAATGGGTTGCGGGACGGCGCGAACACTAGTATTACTGTGTTAAACATAGCGAGGGCGATTGCTGAAGCTCATGACTGGTGGTTATCGTAAAGGGGATGGGTGTTGTTTGAGCGAAGATCCAGACGGTTGAGGACATTTATCGACTGCTGCGAAGAGCGGTGGTAAGCAAACGGCCGATTCGCGGTCTACCACGATCACGAACGGCGTCTGTGCCCACATCGCTTGGGCCGCAATTATGATGGCCAGATGCGAGTGCTTTGCTAGCAATACGCGGGCGATAGCCGTAGTGGACTGCAAGCGGCTGGTTCGCCGGCAAACTGGCGCTGCATCGCTATCGGAGAAACTGAGCAAAGCGGAGTTACTTGACGGGGCTTGGCGCAGACCTGCGTGCGGAAGTAGATGTCGACACGGAAGACGAACCAGACCCGCTGGCGCCACAAAAGGGACAGTGCGGCAAGCGTTCGATGAATTGGCGGGCGATGGTCAGTCGCAAGGTGGCAATAGAGGATGGGTTATGCCGCTCGGGACGAGCGCGGCGACCCGCTTGGGCGGAAGTTCTTTGGCGGCTCCGGGGCGGATAATCCAACATGTCCGGCGCGCGCTGAGGGGGAAAAACGGTTCCGCTCGCCGACCAGCAACCCATAAGCTGCGATACAGATGCTTAAATTCCTCAGAGTCGCGTTCGACGATCCAACGGTGTTTGGCCATCTTCACCAGCGACTTCAGGGGGGTCTTCTCCGGTAAGGTGGAGAGCCGGTATTGGGTAGGTTCCGCTTCCTTCTGCGGCCATTCGATTAAGAGCCATTCCTCTGGGTGGGCTCGGTACGCTGGTCATCGCGATGCGCAGGACGCACCCGGACCGCCGCGAAACGAGAACGCAGGGCTTCTCGACTTCCCTGGTGCCCAGAGATGTCTTTCCAGGCTTTGTGCGGCAAGGCGAGGGCCAATTCCTTGACCGAACTTGGCGGATGGTCCGCACTACGCTGCAAACGTTTGGGCGATACCCCCCCGGCTTCCCAGTTTTCGCGCGGGCGCAGGCAAAGGCTGTCTCCCTGACTCCCCGATGGTGGTCGAAGATTCGATGCCTACTGCATATTGCAGCCCGCGTTCGCTGATGGTAGTGCGGAACGCCATGCCGTTTCCATCACCGGCGTCGGCCAACACAACCCCGACGGGAATCTTCTGCTCGATGGCTTTTCGCAGTTGCTTTGCGGCTATCTCCGGCTTGGTTTGAAACGCGATCTCTTCGGCAACGCCGGCCTACCGGCAGCGCTCGGCATCCTTGTACCGCACCTCCGGCAAATACAATTGCCAAGCAATCGGCGAACTCGCACCCCACCTGCTCACCGACAAACTCACGGCCGCTTGGCAGTTATCGTGTTTGCCGAGTTGACCGCTAGGTCGCTACTTTGGATTGATGCGCGGTGGGCGTGGTCCTCGGAGTTGCGAGCCGCTTACGGGAATATAGGTGAGCTCCTGGCCCGATGCCGCGCTGCGAAGCATGATAGCCCCGCGGCTCATATCACCGAGGCCGACGAATTCGGCAGGAAACAGCAGGCGGTGGTCGAGCACTTTGAGGAGGGCGGTTGTGTATTTGGCGCTGGCAACACTTCCGAGAAGCACGAACGAGCATTGCTGACCCGTGGCGCGGTCAAGTGATGCTGCCGCGGCGAGCAGAGCATCGTGGTGGACGGAATTGTTCTCGTCCACGTCGACTTGCGCGGTGGAGCGGAGTTGTTCGGGGCTGAAGACGGTTCGGGGCGGGAGCAGGCCGAGGCCGGGCACAATCACGAAAGCACTTGACGATTGCGGGGGAGCGAGTGCGCCGGGATAAACCGGCATGTTTGTAGGGGATGAAAGAGCCCTACGGGAAAGGAGCAGCGACTCTATTCCGACCTCGAGTCTTGCGTGGTG
>Ga0302319_10009712_pt1 | contig 18442 bp, 13 predicted proteins | sample Bog_T0_2_FD_203319 | JGI IMG/M metagenome (GOLD analysis project Ga0302319, IMG submission 203319) | Peat permafrost microbial communities from Stordalen Mire near Abisko, Sweden - Bog_T0_2 | ecosystem: Environmental > Terrestrial > Soil > Wetlands > Peat | place: Sweden: Abisko, Stordalen Mire...
TCGCTCGTCGTGCGTTCCCCGCACACGCGGGGATGAACCGGATTATTTCTCGGGCCAGTGGTTCGCCCTCAAGCGTTCCCCGCACACGCGGGGATGAACCGGCGATGGAGCTGATGCTGCGCGCCGCGGCGCTGCGTTCCCCGCACACGCGGGGATGAACCGGCGACGAACAGGCGGCATTAGGGACCGCCATTGCGTTCCCCGCACACGCGGGGATGAACCGACCGTCACAGTCTCGCGCAATGCTTGCGGTCAGCGTTCCCCGCACACGCGGGGATGAACCGCCGTTCGATCCTCCGGCGTCGCGCGCGGTTGGGCGTTCCCCGCACACGCGGGGATGAACCGCCCTCGACAATCTCGGCGTCAGCTTCCTCGCCGCGTTCCCCGCACACGCGGGGATGAACCGCATTCGGCCAGCGCGCGCAGTGCATGAAAGCGGCGTTCCCCGCACACGCGGGGATGAACCGGCCGATGCGCGTGGACGGGAAGAACCCGGCCGGCGTTCCCCGCACACGCGGGGATGAACCGCTATCCTCGCAGGAGCTTCCGTCGCTGGTCGAGCGTTCCCCGCACACGCGGGGATGAACCGGCTCGACTTGGTCGTTTCCGTCGATACCGCATGCGTTCCCCGCACACGCGGGGATGAACCGAAATGCTTCCGTTCGCGGCGCTCCTTGCGAAGGCGTTCCCCGCACACGCGGGGATGAACCGTACACCGAGGCGCGGCGCGAGGTCGGCTACCGGCGTTCCCCGCACACGCGGGGATGAACCGGGTGATTGGCTTGGATCACGCCCATATCGCCGGCGTTCCCCGCACACGCGGGGATGAACCGCCGATCGCGGCGACCCAGGGGTTGGCGTCCCATGCGTTCCCCGCACACGCGGGGATGAACCGTCTCGCATCAACTCGCCGTCTTCCAGCAACCCGCGTTCCCCGCACACGCGGGGATGAACCGGTGTAAGGGCTGTTGAGCGTCGCCGTCTGAGCGCGTTCCCCGCACACGCGGGGATGAACCGCGCCGAGAGCCAAACGAGCGAGGGTGGTACAAGCGTTCCCCGCACACGCGGGGATCAACCGGAGATCCAGGGCGCGAGCATCCTGAATCTCGGGCGCGCTTCCGGCCAACCTCGTATCTGGTGGAATTTTGTGATCCGTAACGCATACGATCCCGGCATCCGGAAAGAGGAGTTGTTTGCGGCCGGTCCAATATTCACACAAGTTCGACCTTCGCCACGCGCACTCGTCTGTCGCTCGAAGGCGCGAAGGCCAACGAGGCGCCCATGGCGCGCGCCGGTTTGTCGAAAATGCGCCGCCGCGCCGCCTCAACCCCGATTCAATCAGAGGTTTTTCGAAATGTCCGTTCGCGATGTCCTGTGAGATTGCGCTCCGCTTGGACCAACACCCACCAGGGATCGGCTCGCAGCCGATTCGATCGGTCTCGCCTCGAGTTGCCGTCGGCGCGCGCTTGACTTGCGCAAGTCCCTGTCGGACCGTTCCCGGCGCAGACTCGTCCGTTCTTCAAACGCTGGCTTCCGTGGGTCGCGCTCCAAGCTTGAAGTGTGATTTTTGCTCTGGCGGGGAGGTCTCCAGGGAATCGGCGTCGCCTGACGCGGGGAGCGACATCGTGCTGCCGCCGACGACCATCTCCAATGGCCAGATCTTCCGCGCGAAGGGGATCGGACTGCCCTTCCGCTTGGCCTCGATCAACTCGAGCAAGTGCTCGCCCAGCCAGCAGCCGAGGTCGACCAACGAAAGGCTGAATTGAGTGAGCGACGGCTTCAGGAACAGACCGTTGGTCAAGCTTCGGTCGAAGCCGACCACGGCAATGTCGCGGCCCGGCGGCACGCCGGCCTCGTGGAGCTTGGAGTAGAGGCCGATCGCCATCGAGTTCTCCACCACCACCACGGCGGTCGGACGATTTTCGAGCGCGAGCAGCCTCTCGGCGATATTGTAGCCGCCTGCCTCCGACATCGAACCGCGGATGATCAACTCGTCCGTCAATCGAATGTCACGGCTCGCCAGTTCGGCCCGGCAAGCCTCCAGATAGACTTGCCCGAAATTCACATCGTCCGACGTTGTCGCCACCGCGATGCGGCGATGGCCGTTACGATAGAGATGGTCGATCGACTGGGCGGCGACGCTTTCGAAGTCGAGGTCGAGCCACGAATGTTCGCCGCCCGACCGGCTGCGGCCGAAAGCAATGAATGGCAGATCCTGCCGGATGAGATAGTCGATGCGGTGATCGATGCGCGTCGTCTGCGAGATGATCAGGCCGTCGACGAGCCGCCGCTGGACGATGCGTTTGACGTAGGTCTCGGGGTTCTGGTCGGCGCCGCAATAGTAGATGACGAGGTCGAGGCTGTGTTTGGCCAACACGGACTGCAGTCCGTCGAATATGGTCATGAAGAAGGCCTCGCCCTTCAGAGCACGGGCGCGATTGGCGATCACCATGAAGCCGACCATGCCGGTCGCGCCCCGGCGCAGACTGCGGCCGGACTGGTTCGGGGAATAGCCGAGGCGTTTGGCGGCGTCGAGAACGCGTTTGCGGGTCTCTCCGCTCACATCGGCGCGCCCGTTCAAGGCGCGCGAAACCGTGCCGATGGAGATATTCAAATGTCGCGCCAAATCATGGATATTCAACGACGACGCCCTCGGTTTTGCATATCGCACTCATACAGGGAAGCCAGCCATCTTGACAACGACGAGGAAACCGACGACGATCGTAAACGTTTACGAGACAGGGTGCGCCCGCTTGAGATGCGCTCCCGCCTCGGAGAGGAAGCGCGATGTTGACCGCCGTCGTGGTGGGGTGCGGCGCTATGAGCGCCAAGTGGCTGCAGGCAGCTCAGCAGGTCCCGGACCTGAAAGTCGTCGCGCTGGTCGATATCGATGAATCGCGGGCGCAGGTCCGCGCCGTCGAGTTCGGACTCACGAAAGCCGCGGTGGGCGCGAACCTCGAGGCGATCCTCGCCGCTGTGAAGCCCGACATTGTGTTTGACGTCGTCGTGCCGCAGGCGCGCCGCGAAGTCGCGCTTATCGCCTTCGCCGCCGGTTGCCATGTCCTGACCGAAAAACCGCTGGCGGCGAGCATGGGGGACGCACGGGCAATCCTCGAAGCCGCTCGCGACCATAACCGGCTGCACGCCGTCGTGCAGAACCGTCGCTACCTGGGCGCCGTGCGACGCCTCAGGCGGTTCCTGGAGACGGGCGCATTGGGGCGGCTGAGCAGCATCCACGCCGATTTTTTCCTCGCGCCGCACTTTGGTGGATTCCGCGAGGCCATGGACCATGTCCTTCTATTGGACATGGCCATCCACACCTTCGACGTGGCGAGGTATCTGATCGGCCAGCAGGCGAAGTCAGTCTATTGCGCCGAATGGGAGCCGGCGAACTCATGGTACAAGGCCGGCTCTTCGGCAGTGGCCCTCTTCGAATTCGAGGGCGGCGCGGTGTTCAACTATCGCGGCAGCTGGTGCGCCGCCGGCGCCAAGACCAGTTGGGAGAGCGCTTGGCGGCTGATTTGCGAGCGCGGCGCCGTCACCTGGAACGGATTCGACGACCTCCACGCCGAGCACGTCACGGGTGTGCGGGAGGGACTGTTCGACGTTACCGAACCGGTCGCGATCCCCGCGCTCGATCCCTTGGACCGCGTTGGCGGGCATCGCGGCGTGATCGAAGATTTCGTCGCCGCCGTCCGTAGCGGATCCGCGCCCGAGACGCGCGGCAGCGATAATATCAAGAGTCTGGCCATGGTGTTTGGCGCCGTCGAGAGCGCCGAGACCCAGCGGCGCGTGGCGATCCAACTGTGAGGGACACGATCATGGCTCGTTCGCTTCTCGACGTTCGCATCGGCACGATGGTGCGCGCCGGCGCCCCGAGCCCCGCGGACTATGTCCGACAGATCCTGCCGCATGGCTTTGAGAGCATTCAGCTGTTTTTTTGGCAGACGCTCGGCGCCACCGACATTGAGCGCCTCGCCGCCGACGTCCTGGACGCCATAGGCGACGCCGACGTTACGGTCAGTTTGGCGATGTTCGGCAATCCGCTCGAGGACGGCGAACTCGACCGCGCGACGCTGGCCGGCTGGGAATCGCTGATCGACAATGCGCGCCTGTTCGGCGCCGACCTGGTTGGCGGCTTCACCGGGCGCCTGCGCGGCAAGCCGATCGAGGACAGCCTGCCGCGATTCCGCGAAATCTGGAGCGCGCTCGCCAAACGCGCTGAGGAAAAGGGCGTCCGCATCGCTTTCGAGAATTGCGCGATGAACGGCAACTGGCAGGCTGGCGATTGGAACATCGCTCACAATCCCGACGCTTGGGAGATGATGTTCAACGAAGTTCCTTCCGACGCGCTCGGGCTGGAATGGGAGCCCTGCCACCAACTCGTCTATCTCATCGATCCAATCCCGCAGGTGCGCAAGTGGGGCGCCAGGATATTCCACGTCCACGGCAAGGACGCCACGGTGCGTTGGGACGTGATCCGCGAGCACGGCATATTCGGCAAACACCCGTTCGTGCAGATGCGCACCCCGGGTTTCGGCGACAGTGATTGGGCGCGGATCATCAGCGAGCTGCGCCTGGCCGGCTTCAGCGGGGCCATTGATATCGAGGGGTGGCATGACCCGGTCTATCGCGAGGAGCTCGAAATGACCGGGCAGGTTCGCGCTTTGAATTACTTGAAGGATTGCCGTGGCGGCCCACGCTTCATCGGCGCCCGGATATAGCCCATCCGGTTATTCGAACCGGACAACGAGAACGCCGACGGCAAGTCGGGCCACGATTTGGCCAGCAACAATGCCCGCAGGGCGGGCACGGGAAGGTGTCGAATGTTGAAGAGAGCCTTTATCCTGGGCGCGACCGCGCTTACCGTTGCAGTTGCTTGCGCCAGCTTCGCCAACGCTGCGACGCTGCGCGACAAGTGGTGCAAGGACGTGCACTTGCGCTTCTTCGTCGGCGGCGCAGAGGGGGATGCATTTGCGTCCATCGTGTACAACGGCGCTAAGCAGGCGGAGCAAGATCTCGGGGCAAGCGTCGACTATGTGTTCTCCGGCTGGGCCCCTGAAAAGATGACCCAGCAGTTGCGCGAAGCCGTGGCGTCGCATCCCGATGGCATCGCGATGATGGGCCATCCCGGCGAAGCCGCGATCATGCCGCTCGCCGAGCAGGCGTCAAAAGCCGGCATCAAGATGATGTACCAGAACGTGCCGCTCCCCAATGTCGTGGCCAAATTTGGCGGTGGCTATGTTGGCGCACAACAGAAGCCGCAAGGCAAGGCTTTGGGCGAGGAAGCGGTCCGGCGTTTCGGCCTCAAGAGCGGCGACAAGGCGATCGTGCTCGGGCCGTTCGATCAGCAACCGGAGCGTTACGAGCGCGAAGGCGCGACCGCCGACGCCCTGAGCGCGGCCGGCGTCGTCGTCACGAAGCTGGTCGCCCCGGCGGAAGCCGCCGCCGATCCCAATATTCTCATCCCGACGATCACGGCGGCGTTGCTCAACCAGCCGGACACCAAACTCATCGTCTATCCCGGCGGTCAGCAACTCGGAAACGTTCCGGCGTTCATGGCGGCGGCCGGCAAGAAGCCCGGACAAGTCATCGCGGTCGGGTTCGACACCAGCCCCCAGATCGTCGAAGCCTTCAAGGCGGGCTGGGTGCAGCTCACCGCCGATCAGCAGCCCTTCTTGCAGGGCTATATGCCGATCCTCAGCCTCTGCCAGCAGATCGTCTACGGCCTCGCGCCCATCGATGTCGATACCGGCGCCGGTTTCGTGACGCCTGAGAACTACAAAGCGGTCGCCGGCCTCGCAAAGGAAGGCCTCCGCTGATCGAGACAAAGCAAGCCGCCGGCCCATCGCGGCCGGCGGCTACTTGCGACGGGGGAGCGACGCTATGTCCGAGCGGTTGATCGAGTTGCGCGAAATCACCAAGTCCTTCGGACGCGTCTACGCGCTCGGAGGCGTTAATCTTCACGTAGACAAGGGCGAGGTGGTCGGGCTGATCGGTGACAACGGCGCTGGTAAGTCCACGCTCATCAAGATCCTCGCCGGGGTGCTGAGGCCGACTTCGGGCGAAATCCTCGTTCGCGGCCGCCAGGTGGCCGGCTGGAACGCGGCGAGGTCGCGCGAAGCTGGCATCGAAACCGTCTTTCAGGATCGCGCGCTCTGCGTGCAGCAATCGATTGTCACGAATATTTTCATGGGACGCGAGATCGCTGGACTGTCCGGGTGGGTCCGCATCGAGGAAGAAGAGCGGGAAGCGCGCCGCCTCATGAGCGAGATCGGATTCACGTCGCGGGTCTTCACGCCGAATTCGATTGTCGGCCAGCTATCGGGCGGCGAGCGCCAGGGAGTAGCCATCGCCCGCGCGATCTACAAGCGCGCCGATCTCATCATCCTCGACGAGCCGACCACCGCCCTGTCGCTGACGGAAACCGACAAGGTGTTTCATTTCGTCCGTCAAGTTAAGGCGAGCGGTCGGTCGATCATCTTCATCGGCCACAACATCTATCATGTCTTCGATGTCGCCGATCGGTTCGTCGTCCTCGACCGCGGCAAGACCGTCCTCGAGACGACGCGTGCAGAGACGACCTCGGCCGAACAACTCATCAACTTCATGCAGCACGTGGCCCACCCGGCCGCCGCCCCGGACGCAGGCCCACAATGAACGACGTCGTAGAACCAAATCAAATGCAGTGGCGCGGCGAGACGACGGGCGCTCGGGCTCTCGAACCGGTTCATCCGGCGGAACGCCCGATGCGACGGTTCGTTCTCGCCAATCGCGCCTGGCTCGGCACACTCGGCGTGTTTACGGTGATGATGGCAATCTTCATGATCGCCAATCCGCGCGTATTCTCCAGTTGGAGCCTCTACGCGTCGGTGCTGACGACGCTGCCGGTGGCGTTGTTCCTGACTGTCCCGCTGGTCTACATCGTTACGGCGGCCGAGATCGACCTGTCTTTCCCGGCGACGATGGGCTTCGCCGCCTGGGTCTTCGCGCTCGCCGTCCAGGCCGGCTATGACCCGTTCATCGCCATCGCCGCGGCGATTGTAACCGGGATGATGATAGGGTTCCTGGTCGGAAGTCTCGTCGTCTACGGCAATTTGTCCTCGCTGATCGCAACGCTGGGCATGAATTTCATGCTGCGCGGACTCATCTTGATCATCACGCAGTCGAAGTCGATTGCGCTCGCGTCCCTCGGGCAGACCTGGGCCTACACGATCTTCTCCAGTCAGGTTTACGGCGTGCCCGTGCAGATCCTGTGGGCTCTCGGCTTCGTAGTCGTCTGTTCGTTGCTCTACAATCGCCACCGCTTCGGGATTCAGGTTCACGTGGTCGGCGACAATCCCGACAGCGCCAACGAGATGGGCGTCGATGTCCGCCGCGTGCGGGTCAAGGCCTTCGTATTCATGGGGTTCGGGGCGGCGCTGGCCGGCGTCTTCTCCACCATGATCAACTTCACGTGGTGGCCGACCTCGGGCGACGGCTATCTGCTGCCGGTTCTTGCCTCCGTTTTCGTCGGCGGCACGCCGACCTGGGGCGGGATCGGGACGGTGATCGGCGGCGCGATCGGAGCGCTCATCGTGTCCTTCATCCAGACGGGGGTGGTCGGCGCCGGCCTCTCCGGCTTCTATGTGCAGTTCTTCAATGGCTTGATCATCATACTGTCGTTGATCGGGCACCGCTGGAACCAGATCCGCTATCGCTGAGGGCCCGGAGCTGGGGGTCGGCTCGCCCCCCCCAGCCCGCATCGCCCCATGCGACAACGCTTTTCGAGAGGGAGCCATGAAGTTCAGCGACGGAGTTTGGCGGAGCGCCAAAGGTGTGGCTGTTGCGTCTCCGCATCATTTCTGGGACATCGCGGTCACTGAGACCGAGATCCATGTCTACGCATCCTCGTGTCCCGAGCGTGGTCGCTTCGAGGCTGATGAGACCAAATATTTCACCATTCGGCTGCATTCGCCGGCGCCGAATGTGATCGGCGTGACGTTCGAACATCATCGCGGCGGCGTCAACCGCGGCCCTGCGTTCGAGCTGTTCCCCGATCCTGCCTTCAAGCCGATCATTGTCAACGAGGCGGACTTCGTCAGCCTGACGAGCGGCGACCTCAGTGTGCGCGTCGAGAAGCGCGAGGATTGGCGGCTCGACGTGTTCCGCGCCGGTAAGCGCATGACCGGCAGCGCGCTCGGCTCCGGCGGCTACGCCGTCAAACAAGACACGGGCAAGTCCTATGTCTTCGAACGCCTCGACCTCGGGGTCGGCGAACTGGTCTTCGGGCTCGGCGAACGCTTCACCGCCTTCACCCGCAATGGCCAGTCCGTCGAGATCTGGAATCGCGACGGGGGCACGTCGACCGAACAGGCCTACAAGAATATTCCGTTCTTCCTGACCAACCGGGGATGGGGCGTGCTCGTCAACCAGCCCGATCTGGTCTCCTTCGAGGTCGGTTCCGAGTTCGTCTCGAAGGTCGGCTTCTCCGTCGAAGGCGAGTCGCTCTCCTATTTTCTGATCGATGGGCCGACGCCGAAAGGCGTGCTCGATCGCTACACGAGGCTGACCGGCCGACCGGCCCTGCCGCCGGCGTGGTCCTTCGGCCTGTGGCTGACCACCTCGTTCACTACCGACTATGACGAGAAGACGGTCAATGGCTTTGTCGACGGCATGCGCGAGCGCGACATCCCACTGCACGTATTTCATTTCGACTGCTTCTGGATGCGCGCCCAGCACTGGTGCGATTTCGAATGGGATCCGGTTGCTTTCCCCGACCCGGAAGCCATGCTCGCTAGGCTGAAAGCCAAGGGGCTGCACATCTGCGTCTGGATCAATCCTTACATCGCCCAGCGGTCGCGGCTATTCGACGAGGGCAAGTCCAAAGGTTACCTGCTCAAGCGCCCGGACGGCGGCGTCTGGCAGTGGGACCATTGGCAGGCGGGGATGGGCTTTGTCGATTTCACCAATCCGGAGGCCTGCGCCTGGTACGCAGGCTATCTGGAGCGGCTGGTGCGACAAGGCGTCGACTGCTTCAAGACCGACTTTGGCGAACGCGTCCCAACCGACGTCGTCTATTTCGACGGCTCAGATCCGCACAAGATGCACAACTACTACACGTTCCTCTACAATCAACTGGTGTTCAACCTGTTGAAGCGCCTCAAGGGCGAGCACGATGCCGTCGTCTTCGCCCGGTCGGCGACGACCGGCGGGCAACGCTTTCCCGTTCACTGGGGCGGCGACAATGTGGCGAACTATGAATCGATGGCCGAGAGTTTACGCGGAGGCCTGTCTCTCGGCCTCTCCGGCTTTGGCTTCTGGAGCCACGACATCGGCGGTTTCCAGAACACCGCGCCGGCGCATATCTACAAACGCTGGTGCGCCTTCGGCTTGCTGTCGAGCCACAGCCGGCTGCATGGCTTCACATCCTATCGTGTGCCCTGGGTCTATGACGATGAAGCGGTGGACGTGCTGCGCTACTTCACGAAACTGAAGTGCCGGTTGATGCCCTACCTCTATGGCGTCGCGGCTCAAGCGGCGGCTGATGGTTTGCCGATGATGCGGGCGATGCTGCTGGAATTCCCGGACGATCCGGCCGTTGAGGCGCTCGATCGCCAGTACATGCTCGGCCCGTCGCTGCTCGTCGCGCCGGTGTTCAGCGAGGAAGGCGAGGTGTCGTTCTACTTGCCGGACGGCCAATGGACGCATGTGCTTACGGGCGAAATCGTGGACGGCGGTCGTTGGCGAACGGAGACCCACGATTTCTCGAGCCTGCCGCTCTATGCGCGGCCGAATTCGCTCGTCGCCTGGGGCAGCCGCGACGACCGACCGGATTACGATTTCGCCGACGGCGCAGTCCTCGCGGCCTATAGCCTCGAAGACGGCGCCGAGGCGACCGCGTCGATCCCGAATGCGGTCGGTGAGGAAGCTTTCCGTCTGACCGTCCGTCGCGACGGCGCAGCGATCCATGTGATCGCCAGCTCCGCCGAAACGGCGTGGGCGCTGCGGCTACCCAAGGGGCTCGGGGCGAGCGGGACCCAGAGTGCAACGTTGTCCGTCGAAGCCGGCGAGATCGTCACGGTGCGGGGCAGAGGTTCGGTCACAATTGGCCTGTAGTGCGTCGGTTTACATTCGCGCCGGACAATGATCTTCGAGAGAATGCCTGGATCTGTTATTCGGTTTCCGTCTGAAGGACTCGACGAGGCGGGATTCCTGAAGAGGGCTCGGGCTGATAGTTAGAAGGGCCATGATTCGCGGGAGGCGAACATGGCCCGGATCGTCGAGCATCTCAGTGTTGCGGAGTTGGAAGCGCGTTGCGAGGCGTGCGAGGACGTGACTGTCAAGCTGTCGGTTTGGAATGCTCCGAAGGAGCAGTACTCCATTGCCATCGAACATCGAGCCATAGAGCGTGTGATCGAGGCCTCGGGGCTTGCGTGGAAGTTCCTGCGCCCGAACGGCTTCATGCAGAACTATCTTGGCGATGCGCCGACCCACGGCGCGCCGTGGCGATGTCGCCCTTCTCCGCCCGGGAGAGCTTGCCAACCCGCATCCAAACGCGCGGCGGCTCTGCCGTCGTCGCCGGTCTTTCGCCAATCGCCTGCGCCCGCTCGCCAATCCGCCGCGTAAGATCGCCGCGCCCACACGGGCGTCAACCGACGCCGACGGCTTGGCGAACGCATCCTTGGCGCTGAGATCGAACAGGAGATCGCTTCCGTCGCCCGTTCGACCGCTCGCCAGTGGACATCTCGTCCTCGAATCGAAAAAGGCGTTGCGCTTCGGGTTATGATACTGGCCTCGTTCCCCGTCGTCGATGTGCTCGCGCCCAGGTCCGGTTCGTGAAGTTTCCTTCCCCTTCCTCGCAATATAGCTTGGCGATCGAGCCCGCAGTGGCGCCGCCCAAGCGCGCGCCGTCGCGCGACGAACTCATCGAGGCGCTCGCGCGATTGACGCCGGCCGAGCGCAGCCTTCTCAGGTTGAAAGCGTTGGTCGGCGTGGCGACGAACAAGGGCGATTTCCTGACCCTCTCGAGCGGTTCGGGCGTCGCTGCGCCGGGCGGGGGCGGATGGAGTCACCCCACAGTCAATCCGATACTGAACCGATTGTTGTCGCTCGGGCTGTTGAAGCCGGACTCTTCATGCGTCGAATCGCTGCGCCACGACCTCGCGATCGAAATGATCGCCGCGCCGGAAGGCGCGAGAGCCGCCGAGGCCGTGCGCCGGCTGTTTCCGGCGCCGGAGCTTCGCCGCTATCGCTATTCGCCTGCCTCCCAGTCGGAGCCCGGGCTGATCGTCAGACTGCGATTGGCGATCTACCAGAACGACATCGAGGCCTTCCGCGTTGCGATCGAGGCCTATGACAATGCCTCCCCCGCGACGTCCGGCCGCGATATTCTGCAAGATTGGTACGCGGACACCATCCTGGACGCGTCCTGGCTCTCCGGCCTCGCGCTGAATATTCAGTTCCGGCTGTTCTGGGTCAAGCTCGCGCGCTTGATGTCGACGGGCGAGGCGAGCGCCGACATGCCTGCGCTTCTGGCGCATTATCGCAACCGCGAGGACGAGCCTGGCTACGCCGAATTCAAATGGGCGCTGTTGCGCGTCGATATACTGGCGGGCGAACTCCCCGCCGCCCGGCGAAAAATTCTCGCGATGGCGGAGGAGACGCCGGAAACCAAGCCCTACAACCGCCCCCTCCTGCTGGCGTCGGTGGCGTTTCTCGAAGGCCGCAACGACGAAGCGCTCGTCGATTTTCGCACGGCGCTCAAATTCTACAAGAAGGAGGTCGGGAGGAAGAAAGTCGCGTTTGAAGGTTACAATGGACTGTTTTTCCTGCTGGCGCTGATCCGCACCAGCGACGCCGCGCTCCACGCGGAAATACAGACGCATCTGGACGCCACCCGTTACGACGAAACTCCGTTCGGTTTCGGGTTCCAGGCCATTGAAGCCCTGATGTTTCTTCTGCGGGGAACGGAGGCGAAGGCTCGGAGCCTGCTCGGCGTCCTGCGGAGAGCCGTCGTCCGCGAACCGCTGTCGGCCGCCTGCCGCGCATTGGCCGAGTTCCTCGTCGATCCCGAGTTGGCCAAGGCCCAGATCGCGGACACCGAGGCGCGATTCGCTGCGCTCAGACGCACATTGCCGCTGGTCGCGCGGATTCATGCGGAGATCCTGGCCAAGATCTCCGCCCGGCCCGCGCCCTACGAGGAGTTTTTGCGCGAGCCGCGGGAAGACGGCCCGCTCGTCGCCTTCACCGAACTCGTCGCGTTGCAGCAGCCGTGGGAGCGTGGTTTCGAAAGCCTCGCGCAATTCCTCGGCGCCAGCGCGCCGGCGCCGGTCGTCGCTGCGCCTGCGAAAAAATCCCGACGGCTCATCTGGTTGGTCGATCCCGAGGCCAGGCAGGTCGAAGCGCTGGAGCAATCGGCCAAGGGCGCCGACGGCTGGACCCCCGGGCGCAGCGTCGCCATGAAACGGTTGCACGAACAGGACCCCAAGCTCGATTATCTGAGCGATCTCGATCGCCGCGCGTTGCGCACGATACGCAAGAGTTCCTTCGGCTACTGGGGGCAAGAGAATTACGATTTCGACGACTACGCGACTCTGCTGGCGCTGGTCGACCATCCCCTGGTGTTCGACAGCCGGCGGCGCGACCAGCGCCTGGAACTCGTCGCCTATCCGGTCGAACTGGTGGTGAGCGAGCATAACGGCGGCTATCGCTTCGCGCTCTCGCACCGGGCGAACGCCCCGACGGCGTTTCTGGAAGCGGAAACCCCGACGCGATGGCGAGTCGTCGATTTCGCGTCGCGACTGCTCGCCATTCAGGACATTCTCGGCGCGGGCGGCCTCCTCGTGCCGCGCCATGGCCGCGAGCGGGTGATGGCGCTGCTCCGGGTCCGGCATCCGACCCTTCCCATTCGCGCCGAAATCGCCGACGCGGATGTTCCGGCGATTTCCGGACGGCCCGAACCCGTATTGCAGATCCAACCCGTCGGCGACGGGCTGAAAGTGACTTTTGTCACCCGCCCGTTCGGCGCCGAAGGTCCGTTTTATCTGGTCGGCCTCGGTGGCAAATCGGTGTTGGCGACGATCGACGGCGTGCGCCAGCGCGCCCAACGCGATCTCGACTGCGAGCGCGCGCTGGCGGAGGCGCTGTCGGGCGAATTGACACTCCTCGAGGGTCGGCAATCCGGCGCCCACGAGTGGGCGATCGAGGACGTCGGCTCGGCCCTGGAGTTGCTGCTGCAGATCGGCCAGCATCGGCCAGCGATCGCCGTGGAATGGCCGCAAGGCCAGCGGCTGAGCGTGCGCGGCGAAGTGTCCGCCGCCCACCTCTCGCTCAGGATCGCCCGCGCCCGCGATTGGTTCCAGATGGAAGGCGAAGTGAAGGTCGACGACGAACTCGTCCTTGACATGCGCGATCTGCTGTCGCGGCTGGACAATGCGCAAGGCCGGTTCGTGCGCCTCGCCGACGGCGGGTTTGTCGCCCTGACCGAACAGTTCCGCAAACAACTGGAGCGGCTGAAGGGCGTCTCCGAGGACCACGGCAAGGGCCGGCGGATGCCGATCCTCGCCAGCGTCGCCGCGCAAGACCTCGCGGAGGACACCGGAAAGCTGAAGGCTGACAAGGAATGGAAGGGTTTTGTCGAGCGCCTGAACGCCGCCGGGCGGCTCGAGCCCAAAGTACCCTCGACGTTGCAGGCGGAACTGCGCGATTACCAGCTCGACGGGTTTCGCTGGATGTCGCGGCTGGCGTCCTGGGGCGCGGGGGCGTGTCTGGCCGACGACATGGGGCTGGGCAAGACCGTCCAAGCCATCGCCGTCCTGCTCGACGAGGCGCCGCACGGCCCCTGTCTGGTGATCGCGCCGACGTCGGTCTGCTATAACTGGGAGAACGAACTGAGCCGTTTCGCCCCCAGTCTCGCCATCCGTCGTTTCGGCGCAGCGAGCGGCAGGGCGGAGATCCTCGCCGGTCTCAAAGCGATGGACGTGTTGGTCGTCAGCTACGGGCTGCTGCATCAGGAGGCGGACGGACTGGCGGAGATCGACTGGCGCATGGTGGTTTTCGACGAAGCGCAGGCGATCAAGAATGCGGAGACCCGACGCGCCCAGGCGGGACAGCGTCTGCGGGCGCATTTCCGCGTGGCGCTGACGGGAACGCCGATCGAGAACTATCTCGATGAATTGTGGAGTCTGTTCGCCGTCGTCAATCCGGGCCTGCTGGGCTCGCGGGAGAATTTCGGCCGCCGTTTCGCCGCGCCGATCGAGCGCAATCGCGACGCCAGCGCGCTGCATGCGCTGCGTGCGCTGATCCGACCGTTCATGCTGCGACGAACCAAGAGCGCCGTGCTCTCGGAATTGCCGCCGCGCACGGAACTGACTCTGGAAATCGACCTGCCCGAGGACGAGCGCGCGTTCTACGAAGTGCTGCGTCTGCGAGCGCTGGAAACGCTCGCCCAACTCGACGACACGGGCGCCGGCCAGACCCGCATCCACATTCTCGCCGAGATCACCCGACTGCGTCGGGCCTGCTGTCACCCCGGCCTGATCGATCCCACGACGTCGTTATCCGGCGCCAAGCTGCAAGCGTTCCTCGAACTCGTCGACGACCTCATCCGCAACAAGCACAAGGCGCTGGTGTTCAGCCAGTTCGTCGGCCAGTTGGAGCGCGTGCGCGAGGCGCTGGTCGCACGCGGAATCGCGCATCAGTATCTCGACGGCGGGACGCCGGCCGCGGAGCGCGAAAAGCGGGTGGCCGCGTTTCAGGCGGGGCAGGGCGACCTCTTCCTCATCAGCTTGAAGGCCGGCGGCACCGGGCTCAATCTCACCGCCGCCGATTATGTCATCCATCTCGATCCCTGGTGGAACCCGGCCGTCGAGGATCAGGCCAGCGACCGCGCCCACCGCATCGGCCAGCAGCGTCCCGTCACCGTCTACCGCCTCATCGTGCGCGACTCGATCGAAGAGAAAATCCTGGCGCTGCATCGTGCCAAACGCGATCTGGCCAGCGACCTGCTCGAAGGCACGGAGGTCAGCGGCAAATTGTCGGAGGAGGATTTGCTCGATCTGATACGGTCTTGAGCGCGGGTTCGCCGTCGGCCGAGCGGCATGGGGGCGATTCCCGCGCCGCCGTAGGGGTTGGGCGCCCCGCCCTCACAGCACCGCGGCGATCTTGCGCGCCAGTTCGTCCAATCCCTCTTCCCGCAATCCCGCGACATTGATGCGGCTGTCGTCGACCATATAGACGGCGCTCTCGTGGCGCAGACGTTCGACCTGCTCGAGGCTGACGCCGAGGCGCGAGAACATGCCCTTGCCCTCGGCGAGAAAGTCGAAGCGGGCGGAGTTGGTCGCCTTGCGCAGCGCTTCGGCGAGGCCGCGGCGCAGCGACTGCATGCGCTCGCGCATGGCGGTGAGTTCGGCCTCCCAATCGGCGCGCAATTCGGGGTCGGAAAGCGCCATCGAAACCGCCGCCGCGCCGTGGTCGGGCGGCATCGAATACAGCGTGCGCGCCACCGCCATCAACTGACTGTAGGCGGTCTCGGACTGCGCCGCATTGCGCGCGACCACGATCGCCGCGCCGACGCGGTCGCGGTAGACCGAGAAATTCTTCGAGCAACTGGCGGCGACAACCAGTTCCGGAACCTGAGTCAGCAGTCCCCGCAGGCCCGCCGCGTCCTCGGCGAGGCCGTCGCCAAAGCCCTGATAGGCGAGATCCACGAGCGGCAGCAATTCACGTTCGCGCAACAACTCGCCGGTGGCGCGCCATTGCGTCGCCGACAGATCGACGCCCGTCGGGTTATGACAGCAGCCATGCAGCAGCACGACGTCGCCGCGCGGCGCCTGCCTCAGCGCTTCGCGCATCGCCTCGAATTGCAGCGCGCCGGAGGCGTCGACATAAGGATAGCGCGCGAGCCGCAGGCCGGCGCGGCCGAGCAGTTGTTCGTGATTGGACCAGCTCGGGTCGGGCAGCCACACCGCCGCCGCAGGATTCGCAGCGTGCAAGAGTTCGCCGAGCACGCGCAGCGCGCCCGAACCGCCCGGCGTCTGCACCGCCGAGACCCGCTCAGCCGGCGCGGCGTCGCCGAGCGCGAGTTGGCTCACCGCGCGGTTGAAGGCGAGATCGCCGGCCATGCCGAGATAGCTCTTCGTCGTCTGCGACGCGTACAGGCGCTTCTCCGCCTCGCGCACCGCGCGCATGATCGGCGTCGCGCCGGCGGCGTCCTTGTAGACGCCGACGCCGAGATCGACCTTGCCGTGGCGGGGATCGTCGCGATACAGCGCGATCAGGGAGAGGATCTTGTCCGGCTCGGCTTTGCTGAGGGTTTCCAACATGTGCGGGCTCCTTGTTCTCGACCGCAGGTTTGCCGATCGCAAATTCCGCGTCCGCCTCTACCCGCAAACGCGCCATGACTGCAATGCGTTCCGAGGCCGAACGGGGATCAAACGCACCGCAAAGATGGGTCGACCCAGAGCGGCGTCGCAGCGGACCAGGGAAGCGCCGCCGCGACGAAGCCACGCAGCTGGCTCAGGTCGAACATCGATGCGCGGCCGAAATAGACGAGCGTTTCGTTCGCCATGTCCAGCATTGATTCCTGCCCGAGAAAAATGCGGCGGCCCGAGAGCCGCCGCAACAGGCCCAAACCCTGGAGGCGCAGCTCAGGCCGGTTTGAGTTGGAAGCGTTCGATCTTGCCGACGACGACCAGATAGGCGAAGGCGGCGACCAGGGCGTTGACGCCGACGAACACCAGCGCGCCGTTGAACGATCCGGTCCAGGCGAGGATGTAGCCGATCGCAATCGGGGTAGTGATTGTCGAAATATTGCCGAACATGTTGAACAGCCCGCCGGTAAGGCCGCCGGCTTCTTTGGGCGCCGTGTCGGAAATCACCGCCCAGCCCAGCGCGCCGATGCCCTTGCCGAAGAACGCCAGCGCCATGAAGCCGACGACGAAGCTGGCGTCATCGACATAATTGCAGCCGACGATGACCATCGACAGCAGCATGCCGCCGACGATCGGGACTTTTCGCGCCAGCGTCAGCGAACCGCTCCTGCGCAGGATGAAGTCGGAGATGATGCCGCCGAGTATGCCGCCCAGAAAGCCGCACAGCGCCGGCAGCATCGCCACGAATCCCGCCTTCAGGATCGTCAGGTGGCGCTCATTGACGAGATAGACCGGAAACCAAGTGAGGAAGAACGTCGTCAGGGTGTTGATGCAATACTGGCCGAGGTAGACGCCGGCCAGCATGCGGTTGCTCAGCAGTTGTTTCAGCACCGATCCGTTCGACGCCCGCGGAGCCGCGGCGGTCGCTTTCGGCGCGTCCATCTCGACCAGCGCGCCGCCCGCCTTGATATATTCGAACTCGGCGTCGTTGATCATCGGATGCTGGCGCGGCGCATAGATCGTCACGATCCAGATGAGCCCCATTGCGACGCCGAGCCCGCCCATGACGAAGAACACATAGGGCCAACCGTAAACGGTGGCGATCCAGCCCATCAACGGGGCGAACATCACGGTGGCGAAATATTGTCCGGAATTGAACACCGCCGAAGCCGTGCCGCGCTCGTTGCCGGGAAACCACGCCGCGACGATGCGGGCGTTGCCGGGAAACGACGGGGCTTCGGCGACGCCGACCATCAGTCTGAGCCCGAACAGCACGACGACCGCCGTGCCCGCGCTGAAGAAGCCGATCCAGCCCTGCATCACCGTGAACAGCGACCAGATGAGGATGCAGACCGCATAGACCCATTTCGAGCCGAAGCGATCGAGCAGCCAGCCGCCGGGGATTTGCGCCACGACATAGGACCAGCCGAACGCCGAGAAGATGTAGCCCATCGCGATCGGATCGATGTGCAACTCTTTCGACATCGCCGAACCGGCGATCGAAAGCGTGGCGCGGTCGGCGTAGTTCACGTTCGTCGCCAGAAACAGGATAAAGACGATCAGAAACCGCGCATGCGTCTTCGCAGCGCTTGTGGCCATCGAGGTCGCGCTCATCGACTCCTCCCTCAGTAACATTTTCGTGCGTTAAGGTAGCGAATGGAAACGCCCGGGTCCAAGCCCAAGGCGGTATCGATCGATGCGCAAATTGAATTGATGCGCGACAACACGACGCAGCGGTGGGAATTGGGCGAAAGCCGGGGCCGTCCTGCGGGCGAGGTCGCCGACCCCTCGGCGCTAGGATAAGGTTTTCGGACGCATAAACCGCCGTTTCCGTCATGGCCGGGCTCGTCCCCATAGGCGCTAAGTTAAGCGTTACCGAGGGTCTCCAACGGCGCTCTCCGTCATGGCCGGGCTTGTCCCGGCCATCCACGCGGTCGCGCAACAAAGGCGTTCGCGTCAATAATAACAACGTCTTGTGCAGGCTCCGAACGCGCGTCATCGTCTTTCGAGATGCGTCCAAGCGGAACCGCGTGGATGGCCGGGACAGTGCGCCGGGAGACCGGCAGGGAGTAGTCGGTGAAAGTCCGATA
>Ga0302319_10009713_pt1 | contig 18441 bp, 13 predicted proteins | sample Bog_T0_2_FD_203319 | JGI IMG/M metagenome (GOLD analysis project Ga0302319, IMG submission 203319) | Peat permafrost microbial communities from Stordalen Mire near Abisko, Sweden - Bog_T0_2 | ecosystem: Environmental > Terrestrial > Soil > Wetlands > Peat | place: Sweden: Abisko, Stordalen Mire...
CTGGCCTCCGCCTTCGCCATGCGCGGGACCCACCTCGAGCGCTTCTACCACCACGTCTTCGCCACCGACATCGACCTGCTGGACCTGGTCGACGAGCTGGGCCTGCAGGGCGCCCTGGTGTGGAACGCCGAGAACAACGCCAACTGGACGGCGGGCCGCACGACCGGCATCAGCCCCGCATGGAAGCTGCTGCTGTGGAAGGAGCTGTCCCTGGCCGGAAGGCTGAAGCTGGCCTTCTGGAGCAAGTGGATCAGCATGCAGAAGGACTGGCGCCCCTACGACCAGGTCACCGCGCGGGACTGGGTCCTGGCCCACATGGGCGAGGAGGTCTGGCGGGTCATGTGGGAGCCCCTGTTCCGGTCCAAATTCGGGGATCACGCCGACGCGGTGTCCATGACCTGGCTCTTCGGGCGGCTGACCGCCCGCTTCGGGCCCGCCAAAAAGGGCGCCCCAGGCGGCAAGCTGGGCTACCTGATGGGCTCGACACAGGTGCTGGTCGACGCCCTGCTGGCGCGCCTGAGTGAGGCCGGCGTGGAGCTCAGGCCTTCGCAGGGCGTGCAGGCCCTGACAGGGGACGAGGGGCGGTTGCGGGGCGTCCGGACGCGCGAAGGCGAGCGAGACTTCGACGCCGTGCTGTGCACCTGCGCCACGCCGGAGTTCCTCAAGCAGGCGGGGGGGCTGCTGCCCGCTGGGCTGCGCGCCGAGCTGGAGCGCTTCCGCTACTTCGGCTCCGTGGTGGCCGTGCTCGAGATGGACCGCTCGGCGACCCCCTACTACTGGACCAGCATCCTGGACCGGGGCAAGCCCTTCCTGGCGGTCATCGAGCACACCCGAATGATCGGCCCCGAGAACTACGGCGGCGTCCACGTGCTCTATGTGGCCCGGTACCTGGACACCGCCGACCCCTTCTTCCGGGCGCCTGAAGCCGATGTGCTGGCCGAGTTCTACCGCCACCTGGGCGAGGTGTTGCCCGGCTTCGCGCCGGGGTCGGTGCTGAAGGCCCACGTGATGCGGGCGGACTACACGCAGCCCATCGTCACCACCGGCTACGGTAGCAGGGTCCCTCCCCAGCGCCTGCCGGTGCGGGGCCTCTACCTCGCCAACATGACCCAGATCTTTCCGGAGGACCGCGGCATGAGCTATTCCGTGGCCCTCGGGCGCAAGGCCGCCAGGACCATACTCGAAGACGCGGACCACCTTTGACCGCAAGGGAACCCAACGCCATGCCCCAGCGTCCTGCAAAGAAGGGCCCCAGGCCCCCCCGCGGCGGAAAGCCGTCGATTTCGGCCTTCTTTCCGGCCTACAACGAGGAAGCCAACATCGCGGCGCTCTGCCTGAAGACGGCGGCCGTGCTGCGGCGCCTGGCGGGCGACTGGGAGGTCATCGCCGTCAACGACGGCAGCCGCGACCGGACCGCGGCCGTGGTGGAGGGCCTGCACCGCAAGGAACGGCGCATCCGCGTGGTCTCGCACCCCGTCAACCGGGGCTACGGCGCCGCGGTCAAGACCGGCTTCGCCTCGGCCGGCATGGACTGGATCTTCTTCACGGACGGGGACGGGCAGTTCGACGTCAACGAGCTGGACCGCCTCGTGCCGCTCATGGCCGACCACGACCTCGTGGTGGGCTACCGCATCAAGCGCGCGGATCCCTTCCAGCGCAAGGCCAACGCCTGGGCCTGGGGCACGCTGGTGCGAACCCTGTTCGGGCTGAAGGGCGTGCGCGACATCGACTGCGCCTTCAAGATCGTCCGCCGTTCGGTCTTCGAGAAGTTCAGCCTCGAGACCACCGGGGCCATGATCTCGACCGAGCTGCTGGTGAAGTCGCAGAAGAACGGCTTCAGGATCGTCGAAATCGGGGTGAGCCATTATCCCCGCACGGCCGGCGTGCAGACCGGGGCAAAGCTGGGGGTGATCGCACGGGCCTTCAAGGAACTTTTCCTTTATTTCGTCCGCTGGCAGCTGCGCGGCTACCGCTGAGGGCGGTCCGCACCGCGGCCGGACGCGCCTGCCTGCTTGCGGCCTGCCTGCTGGCCGCCCCGGGGCCGCTGCGCCCGGCCGGAACCACCGGCGAGGACGTGCTCAGCACCCGGCCCTCGGCGCGCGCCTCGGCGCTCGGCGGGGCCTACGTCGCCCTCGGCGACGACGTCTCCGCGATCTCCTACAACCCCTCGGCCATCGACAAGATCACCGGGCCCTCGCTGAGCTTCCTCCACTACGCCGAGGTCGACAGCGTCAGCCTTGAGAATCTCGACTACGCCCAGTCCGTGGACTTCGGCACCTTCGGGGGCGGCGTGGTGTACCGGGGCGAGCCCGCCATCTCAAACCCGCTGGCCACGGACGCGCCGGTGGTCGCCTGGGACCTGGTGGTGAGCGTGGCCTACGCGGTGAAGCTGAGCTACTGGCAGCTGCCGCTGCCGTCCTTCCTCGAGGGGGCCGACGGCGGCATCGCGCTGAAGTACGTGCAGTCCCAGCTCGGTACCTACACGGCCTACACCGGCGCGCTGGACGCGGGCATCCATGTGCCGATCGGCGAGGGCATCCTGCTCGGGGTGTCCGCCCTGAACCTGGGGCCGGCCGTGAAGTACATCGCCGTGTCGGACCCGCTGCCGGCCACGGTGCTGGTCGGGGTGAGCCGGGGCTTCGACCCGGTGTGGGAGAGCCAGATCAACGTGGCCGCGGACCTGGATGATTCCTTCCTCGATTCCACCCGCATGCACTTCGGGCTGGAAGACTGGGTGGGCAAGACCCTGGCCCTGCGCGCGGGCTACCTGCTCGACAGCGCCCAGTCGCTCAACGGCTGGACCGCCGGCTTCGGCATCCTGCTCGACCAGGAAGGCCTGGTGTTTCACCTCGATTACGCCTTGCTGCCCTTCTACTATTCCGGATTCGGCAGCTACGAGACCCAGCAGCAGTTCCAGATGAGCCTGACCTTTTGAAAAAAACGATTTTTTTGGGTCTGAGGACGCTGGAGTGGGACTTTAACTGGTAAAATACTTACACGTTATAGTTTTTTTGGTCATCGCGCCGCATCCTGAAACCCTGTTCCAAGACGAAAGGGACCCTTGCGAAGGTTCCGCCGTTTCCTCGCCGGCATGGCCGTGCTCGCCGCTGCTTCGCCGAGCGGCACGCTAGCGGCTGCCGTTTCGGCCGCCGTGAAGGTCGACCAGGTCGGCTACCTCGCCTCCGAGGCCAAGCTGGCCATGCTCACCGCTGCGCCCACCGGCAGCGTGAACGTACGCCGGGTCGCGGACGGCGTGTCCGTGCTCACGGTCGCCGCCGGCCCAGGCGCCGTGGACGCCGCGTCCGGGGACACGGTGCGCACCGTCGATTTCAGCGCCGTCACCACGCCCGGCGCCTACTACCTCGACGTCCCGGGCCTGGGCCAGAGCTATCCCTTCACCATCAGCCCCTGGGTCTACCAGGCGACCTGGCGCACGGCCATGCGCGGCTATTATGTGCAGCGCTGCGGGACCGCCGTGGACATGGCCCCTGATTTCCCGGCCTACTACCATTTCGCCTGCCATGAAAGCGACGCCAACTTCGACGCCTCCTCGGGCAAGGCCGGCAGCAAGGCCGCCACCAAGGGCTGGCACGACGCCGGAGACTTCGGCAAGTACATCATCAACGCCAACATCTCGGTCGGTGAGCTGCTGTGGGCCTGGGAACGGTACGGCCCGTCCGTCGCCAGCGCGAACCTGGCGATCCCGGAAACCGGCAACGGCACCCCCGACATGCTCAACGAGATCAAATGGGAGCTGGACTGGATGCTCACCATGCAGGACGGCGACGGCGGGGTTTGGGAGAAGCTCACCAGCGACGGCTTCGGCAGCTTTACCCTGCCCGAGAACGACGACGCCTCGATGCCGCGGGTGATCATCGGCGGCCGGACAGCCGCACCGTGGAAGGACTCCGGGTCCACCGGAGGCTTCGCCGCGGTCATGGCCATCGCCGCCCGGGCCTACCAGCCCTACAACCCGGCCTACGCCGCAACTTGTCTGGCGGCGGCCAAGAGCGCCTACACCTGGGTGAAGGCCAACCCCAATGTCGGCTGCGCCAACCCCTCCTATGTCAGCACCGGGGACTACTGCGGCACCAACGCCACGGCCTGTCGGCTGTGGGCGGCGGCCGAGCTGCTGCGTTCGACGGGCCTGGCCGGCTATGCCACGGACTTCGAGGCGTCGAAGGGGGCCGCCCCCTACGTCAGCGGGGTCCAGGACTGGACCGACGTGAACAACCTCGCCATGTGGGCCTACGCGCAGGCCTCCGGCGCCGTGCCGTCGACCGTGGCCCGGATCGAGGCCGACACCGTGGCGGACGCCAACGGGCTCACCGCCACGGCCGCGGCAAACGGCTACCGCAACACCCTCAACACCGGCAACTACTACTGGGGCAGCAACGGCGAGGCCGGCAACATGAGCCTGCTGCTGCTGATGGCCAACCAGTTCGCCCCCCAGGCGGCCTACGTGCAGTCCGCCGTCGACAACGTCCACTACCTGCTGGGCCGGAACTGCTTCACCACCAGCTGGGTCACCCAGGTGGGCAGCAGCCCGGAGCTGCATCCGCACCACCGGCCCAGCGGCTCCCCGGAATACGTCAACCTGCCGCCCTGGCCGGGGCTGCTGTCCGGGGGCCCCAACTCGGGGGGCGGGGACCCGATCACGGACGCCATCCCGGGAAGCGTGCCCCCCATGCGCCACTGGACCGACCAGACCATGGCCTACTCCTGCAACGAGGTGGCCATCAACTGGCAGGCGCCGCTGGTCTTCACCCTGGCGGCGCTCATCCCCACCCCCGGGGGCGCGGCCTCGCCCACGCCCAGCCCCTCGCCCAGCCCCACGCCCCTGGCGGCCTTCACCCCCGTGCGCATCGATTGCGGCAACAGCACCGGCCCCTACGTCGACAGCCTGGGCGCCACCTGGTCCATGGACCAGTTCTTCAGCAACTCGACCGCCAGCACCGTGGGCAACGCCATCGCCGGCACGGCCGACCCCGCGCTCTACCAGACGGGGCGCTACAACAGCACCTTTCGCTACGGCATCCCGGTGCCCCCGGGAAACTACGAGGTGATCCTGAAGTTCGCTGAAACCTACTGGACCGGGGCCGGGGACCGGGTCTTCAACGTCTCCATCAACGGCAATCCGGCACTCACCGGCTTCGACATCTACGCGGCGGCGGGAGGCGCCTTCAAGGCCGTGGACGAGACCTTTACCAACGTCACCCCAAGCCTGAGCAACCTCATCACCATCAGCTTCGGGCCGGCCAGCGCCGACAATCCCACGGTCAACGCCATCGAAGTGCTGGCCATGCCCTCTCCGACGCCCTCCCCGAGCCCCACCCGCTCGCCGACCCCCAGCGCCACATCGAGCGCCAGCCCCACGGCCACAGCCAGCTCCACGCCGACGCCCAGCGTCAGCCCCAGCGCGACGCAGACCCCCACGGCCACGCGAAGCGCCAGCCCGAGCCCCAGCGGGACGACCACGGCCGGCCCGAGCGCCGTGGTGACCGCCACGCCCAGCGCCAGCCCCAGCCCGGCCCTCAGCCCGACGGTCAGTGCAACGGTCAGCCCGACCCCTTCGGCCAGCAGCACGCCCAGCCCCGGCGCCACGCCTGAGCCCAGTCCTTCGGCGACGGGCACGCCTTCGCCCGGAACGACCACGAGCGCCAGCCCAAGCGCAACGGCAAGCGCCACCGCCGCAGCCAGCGCCAGCCCCTCAGCGACACCTTCGGCCGGCCCAAGTGCCACCCCCAGCGCCAGCCCCAACCCGAGCCTCAGCTCCAGCCCGAGCCCCTCACCCACCCTGGCCCCGTCCCAGACTTCAAGCCCGAGCCCAAGTCCTGTGGCCACGTCCACGCCGTCGCAGACACCGGCGCCCAGCCAGCCCCCGTCGCCGACCCCCAGCCCGGGTGCGAGCGCCCACCCCAGTGCCACGCCCAGCCCGAGCCCCTCACCCAGCCCGACCCCGTCCTTCGGCGCGGCGCCCATTCTTTCGCAGGCCGGCACGGCCGGACCCGGGCAGAACGCCATTGCCGCGGCGCGGCCTGTGCCCAACCCCGACCCATCCAGCCTGGCCGTGCTTCTCGAAGGGGACGTGGACCGCGTGGAATTGAGGGTCTACGGGGTGTCGATGGCCTGCCTCGGCCGGGCGGACAGCGGTCCCCAGCGCCAGGGCTGGGCCTGGGTGCCTCTGCCCGCCGCCTTCGCCGCGGCCGCGGCGCCGGGCTGCTATTTCTACCGGGTCCTGTCGTACCGATCCGGCCAGGCCTGCGCCAAGCCCATGGTGGGAACCTTCATGGTCATCCGTTAGTCCGGCGCTTGAGGATCCTTTGAAACCATCCATTCAAGCCGGGCCGAAGCGCAGGCCGGCGCGCGCCTCTGGTCGCGCCTTCCTGCCGGCCGCGGCCGCCTTCCTGGCCGCCGCAGGCTTCCTTGGACCGGCAGCCTTCTTTGCGGCCGCGCCCGCAGCGCTGCAGGCCCGGGTGGCGGTGCCGGGGCCCGTGCCCGCGTCGGCGGGTTCCCCGCAGCAGGACGATGCCGGCTCGCCGGAGATCAAGGTCGACCAAGTCGGTTTTTTGCCGGGCGAGGCCAAGCTCGCCATGCTCACCGCTGCGCCAGGCGGAGCCATCGAGGTGCGGCGCGCCTCGGACCAGGCCGTGCTGCTGCGCGTTACCGCGGGCCCGGCGATTCCGGACCCCGCCTCCGGCGACAGCATCCGGGCCGTCGACTTCAGCGCCCTGAGCGCCTGCGCCCGCTGCGTCCTTGCGGTGCCCGGGGTCGGCGTCAGCGCCCCCTTCACCGTGGGTCCCGGGGTCTACCGGGCGCCCTGGCGCCTGCTCATGCGGGCCTTCTACGCCCAGCGCTGCGGCAGCGCCGTGGATCTGGCGCCGGACTACCCGGGCTACCGCCACGCCGCCTGCCACCTGGACGACGCGGTGTACGACGCGTCCGCGGGCCGCACCGGCAGGCGCCCGGCCTCCGGGGGCTGGCACGACGCCGGCGACTACGGCAAGTACGTGGTCAACGCCGACATTTCCGTCGGCGAGCTTCTGATGGCCTGAGAGCGCTATTCCGGCCGCATCGGCGCCCAGCGCCTGGACCTCCCCGAGTCCGGGGGCAAGGTTCCGGACATGCTCAGCGAGATCCGCTGGGAGCTGGAATGGCTGCTGCGCATGCAGGACGACGACGGGGGCGTGTGGGAAAAGCTGACCAGCGCCCGCTTCGGGGGCTTCACCCTGCCTGAGGAGGACGACGCGCCCGGCCCGCGGCTGATCATCGGCGGACGGTCCTCGGCGCCCTACAAGGACAGCGGCTCCACTGGGGGCTTCGCCGCGGTTCTGGCCGCGGCCGCCCGGGTGTACCGGCCCTTTGACCCCGCCTTCGCTGCCGGCTGCCTGGCGGCCTCGCGCCGCGCCTGGGTCTGGATCCAGGCCCATCCCGGGGTGGGCTGCTCCAACCCGCCGGGCATCCGCACCGGCAACTACTGCAACACCAGCGCGAAGGCCTGCCGCCTGTGGGCCGACGCCGAGCTGCTGCGCGCCACGGGCGAAGCCGCCTTCGGCGGGGACTTCGAGGCCGCCAAGGGGGAGGCGCCCTATGTGCGCGGGGTCCAGGACTGGCATGACGTGTCCAACCTAGCATTCTGGTCCTATGCCCAGGCGCCTTCGGCGCTGCCCGACACCGCCGCTCGGGTGCGCCAGGACACGGCCACGGTGGCCGACCGGCTGGTGGCAGCGGGCGCCGCCAACGGCTACCGCGACAGCCTGGCTCCGGCGGACTTCCGCTGGGGCAGCAACGGCCAGGCCGCCAACATGGCCCTGCTGCTGCTGGTGGCCGACCAGTTCGCGCCGGACCCCGCGCGGGTGCAGGCGGCGCTTGATGACATCCACTATCTGCTGGGCCGCAACTGCTTCGCAACCTGCTGGGTCACGTGCCTGGGCAGCCGCAGCGTGGCCCATCCCCATCATCGGCCCAGCGCGTCCAAGGAATACGCCGCGCTGCCGCCCTGGCCCGGCCTGCTTTCCGGCGGGCCGAACGCGGGGGGCGGGGACCCCCTCACCAACGCCATTCCCGCCTCGGTGCCGCCCATGCGCCACTGGACGGACCAGACCGGCGCCTACTCCAGCAACGAAATCGCCATCAATTGGCAGGCTCCCCTGGTGTTTGCGGTGGCGGCCTTCGTGCCCGAAGGCGGGCAGGCGCAGGGTGGGGGCAAGGCGGAAGGGCGCTGACGCTGGGGGAAGGGCGGGGGTCCGGATCCGGACGCGGCCGCGACAAGGGGGCGGAACCAAGAAGCCTTCAGCAGGTGCCGAGCTTGTCCTCGCCTTCGGCATGCCCGGCGGCCCAGGCGGCCGCGGCCGCGCCGGCCTCCTGCTTCAGGCGGGGCAAGGCGTCCTCGAAGCCCCAGGCGGGGTTGAAGTAGCCGAAACGCACGGCGGGAAACTGGCCCTTGATCTCGCTGAGCAGGGCCGGGATGCCCAGCGCCTCGCCCGCGTCGATCAGGGCCTCGGCCCCGCCCAGGGTCCGCACATAGAGCTCGGGATCCAGGTTCAGGTTGCGCCACTGGATCAGGTGCAGTCCGGTCTCCTGGACCAGGTCCAGCAGGGCCTCGATCTCGCGCTCGCGGTCGCTGACGCCCGGGAAGACGAAGTAATTGATGCCGGCCTTGCGCCCCTCGCCCACCATGGCCTTCAGGCTCTCTTTGATGTCGGCGAAGCCGTAGCCGCGGGGGCGGTAATAGGCCGTGTACCAGGCCTCCTGGGCGCTGTTCATCGACACGCGGATCGAGTCCAGGCCCGCCCGGGCCAGGTCGCGGACCGCCGCGGGGCGCGAGCCGTTGGTGTTGACGTTGAGGACTCCGCGGCGGGTGCGCGCGCGGATGGCCTTGATGGCCTCCGCCATCAGGGGCGCCTGCAGCAGCGGCTCGCCCTCGCAGCCCTGGCCGAAGCTGGCCACCGGCAGGGGGCTCGACTCGAGGTGCCCCGCCGCCAGCGAGGCGACCTCCTCGGCCGTGGGGGCGAAGGTGATGCGCTTCTGCGTCGACGGAAAGCCGGTTTCGGGCTTCTGGAAGCTCAGGCAGCCCACGCAGTCGGCGTTGCACTGCGGCGACACGGGCAGCGGCATCTCGAAGCGGCCGAGAAAGAAGTTCTGCGCCGCGGCGCAGCGATTCACCAGGGCGCAGTTGCCGAGGTGGGCCAGCAGGCGGTTGTCGCCGCCCGCCTCGAGGCGCTCCCGGACCCGCGCCTCCACCTTCGGGTAGTCGAAGATGGGCGGGTCCTGGCGGGGATCGTCGTCCACGCGCACGCCCGCCGCCCAGTAGCGGCCGTCGAGCCAGCCCAGGGCGGCGTAGGCGAAGAGCGGCAGCTTGGGGGCGTTTTCGTCGGGCTGGGCATAGGCGGGAAGCAGCGTGGCCGTGTGGGCCGGCGCCAGGAAGGCCGCCGCAGGCCAGGCCTCCTCTCCGTCAGGGCCCTCCTCCACCGCCACCAGCTCGCCCTTGGCCGTGTCGAAGCCCACCGCCAGGCGGCTGGGCAGGCAGAACAGCTCGCTGCCCGGGGGCAGCGGAATGAACTCCTCGAGCCTGGCCTCTACGATGTCGGCGCCCGAGCGCCCGGCCACCCTCAGGCTGGGGTGGGGAAGCAGGCGCCCCTGCACGTCCGATACGACCAGGAAGGGCAGCTCGCCGGGGTGCTGCATGCTCAGCGGCCGCTCAGCAGCTGCTTGAAGTTGCCGGGGTCGTTCGCCCGCTCCAGGGCGGTCTCCTCGGTGATGGTCTGGCTCTTCACAAGCTGCACCAGGTGCATCTCGAGCGTCTGCATGCCCTCCTTGGTGCCTCCCTGCATGGCGCTGGGAATCTGGAAGATCTTGCCCTCGCGGATGAGATTGCGCACGGCGGCGTTGGCCACCAGGACCTCCAGGCCCAGGCAGCGCCCTCCGCCGACTTTGGGCAGCAGGTTCTGGCTGAGGACCCCCTGCAGGGTCACCGCCAGCTGGCTGCGGACCTGGCCCTGGGCCTCGTGCGGGAACACGTCGATGACGCGGTCGATGGTCTGAGCCGCGGAGGTGGTGTGCAGGGTGCCGAAGACCAGGTGCCCGGTCTCGGCCGCGGTGATGGCCGCGCCGATGGTTTCAAGGTCGCGCATTTCGCCGATGAGGATGACGTCCGGGTCCTGGCGCAGGGCCCGCTTGAGCGCGGCCGCGAAGCTCAGGGTGTCGACCCCGACCTCGCGCTGGTTGACGATGCACTTCTTGTCCTGGTGCACGAACTCGATGGGGTCCTCGATGGTGATGATGTGGCCCGCCTCGGTCTGGTTGATCCAGTCGATCATGGCGGCCAGGGTGGTGGACTTGCCCGAGCCTGTGGGGCCCGTGACCAGCACCAGGCCGCGGGGCTTCTCGGCCAGCTTCAGGCAGATCTCGGGCAGGTGCAGCTCCTGGGCGGTCTTGACCTTGATCGGGATCACCCGGATCACCATGCCCACGTTGCCCTTCTGCAGCATCACATTGACGCGGAAGCGGGCCCGCTCCGTGGCGTAGCTGCAGTCCAGCTCGCGGTTCTTGTTGAAGGAATCCCTCTGCTCCTCATCGATCATGCTCAAGGCGATCGAACGGGTGTCCTCCGCGCTCAGCGCAGGAAAATCCTTGAGCGGGGACATCTCGCCGTGCACCCGGATCATGGGGGGGACGCCGACCTTGATGTGCAGGTCCGAGGCGTCCGCATCCAGCATGGCGTAGAGCAGGGAAAGGGGTTCAAGTCCGGGCATGCGTCCTCCAGGATTCCGGCAGGTTCCTTGTCAGAAAACGGACTAGAGCATACAAGCTTCAAGCCTGATTTCCTAGGGCCTGGCGGGGCGCCGGGCGAAACTTAAAGATCAGCAAGCGCGTCTTTGCAAGGCAGGGGGCGCTCTGCTATACTCTCAGGCCCTTTCCAGGGACCGGTCGTGGCGCCTTTGATCCAGGTTGCATGAGCACTTTTTCCCGTATCTTCAATGTTTTTGCGGTTTCCACGCTGGCGGCCTGCCTGTCCGCGTCCCTGCGCGCGGACACCCCATCGCCCACCGCCACGGAGGTCGACAGCCCGACCGTGACCTTGACGGCGACGCCGACCCCCACGTCCACGGTCACCCCCACGGTTACGGCGACGCCGACACTGCCGCCGGGCTCGTACAGCGTGACCGTGCAGGGCGCCGGGGGAACCAGCTACCTTGTGCCCGGCAGCTCCTACAACAGCCTTTCCATCGTCTACACCGCCAACGTCCAGTTCGGGACGCAGGGAACGGACGGCGAGCTGAGCGTGGTGCTCCCGTCCGATTTTGGGGCCCCCACCCTGACGAACTTCACCTGGGACCCTTCCAGCTCCGTCGCCATCGACGGGCCCGCCGTCATCACGGGACAGACCGTCACCGTCAACATCAACGGCAACCTGCAGCCCGGCGGATCCCTCGTCTTCAACTATGCCAACAGCTCCCTTTCAAGCCCGACAGGCTTCATGTATTCGGGACCCACCAGCGCTTCGCCCACCGGCGAGACCGTGCAGGTGTGGGCCAACGCCCTTTCGGACACCAACCCTGGTGTGCAGGTGCCCACGCCGGCGCCCATTCCGGTGTTTACGGTGACGGCATCGCCCTCGGCTTCGCCGACGATCAGTCCGACCTTCACGCCCTCGCCGTCCTTCACGGTGTCGCCTACGATCAGCCCGACCTCGACCGCCAGCCCCTCCTTCACCAACACGCCGGTGGGCGCAATCTGGACCAAGGGCTTCTACACCTACCCCAATCCCTTCGACAAGCGGGCCGTGTCGCAGGTGACCGTGCGCTACCAGCCCACCCAGGACAGCGTGCAGATCGACATCTTCAACCTGCTGGGCAATCCGGTGCGCCGGATCCCGGCCGGGAACATTCAGGCGGGCCTCGGCCTTGCCTCCTGGTCCGGCGACGACGACGACGGTCGCCAGGTCCCTGGCGGCCTTTACTTCATACGCCTCAAGGTCGGCTCCACCACGACCGTGCGAAAGATGACGGTGTTCTACTGATGCGGCGCCCCCTTGCAAGCAGCCTGCGGATCCTGGCCGCGGCCCTGCTGGTGGCGCCCGCGCTGCTGCGCGCCGCCAACGGCGCCGACGCGACCGCGTCCCAGAGCCTCAACCTGCCACTCGAAGCCCGCGCCGCCGGCATGGGCGACGCCTACGTCGCGGTGGCGTCCGGGGCCGACGGACTGCAGTGGAACCCGGCCGGCATGAACGAGCTGCGCGTCCCCCAGGTCGAGGCCGGCCATCTGGACTGGATCCAGGGCGTGAACGACGAGTACGCCTCGGCGGCCTTCCCCATCTACGGCCTGGGAGCCTGGGGCGTGGGCGCCAGCTACCTCTACACCCAGGACCAGTACTTCGACTCGGTCGGCAACCCCGGCGCCAACTTCACGGACTTCGACTTCTCGGCGAAAGCCGCGCTTGCCGTGCAGCTGCCCGACTCCATGAGCGTGGGCATCGAGTACAAGATCCTGCGCCAAGGCTACGGCCAGCAGTTCTCCATGGGCTCGGGGTTTGACCTGGGCTGGCAGATGCGCGACGTGATCCGCAGCCTGGACCTGGGCGCGGCCCTCACGGACCTTGGGACGCCCATGGCGATCGGAACCACCCGCGAGAACCTGCCCATCCAGATGAAGGCCGGCGCCGCCGCGCACCTGACGCCCCTGCTCACCCTGGCCGTGGACGAGGAATTCCAACCCCTCGACACCATCAACCTTCTGCACGGCGGCCTGGAATACGGCACCCGGGTGGGCGACTGGACCGGTCTGGCCCGGGTGGGCTACACCTACGGACCGGCCCAGGCGGACGGCGGGCTGACCGGCCTGGCCGTGGGCCTGGGCGTGGCCACGGGCAGCTGGCAGCTGGACTATGCCTGGGCGCCCCAGGGAGATCTGGGCCAGAGCAATCGCATCACACTGACCTGGAACGCGGGCGAATAAGGGACTGCAGGTGCAGGGAAATCTGGTGAAACCGGGGCCCCTGAGGGGCTTTTTTTGTGGGCCAAGCCCTTTTCATTTGGTGGATGCGCGGTCCTTGGACTGATACACTGGAGGTCCAGGAGGATTCCGTGAGCCCTGAGAAGCAGAAAGCCAAAAAAGCAGCGGTCAAGGCGCGCGCCAAGGCCCCCGTCGCCAGGATTGCCAAGGCGGCGCCGTCCCCGGACAAGCGCCACCGTGAGCATCCCAATGACCCGGCCTTGAGCACCCTGCTCGCCCGGCAGGAGCAGCTGGAGGCTTTCCTTGAAGGCGCCCTATCCAAGGCGCGCATGGCCCATCCCAACGACCCGGCGCTCAGCGCGGGCCTCGGCCGTCTGTCGACCCTTGAAGAGAAGCTGGACCGCCTGACCGCCAAGATTGATTCCGTTGTCACGCGCCAGAAGCTGCCCAACCCCAACGACCCTGCCCTCAGCGTGGTGCTCGCCCGCATCGAGGGCATCGAGCGCGCCCTGGAACGCATCGCCGGCACCCTGGCGGAACGCCCCGCCTCCCGCCCGGCGCAGGCCGCCGCGGCCCCGTCCGCGGGCGCGTCCGCAGGCCGTCCCCAGGCGGGCGGCGCCATGTCCGCCCCCAAGGAGGCGGATACGGCCCAGTTCCTTGCCCGCACCCCGCTCTTCGCCAAGCTGTCCGCCCTGGAATGCGGCCTGCTGGCCCAGCATCTGGAACCCATGAGCCTGGCTAAGGGAGCCGTGCTCTTCAAGCAGGACGATTTCGGCGACGCCATGTACGTGGTCAAGGCCGGTCTGCTGGAGATCTACAAGAACGACGTGTTCGGGGCCGTGCGCGTCGCCGAGGTCCGGCCCGGCGGCCTGGTGGGGGAGATGGCGCTGGTCGAAAACAAGCCGCGATCCGCCAACGTGCGAGCCAGCGAGGACAGCAGCCTGCTGCTGTTTTCCCGGGGCGCCTATGCTCAGCTCAAGGAAGCCCATCCCCAGGTGGCGACCAAGTTCCAGGACGAGCTGCTGCTCCTGCTCAGCGGGCGTCTGCGGCAGACCACGGACAAATTGGTCGGGAAAAATTGAGTTGGTCTGACGCCGTGCACGATTGCGCCCTGGCACACCCATAAACTGCAAATCATGATCAAAAATAGACAAAGGTTTGGCGGTTAAAACGTAAGAAGCCCTGTCTTAATAGAAAGGAGCGTCGCTTTCGACGCTCCTTTCGCGAGAAGGCAATGAAACTCGGTTTTGTCTCCCGGCATCTTTCTTTGTCTGTTCTGCTCCTGCTTGGCTCCACCCTGGCCCAGGCCAAGCCCCCGTATAAGGTCTATGGATATTATCTGGCCGGAAATCCTGCCCCTCTGACCCAGGGCCCGGTGAACTTCGCCAATTTCGCGTGGAACGACATGACCCATGTGATGGACGCCTTTGGTCTGCCCAATGGAACCGAAGGGCTGAACATGGGCGGCGTGAGCGGCGCCAGCCTGATCGCCGCGGCCCACACCGGACAGACGCGCTGCAACCTGTCGATCGGCGGCGCCGGCGCCAACACGGCCAATTTTGAGAACGACGCGGCAACCGCGGCCAACCGCGCCAAGTTCGTGGCCGCCATCACCAACACCGTGCAGACCAACGGCTATGACGGCGTGGACATCGACTGGGAGTTCCCCACCAACTCGGCCACCTTCAATCCCTTCATGCAGGCGCTGTACACGGCGATCAAGGCGATGCCCAACGCCTACGACGGCCTGCCCCGCGACCTCACTTTCTTCGTCAGCGCCGGCGGCAGCCTGTGCGGGGTCGACTGGGCCACCATCGGCGGCTACTGCGACGCGGGCATCATGTCGGGCTACGACTACTATGTGGACCAGTACAACGGCCCGCTCAGCGATCCGGGCAGCACCTATGGGGACTGCCAGGGCTGGTCCGCCAACGGCGACATCGAGGGCACCTACGCCAAGCTCACCACCTCGGGCATGGTCCCGGGAAAGCTCGCCCTGGGCTGCCCGCTCTACGGCACGCCCAATGAGGTGCCGTTCATCATGATCCAGTCCTACATGAGCGGATACGTCTTCCACTCGCCCCAGGAAGAGTTCTCCGCGGATTTCACCGGACCCGACTATACGGACGGCACGGTCTACGGGGACGACTACAGCTCCTTCTGCGCCAAGATCACCTGGGCCCTCGCCACCGGCCTGCAGGGCATCGGCCTCTGGGAAATCAGCTACGCCTATCCGCCCACCGCCGCCCTGAACGCCCCTGTCTGGGCGGCCATCGGCGGCACTGCGGCCTGCCTGAGCCTCGCCTCGCCCACCCCCTCGGCGACGCGGACCGCCACCCGCACCGCCACGCCCACAGGCACGCCCAGCCGGACGCCGACGCCGAGCGCGACCGCCAGCCCTACGGCCAGCCGCAGCGCCAGCCCTTCGGTCAGCCCGACGCCCTCGGGCACGCTGACCTCGGGTCCGACCGGCACCGCCAGCGCGACCGCCAGCGCGACCGGCACCGCCGGTCCGGCGAGCACCTCCAGCGCCACGGCCACCGCCAGCCCGGCCACCACCCCCAGCTCCACGGCCACGGCCAGCCCGGCCAAGACCGCCACCGTGACCCCCACCGTGTCCGTGAGCTCCACGCCTTCCGCCACGCGCACGGATTCACCCAGCGCGACGGCCAGCGCCACAGCCATGGGCACGGCCACGACGTCCCCGAGCGCCAGCCCGAGCCCGACATCCAGCCCCGCCTACAGCCCCTCGCCCTCGCCCTCATGCTCGGGGACCTGGAGTCCCTCGCCCAGCGCCACCGGGTCCGGGTCCCCGAGCGCAACGGCCACGGGCACCCCCGCGCTGAGCCCGACTCCCAGCGCCACGGTCAGCCCGGCCGACTCGCCCTCAGCCAGCGCCAGCGTCTCGCCCAGCGCCACGGGCAGCCCCAGCCCCAGCGCGACGCCGAGCACCGGAACCACCCTGACGCCCAGCCCCGCCGTTACGCCCAGCTCCACACAGACGCCGATCCCGAGCATCACGGCCAGCGCCTCGGCCAGCGCCACCCTGTCCCCAAGCGTGGGCGCCAGCCCGGCGGCCACCCCCATGGCGACCGCCACTGCGACCGTGACCCAGGTGTCCGCCCCGACGGCGACGGCCACCTCCAGCCCCACGCCTGCGTCGGGGACGCCGACCGCCAGCCCCACCGCCAGCCCCACCGCCGGCTCCTCCGGGGCCGCCACCCGGACGCCCGCGCCGGCAGGGGGCATTCCCCTGGTGCTGCAGGCTGTGCCCGTGCCCAACCCCGTGTCCGGGCCGCTGTGGCGCGTGTACGCGCTGCTCAGCGCCCCCGCCGATGGCATCGTCGTGGAGGCCTACACCGTGGCTGAAGTGAAAGTGGGAAGCTGGCAGGTCCCGGCAGGGCCCTGGAACGCGGGCTGGAACAATCTTTCCTTCGCCGCCCCACCGGTGCCGGGCGGCCTCTACTACCTTCGCCTGCTGGCGAGCCGCGGCGGAACCGCAGGCTGGAAGAGCCCCATTGTGAAGCTGTTCTATCTGCCCTGAGGCGGCGCTGGCACCAGGAAACGCTTGCGCAGCTCCCTTTTGACGTATCCCGCGCTGGAATACGATGCCTCGGCCTGGAATACCAGGGTGTACAGGCCCGGCAGTATCCTGAATCCGCTGTCCAGGTCCCCGCTCCACAAGAAGGTCTGCGCGCCCTGCTGCTGCAGGCGCCGCTTCAGCAGCGTGGCCAGATGGTTGCCCTGCTGGTCCTCGACCCAGGCGTCCACCCAGGCACGCTCGCTGAGCCGGTAGTCGATGCGCAGGCGGCTGCCCCAGGACAGGTCTTCGGAGTGGGAAAAGCGCACGTCGTCGATGTCGGCGCCGATCCACAGATACTGGGCGCTTTCGCGCTCGAGCACCACCACCTGCCCGTAATGGCGGTAGATGCCGATGCCGCGGGGGTCCTCGAGGGCGCCGTCCTCGGTGCCGGTGTGCCCCCAGCTCGCCAGCCAGCGCAGGTGGCGGTCGAACTTGTGCACCTGGTTCGAGCTGCGGTCGGTCACCCAGACATTGTTGTAGTAGTCCAAGGCCAGGCTGTCGAAGCGCACGGCCGAGCGCGCCAGGTCCGAGGGCACGGCCTGCCCCAGGAACTGCCCGTCCAGGCTGAATTTCTGCAGGCGGCTGCGGCCGGCGTCGATGACGAAGATGGCCGCCTCGGGCTTGCCGGCCCAGGGCTCCTGGGGATCCACCACCGCCACGGCCTCAGGGGCGTCGACCGCATTGTTGGCGCCCGGGTCAAAGCCGAAGGCCCGGACGAAGCGGCCGTCCCGCCCGAACACCTGCACGCGATTGTTGCCCGTGTCGGCCACGTAGAGCCGTCCTTGGCTGTCCAGGGCCACGCCCCCTGGCGCATCGAACTGGCCCGGCGCCGCGCCCCGGCTGCCCAGCACGTGGTCCCAGACCAGCCGCCCGTAGGCAAAGCGCAGGAACACCACCCGATTGTTGCCGGTGTCCGCGATGGCCACGGTCCCGTCCGCAAGGCAGGCGATGCCCTGGGGTTTCCAGAACTGCCCGTCCCCGCTGCCGGCCTCGCCGAAGACATCCAGGCCCTTCATGTCCGGGTTGTACACGATCTGGCCGGAGCCGCGGTTGACCCCGAAGGCCGTGATCTGGGGGCCGTCCTGTCCGTATTCGGCCATGCGCACGCAGGCGGCCCCGGCCGGGTCGTCGAAGCTCACCCGGCCGCCCAGCAGCAGCTGTAGCAGCTCGGGGGTCCCGCGGTGGATGCCAAGCGGCGTGTGCCAGAAGTCCGGATAGACCAGGCAGGATGGGCCGGTGTCCACCCGCATCGAGGCGCGGACGCCGGGACCCGCCGCGAACAGGGTCAGAAGCAACAACAGTCTCGTCAGGCGCTGCATGGACGCATCCTAGAACGTCCCCTTGCGGCGCTTAAGCGCCTTGCCGCATCGGCAAAGCACCCGTAAACTGTGCTGTTTTCAGCCCCCGCCCTTTGGACCTGCATGGCCTTCTGTGTCGTCTTGATCACCGCCCCCGCCGGAGAGGCCGCCTCGGCCATGGCGCGCCTGCTGGTGGAGCGGAAGCTGGCCGCATGCGTCAGCCGGGTCCCCGGGGTTGATTCCGTGTACTGGTGGCAGGGCAAGGTCGAACAGCAGTCCGAGGACCTGCTCATCGCCAAGACCGACAAGCTGAAGGTGAAGGCCCTGGTCAAGGCCGTGAAGGCGGCCCATCCGGCCGCGGTGCCCGAGGTCATCGCCCTGAGGATCAAGGAGGGCAACCGCGACTACCTGCGCTGGATCGCGGACTCCCTGGGCACGCCCCGCAAGAAGCAGCGCGTGCCGCCCGGCCGCCCCCGGACCATCCGGGAACGGCGGCCGTCCCCCAACGCAACCGGAGGTTGAGACCTTGCCGAAAACGTCCCTAGTGGCCGGTGGTTCCGGATTCATCGGTTCCCACCTTTGCGAGGCCCTCCTGGTCAAGGGGCA
>Ga0302319_10009714_pt1 | contig 18440 bp, 14 predicted proteins | sample Bog_T0_2_FD_203319 | JGI IMG/M metagenome (GOLD analysis project Ga0302319, IMG submission 203319) | Peat permafrost microbial communities from Stordalen Mire near Abisko, Sweden - Bog_T0_2 | ecosystem: Environmental > Terrestrial > Soil > Wetlands > Peat | place: Sweden: Abisko, Stordalen Mire...
TCGCTCCGGCAACTTAATCCCCTCCTGCAACTGATCTTGCCACCTCATCGTAGCGCCAATCAGCAGGTCTTGACTATTCCTCGAGAAGTCGCTTTGCGTTTATCTACAGGTGCCTGATCCATCTCCTGGGGTGGCGATAAAGGGCAGTGCATTCATTGAACCCTGAAGAGGGAGTCTTGTGGTGGTCCGAGTGGATGGTCGGCCATCCAAAGAGTGGTTCGCGGCGGTCCTGCGCTCAGGAATCTCCGGATGGCGCGTGATCCGGACGGAGGGTCCAGCCCCTCGTCAATTCCCTCCACGGACGTGCTGTATCGGCCTACTGTCCGAGATGGGGGTTTCACGGCCAATCGGCGGCAATTAGGCGCGCCTGAGCTAGAATAGGATCGGATCGTGCGTCTCAAGTATATGCTCTCCGCCTATTCCGTTGGGGAAACCGTGACAGCTGTCACTAGTTCTTTGTCACTAGTTCTTCTCGTTGCCGAATGAACCGAACAACCTGCGATAGGCGTTGGATCCTGGTGTATACTACAGAGGGCTTCGGATCGGAGGAGAGCCAGTTTGCGGCGCAATGTTGGGTCGATCTTCTCGGGCGGGCCCATAATTCCGCCGCGACTGGCCCAATCAGCGAGAAAAGTCTACCGTCGAGGAGCGAACGATGAGATCGATCAAGTATTCACTGTTGTGCTGCGCGCTGCTGAGTCTCGCGGGCGTTGCGCAATTGCGCGCGCAGGACAGAATAGGCTGCAAGGATTCGCCCCTGATCACACGCTTCCCGGGAAGCACCATCGGGAACTGCAAGAACGCGGAGTTTGATCAGGACGACTTCCCCCTGGCCGGTCACAAGGATAAGCACGTGGAAGGCGAGTTTCACTTCCTGTCTTACACTCCGAAGCAGGATGTAGTAAGCGCCATCCAATTATTCCGCAATATTGAAACTGCACTGAAGGCCGCCGGTTTCATCCTGGACTACGAGGCTTCGCCCTCTATCATTACAGCCCATCACGGCACTACCTGGTTCTACCTGAAGGAGCACATAGGCAACAACGGGATGGTCTATATCTATGATGAGACGTTCGTCACGGAAAAGCAGATGACGCAAGAAGTCACGGCCAACGCGGCCACGCTCTCCAGCGAACTGACGGCAAGCGGGCACACCATCGTCCCCGGCATCTACTTCGACACCGGAAAGGCCGACGTGAAACCGGAATCCGATGCCTCGCTCAAGGAAGTCGCCAAGGTGCTGCAACAGAATCCCGCACTCAGGCTCTACGTAGTGGGGCACACGGACAACGTGGGAACTCTAACGTCGAACGTGTCGCTGTCAAACCAGCGCGCGGCCTCCGTGCTGAAAGTTCTCACGACGCAGTACAACGTGGCTGCCAGCCGGCTACAGGCTTATGGCGACGGGCCTTACGCGCCTGTGGCATCGAACGATTCCGATGACGGACGAGCGCGAAATCGCCGCGTCGAACTGGTAAAACAATAAACCGCGGCGCCGAAAGACTGTCAAATGAGAGACGGTCGGCGTCCACATGGTCTTGATCTTGAGCCCGGCCGCGCTTGCGTCGGCGACTTGGATTGTCGGCGCCACTCGAAAGTTGGACCGAAGTAACTCCCGCCTGCTCGCCAAGCGCCTGCCAACACCGGCCAGATTGGGCCGCTAACACGATTGGGAAAGATAAACCGCCTTGTCGTACAGTGGCCCCACGCGGGCCAAGAATGTGGGAAGTTGACCGGATTACCCGCCGAAAACGATCTGGGCCACTCGGCGTATGACCGCCTTCGGATTCCGAGGGATAGGGATCAGCGTCCCAGGCTGATGTCGATCACGATTCCGAAGCGGGTTCGAGTCCTTGATGGGATCACCGATCCATTGGGTGGCTCCAGAGAAAATCTTTTTGGGCGCGCGCTATGAAATCAATCAGATAGGGCGAGCTTCGGGAATTGAGAATTGGCGCCGCAGCGTGGATTCGAACCCGAATGATGCACAAAATCGCCAGGACTCAACTCGACGGGACACGCACGAACTATAGATGTGCCGTCTTACTGCACTGTTGGCGGATCGTCGGCCACTCGGAAAGAACTCCATGAGGGCGTTCGCGGAGATGAGCATCAGCTCGGCTGTCGAGAATCTCAACCGCGCGTCGCCGTCTCCCCCAACCCGACATATGGGGCGCGTCGACTGGCGCACATCCGCTGGTTCCCTCGTAACGGGTTCCCTGGTAAGACGTCAAAGTGGACGCCTTCCACACTGGCCGTTTTTCGGCGGCATGGGCGGAGTTGGTGGATCACAGCTTACGGGAACGGAGACTCTTGAACCCGATACCGAATTCCCCGAGGCACCATCGCCCACGTTGGCGAAAAAGGACGCATCGCTGAGCGCCCCAGCGATCAGGTTATTCTCCACGCGCACTTGCAGCACCTGGTTTCCACTCGCGGTATCGAACCCGGCCACCACGTTGATGCCCTGGATTCCGGAGCCGGGCGCAATACCAAGGGTGGCAGCCTGGTCTATCTGGTTGCAAAAGATCTGCGCATGAGCCACGACATTATTGTTGGCTGGGGAAGAAGGGTCATCAGGTCCTTGCGTGAATCCCGATCCCCCGACAATGCCGATTCCAATCAGCGGCGTGTTCACGTCGTTATTGGCAATCGTGATGCCGTCAACGCTATTCTCCGGTTCCTCCCATCCTGCTATGACATCGATTCCCGCGTTTTGGATTGCGGCTGGAAGGGAGTAGTGTGGGGATCCGGGAAGCAGTGAACTGTGGACGGTGTTCGCCTGGACCAGCAGGTTGGACAGCATATTACCAGTCGAGGGCCTGCTGAAGAACCCGCCGCTGGCGCCGCCCGTGAGTTCCATACCGGTGATCGTATTACCGAGTATGGAGAGATGGTCGATCGTGTTGTTGGCATTCCCGCAGCATGCCGCTTGAGCGAAGATTCCGAAACTGCCGGCTTCTCCGATGGTGTTCGAGAGAATGCCGATGTTCCGAACGATGTTGTTCTCCGAATACTGGATCGGCCGCAGGTTCGGGTTCGCATCGTCGCTGGCGGCATCTCCAACCGCTACGTTGATGCCGATCCCCAATTCGTTTGCCGACGCGGTCTGGTCAATCAGGCTAATCTGGTTGGCGATCACCTGTATGCCGTCAATCAGATTGGCCGATGCACTGCCGACGCCCGCCGCGATGCGAATCCCAAATGAGCCAGGAGCGGCTGAAATGGCATTGTTGGCGATCAAGGTATCGAGCGCCTGGTTGTTCGTCGACGCGATCCCGCCTCCGACGGTCATCACAATGCCTCCCGCGGCTGCCCCGGCTGCCATCGGAAGCACAATGTCATTATTGGCGATGATGATGTGCTGGAACGTGTCGCCGACCGTGCCGCCGAGTCCGAAATCGATACCCAGCAGCGGGCCGGAGGCGCTGCCGGTGATCGTGTTGTTGGTAATCTGAATATGATCCCAGGTGTTGTGCGTGGCCGCGGCGGGATTGGAACCTCCGAAGGCGGCCTCGCCGATGACTGGAGACAGCACGATTGCCTCGGTTTGGATGTTCGTCATTACCAGATTGCTGACGGTAATGTTGGAGAAAGTCGTTCCGGTAGCCGCAGCCGGACGCTTGATCAGAACACAGATCCCACAGTTCTGGAGAGCCAGCCCGTAGAGAGTGTTGCCTCCCGAAAAAACAAAAACACCCGTGGCCGGGCCAGACTGGCTGGTGAGCGTGATATCGGGCTGTCCGTCGCCATCGATGTCGCCGTTGATGGTGACGTTGCCCCCGGATAAGGCGGACAATCCCTTGATATTGGGTCCGGAATCGACGACGATGGTGGGACCCTTCAGCGCAGGGGCGAACTGGATGTTCCATGTGCCGGGGTCGTTGTTCGTGGCGATGACCGCTTCCTGGAGTGAAATCCCGTCCGGGCCGGGATTGGCCACCAGCGCCGCCACCGAGGACGTGTCGCCATTAATCGCCATCGTGGCATTCGTGACCGTGATCACCGTGCCGCGGTTGAGAACCACGGCGGGAACGGTCACCGCGGGAGGGGTATAGCTTGTCGCGCCAACCCCACCGCAAGAGGCTGGCAATTGGTCCGCCAGTGCCGGGAGTGCGCCGATGGCCAATAAAAAGGGGATAGCCGCCATCGCGTATCGCATCTTCAGGGGTCCTCTGGCCGCAGCAGCATTTTAATCGCAATTCCCATTGCGCCGTACGGCACTATTAGATTACTCCCAATCGTCTTCATTCGCTGTCGATACTTCGTCTGTTCCGCTCCCTTCCATCCAAAGCGGCCGCAAACCCAGCCGAAGTTACGCATCGGGGATCGGCGACCGCTGACTGGAAGTTCCGAGATTTCAGAACGGGACTCGCGTGCTAGAATTGTGCTTGACACGCGCCACGTGGCACGTTACGGCGCGGAATGATACGGACGATCCGCCACAAGGGACTGAAACGGCTCTTTGAACAGGACGACCCGAGCGGTGTCAACCCTGGGCATGTTGCCAAGCTGCGGAATATTCTCGCCAACGCTTCATGCCGCTCCCACCGTTGCTCATATGAACATGCCGGGATTCCGGTTGCATCCGCTCAAAGGCGAGAGGAAGGGCTTTTGGGCCGTAACTGTCCGTGCCAACTGGCGGGTGATCTTCCGCTTCGATGGCGGCGCGGACGAGGTCGATTATGTCGATTACCACTGAAAGGAACCAGCCCATGACCATGAAAAACCCGCCGCACCCCGGAGTTGTCGTCCTGCAGGAATGCATCGAGCCTTCGGGCCTGACCATCACGAGGGCAGCCGCAGCCCTTGGAGTGACGCGCAACACGCTCTCGGAACTCGTCAATGCGAAGCGCGGCATATCTCCTGAAATGGCCGTCAGGCTCGCGAAGGTTTTCGGCGGCACTGAGCAAGGCTGGCTCATCCAGCAGGCGCAGTACGACCTTGCCCAAGTTCGCCGCGACCGAATCAAGTTGAAGCGCCTAAAGGTAGCTTAGGCGCTTGCGTTTCGAAAAGGGTACATTTCGCAGCCAGCGTCGCGAATGTGCCGATCGGCGGCTCGGCAAGTGCTTAGAGCTTCCCTATTCACCTTCCGTGCCCGTAGCGTTAAGCTAGAGGCAGGCCATGAATCGCGAAGAGATCATCGCCCGGCTACGGGAACACGAGGCAGCGCTGCGCACGCGGGGCGTGGCCCACGCCGCCTTGTTCGGTTCGCGGGCGCGGGGCGATCACCGGCCGGGAAGCGACACGGACATCATGATCGAATTCGATCCTGAGGCCCGGATCACCGTTTTCGATTATGCCGGCCTAAAGAGCTACATCGCTACCCTGTTTGACGGCCCGGTCGACGTCGTGAACCGCAACGGGTTGAAGCCTTACATCAAACCCGCCGCTGGTGACACTATCTATGCCTTCTGACGCTGCGGCGCGCCTGCGAGACATCGAGTACCATATCGATCTTGCCACCCAATTCGTGGCAGAGCTTGACTACGAGGCGTTTCGGGCCGACACGCGCACCGTTTACGCCGTAATCCGCTGCCTTGAGATTGTCTCAGAGGCGTCCCGCCGCCTTCCTGACGAGATGAAAACGCGCCATCCTTCGATTCCTTGGAAAGACGTGGCGGGAGCCGGGAATGTGTACCGTCACGATTATGAGGACGTCGCTGCAAGAGTGGTTTGGGACACTGTGCAGATGGCCTTACCGCCATTGCGGGCCGCGATTGCCAGTGAACTCGCGCATATATGACCCCCCGCTGGGTCCCGAAACCGGTAAGTTTCGGGACAGACAGGGGGCGGCACTGAGCAAGGCTGGCTCATCCAACAGGCGCAGTACGATCTTGCCCAAGTTCGCCGCGACCGAATCAAGTTGAAGCGCCTAAAGGTCGCTTAGGCGCTTGCGTCCCGAAAAGGGGTCATCTGCGCAACAGGAAAGGAGTGGGAAAGAGAGTCTATTTCGGTACATAATTATAGGTAGGCGTGCCCAGCCTCCTAGCGAGGTCCACCACACAGTGTCGCGATACGGATTGATTGTAGCCGGTCAATACGGCGAGGCGTTGCCCGCATTCGCCGATGCTGGTGCGGCCAAAATGGCGCTAACAGCGCAGCGTGATACTGGCCTGCAAGAGCTTCGAAAGGTTAAGGCTCTGACCGCCGATCTCGACTATTCGGCCGAGAGTCTTAAGACGGTCGAGCGTTGGTTCCTTGAAAACGGTCAACCGGCTTCGACAGCCGCTGGCTATTCGATGCCTCATGCCATTGGATTCTACTTCGGCGAAGTGCTCTGTCGTGTCGGCGGCTTTGGCTGGGTGATTCAGGAGTTCCCATTTTTGAAGGGCCGGTATGAAATTGGAGTTCAACGAGGGGGCCTAGCAATAATGCTGACTAAGGGCCGGATTCCAAGTGCGGTCGGGAATAAAAGGATGGCATCACTTTGGCGAGAATATCAGAAATACGCTGCCCCCCATTGATGGAGCTGCGGATCCTGCGATCCGCCGTCAACCGCAGTTTGTCGCGTGAAGGGTGAGTTTCGGAACAGACGGGGAATGCCCTGAAATTAGCGTTTCCAGCGTCTCGAAAGTCAGTCTCGAAAGCTCGCCCTCAGTCTTCGTCGTGTTGGGCGGAGAGGCGAGTTACTACCGAGAGATCCTCGAGCGTAGTCACATCGCCGGCTACGGTGTTCGAGGTGACAATTTCGCGCAGCAGGCGGCGCATGATCTTACCGCTGCGCGTCTTGGGGAGCGAGTCGGTGAAGCGAATCTGCTCTGGCTTGGCGAAGCTGCCGATCTCGTGCGCTACCCATTTGCGCAGCTCTTCGCCCAGCTCGTGATGGTTCCAATTGCCCTTCTTCAGCGTGACGAAACAAGCTACGGCCTGGCCGGTGATCTCGTGCGGCTTGCCCACCACGGCGGCTTCGGCCACCGCGGGATGCCGCACCAGCGCGGATTCGATCTCCATGGTGCTCAGCCGGTGGCCGCTGACGTTCATCACGTCATCCACGCGGCCGAGAATCCAGTAATAGCCGTCTTCATCGCGCCGCGCCGCGTCGCCGGTCATGTAAACGCCCTCGATGCGTTCCCAATACTGCTGGCGGTAGCGGTCCGGATCGCGCCAGAGTGTGCGCGCGATGCTGGGCCACGGCCGCTTGATGACGAGAAAGCCTTCCGCGTTGTCGCCGACGGGCTTGCCCATCAGATCGACCACATCGCACAGAATGCCCGGTTGCGGCAGCGATCCCGAGCCGGGTTTGAGCGGCACCGCGCCCGGCATGGCGGAGATCATGATGGCGCCGGTCTCGGTCTGCCACCAGGTGTCGACAATCGGGCAGCGCTCCTTCCCGATCACCTTGTAATACCATTCCCAGGCCGCCGGATTGATCGGCTCACCGACCGAACCGAGCAGGCGCAGGCTCGACAGGTCGTGCGCATTGGGCCATTGGTCGCCCTGCCGGATGAAGGAGCGGATGGCGGTGGGCGAGGTGTAAAAGATGTTGACGCGGTACTTTTCGATCAGCCGCCAGAAGCGGTCGGGCTGCGGGAAATCGGGCGCGCCTTCGTACATCATGGTGGTGGCGCCGGCCGAAAGCGGGCCATAGACGATGTAGCTGTGGCCGGTGACCCAGCCGATATCGGCGGTGCACCAATAGGTGTCTTCGTCGCGCAGGTCGAAGACCCATTTCATGGTCGCGGTCACCTGCAGCAGGTAACCGGCCGTGGTGTGCACGATGCCCTTCGGCTTGCCGGTGGTCCCCGAGGTATACAGCACGTAGAGCGGATGCTCGCTATCCAGTTCCTCGGCTGGGCAGACTTCGCTCGCGCCCTGGTCCAGATCGTGCCACCAGTGGTCGCGGCCTTCCTTCATGGCGATGGCGCTGCCGGTGCGCTGGAGCACGATTACGTCCTTGACGCTGGGGCATTCGATGAGCGCTTCATCCACCGCATCCTTGAGGCGCACTTCCTTGCCGCGCCGCCACGAGCCATCGCCGGTAATCACCACCTGCGCTTCCAGATCCTGGATGCGCGCCTTGAGGGCCTCCGCCGAGAAGCCGCCGAACACCACGCTGTGAGTCACGCCCAGCCGCGCGCAGGCCAACAGCGCCACGGGCAACTCCGGCACCATGCCCATATAGATGACGGCGCGGTCACCCGCTTTCAGTCCGCGTCCCTTCAGAACGTTGGCGAAGCGGCACACCAGCCGGTGCAATTCCTGGTAGGAGATCTGCCGCTGGTCGCCCGGCTCACCCTCCCAGAGGATGGCCACCTTGTTCTTTCGATGGGTGGCCAGATGCCGGTCCAGGCAATTGTAAGATACGTTGGTCTTCCCGCCAACGAACCATTTCGCGAATGGCGGATGCCACTCAAACACGTGAGACCACTTCTCGAACCAGAAGAGCTCTTTTTCCGCCAGTTCGCCCCAGAATTCTTCGGGCCGTTCCGCGGCCGTTCGATAGAGTGCCCGGTACTCGTCCATGCCTTGCACATACGCGCGACTGGCAAACTCACTGCTTGGTGGGTAAACGTTAGCTGACGCCATTGCAGAGATATTATCAGAAACGGGGTTTTGCCCGTCGTGCACCGAGGAGCGCGCGCGGCGTCGAGACTCTTCTCGATGCGTCTTCGACCCGTGCGCCAGGCGTCGGCAGGATTGCCGACGCGGCACGCACGAGTGCGTGCGCCACGTTATCTGGGCTGAAACTTGAAGTCGGAAATCGCGATCTCGTCGTTGCCCTGGATCAGGAATCCGAACTTGCCCTGGGTATAATCGCGGCCTGGCTCGGCAAAAGTGTCGAGGGCTTTCCACTCTTCGCCCCCGCGGGCCTTTTGCACCAGGCGATCCGATGCCACGTCGATCTGAATCGTGAACGTCTTCTGATTTCCGAGATTGTGCGGCGTCTTGGGTACGCGTTCGAGCCGCTGGCCATCCTTGATTACCCAGGCCCTGAAATTCTTCCGGTCGATCTCGAAGAGCAGGTAGTTCTTGGCGTCAATATACTGGAGGCACCAGCGGATCTGGCCTGCGTGGAATACGCCGCCGCTTTTGACCAGTTCCACGGTGAAGGTGAGGACGCCCTTGGGCGAAGGCTTAAAGGGCGCGAATCCGCCACCCTTACGAACCCAATTGTCGCCATCCTTGGTCCAACTCCCCGGGTCCTCGAACAATGCCATCGCGTTTGCCACCAGGGCCGGCGCCGCCGCCCGCTCGCGAGCCAGGGTCAAGTCCACTTCCCGGCTTTCACCGGCGGCCAGTTGAAAGCGTGCAGTCGATTCGGTGAATCCCGGTGCCCTGGCCGAAAACACATAGGTACCGGCGGGCAACTCGATCTGGTTTCCGCGAACTTCGTGCGAATCCGTTTCGTCGCCGCGGCGGTAAGTAACGGCGGCCGATGCGGGGTTGCGGGTGAGCCGGATGGTACCGTTGGCGGTGGCCAACACAGCGTCCGAGGGCGCCAACACGACAGTCTGGCCCGCCTGGAAGGACCGCTGCAGCCGCTTGGGCAGGCGCTGTTCGCGCCGCAATTCGATGGTGTGGTCGCCCGGTTGGATTTCGCTAATGCCGAACAACCCATCCGGCCCCACGGTGCCGGCGATTTTCTGATCGACCAAAACCTCTGTGCCGGCCAGCGCACCGTGGATTTGGAGCGAGCCGAATTGCGGCTGTGGTTTCAGGCTGAACTGCAGGCGCACTTCGGCGCCTTTCTTCACGTCGGCGGTTTGCTCGGGCTCGTCCTCGAAGCCACTCTTGGCCACCCGCACCGCGACCTTACCGAGGATCGGGACGCGCAACTGGCCGTGAGAAGTGAGCCGGCGGTACTCCTTGCCGTTCAGAAACACGCGCACGCCGTCCTGGCCGGTGGAGACGATCAGCGTGCCGGCATTGACATCGGTTTTCAGGAACGCGGTCAGCATGGGCGCGGCGCCGAAGCTCTCGCTCATGTTGCGCCGATCCTGGCCCTCGCCCACTACGATCTCATTCACGCCCGGCTGAAAACTCGTGATATCCGCCCCGGCCGGACCGGCATCGCTTTGCGGCTGGCCGTTGACCGCGAGCTTCCAGGGACCCGCATTGGTCACCACGCGCGCCTGCTTGCCGAAGCTAGCCACCAGCACCGCGACCATGTTGCGCGCATTGACAGGGCCGGTCACGGCCGGCATCCGCGCATCCGCGATCTCAAACGAGAATGAGGCGTCGCCATTCTGCCCGGTGACTTTCATGGTGTGCGTGCCCGGAGCCACCTTGTCGAGCACCAATTGACCTTCCTGCAGATCGGCCGGCGGCCGATCGTCCACCACAACTTTGCCCTGCTCCAGATCGGTGAGCAGGCGAACTGAAAGCGCCTGCGGCTGAAGCGTCAGGCTGACTGTCCAGGTCTTGCCCGCCGACACCGTGAGCACGCCCGCCGTGGGCTCGAAGCCGTCCAGCGACGCGGAGATCTGGTAGGTGCCTGGCGCCAGCGCCAGCTTGCAGTTGGATGTGCAGGTGGCCGGGCTGCCGCCGGCCGCGGCTTTTTCCGGAGCCACGCTCACGGACGCGCCGGGAGGAGTGGTCGCAATGGCGACCTGCACGGCCGCCCGGTTGCGCGCCGCAATGGCCGCGTTGCGCTTGTGAGTTTGGTGCACCACCAAGAAAATGATTACCAGGGCGACTAGCAGACCGGCAATTGGCGCGATCACCACCGGGCGTTTCCAGTTGAACGGAGGGCGCGGCGGCGCCGGCGGGCGCAACGGCGGAGGCGGTGGTTTCTCAGGCGTTGCCGCGAACGCGGGCGGAGGCGTTTGCGGCGGAGCGGAATCGAATAAAGGGGATGACAGCGGCAACGACGTTGCAGCGGTCACAACGGCCGGTGCGGGCGGCACCGTATCGAAAAAAGGAGTTGGCCAGGGAGGCAGTTGCCCAGCCGGCGTCTCAGGATGCGGCGCGGGCGGATTCTCGGGTGCTGCCGGGAATGGGGGCGGAGGCAGTGGCGGCGGAGTGAAGTCGAATAAAGGGGATGGCAGCGGATACGGCGCCGGCGCGGGCACGGCGGATGGTGCGGGTGAGACGACCGGTGCGGACCGCACGGCATCCAGCGAAGGAGTTGGCGGCGGAGGCGCTTGCTCTGCCGGCGGCGCGGGAGGCGGCTCGGACGTCACACCGAGTGCGAGCGGAGGCTGTTCCGGCGAAACGGAGCCGTGCATCGGGTATGAGAGCGCCAACGGCGTCGCCGCAGGAGTCACGGCTGGCTCGGGTGGGGCGGCCGGCGCCGGCCCTACGGTATCCGCAAAGTAAGCTGTCGGCGCAGGCGGTTCAGGCTGAGGCGACGCGCCTGCGAATAACGGGAACAGAGGGAATGACGGCGACGGCGATGCCGCGATCACGACGGGCGGTTCGTGTGAGGCGGGCGGAGCGGGCGAAGCGGGCGGTTCCGGCAGAGCGACCGGTGCCGGCGGCACGGTGTCTAGCAAAGCAGTTGGCAACGGAGGCGGTGGCGTTACCTCGATCACAGGCGAAGCCGGTGGTGTTACCTCAATCGCAAGCGGGGGCGGCTGCGTTGCCGGTATCGGAGGCGGAGGCGGAGCAGGAGGCTGGGGCGGATTCTCAGACGTCACCGCGACTGCGGGCGGAGCCGCGGAGATTCCCTGTTGCTTGAGCAGCGTGCCACGCGCCATCAGGCGCTGCTTGACTTCGTTGCCAGTGAACTGCACGTCGAAATCGCCAGGGAAAGCCTGCATGATTTCGTTGAGCCGGAAATAGATCGGCTTCAGTGCGGCCAGTTCGGTAGCTGCCTCGATCTGTTCGTCGAGGCTCTTGAGTTCCCCGTAAGAATCGATGTTTTCCACGCCCACGTTGCCAATCGTACACCTTCCGGGGGATCTGCTCCTATACTGACGATGGTCAGGCACCGGGGCTCTGCCGGCGGGCAACCAATTTGATTTCCGGTTCGCTATTACCAGATCGTCGGAATATGAACCGACGGGCGAACTTTAGCGCGCAAGCGTTTCTTTCTTAATGGATTACGCAGCCAATCAGGCCTTCCCCCGGCGGAGGATTATCGGCGATTGCGATATCGACGCCAGTGCCAACGGTCCGGGTGTGGGCGATAGAGCGATTTCGGACCCCCGTGTGTGTTCTAATTGGCTCGCGGTCCCAGCGAGTGTTGTCCGGCACTATCGGCAGCCCCGGCATATGCGCGTCGTCCTGCCGGTGGGAAGGCGTGGGCGACTTGCCTGGAACGCCCTTCTGGGCAGCGGGCGCTGTGTGATCCCTTTGGCCGCCTGACCGTGGGAGGCGCTCCTCGTCGATGGGGCGTTCCGAGCGGGGGCACTGGGCGAACGACTCTTCGCACTGCTTCTCCAATGGGGGACGGAGCGGCTGGTGTAAACGCTGTTGGAGCCGCACCACGCGCAGAGCCGGCTCAACAACAGGAGCAGAGCGACAATCAGCGTCCTCATGCCCCTTCTATCGGCCTCAGCGCCAAAATACTTTATGCGCCTGGCGTTTTCGCTCGCGTCTAGACCAGGTCTCCGACCGTGTGACGTCGCATTCTACGCGTGCGTACCGCCCGGTTGAAAATCACGCCGCGCGGCGGAAAGAAAAGCCGAGATGACTCTCGGCTCTGCAGCCTTGACAGGCCGCGCCACGGTGCTCGGTTTCGTCCCTTTGGGAGGGCTTGCGGGCCCATGGGTCACTCCCTCCGGTTGCGGCTCTGATCAGAGCGGCGCTCCGATCGTTAGCTTTAGTACTTAGCAGCTAGTTATCAATTAAGAATCCCAAAAATACACAAGGAATCGCGGGCGTATAAAAATTCCCGAGTAATAACTGCGCCTGACTGGTACCAATCGGTTCATAACGTCCGGTATCACAGGCGCCGCGACGTTTTGCAACCGAAATGCAATGGCGGCGGTTATGACATCGCGCGGGATTGAAATGCTCCCTCAAGACTTGATGGACCGCCGGACGGCGAAAGGCGTCTCGCTACTCCAGATTGCGACTGCAACCAAGATCGGTGTGCGTTATCTGGAAGCAATCGAGTGCGGCGAATTTCAGAAGTTGCCGGGTGGCTTCTATACCGAAAGCTACATTAGGCAATACGCGCAAGCGGTAGACGATGCCGATAACGCCCTGTTGGATTACTACCGCAGTGCCTTCGCGCCACAGATAGTAGAGCCGGCCGCCGGGCCAGAACCCGAAGTGTGGATGGATCGCTTTCGAGAGGTCGTACGTTCCGCTCTCGGCCTGTCCCCGGACCCTCCCTTGCCTGTGACAAAGAGCCGGCCGGCTTGAGGGCTCAATAGCCGCAGCGCTTGGCAGGCGAAGGCGTCTGTCCCACTCCTCAACACTCTCTTGATTCTGCGTGGCGCAAACGCCAGCAAGCCATCTCGCGTCAGCTTCAAGCTGAAACACGTTACTGGCACCAGAGCGGATGCTGCGAACGGGGAACCAGCGCGTATGATGGAGCGTATGGCGCTCACCTGGCTGGTAGTGGGGATCGGCGATATTTCGACCAAGCGGGTTCTGCCGGCGATTCTGGCCTCGCCGCACAGCCGGCTGGCGGGAATCGTGACGCGCGACCCGGCTAAGGCCGCGCCGTATGGCGTCCCCAGTTGGGAGAGCCTGGAGGCAGCCCTGGCGGCCTGCCCGGCCGAAGCGGTCTACATCGCCACACCGGTTTTTGTCCACGCCGCGCAGACCATCGCCGCGCTGCGCGCCGGCCGGCACGTGTTGTGCGAGAAGCCGATGGCGATGGACTACCAGCAAGCCGTGACCATCGAGCAGGCCGCCGAAGAAACCGGACGAACGCTGGGCATTGCCTATTACCGGCGCATGTATCCGAAGGTGGAGCGGGCGCGCGAACTGCTGGCGGCGGGAGCCATCGGGCGTCCGGTTTTTGCCGAGGCCACGGCTCACGATTGGTTCTACCCGGCGGGCGCCGCGCGGGATTGGCTGCTCGACCCGGCGAAGGCCGGCGGCGGGCCGCTGTACGATATCGCCTGCCATCGCATCGACCTGATGAATTATCTGTTCGGCCGGCCGGTGCGGGCCACCGGGTACCGTTCCACACTGGTGCACCGAATCGCGGTGGAAGACAATGCCACGGTTCTGACCGAACACGATTCGGGCTTGCGCGCCATGGTGGATGTGCGCTGGCATTCGCGAGTGGCGCGCGACGAGTTCCGCATTCGAGGCACCGACGGCGAGATGGATCTGACGCCGCTGAACTCGCCGGCGCTGGTGTATCCCGGCGGCGCCGAAGAAGTGCCGGCACCCGCCAATCTGCACTACCCGTGCGTCGAGGATTTTGTCCACGCGATATTGGAAGGCCGACCCCCGCGATCGAGCGGCGCCACCGCGCTCGAAACCGAGTGGGTGATGGCGCAAGTGCAAGCGAAATCCTAGTGTCGGGTCTTTGAGGTCCGTTGACAAAGCCCCTGCGAGGCTGTCGCCTTATTGCAGGGCCTAAAGGCCATCTTTCAGTAGATCCCAAGCGGCACGGCTCAAGCGGTGCCCTGATACAAGGCCCGGAATCATGTTGCGACCTTGTGAGACAGGACGCTAGTCTCCGCGCGACGTCCCGCGCGATGTCAAGGCAAAGTAGAAATGCCGCGCGACGCTCGAGCCTTCTCGGGCGCGCTACAATGATCGCTCGGGGAGCACAATTCCGTGCCTGATCTCATCATTCGTCCAACCGCGAAGTTCCTGAAGGCCGGCGCCCTCGCCGCCGCCATCGTGTTTCTTGGGTTGGAGATCGCCTATCTGGCCTTGTGGGAGAGCCAGTACCCCCGCCACTGGGTGATGATTCTTCCGCTCCTGGTGCTGCTTTGGCCGGCTGCGCGCTGGTTGCGCCGGCAGGCCACGCGGACGGTGGTGACGGGAGACCGGCTGCGTTACGCAACTGGTCTGGCGGCCAAGTCCACCCGCACCATTCAACTTTCCAAACTCCAGGATGTGCGCGTGGAGCAACGCATGATGCAGCGCGTGTTCAATGTGGGCAATCTATCCATCGAGACCGCCGGCGAAGCCAGCCGGTTGACGCTGGTCAACGTCGACGACCCGCACAAACTGGCCGACGAGATCATGAACCGCTCGCAAGCCGGGCAGTCCGGCGGCCCGGTCTAGGTCTTCTGGGCTGGCGGCCGGCTGGCGAGATTGCCTGCCACTTAGGTATACTGAAGGCCAACTCAGAGAACCTGTCTAGCAGCCGACGGCAGTCATCGGCCAGCGGGGTTTAGACCGATGACGCCAGCGCGGCAGGTACCGGCCACGACTGGGGCCACGCGACATGAGCCACCCAGGCAAAGGCCTGTGCGCTGCCACGGAGAGGTTCATGAAAAAGCTGCGGATCGGGATCATCGACATCGTTTCCAAGGGCCCTACGCGGGCTTTGTACGCGCGTATCATGAACGCCAGCCTGGCCAGCATCATGCCCCAGGTGATTGGAGTCTGGTGCCAGGCGGAGGGACACGACGTTACCTTCGTTTGTTATACCGGTTTTGAAAACCTGCTGACGGAGTTGCCGGACAACTTCGACGTGGTATTCATCGGCGCGTTCACCGAAGCCGCGCACACGGCGTACGCTCTGAGCAATCTCTTTCGTAGCAGAGGGGCGATCACCGTGATCGGCGGGCCGCACGCCCGCTGTTACCCCGAGGACTCCGCGCGTTACTTCGACTATGTGCTGGGCTTCACGGATCAGGGCACGCTCCGCGACGTCTTGCGCGACTGCTCGCAACACCGGCCCCAGGGCGTCCACCTGGCGGCCTCCCAGCAACCCAGAACCCTCCCGGGCGTCCGCGAGCGCTGGCAATTCATCGACCCGACGCTGCGGAAAGCGCCCCTCCTCAAGATGGTTCCCATGCTCGGCAGCCTGGGGTGCCCGTACACTTGCGCTTTCTGTATCGACGCCACGGTGCCATTTCAAGCCATGGACTTCGAGGTGCTCCGCGAGGACCTCCGCTTCTTGCTGACCAAGTTCAAACGGCCCCTGGTGGCCTGGCACGATCCCAATTTCGGCGTCCGCTTCAACGACTACATGGACATGATCGAGGACGCGGTCCCTCCCGGCAGCATCGACTTCGTCGCCGAAAGCAGTCTGTCCCTGCTCTCCGAAGCGCACCTCAAGCGGCTCAAACGCAATTCATTCAAAGGCGTCCTTCCTGGCATTGAATCCTGGTTCGCCCTGGGTGACAAATCGAAGACCGGCGCGCTGCTCGGGATGGCCAAAGTTCGCCAGGTGTCCGAACACGTCAATATGATCCTGCGGTACATACCCTACATCCAAACCAACTTCGTGCTGGGACTCGATACCGACGAAGGGCCGGATCCTTTTGAACTCACCAAGCGATTCCTGGACATGACCCCGGGGGCCTTTCCCGCTTATTCGCTGCTCTCCGCATTCGGCCGTGCCGCGCCGCTCAACCTGGATTACCAGCGATCCGGCCGCGTGCTGCCTTTCCCGTTCCACTTTCTCAACAATAACGGCGCCATGAACGTCAAGCCGGCGAACTATTCCTGGCAGACATTCTACGATCACATCATCGATCTGACCCGGTATTCCTTCTCCAAGCGCGCTATCTTCCGCCGCTTCCTGGCGACTGAAGGAGTGACTTCACGCTGGATGAACGTGGTGCGGGCGGTTTCCACGGAGGGCTTCGGAAGGGCCAAGTACCACCGGGAGATTCGCGATCGCCTGGATACCGACCGGCAATTTCCGCCCTATTTCGAGCAGGAGAGCAGCGTGCTTCCCCAGTTCTACAAAGATATAGTGAGACAGGATCTTGGGACCCTGATGGAGTGGCTTCCCGAGGATGCTCTCTATCACGATCCCAACGCCTACCTGAAGTCCGAGCGCGTCAAGGATGTGGTAGCCCTCGTCTGACCGCAGCCGGGGTGCGCTAGGGTGTGCGACATGGAAGTGGAAACTCGGCGGCTGGCTTTGTATCAGGGCACGGCTTCAGTCGTGCCGCAACACATCGGTAACCAAAGGCTTTAACCACTGAGCCCCTTCTGCGGGCGCAGGGGCTGAAGCCCAACCTCTCTCACCATCCCCGGCACGGCTCAAGCCGTGCCCTGATACAAAGCCTCCTGAAAAAGCAAGCCCTGCGTACCGCTACGCTCAGATTCGTGCGAATTCACTAGGAATGGAGAGTTTTGCCATTCCTCGGTCGCGCACCCGCCAGCGCAGCACGCCAGCCCGCCATCGCCGAATTGTGCTATCTTGCAAGTGGAGCATCATTATGATTGAGGATCTGCTACGGCCCCAGCATCTGCTTTTGATTCTGGGTATTTGCCTTCTGTTTTTCGGGCCGTCAAAGCTGCCTGAACTCGGTAAGGGACTGGCCCAGGGTATTCGAGGCTTCAAGGAATCGCTGAAGGGCGATCCTACGGATACCACTCCCAAGACCTAGCGCCAGGCTCGGGCGTGCTGCGGCATAAACGCCAGCGGCGAGAACCTCGATTATGCTAGCTTCTGAGCCAGAATGCGAATTCTTCCTATATTGAGGATCGGTGTGCCGATTGCCGCCGTCTGCCTGTGCGTGCAGGGGCAGACCCCGCCAAGCCAGACCCCGCCAAGCCAAACCCCGCCGCCAGCCAAAGACCTGCCAATCGAAGCCAAGGGCATGACGCCCAGATCGACTCCGACGGATTATCCGGACCAGGGCCAGGCAGGCAAGGTGACGATTGGGGCTGAGTTCCAGGGACACACGGTCCCCACGCCGAAAGGGAACCTGACCACGGAAGACTACGTGACGGTCGAAACGGGGTTATTCGGCCCGCCGGGTACGCGGATCAAGCTGTCCTTCGAAGACTTCGCACTCCGCATCAACGGCAAGAAGACGGTGCCCGGGGTGCCGTACGGAGTGGTGCTCGGCAACGTCAAGGATCCCGAGTGGGCGCCACCGGAGCCGGCAAAATCGACCGCCGCGCATTCCAACCTTACCATCGGCGACGACAGGGAACAGTCACCGAAAGGTGAGCTGGGCAAAGAGCCGGTCATTCCGGTCAAGCCCCCCCTCGAGGTGCAGCGCGCGCTGAACCAGCGCGTGCAAAAGGCCGCCCTTCCCCAAGGCGACCGCGCGCTTCCCGTGGCAGGGCTGGTTTTCTTTTGGTACACCGGCAAGGTCCAAAAGATCCATACAATCGAGCTGATTTACACCGGCCCGGCCGGAAAAGGCATCCTGACGCTCGAGCCATAGCGCGGCGCGTGGGCAGGCCTCGCCGGCGGCATCGCCATTCGTGGCGACACAGGGGCTGAGGCACAAACCTTTTTCTCCATCCTTCGGCACGGCTCAAGCCGTGCCCTGGAGTTTCTACATTTCCGAACGCTTGGGGATATGATTAGCTATGTGGTGCGGCCGGGGACATGGGTAACACTTTAGCCCGACAACATGGGTGACAGTTTAGTGGGGTGTAGTTGATCGCCTGAACGAGTATAAACCCATAGTCGTGCCGGTGGGAATGTGGGAATC
>Ga0302319_10009715_pt1 | contig 18440 bp, 11 predicted proteins | sample Bog_T0_2_FD_203319 | JGI IMG/M metagenome (GOLD analysis project Ga0302319, IMG submission 203319) | Peat permafrost microbial communities from Stordalen Mire near Abisko, Sweden - Bog_T0_2 | ecosystem: Environmental > Terrestrial > Soil > Wetlands > Peat | place: Sweden: Abisko, Stordalen Mire...
TGCATCTGCCGATCGCGGTGTCAGGCTATACCGATTTCTATTCATCGAAGGAGCATGCCACCAATGTCGGCGTCATGTTCCGCGGCAAGGACAATGCGTTGCAGCCGAACTGGCTGCACATGCCGATCGGCTACAACGGCCGCGCCTCGACCGTCGTGGTCTCCGGAACCAAAGTGCGGCGGCCCCGCGGCCAGCTAAAGCCGCCGAGCGCGGACCTGCCGTCATTCGGGCCCTGCAAGCGGCTGGATTTCGAGCTGGAAATGGGCGTCGTGGTCGGCCAGGCTTCGGCGGTCGGCGAGATGCTCACCGAGGCGCAGGCGGAAGCGATGATCTTCGGGTTTGTGCTGCTGAACGACTGGAGCGCGCGCGACATCCAGCAATGGGAATATGTGCCGCTCGGGCCGTTCCAGGCGAAGGCGTTCGCGACCTCGATCAGCCCCTGGGTGGTGACGCGCGAGGCGCTGGAGCCGTTCCGCATTCAGGGACCCGCGCAGGATCCGGCGCCGCTGCCGTATTTGCAGCAAGTGCTGCCGAACAATTACGATCTGCGGCTCGACGTGGCCTTGCGCGCCGCGCCTGACAATGAGGGCCGGCGGATATGCCAGACCAATTTCAAGTACATGTACTGGTCGAGCGTGCAGCAACTGGTGCACCACGCCTCTTCCGGCTGCGCCATGAATGTCGGCGATCTCTTAGGCAGCGGCACCATCTCCGGCCCGGAAAAGGACCAGCGCGGCAGTCTGCTGGAAATCTCCTGGAACGGCACCGAGCCGGTCGAACTCGCCGGCGACGTCAAGCGCACGTTCCTCGAGGACGGCGATTCGCTCGCGATGCGCGGCTGGTGCCAGGGTGACGGCTATCGCGTCGGTTTTGGTGAGGTCGAAGGGACGATTACGCCGGCGGGGTGAGTTTCGTCGCCAGCCGTTGAACTCCGTCATTGCGAGCGAAGCGAAGCAATCCATTTCTCCGCGAAGAAAAGATGGATTGCTTCGTCGCTTTGCTCCAATGACGGTTGTGGCAGCTCACCGCTCCTCCGGCGGAACATCGCTGATGCGGACGGAGAAGGCCGCGATGTCGTCGGGGCTGAATTCAAGGTGAACCCGCTTTTGCGAAGGCAGCTGTTTGCCGACGCAGCAGCCGGGCCGCCATTCCCTCAGCGGGCGGATCGGTCGCGGCGCAAAGCCGCCGCCGCAGTTCGGGCAGACGTTGTGCAGTTTTGTCTCGACGCAATCCGCGCAGAAAGTGCATTCGTAGGAGCAGATGCGCGCCTGCGTCGAATTCGGCGGCAGGTCCTTGTCGCAATACTCGCAGTTCGGCCGGAGTTGCAGCGCCATGATCGGTCTCGCCCCGTTGCAGCGGGGCCGATCATCGCAAAACGGCGTTCCGATTCGAATGGCGAATTTCCCTCGATTTCGGACGGGCCGGCTACTTCAGCGGCAGCTTCGCGCTTTCCTTCAGCCGGTCCAGCACGATCGAGGAGCGTACATGGGCCACGCTCTGGTGCGGCATCAGCACGTTGTTGACGATATCGGACAGGCTCTTGAGGTCGCGCAGCACCGCCTTCAGCAAGTAATCGGCATCGCCGGTCAGCGAATAGGCCTCCTGGATGTCGTCGACGCGATTGACCAGCGCGCGGAACCGCTTTGCATTATCGGGCGAGTGGGTGGCGAGCGTGATGTGAATGAAGGCGATGACATTGAAGCCGAGCGCTTCGCTGGCGAGATCGGCATGATAGCCCGCGATCACCTTTTCCTCCTCCAAGCGCATCCGCCGCCGTGAGCACTGCGATGCCGACAGGCCGGCGATGTCGGCCAGCTGCTGGTTGGTGAGGCGGCCGTCGTCCTGCAGCGCGCCGAGTATCTTGAGGTCGAAGGCGTCAACGGAGATCATGCGTAAAATGCCGAAATCATGCACAGAACGTGCATTGGGTGGCGGAAATGCCAATCATTCGCATGCACATTGTGCCTGGGGTGACCGATTATTCAAGCTCCAAATCAGGGAGCGAAATCAGCCATGGGTCCATTTCCGCACGACGCGCCGGCAGCCACCATCAGCGCCGACAATCCGATGGGCACCGACGGTTTCGAGTTCGTCGAATACGCCCATCCGAAGCCCGGGGAGTTGCACGCGCTGTTCAGGCTGATGGGCTATGTGCCGGTGGCCCGGCACAGGACCAAGAACATCACGGTCTATCGCCAGGGCGACATCAACTATCTCGTCAATGAGGAGCCCGGCACCCACGGCTTTGCGTTCGTCGCCGCGCACGGGCCGTGCGCGCCGTCGATGGCGTTCCGCGCGGTCGACGCCAAGGCGGCCTACAGCCGCGCGCTGGCGCTCGGCGCGGAGCCGGCCGATATTGCGCCTGCCCAGAAGACGCTCGATGTCCCCGCCATCAAGGGCATCGGCGGCAGCCTGCTCTATTTCGTCGATCGCTATGGCGCCAAGGGTTCGGCCTATGACGCCGAGTTCGACTGGCTCGGCCCAAAAAATCCGCGGCCCGAGGGTGCGGGGCTGCATTATATCGATCACCTCACCCACAACGTCCACCGCGGCCGCATGGACGTCTGGACCGGCTTCTATGAAAGACTGTTCAACTTCCGCCAGATCCGCTTCTTCGATATCGAGGGCCGTGCTTCCGGCCTGTTCTCGCGGGCGCTGACCAGCCCCGACGGCAAGATCCGGATTCCGATCAACGAGGATGCAGGCGATTCCGGCCAGATCGAGGAATATCTCAGCACCTATCGCGGCGAGGGCATCCAGCACATCGCCTGCGGCGCCAGGGATGTCTACAAGACGGTGGAGGCCCTGCGCGCCGCCGGCCTGCCGTTCATGCCGTCACCGCCCGAGACCTATTTCGAGAAGATTGACGCACGGCTGCCGCAGCACGGCGAGGATATCGAGCGGCTGAAGCGCGACGGCATCCTGATCGACGGCGAAGGCGTGGTCGACGGCGGCCATACCAAGGTGCTGCTGCAGATCTTCTCCGCCAACGCCATTGGGCCGATCTTCTTCGAATTCATCCAGCGCAAGGGCGACGACGGTTTTGGCGAAGGCAACTTTAAAGCGCTGTTCGAATCAATCGAGGAAGACCAGATCCGGCGCGGCGTGCTGAAAGTCGACGACGCGGCGTAGGGGCCAAATCGCCAACGCGATATTCCACCGTCATGCCCGGGCTTGTCCCGGGCATCCACGTCTTTGTGACGTAAAGGAAGACGTAGATGGCCGGGACAAGCCCGGCCATGACGAGAGCGTCAACCTATCGGCCGCTCATCCACTCTTTGGTCAGTTCGGCGATATCCGCCGTCGCCGCGTCGCGGATCGCTGACGGCGTGCGCGAAAAGCGCGGCGCCGGGGCGGGTTGCGTCACGCCGTGGCGCTCGACGAAGATTTTTCGCGCGGCCATATGCGGGTGGTTTGGGGCTTCGGCCATGGTCAGGATCGGCGCGAAGCAGACGTCGGAGCCCTCCATGATCGTGCACCACTCCGCACGCGTCCTGGTCTTGAACACCTCGACCAGTTTCTGCTTGAGCCCGGGCCAGGCCTTGCGATCCATCTGGGCATCGAAGCTTGCGTCCGAAAGCCCGGCGAGCTGGCGCAGCAAGGCGTAGAACTGCGGCTCGATCGAACCGATCGAAATGAAGTTGCCGCAGGCGCATTCATAGACGCCGTAGAAGTGCGCGCCGCCGTCGAGGAAATTGCTCTCGCGGCCTTCGCTCCAGCGTCCCATGGCCGTCATGTCGAAGAACATCGACATCAGCGACACGGCGCCGTCGCACATCGCGGCATCCACCACCTGTCCCTTGCCGGATTTCTTCGCCTCCAGCAGCGCGGCGAGCACGCCGACCACGAGGTAGAGCGCGCCGCCGCCGAAATCGCCGACCAGATTGAGCGGCGGCACCGGCCGTTCCTTCGGCCCGATCGAGGCCAGCGCGCCGGTGAGCGAGATATAGTTGATGTCATGGCCGGCGGCCTGCGCCAGCGGGCCTTCCTGGCCCCAGCCGGTCATGCGGCCGTACACCAGACGCGGGTTGCGCGCCTGCACCATGTCCGGTCCCAATCCCAGTCGTTCCATCACGCCCGGCCTGAAACCTTCGATCAGCGCATCGGCATTGGCCAGCAAATCGAGCGCCTGCGCGATCGCGGCCTTGTCCTTCAGATCGAGCTCGACGACCTTGCGTCCCCGTCCCGCCACCGATTTCAGGTTCTTCCTGGCGCCGACCCGGTCCAGCGTCACCACCTCGGCGCCCATGTCGGCCAGCATCATGCAGGCGAAGGGGCCGGGTCCGATGCCGGCGAATTCGACGATGCGAAAGCCGGTGAGCGGTCCGCTGGCGCGCTGCGCGGGAGCCTGGGTACTGGAAGCGGGCGATGTCAGGGTGTCGGTCACGTCAAAAATCCATTTCTTGTTGTTTTACGGTTGCTTTGGGATTGTGCCGCTGGGGATCGCGGAGCGTCGCCTTGGCGGCGTCGGCCCATCATCTGGCGTTCTGCTTCTGGCGTTCGGTGCCGGTGCCTTCCCTCGGCGATGCCGGCAAGATGCGCGCGGAAAATGCCGAATTTCATGGGCCCTCCCGGTAGGCTTTTTAATTAGCTGATTAGCTAAATTGTCACGCTTGGAGAGGCGCGTGGCAAGTGTCTTTTGATCCGGATGTGGCTAAATGCAGTGCGGCGCGCCCGGTTGGCGCGCCGCATGCAGAATCCGTCGGTATTGCGGTCAGCCGGCCGCGGTGACGGCGCGTTGCGCCATGACCTTGATCAGGTTGGCGCGATAGTCCGACGAGCCCTGAGTATCGCTCATCAAGCCGTCGTCGGAGATCTTGACGCCGTCGAGCGCGCCTGCCGACCAGTTGGCCTTCAACGCCGCCTCGATCGCCGGCACCCGCATCACGCCGTTCTGCGATGCACCGGTGGCGGCGACGCGGACGTCGCCGGCCTTGGTCTTGACGGCGAATACGCCGGTCAGGGCAAAACGCGAGGCCGGATGCGGAAATTTGGAATAGCCGGCCTTGGCCGGGATCGGGAAAGATACGGCGGTGATGATTTCGCCGTCCGCCAGCGCCGTCGTGAACAGGCCCTTGAAGAAATCGTCCGCCGATATCGAGCGCTTGTTGGTCTTGACGGTTGCGCCGAGTGCGAGCACCCCGGCCGGATAGTCGGCCGCCGGATCGTTGTTGGCGATCGAGCCGCCGATGGTGCCGCGATGCCGCACCGCCGGATCGCCGATCAGCGAAGCCAGATGGACGAGCGCGGGAATAGCCTTCTGCACGGCCGCGCTCGTGGCGACGTCGTAATGCGTGGTCGCCGCCTTGATCGTCACGGTGTCGGCGGAAACGTCGATGCCGACCAGATCCTTGATCTTGCCGAGGTCGATCACGTCGGATGGCGAAGCCAGCCGCTGCTTCATCACCGGGATCAAGGTGTGGCCGCCGGAGAGATATTTTGCCTCCGAGCCCTTTGCAAAGAGTGCTGCGGCTTCGTCGACGCTGGAAGGGCGATGATAGGTTGTCTCGTACATGGTGGTGCTCCCTGTAGCTTTCCTTTTGATCCCCTTCGTCATTCCGGGATGCGCGCCCTTGCGTGCAGACCCGGAATCTCGAGAGGTCTAGCCGTGTATCAGGTTCCGGGTTCGACGCTTCGCGTCGCCCCGGAACGACGAAGGATCAGCCGTGAATGGCGTGCCAGACGCGATCGGGCGTCGCCGGCATTTCGAGCTTGTTGTTGCCGATCGCATCCGTGATGGCGTTGATCACGGCGGCGGATGCGCCGATCGCGCCTGCCTCGCCGCAGCCCTTGACGCCGAGCGGATTACCCGGGCACAGCGTCGTGGTGTGGTTCAGCTTGAACGACGGCAGGTCGTCGGCGCGCGGCATGGTGTAGTCCATGAACGACGCGGTCACGAGCTGGCCAGAACTGTCATAGACCGCGCCTTCCAGCAGCGCCTGTCCGATGCCTTGCGCGAGGCCGCCATGGACCTGGCCCTCGACGATCATCGGATTGATCAGCCGGCCGAAATCGTCGGCCGCGACGAAGTTGACGAAAGAGGTCTTGCCGGTGCCGGCATCGACCTCGAGCTCGCAGATATAGGCGCCCGCCGGGAAGGTGAAGTTGGTCGGGTCGTAGAACGCACTCTCCTTCAGGCCGGGCTCCATGCCGTCGGGCAGATTGTGCGCGGTGTAGGCGGCGAGCGCCACCATCGGCAGCGCGATCGACTTGTCGGTGCCGGTGACTTTGAATTCGCCGTTCTCGATGACGATGTCGTTCTCGGAAGCCTCGAGCTGATGGGCTGCGATCTTCTTGGCCTTGGCTTCCATCTTCTCCATCGCCTTGAGAATCGCGGTCAGGCCGACCGCGGCCGAACGCGAGCCGTAGGTGCCCATGCCGAACTGCACCTTGTCGGTGTCGCCGTGCACGATCTGGACCTGGCTGATGGAAACGCCGAGGCGCTCGGCGACCAGCTGGCAGAACGTGGTTTCATGGCCCTGGCCGTGGCTGTGCGATCCCGTGAGGATCTCGATGGTGCCGACCGGATTGACGCGGACCTCGGCGGATTCCCACAGGCCGACGCCGGCGCCCAGGCTGCCGACGGCCTTGGACGGCGCGATGCCGCAGGCCTCGATGTAGCAGGACACGCCGATGCCGCGGAGCTTGCCTTCCGACTTGGCTTTCGCCTTGCGCGCGGCGAAGCCGGCGTAGTCGATCGCCTTCATCGCCGAATCCAGCGAAGCGCCGAAGTCGCCGACGTCATAGGCCATGATGACCGGGGTCTGGTGCGGGAAGGCGGTGATGAAATTCTTCCGGCGCAACTCGGTCGGATCGACCTTCAACTGCCGCGCCGCGGTCTCCATCAGCCGTTCCACCACGAAACTGGCCTCGGGCCGGCCGGCGCCGCGGTAGGCGTCGACCGGGGTGGTGTTGGTGTAGACGCTGATCACCTCGGCGAAGATGTTGGGGATATTGTACTGGCCCGACAGCAGCGTGGCGTAGAGATAGGTCGGCACCGAGGACGAGAACAGCGACATGTAGGCGCCGAGGTTGGCATAGGTCTTGACGCGCAGCGCGGTGACCTTGTTGTCCTTGTCGAACGCCATCTCGGCCTTGGTGAGGTGATCGCGGCCATGGGCGTCGGTCAGGAACGCCTCGGTGCGGTCGCCGGTCCATTTCACCGGGCGCCGGGTGCGCTTGGAGGCCCACAGCGCCACCATCTCTTCCGGATAGATGAAGATCTTCGAGCCGAAGCCGCCGCCGACATCGGGCGCCACCACCCGCAGCTTGTGCTCCGGCGCGATGTTGTAGAAGGCCGACAGCACCAGCCGCGCGACATGCGGATTCTGCGAGGTCGTGTAGAGGGTGAAATGCTCTTCGGCTTCGTTGTACTCGCCGATCGCGGCGCGCGGCTCCATCGCGTTCGGCACCAGCCGGTTGTTGGTGATGTCGAGCGAAACCACATTGGCCGCCGACTTGAACGCCGCGTCGGTGGCGGCCTCCTCGCCGATGGTCCAGTCGTAGATCACGTTGCCCGGCGCTTCCGGGTGCAGCTGCGGCGCGCCCGGCTTGATCGCGGCGCGAATGTCGGCGGCGGCGGGAAGCACCTCGTAGTCGACGGCCACGGCTTCCGCGGCGTCGCGCGCCTGGTTCTTGGTCTCGGCGATGACGACCGCGACCGCCTGTCCGACGAAGCGCACGATTTCCGGCGCCATCGCCGGCCACGCGCCCATCTTCATCGCCGAGCCGTCCTTGGAGTGGATGGCCCAGCCGCAGATCAGGTTGCCGACCTTGTCGTCGACGATCTGCTGGCCGGTCAGCACCGCGACCACGCCCGGCATTTTTTCCGCCGCGGAGAAGTCGATGCCCTTGACCCTGGCATGGGCGTGCGGACTGCGGACGAAATGGGCAAAGGTCATGCCCTGCAGCTTGATGTCGTCGACGTAGCGGCCCTTGCCGGTGATGAAACGTCGGTCTTCCTTGCGCACTACGCTTGCGCCAATGCCTTCAACGCCCATGTTTCGTTCTCCCAACGGAGTTTTTTGGTTTCCGCCGTTCCATACGGAATTCGGCGGTCTCTAATCTGATGATCGGCCGTCTGCGAAAGACTATTCCGCGGCCTGCGCGACCTTCATGCGGTCGGCGGCGTCGAGCACCGACTTGACGATATTGTGGTAGCCGGTGCAGCGGCAGATATTGCCTTCCAGCTCGTGCCGGACGGTGTCCTCGTCGAGCTTGCCGCCGTACCGGTTGACGATATCGATCGCCGACATGATCATGCCCGGCGTGCAATAGCCGCACTGCAGGCCGTGATTGTCGCGGAACGCGGCCTGCATCGGGTGCAGTTCGTCGCCTTTCGAGATGCCTTCGATGGTGGTGACATTGGCGCCGTTGGCCTGTCCGACCAGCACGGTGCAGGACTTGACCGCCCGGCCGTCGATATGGACGACGCAGGCGCCGCATTGGCTGGTATCGCAGCCGACATGGGTACCGGTCAGGTTCAGATGTTCGCGCAGCAGATGGACAAGAAGGGTCCGGTCCTCGACCTCGGCCGAGACCGCCTTGCCGTTCACCGTCAATTTGATGGTAGACACGCCTGATACCTCCCGATGCTCTTTAATTTTAATTGCGCCGATTAGAAGCACGGGGCCGAAACTTTGCAACTGGGAATTTCGTCGCGGAAGTCATTGTTATGTCGTGTTTGTTCCGGCCGTCGGTGCGCGCCATCGCCCGACGGGCGGGCGACCTCTCTCTCCCGCCATTGGTTTCTGTCGTAAGCCACGGAGCGCAAACGACAATGCCTCGCCATGGGGCGCCTCGACGGGTCCCGCGGGCGCCGGCATCCGTCGCCGCCGCGGGTGCGGGAGCCCGCCCCGGGCGGCGGTCGCGAAGAGGCGGGCATTGGTGCTGTTGGCGCTCCGAGGCGCGGTTTGTCGGTTTTCGGCGATGGGCCGGGCCGGATTTACCGCCCCTTATCCAATCTACTCTAGGTTTCGGCGCTGGACCCGGAAGTCAACGCTTCCGGATGCGCCTTTTATTGGCGATGCAGCGGGGAGGTCCGGGTGGGTTTGCAATCGGTATTGCCAAAGCTTCCGACATCAAAGCTTCCGACATCAAGGCTTCCGACATCAAGGCTTCCGAAACTAAGGCTTCCGACCCTTCGGTTTCGCGGCAAGGTCATGCTCGGCTTCGCGGTCGTGCTGGCGATCTCGGCGGCCAGCATGGGCATCGCCTATGTCGGGTTCGAGCGCGTCTCGACCGGCGTCACGGGTTACCGCAACAGCGTCTCCGAAGCCGATCTGGCGCGCAACATCGACCGCGAGCTGATCTCGTACCGGGCGCTGGCGCGCTACTATGTGGTGACCGGAAAGGAAGACGATGCCACGGCGGCGCTGGCGGCCGAAGCCAGCCTGAAAGACGCGATCAACCAATCGATGAAGGGCACCACCAACCCGCCGCGGCTCGATCAGATCACGCGCCTGGCCCGTGAATTCGGCTTCTTCACCAAGATTTTCGCCAATATCCTCAAGGTCAAGCGCGACAGCGCTTTGGTAACGCAAAACCAGCTGGCGCGCGGCGCCAACATGCTGCGCTACAAGCTCGACGATCTCCCCAGCAACGCCGACGATTCGGAGCTGCAGGCGGTTCAGTTCGGCGCCAAGAAGGTGGCCGATCAGTTTCAGGCGGCCTCCGCGCTCGCCAATACCTTCGTCATCAATTCGGACCAGACGGTCGCCACCAGCGCGCTGGCGCGCCTGAAATTCGTCGAAAACTCGATGCGCGCGATATCGTCGCAAAATGAAAAGATCGTGCAGGGTCTCAAGGAAGCCGCCGGCCTGCTCGAGGAATACCGGCAGGCGCTGGCCAAGCTGGTCGAAAACGCGAAATCCATCGACGAACTGGTCACCGAGATGAACGAGTCCGCCGCCGCCATCGTCAAGGGTGCCGGCGTGATGAAGGCCGATCTGCTCTCCGACCAGCAGAGGCTTGAAGCGGAGTCGGACGCGACCATCGGCGAGACCGAGCGCCTGATCCTGATGCTGGCGGCCGGAGGCTTCCTGCTCGGCGCCACGCTGGCCCTGGTGCTGGGCAAGGGGATTTCGCGCCCCATGATCGAAATGTGCAAGGCGATGCGCGAACTCGCCGGCGGCAATTTCGACGTCGTGCTGCCCGGTCTCGGACGCAAGGACGAACTCGGCGAAATGGCCGGGGCGGTGGAAGAGTTCAAGGTGCAGGCGGTGGCCAAGGCCGAGCGCGACGCCGCGGCCCAGGACGCCCAGAACCGGGCGAGCAGCGCGGCACGGCGCACCGAGCTCATTCGCTTCGCGGACGAATTCGAGGCGGCGGTGGGCGCGATCGTCTCCAACGTTTCGGCTTCCGCCGTGCAGCTGGAGCAGGCGGCGGGAACGCTGACGCGGACCGCGGAAACCACCCAGAGCCTGTCGGGCCAGGTCGCCGGCGCATCGGAGGAAGCCTCCAGCAACATGCAATCGGTCGCCACCGCGACCGAGGAACTGTCCGCCTCGGTCGACGAGATCGGCCGGCGGGTGCGCGATTCGAACCGGATCGCGGAAGACGCCGTGCTGCAGGCGCAGCAGACCGACGGCCGCATCGGCAAACTGTCGCGCGCCGCCCAGGAGATAGGCGATGTGGTCAAGCTGATCACGGCGATCGCCGAGCAGACCAATCTGCTGGCGCTGAATGCGACCATCGAGGCGGCCCGCGCCGGCGATGCCGGTCGTGGTTTTGCCGTAGTCGCCGCCGAGGTCAAGTCGCTGGCCAGCCAGACCGCGAAGGCGACCGACGAGATATCGAACCATATCGCGGGCATGCAGGGCGCGACCCAGGAATCGGTGACCGCCATCAAGGCGATCGGCGGCACCATCTCCCAGATCTCCGGCATCTCGTCGGAGATCGCCAGCGCCGTGGAGCAGCAGAGTTCGGCCACCCAGGAAATCGCGCGCAACGTCCAGAACGTCGCGAAAGGCACCCATGAAGCCGCTTCCAGCATCATGCAGGTCAACCGCGGCGCCACCGAAACCGGAGCGGCCTCCGAGGAGGTGCTGAATTCGGCCAGGACGCTGTCCAGCGAAAGCGCGCGGCTGCGTCAGGAGCTCGACCGCTTCATGGCGAATATCCGCGCGGCGTGACGTCTTCGCGGGGGTTCGCGTGGCGCAGCGGCATCTTGCCGTGGCGAAGAATGCACCGATGTTGCCAAAAGCGAACGCCAGTTCAGGAATCGACAAGCTGAACTGAGAAATCGGCCAACCGAAATCCGGATTTGGCGAGCGGGAACCGAAAATATCGGGCAGAATTCGCTCGGGATCTTTGTCTCGCAGAGGCCGCCATATGGGAATTCCGGTTTGGGATCGCCTGAAGGGCTCCCCGATGAAAATCATCCAGGCATCATGCATGGCGGCGCTCGCGCTCTGTCTGGCGGGTGCGGCGCTGGCCGGCGATTTGCAGACCGTCAGCGATCCCGACAGTCTCGGCTTCTCAGTGCGGCGGCTGGCGCGCATCACCTCCTGGTTCGAGGCGCAGACCAAAAAGGGCGACCCTTCCGGTTTTGTCGTGGGGATCGCCCGAGGCGGAAAGCTCGCTTATTTGCAGCCCACCGGCTTTGAGGACCCCGACAGGAAAATGCCGATGCGGCCGGATTCGATCTTTCGCATCGGATCGATGTCCAAGCAGATCACCAGCGTCGCCACCATGATGCTGGTCGATGAAGGCAAGCTCGAACTCGACGCTCCCGTGGCGCAGTATCTGCCGGAGTTCAGGGATATGCAGGTCGTCAGGAAGGATCCGGCCACCGGGGATCCGATCCTGCTGGATCTCGTGCAGAAGGTTTTTGAACCGGCGAAGCGCGCGATGACGATCCGGGACCTTCTGCGCAATACGTCCGGTCTCGTTTATGGCATGGGGGATTACGCCGACCCCGGATTTGCAAATGCGGCGGTACATTTGCTTTACGGCGCCAGGGCGCCGTTCCGGCGCGACAAGCCCATCGCCTCCTTTGTCGCGAGCCTCGGCGCACTCCCGCTTCTGCATCAGCCGGGCGAAGTCTGGGAATATTCCATAGGCTACGACGTTCTCGGGCGTGTCATCGAAGTCGTGTCGGGTGAGAGCTTCGACCAGTTTCTGCAAAGCCGGCTGTTCGCGCCGCTCCATATGGTCGACAGCGGCTTCTCGGTGCCGGCTGATAAACTCGACCGTCTCGTCGCCGTGCCGGGCGCGCAGCCCGCACCTCTTTCGGACGGGGACGTCGGGAAGCCGCAAACGCTCTTTTCAGGCGGCGGCGGCATCGTTTCGACCGTCCCCGACTTCCTGCGCTTCTGCCAGATGCTGCTCAACGGCGGCGAACTCGATGGCGTGCGTATCCTGAAACCTGAAACGGTCCGGCTGATGATGACGAATTCGCTGCCGCCGGACATGCACCTCGCGGGACACGAAGCCGGCCCGGCCTATGGGACGGGGTGGGGGCTCGGCTTCGCCATTCGCACCAACCCGGATTTCAGCTGGATCCCGGGCGCGGTCGGCAGCTTCAACTGGCAGGGCAGCTGGGGCACGTTTTTCTCGGTCGATCCCGTGCAGAAGCTGATCCTGGTCATGATGATGCAGAGGCAGCAGTACAATGATAACGGCTTTTACTTCAACGCCATCCGCCATCTACCCTACGCGGCGTTGAAGGTTCCTGAAGCCCCCGCGCCCTCGGCGCCGGTGAAGGCCGCCGCGCTCGCCGACTACGCCGGGCGTTACGATTTCGGCGGGTCCGTCAGTTCGCTGGACCGACAGACTTCGGAAACCGACGGCATCGGCTGGAGCGGTCTTGAGTCCGTTGTCATGGAGAACCGTGGCCTGAGGGTGATCAAACCGGCCGACGCAGGCCCCGCCGCGAGGGCTGGCGTCATGGCGGGAGATCTCATCACGGCTATCGACGACGCGTCGATCGGGGGCCTGACGCTGGAAGCGGCCTTTCGCCGGATTTCAGGTCCGTTCAATGCCACGATCAAGCTCAGGATCATCCGACAGGCGCAGACCGAGCCGCTCGTTGTCGCCTTTGCCCGCGAGGCGGCACCCCTGCACAGTGTCCAGCTGCAAATCCGCGTCGCGGACGGCAAGCTGGTCGCGGTGGCAACCGGCGGCTGGTCGATCCTCGATTTCGACAAGGGCCAGCCGACACAAGTGGCGGCGATCGCGAACGATGAATTCCGCGTCGAGAGCGGCGATCATACGCGGATCGCCTTCCTTCGCGACGCCGCCGGCAAGGTCAACGGCGTCGTTCTCAATCCCGGACCATGGGAGCAGCGCGGTGCGCTCGCCCCATAGTACCTGGAATCACAGGCTGTTGCCGCCCGTCCTTCGAGACGGCCACGGAGCCTGTCGTCGGGCGCGCGTTCGCGAGACTCGTTGATGGCTTCTCTCAGGATGAGGTCTAACCTGTTGAAACACGACAACCTCATGCTGAGGAGCGAGCGACGCGAGCGTCTCGAAGCATGGGCAGCAAGTGACTCACCTATCTCACATGGTCGCTACTAGGTCGGGGTGACAGTCCCGGGGCCCTGTCCGAATGGGTTGCGCCCGCCCGCCCGGTATCACAGGCTCGGGCAGAGGGCCACGAACGCAGACGAAATTTCAAGGCAACATGCCCGGGTCGACGAGCTTCATACGAGGATTGGATGCCAACCAATTCTTGATGCACGCTTCCCGCGTAGACTCGGTCGCCACTACGCAGCGAACCTTCCGGCCTGCGCGTTGAGCAGTTACAATCTGAGAAACCCAAGGACGATCATCAGTCATTGGGCCTTCGACTGAAAAGGTATTAGCGGTGTCGTCCCTCAAGACCAGAAAGAACGGTTTTCGAATCATCGGAGCTGTCCTTGCAAAAACTCACATCGAGACATTCGCTGGAATTGCGTCTGGGAACCGCGCCATGAGACCTTTCCCCCTGAATAATCTGGCCGAAAAATTCGGGGCGCCTTCTGCCTTCGACAATCTACCTGCGTCGGTATAACGAGCGGATCACTGTCGGCCGTCCGATTCCAAATACGTCATCACGGCCCAACGATTGCATCCGGACGCGACCGGCCGTGGCTTCGCGGTGGTTGTCGACTCCGGGGTAAAATCGCTCGTTAGCCAGACCACGAGAGCCTAGTGGCGTCAATCCGGTACGCCACGTTGCCAAATCGATATTTCGGATTATCAGAAATTTTCCTTGACGCCGCACCCAAATCACCTTTATATCGGCCCTTGTCCCGTTCCACAGAGGGGCGGCTCGCGATCGTCACGGACGCGGGGCGGGATGCGGTGGACGCAAAGGCGCTCTTGACGAACAGCGCTCGATGCGGACGGCAAAAGCGTGTGGTCCTGACGCCTCGACGCCGGCGTCGAGCTTCCGGGAAGCAGGCTTCCCAGGAGTGACGGTGACAAAAAAGCCCGATCGCCGGGGAGAGCGCGCCATAAGCCGTAAACCATTGCGCGGGGAATGCCGGGTGTTTGCCGGTGTGACCTGACTAACGCGTGTGCCCTCTACCACTACCTCTGCACACGCGGCTATCGGGCGCATCGGACGCCCGGCATCCCCGCGCCCTCTGTTTGGAGAGGGCGGAACGAGCAGGCCAAACCTCGCGCAAAACATGCGGCGAGATCGCGGAGCTGTATCATGACTCATTATGTCGTCATTGCGAGGAGCGAAGCGACGAAGCAATCCAGCTTTCTTTCTTGGTGCTCGATGGATTGCTTCGCTTCGCTCGCAATGACGATCTTCAAAAAGGCCGTCGCACCCTCAGCAGTCCTCGCCCGGCATAGCCGTCCGAAGGACGGCGCCGCTTCCGCTCCGCCTATGACCGGGCGATCCAGTATTCCAGAAATGTTGGCGATAGACGCTAGATGCCCCAGCGTACTGGATACGCGCAGGCGCGCGTATGACACCTCACTCCTTCCCGAACCCCCGCTTCAACGCCCCTTGCCCGTGGGGCCAAAACGGCAGCGGTCGCGATCGGTTCCTTTGCCGCAGTGCGGGAACCCGGTGGTGCCTGCGGCGTTGTATCAGGTGCAGACAAGCGCATTCACGATTCAAAGCCTTGGGATGCGGCATTCCGGGCTTTCTTCATTGGTCCGATCGATGGATTTGCAGCTCAGCCCGGCGACCTCTGACAGCGCGCCCGGTGGCGCGCGCATGGTTGCGCCGCTTCGGCGCGATGACGATCGCGTCATTGAAACCTCGATTCCATCGCGGCTGGACAGTCTGCGCTGGGGCGGATTTCACACCCGTGTTGTATTGGCGCTGGGCATTACATGGATCTTGGACGGGCTGGAGGTCACGCTGGCCGGTGCGTTGTCCGGGGCGCTGAAGCAAAGCCCGGTGCTGCAGTTCAGCAATTTCGACGTCGGATTTTCCAACAGCGCCTATCTGGCGGGCGCCGTCCTCGGCGCGCTCGGCTTCGGCTGGCTCACCGACCGTATCGGGCGTCGAAAACTGTTCTTCATCACGCTGGCGCTCTATCTGACGGCGACCGCCGCCACGGCAATGTCCTGGAGCGTCGCGAGCTACGCGCTGTTTCGATTCCTCACCGGCGCCGGCATCGGCGGCGAATATACCGCGATCAATTCGACGATTCAGGAACTGGTGCCGGCTCGCTATCGCGGCTGGACCGATCTGGTGATCAACGGCAGCTTCTGGATCGGCGCGGCGCTCGGCGCCGTCAGCGCCATCGTGCTGCTCGATCCCGGCCTGCTCGGTCCCGATTTGGGCTGGCGGCTGGCCTACCTCACCGGCGCTTGTCTCGGACTGATCGTGTTCGTGATGCGGATTTGGATCCCGGAAAGCCCGCGCTGGCTGATGATTCATGGCGACCCAGACCGCGCCCATGCGATCGTCGAAGACATCGAACGCTCGGTCACCGGCCAGGTGCAGGATCCGCGTCGGCATGCCTGGGCGAAGATCAAGCTGCGGATGCGCCATCACACGCCGCTGGCCGAGGTGGCGCGGACGCTGTTCTCGCTCTATCGCCGGCGTTCGCTGGTCGGGTTGGCGTTGATGATCGCCCAGGCGTTCTTCTACAACGCGATCTTCTTCACCTTCGCGCTGGTCCTGACCGATTTCTACGGCATCGCCGCCGACCGCATCGGATGGTACATCCTGCCGTTCGCGGCCGGCAATTTCCTTGGGCCGTTATTGCTCGGCCGCCTGTTCGATACGCTGGGCCGCCGCGCCATGATCGCGCTGACCTATGGCGTGTCGGGCGCGCTGCTGGCGCTGGCCGGCTATCTGTTCTCGATCGGGGTGCTGACCGCCGAAACCCAGACCATCGCGTGGATGGTGATTTTCTTCTTTGCGTCTCCTGCGGCAAGCGCCGCCTATCTGACGGTCAGCGAGACCTTTCCGCTGGAGGTACGGGCGCTGGCGATCGCGTTTTTCTATGCGGTGGGCACGGGAATCGGCGGCGTCGCCGGCCCGGCTCTGCTGGGCGCGCTGATCGACACCGGATCGCGCAACAGCGTTTTCGCCGGCTACCTGTTGGGATCGGGGCTGATGATCGTGGCGGCGGTCGTCGCCTGGCGCTACGCCGTCCCGGCGGAGCGCCGGACGCTGGAATCAGTGGCCCGTCCGCTGGCCTTTGTGGAGTAGAATGACATGAACGAGGATATCGCCGAGGCGCCGTTGCTACAGGACAGGCCATCACCGGATGCGGCCGCGTCGAAGCTGACGTCGAGCGAGCTTGCGCATCGGCTGGATCACTGCGCCGTGCTGCTCGATATCGACGGCACGCTGCTCGATCTGGCGCCGACGCCGCGCGAGGTGTGGGTGCCGCCGGGACTGGCGACCACGCTCTGCCGGCTGCTTCAGAAAACCTCGGGCGCGCTGGCGCTGGTCAGCGGGCGCTCGCTGAACGACATCGACCTGATCTTTGCGCCCGAACAATTTCCGGCCGTCGGCGGCCACGGCGCGGAAATGCGGCTTTCGACCGACAGCGAAGCGGTCGCCACCCATGCCCCGCCGATGGACAAGGAATTGAAGCGGCGGTTGGCGGCGATCGCCAAACTCAGCCCCGGCATCCTGCTGGAAGACAAGGGCTACTCGCTGGCGCTGCATTACCGGCTGGCGCCGCACGCCGAGAAGGCGATCTACGAAGCGGTATCGTTGATCAGGGCGGACCTGCCGAATGCGCCGATCGAGGTGCTACCCGGCAAGTGTGTCTGCGAGATCAAGCATTCCGGCTTCAACAAGGCGTCCGGCGTCATCGAATTGATGAAACATGCCCCTTTCAAGGGCCGGCGACCGATCTTCGTCGGCGACGACGTCACCGACGAGAGCGTGTTCGCGATCATGCCCGGCTTCGGCGGTCTCGCCTTTTCCGTCGGCCGGCGCGCCATGGGCGTCGCCGATCATTTCGACGAACCGCGTGATGTGCGCGAATGGCTGGCGCGCCTCGCCGATGATCAGGCTGTGCGCTGAGCACAGCGGCGCAAGCGACGAACGGCTGAAGCAGTCGGCGTCCAGGTCGAATCCAAGGTCGAATCCAAGGTCGAATCCAAGGTCGATATCTGTCACTCACGCTGCCATTGTCAGACTCCGCGCTTCGAAGCGGCCGGGTTCCGCCGCCGCGAGGCCCGAATTTGGTTTCATTTCGTTGAAAGGGTGACGGGGAACCATATTGATGAATGGTCGTTAACACGCGAGCTGAAAATCAGGAGGGGACCCTGTGAACCTCGTCGTCGTTTCAAACCGCGTCGCGCGCGGCAAGGCCAACGAACCCATGACGGGCGGTCTTGCGGCTGCCCTGCTGCCCGTGGTGGAGAAATCCGGCGCGATCTGGGTCGGTTCCAGCGGCCGCGTTCGCGACGGTGCGCAGAAGGAACCGTTCGCCGAAATAGAGGCGCTCGGCGCCGGCGCGCTGGCGATGCTCGACCTGCCGGCCGCGCATTACGGCGGATATTACGAAGGGTTTGCCAACTCGGCATTGTGGCCGGCGCTGCATTCGCGCTCCGATCTGATCAGGGCATCGCAGGACGACTATGGCTCCTATCGCGAAGTCAACGCGTTCATGGCGCGGGCGCTGTTGCGCTTCCGGAAGCCCGATACCGTGTTCTGGATCCAGGACTATCATTTCCTGACGCTCGGCGCGGAACTGCGCGAACTCGGGATCACGCAGCCGGTCGGTTTCTTCCTGCATACGCCCTGGCCGGTGCGCGCCGTTATCGCGGGCGTGCCGCATCATCGCGAATTGATCGAGGCGATGCTGGCCTACGACCTGATCGGGTTCCAGACCAGCGACGATTGCGAGAATTTCACGTCCTATGTCCAGACGGATCTCGGCCTCGACGTGAGGGACGGCACCGTGATCTCGCCGCACGGCGCCACCCAGGTCGCGGTGTTCCCGATCGGCATCGATCCCGAAAAATTCGCCCAGCAGGCCGCCAAGGCGGTGTCGCATCCCGATGTGTCGCGGCTGCGGCGG
>Ga0302319_10009716_pt1 | contig 18440 bp, 13 predicted proteins | sample Bog_T0_2_FD_203319 | JGI IMG/M metagenome (GOLD analysis project Ga0302319, IMG submission 203319) | Peat permafrost microbial communities from Stordalen Mire near Abisko, Sweden - Bog_T0_2 | ecosystem: Environmental > Terrestrial > Soil > Wetlands > Peat | place: Sweden: Abisko, Stordalen Mire...
CTGGAGAACGAGCGCAGGACCATCCTCAACTACCGCCAGCGGATCCGCCAGGCGGACGCCCGCGGCGAGTACGCCCTGAGCGAGGTTCTGCGCAGGATCATCGCGCAGGAGCAGGACCATCTGATCGATCTGGCCGACGCCCTGGGGATCGACGCCCCGCGGGTGGACGACAAGGCCTGACCTCGCTAAGCGATTGACGGCGGAAGGGCGGGGGACAAATTCCCGGTATGGCAGGATCCCCCCAATCCGAATTGCCTCCGCGACCCCGCACGGGCGCGGAGCCGCCGGTTGAGCTGAAGAAGCAGAAACAGCGGAAGCCCTACCAGGTCGCGGCCGGGATAAAAGCGATCGAGGAGGTCATGGAATATGGCCTCCGCCAGTCCGGCCTGGTCAAGACCGTCCGGACCGCCCTGACCCTCAATCAAGTCAAAGGCTTCGACTGCCAGAGCTGCGCCTGGCCGAATCCGGACAACGAGCGCAGCGTGGCGGAATTCTGCGAGAACGGCTTCAAGGCCGTGACCTACGAGACCGGCTCGAAGCGCCTGACCCGGGCTTTCTTCAAAAAGCACTCCGTCGCCCAGCTGGCCGAGCAGTCGGAGCACTGGCTGGGCCATCAGGGCCGTCTGACCGAGCCCATGATCCTGCGGGCGGGTTCGGAGTTCTACGAACCGATCGGCTGGGCCGAGACCTTCGCCCTCATCGGCGCGGAACTGAAAAAGCTGAGCTCTCCGCACGAGGCGGTCTTCTACACCTCCGGCCGCACCAGCAACGAAACGGCGTTTCTCTATCAGCTTTTTGTCCGGGCCTACGGGACGAACAACCTGCCGGACTGCTCCAATATGTGCCACGAATCGACCAGTGCGGCGATGCCGCCCATGGTCGGAATCGGCAAGGGCTGCGTCAAGCTGAGCGATTTTCCCGAAGCCAAGGCCATCTTCATCATGGGCAACAATCCCGGGACCAACCATCCTCGGATGCTGACCTCGCTGCAGCAGGCGAAGGAGAAGGGCTGCAAGATCGTTGCGGTCAATCCTCTCCGGGAGACCGGCACGGAGCGTTTCAAGAACCCGCAGGATCTTCTCCATCCCTGGCATCTCCCCCGCTTCGTCTTCGGCGCGGGCACGCCTTTGGCCGATCTTTGGCTGCCGGTGCGGATCAACGGCGACATGGCGTTTCTGCACGGGCTGATGAAAGAGCTCCTGGAGGCCGAGGCGCGGGCCCCCGGCACCGTGCTCGACCACGAATTCATCCGCCAGCATACGACCGGCTTCGAGTCGGTCGTCGCCGAATTGGAGAAGTCCTCCTGGGACGAGATCGTCCGCCGCAGCGGGCTGAAGCGCGAGCAGATCCGCGCCGCCGCCGACATCGCCCGGGAGGCGCATAGCATCATCGTCGTCTGGTGCATGGGCCTGACCCAGCACAAGAACGCAGTCGCGACCATCCAGGACATCATCAATTTTCTCCTCATGCGGGGAAACATCGGCCGGCCCGGCGCCGGGCCCTGCCCGGTCCGCGGGCACTCCAATGTCCAGGGCGACCGCACCATGGGCATTTGGGACAAGCCCCAGGCGGAATTTCTCGACAAGCTGGCCCGGGAGTTCTCCTTTTCCCCGCCGCACGAGCACGGTTTCGACGTGGTGGAATCGATCCAGGCGATGAACGAGGGGCGCGCCCATGTTTTCCTCGGTATGGGCGGCAATTTTCTCTCCGCGGCCCCCGACACGGAGCGGACTGCTGCCGGCCTGCGGAAATGCCGGCTGACCGCTCATGTTTCGATTAAGCTCAACCGCGCCCATCTGGTCACCGGCGAGACCGCCCTCATCCTGCCCTGCCTGGGGCGCACGGAAATCGACCGGCAGGCGAGCGGGGAGCAGTTCATGACGGTGGAGGACAGCATGGGGGTCATCAGTCCCACTCGCGGCAGCCTCCAGCCGGCCTCGCCGCACCTGCTCAGCGAGGCGGCGATTGTCGCCGGCTTCGCCAAGGCCACCCTGGGGGCGAAGACGCCGATCGACTGGGACGCTTACGTCGCCAATTACGACCTGATCCGGGACAAGATCGAGGCGGTGGTGCCGGGATTCCCCGCCTTCAACGATCGCATCCGGAAAGGAACGTTTTATCTCCCCAATCCGCCGCGGGACGAGCGGCGGTTTCCCACTCCGTCCCAGAAAGCGGTCTTCATTCCCCACCTGCTTTCCGGCGCGGAGGCGGCGCCGGGCCAGTATCTGCTCGGCACCATGCGCAGCCACGATCAGTTCAACACCTCGATCTACGGCTTGGACGACCGCTACCGGGGCATCTACAACGGCCGGCGGGTCCTGTTCATGAATCCGGAGGACATCAAGGCCGAGGGCCTGGTCCAGGGCCAATTGGTCGACATCACCAGCCACTTCCAGGGCGTGCAGCGAAGGGCCGAGCGCTTCATGGTCGCCCCCTACGATATTCCGCGGGGCTGCACCGCCAGCTACTATCCCGAGACCAACGTGCTGATCCCGATGGACAGCACGGCGGAAAAGAGCAATTGCCCGACCTCGAAGTCGATTGCGATCACGCTCCAGGCGTCGGCGGACCAGAGCCGGACCGACGCGCCCGGACTGCTGCCCTAGCCCCCGGGGCTTAGGCCGCGACGTGGGCCCGCGCCGGCCGCCGGCCGGCGGGGAAGGGCGAGGTGCAGTCGAAAGTCGCGGTTTTCTTGACCAATTCGCGCACTTCCCGCTGCAGTCGGAGGCGGGCGCGGGACAGCCGGGACATGACGGTGCCCATCGGGATGCGCATCCGGGTGCGGATTTCTTTGTAGGCGAGGCCGTCGATCTCCCGCAGCACGAGGATCGTGCGGGTCTCGGCCGGCAGGCGTTCCAGCGCCTTGGGCAGGAGGCCCTGGGCCAGGGAGTCGGTTTCGACCGGGGCGCTCGCGCCGAGCATCGGCGGCTCGCTGTGGAGGATCTCGTCGAAGGGAACGGGAAAGCCGCTGCGGCGGCGGCGGCGGAGATGGAGGTAGCAGGTGTTGCGAACGATGACCAAGAACCAGCCTTTGGCGTCGGTGCCCCGGAATTGGTTGAAGGCGCGGAAGGCGCGGAAGCAGGCCTCCTGGACGCAGTCTTCGGCGTCCTGATCGTGGCGGAGCAGGCAGCGGGCGAGATTGTGGGCGGCATCCCGGTGCGGCAGGACCATGTGCTCGAAGGTGTGGGGCACGGCCGGCAGGGCCAGGGGCAGGGGCGGGGCGAGGTCGGGCGAGAAGCTCATGGGAGCATCGGTACTCCCCCACCCAAAATTCGAAAGCGGTTAACCGTAACTGGCCTGTTACACCCGGCTCTAGCCTGCTGGCCGGAAACAGGTTAGAATCGAACGGTCAATTGGGCCGCGAGCAGGTGATTGACCGGGCCGATGGCCGAATCCTGGCGCTGAAAACTGTATTGCAGTTTGAGCTGAGTATGGGCCGTGAATCGGTAGGCCGGGCCGGCGTCGACCCGCCAGATACTGGCTCCCCAACGGTCCGACCCGCCCAAGCCGTCGGGCAGGGTGGCGAAAAGCTGCTGGTTCCAACGCACCGCGGTGTAGAATTGCGGAGTGAGCTTGAGCTTGGCCTCGAGATAATAGGCCACGGTGTCGGCGTTGCCCACCCGGGGGATCTGGAAGCGGGTCTCGTAGGCTTCGGCCCAAACCTGCCAGTGATGCCAGGCGAAGGCCGCATCCTGGCCGAAGAGAATTTCACGGTAGTCGCCCAACGTATAACCGGGCATCAGGCTGCCCTCGGCGCTGGCGCGCAAGTAGGAGCCGGAGCTCGCGGAAAATCCCAGGTTCCAACTTTCATCCGGGTGGTAGCCGAGGCGCGCGCTCGTAGTCGGATTTTGCCACTGGGCTTGGGTGGGGTTCCAGGCGGAGGGCGGGGAGGAGAGCGCTCCGTTTTTCACCTCGGCGGCGTAGTCGAAGTGGCCCAGCGTGCCCGCGACCGAGCCGCCGGTGGTATAGCTCGGCCCCCACACGACGGGCAGGCTGCGGCTCTTGATCGGAAAAGCCGTCGAGGGCCGCGGCCCGACATTGGCCCAGAGGGCGACCGTGCCGGCGGAGCGGGCCGCCTCGATGTCCCACACCCCGGTGAGATTTTCGTAGGGCAGGGGGGCGGTGATGAAAGGATTTTCCCAGCTGTCGTGGCGGAGGGTCCAGTTGCCGACCACGGTGGCAAATTTCCCCAGCTGCAGGTTGAAACGGCCGTCCTGCCAGGGGGTGAGGCGCAAGGCGTACTCGTCCAGGCGGCCCTGCAGGTGGGCGTTGCTGGGATCGAAGCCGCGGTCGACCCGCGACTCGGCGAAAACGTAGAGATAGGGGCCGAGCTGGGCGTCGAGATAGAGGGTGAGGCGGGGCAGAAACAGGCTCGTCCCATTCGATTCGATCAGGGCCGGGGCCGGCTGCGCGAACTGGTAGCCCTCGAGATCGAGGGCGCCGCTGAGTTTGGCCCGGAGGCTGTCGTGGGCCGCACTCGCCGCCAGGGCGTCCTCCACCGGGTCGATAAAATCCTCGTCGGCCCGGGCGGCGGTGACGAGGAGCGCCAGGGCCAGGGCGGAAATCTGCCGGGCTGCCCGCGCGAAGCAGCGCTGGGGCCGGGACCTCATGCGGACGCCCCGCTCCGGCGCAGCCGCAGCTCGAATTCCGTCCAGGACTCGCTAGCCTGGGACAACCGCAGTTCGCCGCCGTGGATCCGCGCCATTTCCCGGGCGAGATTCAGTCCCAGGCCATGGCCGGGCAGATCTTCCCCCACCCCTCCACGGTGGAAGCGCTCGAAAATGTGCTCGCGGGCCGAGGGCGGAATCCCCCGGCCGGTGTTGCCGATCGTCAGCACGACCCAGTCGCCCTCCTCCCGGGCGGCGATCTGGATCCGTCCGCCCGGCTGGTTGTACTTGCGGGCGTTCTCCAGCAGGTTTTGCAGGATCAGCGCCGTGTAGCGCTTTTCCCCCGCCACCGACAGAGCGGCCGGCAGCTCGGTCTCGATCTTGAGTTCGCTCTCCTCCGGCAGGGTGCCGAGATCGTCGAGCCCGGCTTCGATCAGGGCGCGCAGGTCGACCGGGCTGAACGCGATGGAGAGGCGGCCGGCGTCGAGGCGGGAGAGGAGCAGAAGGTCCTCCACGATGCTGGTCAGCCGGAAGGTCTGGTGGATCAGGTCGGAGATTTCCTCCCGGCCGGCGGGGCTGAGGGCCTCGCCCGCCATCAACTCCTCCAGGCCGGCCCGCAGCACCGTGACGGGCGTCTTGAGCTGATGGGAGGCATCGGCGGAGAAGCGGGCCGAGCGCTGCAGCTCCTGGCTGGTGAAGGCGAGGGCGTCCTCCGCCCGCTTGCGCTGGGTGAGATTCTCCTCGGAGTCGACCGCCAGCTTTTCCACCGGCCGGGAGAGTCGGATGGAGAGAAGATGGCTGGCCGCGAGGGCGCCGACGAACAGGAGGGCCGCAGCGAAGGCGTATTTCCACAGCAGATTCTGCTCGATCGCCAGGAGCGGCGAGAGGGGATAAAGGATCACCTCGCAGGCGGGCGGGTAGAGGGATCCGGGGTTGAGCGCCTTGTAGAAGAGCCGGTAAAGGGCCCCGCCGGCTTGGACGGCAAAACTGCCCTCGGAGTGGGCCGCGGCCGCGGTGGCGACCTGGGCGGCGACGGTGGCCTTTTCCCCGCTCGCCAGCGCCGGGAGATACAGTCGGCCCCCGACGCAGAGACCGCTTTTGATCCCCTCGGCCGGCCGGCTGTCGAGGTCGACCGGGCGGAAGCCGAGGACGATGGCGGCGATGATCTCGCCGGTTTCGGTCGAGACGATCGGCATGGCGATGAGCTCGTCGATCGGCTCGCCCGGGCTGGACTGGCGCCAGAGGTAGCCCGTCTCGGGCCGGTCGGGCGTTCGCGGCAGGGATAGGCGCGCTTCCTCCTCCGCGCTCAGGTTGCCCACCCCGCGCGACTCCGGGGGGGCGATGACCCGGCCGGCGCCATTGAGGAAGCGATAAAACCGGGTGTGCAGGGCGTAGGCCCTTGGCTCGGCCGACGCGCTCGGCTCGTCCATGATGTCGACCAATTCGTTGCGGGCGCTGGGATAAAGCAGGTCGAGGGCGTTGTCCTCCAGCGCCGCATGAATGCGAGGGCGCAGCGCCAGCTCGCGGCAGCGCTCAGCCAGGACGCCGTTGCGGACGTCCTCGACGGCGTGGAGCGAAGCCAGCCGGTCGGAGAATTCCCGCTCGAACTGGCGCTGGGCATTGGCGGCGGCGCTGCGCTGGGCGAAGATCAGGGCGACGGCGGCGACTGCCGACACGACCAGCATCATCGCGACCAGCAGCTTCAGCCGGAAGCCGGCGAAGGTGGAGGGCTTCGCCTGGGGAGCGGAAATCACGGGAAACTGGCCGGGAGGACCGCGCCCGCCTGCAGGTCGACGGGGCGTTCGAGCGTGGTCTTGCTGTCCAGCCAGGCTTTGAGCCGGTAGTGGCCGGCCGGAAGGTTCTCGAGGCGGTACCGCCCCTCGGTGTCGCTCAGGACGAAATAGGGGGTGGCGAGGACGAGAATCAGGGCCCGCATGTGCTCGTGGATGTCGCAGCGCACCGTGACCAGGCCGGCGACGTCGAAGACCTCCGCCGGGATGGGGCGCTCGTCCGAGCGGTAGCGGCCGAGATCGAAGCGCTTGGCCGCGGAATAGGAGAAAATGTTGTGGTAGGTGTCGTCCAGGTTGGGGAATTCGACCCGGGTTCCGACCTCGATCGCCAGCAGATTGGGCACAAAGGCGAGATCCTGCTGTTTCATTTGCTTGGTCCCCAAGGGCGGCCGGGGCGCGGCGGGAAAGGCTCCTTCGAGGTAAACGACGGCCACAGGCGGGTAGGGCGACAGGACCCCGCCCCGGGAGACGATGGCGTAGCGTTTGTTCATCACCGGGCCCGGCCGGGCCTTGGGCAGGGTGACCCGGCCCGCGATTGTCGCCTGGGCCAGGGCTGAGCCGGCGGTGAGGAGCGAGAGAACGAGTAGGGCGGCGGCGCGACGAAAGGTCATGGCGGGCGGATGGTGTAACCCACGGTGCGAAGGGTGTGGATGAGCGGGGTGGGGAAGCCGGTATCGACCTTCTTCCGCAGGCGGGTGATGAAGATCTCCACCGTGCGGGTGTCGTACTCGTGCTGGCGCTGCCAGACCCGCTCACACAGCTCGGTCCGGGAAAAAACCCGGCCCGGCTCCTGCATCAGGACCTGCAGCACGTCCAATTCCCGCGGGGAGAGCGCGATCGGACGGCCGCTGCGGCTGACGCGGCGATGATGCACGTCCATCTGCAGGTCGGAGACTTTGAGCAAATCGGCCGCGGTGGCGGTGGCCCCGCGGCGGCCGAGGGCTTCGACGCGGGCGATCAGTTCATCGACCGAGAAGGGCTTGGCCAGATAGTCATCGGCCCCGGCCTTCAGGCCCTTGACCCGGTCGTCCACCTCGCCACGGGCGGTGAGGATCAGCACCCGGGCCGGGCTGTTGGCCGAGCGCAGCTGGGCCAGGACCGCGAGGCCGTCCAGGCTCGGCAGGTTGAGATCGAGGACCACCAGGTCGGGCGGCTCGTCCAGAGCCGATTGCAGGCCGAGCGCGCCGTCGTGTTCGGTCCGAAGGCTATGTCCGTGCCGTTCGAGCGCGCGGGTGATATGGCGGGCGAGCTGGCGTTCGTCTTCGACGACGAGAATGCGCATGGCGGGAAGGTCGTCGGTCGCCAGGCAACCGACGGCGGTTTCTGGTCCAGCAAAGCGGCGCGACGGGGGAAGGCAAACGAAAGGCGGCGCGCCCGCTTCGTCCGCGCCCGGACGGGACGAAAAGCCTGGGCTCGACCTGGGAATATTCGCGGTCATAGGTTCCTCTCCCCTAATGAAGTCCCGCCCCCTGGGTTTTATTCTGATCGCGGCCGCTTTTCCCTTTCTGGCCGCCGGGTCGGGCCCGGACCCCCTCCATGTTCTGGCCGGCGATCCCCGCCTGCACCTGTCCATGGAGGCGCCGGTGACCGTGATCGGGGGCGGCGGCCGCCAGCCCGACCTGTTCTGCTCCTCCCACGGCACCCTCTTTTGCCAGTCGCAGCTGCCGCTTGACCCTTTCCACACCAAAAACCGCATGGTCTATCCGGTGCGGCTGGGTTCAGCCGTCTCGCGCGACGGCGGCCGCACCTGGAGCCGGTTTGTCCATCAGGAGAACCATGACGAGGTCAACATCGAGGGCGGGATGGTGGAACTGTCTGACGGCACGATTCTCCTCCTCGACACTTATGTCGTGCCCGGAGCTCAGCCGGACCATGGGGTGGGGGAGCTGTGGAAATCCCATGACGACCTCCAGACGATCGAGGGCCCCTACGACGTGGATGTTTATCTGCCGCAGGTCGCCTTCACCGGTTCGAGCGACGACCGCGGGCGGGTGCACGCGGCCGTCCGGCTCCACCGCTCGATCCTGGAACTGCCCAACGGCGACTTGCTCAGCACGATTTACGGCCGGTGGGCCGGCGACGACGCCCCGGCGGGCTATATCGCCTCGATGCTGAAGTCGCGCACGGTGGTCATCCGCTCCCGCGACCATGGCCAGTCCTGGGCCTACCTGGCCACCGTCGGCCTGGACAGCGGGGTGGGGACGGAGGGTTTTGGCGAACCGGTGCTGGAGCGGCTCGCCCGCGGCCCCCACGCCGGCCGGCTTCTCTGTGTCATGCGCACCGGCCGGGACCTCTACCAGGCGCATTCCGACGACGGCGGCGTCAGTTGGAGTCCGCCCACCCCCATGAGTTTTCCCGGGATCGACATCCATCGGATCGCGCAATGGGACGGGCTGTTTTACAACCACGCGGCGCCGGATTACGTCCCGAACGACTCGATGATCGGCGCCTTGGTCGACCCCGACCTGATCGAGATGCGCAACGGAACCCTGGTCTGCGCCATTGGATTCCGCGCCCCGGCCAAACGCTTCTTTGAGCACTGGACTGCGCCCCAGAACGGCAACTACCTCGCCTTCAGCTGCGACGGAGGGGACAGCTGGACCGAGGTCGTGCAGTTCCGCTCCGGGGCGCCGACGACCCAGTATATCGGGATCCGCGAAGTGTCGCCCGACGTGCTTTACGTCGTCTACGACGCCGGAATCTGGAGTTCCCTCGGCCACAAAATCCTGGCGCCGGGCGACACGCTCGGCTTTCGGCTCACGGTCCAGCGCTGAGGTCCGCCTATGCGTCGTGCCCGCGTGCGCCCGCTTCTTTTATGCACCTCCCCAGCTTCCTCGCCCTCGCCGGCATTGGCTTCGCCATGATCGAACTGCCTCCGACTCCCACCGCGGCCGCGCCCGCCCTGCCCGGCGCGGTCCAGTCGCTGGTCGACTCGGGAAAGTTTGTCGGCGCCGTCGAACTGGTCGCCGGTCGCGACCGCGTCCTGGGGGTGGCGACCGCCGGCTATGCGGATTTGGCGGCGCATCGCCCGAGCCGGGCGGACGATCTTTTCTGGATCGCCTCGATGTCCAAGCCGATTACGGCCACGGCGTTGATGATGCTGGTGGATGAGGGCAAGGTGAAGCTCGACGACCCGGTCGAGAAGTATTTGCCGGAATTCAAGGACGTCCGGCTGAAAGAGGTAACGAGCGACGGCCGGGAGATCCTGCGCCGGCCCGCCCACCCGATCACGGTGAGAAATTTGCTGTCCCACACCAGCGGCCTGGCGCCGCGCACCCCCTTGGAGCTGCCCCACATCGACGCCCTTTCCCTGCGGGACAATGTCCGGATCTATCCCCTCATCCCCTTGGCATTCGAGCCGGGCAGCCGCTATCAGTACAGCAATGCCGGCATCAACACCGTTGGCCGGATCATTGAGCTGGTGAGCGGGATGCCTTATGAGGAATTTCTCCAGACCCGGATTTTCACGCCCTTGGGCATGACGGACACGACGTTCTGGCCCTCGGCGGCCCAGGTCGGACGCCTGGCCAAGTCTTACCGAAAAGATCTTGAGACCGGGGCATGGACGGAGCTGGAGGTCGATCAACTGAGCTACCCCCTGACCGACCGCCGGCGCGGCCCCTGCCCGGCCGGCGGGCTCTTTTCCACGGCGGCGGACGTGTCGTTGTTCGGCCGGATGATTTTGAACGGCGGAAGCTACCTAGGCCGGCATTACCTTTCCGCCGCGGCGGTCAAAGAAATGACCTCGGTGCAAACGGGAGATCTTCCGCTGACGCCGCCGGATGATGCCGGCTACGGCTTCGGCTGGCTCGTGGCCCGCCAGCTGCCGGGACGGCCCGCCCCGGCTAGCCTGGGAACCTTCGGGCATGGCGGAGCCTATTCCACCCGGCTGACGATCGATCCGGTGCAGGGGCTGGTCACTGTCCTGATGGTCCAGCGGGCGGAGACCCCGCCGCAGGTGCGGGCCGACGCGGGCGAGGTCCTGCGTCAGGCGGTCTTGGCCGATTACGGGCGTTAGGTTTCCGGGTCGGCCTCGGGCCGCCCGGGAGGGAGGGTCCGGCCGACCCTTGGTCAAAAATGAATTTCTGCTAGCGCCTGATTTTGGCCACGAAGAGCGGCAGCTCGGCAAAGACGTCGGCCAGGCAGATCTCCCCGGCGCCCGGGTGGCGCCGGCCGGTGAGGACGCACTCCAACTCTCCGTTCGGCCCTTCCCACCCGACGCGGGTGTCTTCCCAGACCAGGCCGAGCGGAGGGCAGCCCAGCCAAGCGCTCAGGCGCGGGACAATGACCAGGGCGGAGCCGCCCGGACCGGCGCGGGAAAAGGCAACGACGTTCTCGGCGAAACGCCCCCGGACGGCGGCGGGGCGGTACTCGCCCGCGCGAAACAGCTCGGGCTCGGCCTGACGGAAACGGAGGAGCGCCTGCATGACCCGCAGCTTGATCGCGCCGCTGCGCCAATCGCGGAGCAACTCCCGCCAGGGTCGGTCGCCCGATTCCGCCAGCAGGCGGCGGCGCCTCTCGTAGTCGACCGGGCGCCGGTTATCCGGATCAACCAGGCTGTAATCCCAGACCTCGTTGCCCTGGTAGAAGTCCGGCACGCCCGGGGCGGTGATTTTCAGCACCAGCTGCGCCAAGGAATTGACCAGCCCGAGATGGGCCAGGCGCTGGGCCCGTGGGCGAAAGCTCGCGAGGAAATCCCCGGTCGGCCCCTCGTCCAGGAGCGCGTTGACGAAATGGTCGCCGGCTTCGAGCCAGGCGTCGTTGGGATGGTGCCAGGTGGTGTTATCCTTCGCCTCGCTCACGGCCTTGCGCAGGTACTGGCGGATCCGTTCCCGAAACCCAGCGTCGAGACGGTCGTCCAGGGGCCAGGCCCCGAGGAGGATCTGGTAAAGCCGGTACTCCTCGTTGGCGTCGGGGGCGAGGCGTCCGTTTTCGAGGTGGCTCTTGTGCCGGCGGTTCAGGTTCCGCCACTCCCGGATCCAGGCCTCCCATTCGTCGGGAATTTCCGAGAGGGTGTAAAGACGGGCCCGGACGTCCTCGCTCAGCTTGGTGTCATGGGTCGACGTGGTGAGAAGGCTGTGCGGGGTGGCGGCCAGCCGCTGGCGGTTGGCGGCGTGAAAATCGTCGACGGTGCCACCGAACACCTGGGGGTCGTCGCCGACTTCGTTGAGGGCGATCAGGCGGTTGTAGGTGTAATAGGCGGTGTCCTCGACCGCCTTGGCCGTCACCGCCCCGCTGTATTGCTGGAAGGTGAGGACCCAGCGTTCGAGTACGGCTTGGGTTTCCGCTCCGGCCGCCCGGTAGGCGCCGGTCAGCAGATCGCGGACAAATTCGAACGGCTCGGGCGCGAGGCGGGGATTGCGCCGGACGGCCCGGGTGCAGGCGGCCTCGATCTCCCGTCGGTCGGCCGGCCGCATGACTTCGCCGCAGCGCCGGTAGGTGCGGTAGACGCCGAGGTTGGCGAGCAGCTCGCGGACGGCGATGGCCAGCTCATGGCCGGTCAGGTCGCGCTCCATGCGGTCGGGCTTGAGCAGATCAAGCAGAGACTGGGCTAATTTCGCCACCACGCCGGCAAAGAGGCTTTCCAGCACCAGGCGCTTTTTCGAGTACACGGCACTGGCGTAGCTTTCGGTCGACCCGGCGAAGGCAGCGTAGAGGGCGCTGAAACGGGCCTCGGTCCGGCGGTCGACGAACAACCGGGACAGCTGCGGGATGAATTCATACCCGGTCGTGCCGGACACCGGCCAGGATTCCGGCAGGGTTTCCGTTCCTTCCAGAATCTTCTCCACCACGACGTAGAGTGGAGGACTGGGGCCGGCCTCCTCCGGCTCGAGCCGGATCGCCTGCAGCCGCTCGAGGTATTCCTGGGGATCCCACAGGCCGTCGATGTGGTCCAGGCGGATGCCCGTGACCGTGCCCTCCCGAATGAGGCGGCCGATCAGGGCGTGGCTTTCGCGAAAGACTTCGGGAATCTCCATCCGTACCCCCACCATGGAATCGATGGCGAAGAACCGGCGATAGTTGGTGCCCTGGGCTCCGGCCTGCCAGCGGGCCAGCCGGTAATGCTGGTTCTCAAGCAGTTCATCCAGGAGGTCGAAGCTGCCCGGTTCGCCCGGCCGTCCGTTCACCTGCTGCAGGCAGACCTGGATCCGGCCGGCCAGATCTGGCTGGCGTGCGCAGAGTTCCGCCAGCCGGCGCTTGAGGGATTCGACTTGTTGGGCCCGCTCCCGGGCCCGCTCCGGCTCGCGCGCCCCGTCGGGGTGCGCCAAGGTAGAAAAGGTCTCGGCCAGTTCCAGGATCTCGCGCTCCTCCGGCGTCGCTGCGGGACCGGTCACCGCCAGGCGGAGGAGCCGCCCATAGGTATTGGGGCTGAGGGGGAATTGCATCTCGCCGTAGACCAACTCGAATTCCCCGCCCCGAAAATGCAGCGGCAGGCCGCCTTTTTCCAGCACCCGGCCATAGTGGTCCTCCAGGACCGGGACGAGGACGCGCGGCCGGTCGCGGGCGCGGCTGTCGGACCAGTAAATGTCGAAGAATCGCGCATAGGGGGAATGACGGCCGCATTCCAGCACGTCGCGCCACCAGCGATTGAAGGGGCCGTTGACTCCCATGTGATTCGGCACGAAATCGACCAAAAGGCCCAGGCGGTGCTGCGCGGCGACCTCGGCCAGCCGCTGAAACTCGGCGCTGCCGCCCAGCTCCTTGTCGATTTTCCGGAAATCATTGACGTCGTACCCATGCTGGCTGCCCGGCGCCGACAGCAAGATGGGCGAAAGATAATAGTCGGTGATGCCAACCGCCTGGAAATAAGGCGCGAGGAGGCCGGCATCGGCAAAGGTGAATTCGCCATGCAGCTGGAGGCGGTAGGTGGCGACGGGAATGCGCCGGGCGTCGAGGAGGGCCATGGCGGTTCAGGCAGGCTGGGCGGTGAAGAGGACGGCGAAGGGGGTCTGGCCCGATTCGGGCGCATCCAAGTTGCTGTGCAGAGTTTGGGTCCAGGTTGTGCGCCCGGGCGGCCGCAGCCAGGCCTCGCTGGCCCACGCCAGCGGCTCGCTCCCCCGCAGCACGACGACGAGCAGCCTTTCGGGGCCGCCCGGCGGACGGTAGCGCAGGGCCACAGCCTCGCCCAGGGCGCGGACTTCCCAGTAACGGCGGTCGGTGGCCTGATGCAGCCAAGCGGCTCGCTCCCGCAGGCAGGCGCGGTAGAGCTCGAGCACCCGGGCGTGAGCGGGCGCAGCGATTTCCTCCCAGAGCAGTTTCGAGCGCTGAAAGGTCGCGGGGTCCTGCGGATCGGGCAGCGGGCCGTCGCCGCCGGAGAAGTCTTTGAACTCGCGGCGACGCCCTTCCGACACCTGCCGGCCCAGATCGCCGGGATGATCGGTAAAATACTGAAAGGGCGAACTGGCCGCCCATTCCTGACCCATGAAGAGCAGCGGCGGGTAGGGGCTGAGGCACAGCAGCATGGACGCGGCGCGGAAGGCGGATCCGTCCACGAGATGCTCCAGGCGCTCGCCCCGGGGCAGATTGCCGACTTGGTCGTGGTTTTCGAGGCAGGTGATGAAGGCGGTGGTGGGCTGGGCCCGCGGGTCGCTCCCGCGCGGCCGGCCCTGCCAGGCCGGGAAGGGCTGGCCGGTGTAGAACCAGCCGTTCGCCAGCGTGCGGGCGATCTCCTCCGCGGTGCCGGCGTAGCCGGAGAAATAGGACCGGCGGGTGCCGGTCAGGGCCACCCGCACCTGGTGATGAAAATCATCGGACCAGGCCGCATCGAGGCCCAGGCCGCCGGCGGCCGTCGGTACGACCAGTTCGACGGCGTTGCGCTCGTCCTCGGCGGTGACGAACCCGCCGCGGGCATGCACGGCCTCGGCAATCTCCACCAGGAGATGCCGGGGCGAGTCGTCGCGAATGGCGTGCGTGGCGTCGAGGCGCAGGCCGTCGAAGCGGAAATCGTCCATCCAGTAGGCGGCGTTGCCGATGAAAAAGGCGCGCACCGGCCCGCTGTTCAGCCCGTCGAGATTGAAGCCCTGGCCCCAGGGGGTGGTATGGTGCTCATGAAAATAGCGCGGGCTGTAGCGGGGGAGGTGGTTGCCCTCCGGGCCGAAGTGATTGTAGACGACATCCAGGATCACGGCCAGGCCGCGCTCGTGGGCCGAATCGACCAGCTCGCGCAGGTCGTCGGGCCGGCCATAGCAGCGGGCCGGCGCGTAGAGCGCGACCCCGTCGTAGCCCCAGTTGCGCTCGCCGGCGAAGTCGGCCAGCGGCATGAGTTCGATCGCGGTGGCGCCGAGAGCCCGCACGTGGTCGAGGCGGTCGATCGCGGCGCGATAGGTGCCGGCGGCGGTGAAGGTCCCGACGTGAAGCTCGTAGATCACGTGATTGCCCCAGGCCGGCCGCCGCCATCGACCGCAGCGCCAGCGGTAGCGGCTCGGATCGATGCACTCGGACGGTCCGTGCACGCCTTCGGGCTGGAAGCGCGAAGTGGGATCCGGGGCCCGCGAGCCGTCGGTGAACTCGAACCAGTAGAGGTCGCCGTCCCGCCCCCCGGGGTCCCGGCCGGCATGGTAGCCGTCGGGGGTCGGCGTCAGATTGAGCACGGCTTCGCCGCCGCCCTTGTGCCGAATGCGGACCCGCAGGTGCGCATGCGTTGGTGCCCAGACCCGGTAGTCGACGCCGCCCGGCCCTACTCGAGCGCCGACGGCCGGCCGCGGCGCGAGGAATGGCGGAGGGGCGCTCATGCCGAGCTCAGCCGCCGGGCCGAGTTGACCAGGGCGACGTGGGAGAAGGCCTGGGGAAAGTTGCCGACCAGCCGCTGTTTGACCGGATCATATTCCTCCGCCAGGAGCCCGAGGCCGTTGCGCATCGCCAGGAGCTTTTCGAAGAGCGTCTCGGCCTCTTGCTTCCGGCCGAGGAGGGTGAGGCAGTCCACCATCCAGAAGGAGCAGGGCAGAAAAATGCCTTCGCCCGGGGGCAAGCCGTCGATCTTCCGGGAGGTGCCGGGATGGTAGCGGTAGACCAAGCCGGCTTGGCCCAGCCGGCTGTGAATGGCGTCGATGGTGCGGGTGACGCGCTTGTCCGTGGCCGGCAGAAAGCCCACGATCGGCATCATCAGGAGACTGGCATCGAGCCGGCTTGAGCCGTAGCACTGGGTGAATACGCCGCGCCGGGCGTTGTAGCCGTGGAGGCAGACGTCGTCGTGGATGCGCCGGCGCAGCCGGCGCCACCGCGTCACGGGGCCCTTGAGCCCGAAATGCTCCACCCCTTTGACCGCCCGGTCGATCGCGACCCAGGCCATCATCTTCGAATGGGTGAAGTGGCGACGGGGGCCGCGGATTTCCCAAATGCCCTCGTCCGGCTTACGCCAGTTTTTTTCCACGAAGTCCACCAGGCGCAGCTGCAGGTCCCAGGATTCCCCCGCGGTGCGGATGCCGACCCGGCGCGATATCTGCATCGCCGCCATCAGTTCGCCGAAGACATCGAGCTGGAACTGGCCGGCGGCCGCATTGCCGATCCGCACGGGCGGTGAATCCTCATACCCCGGCAGGTCTCCCAGTTGGATCTCGGTCAGGCGCTGCTCGCCTGAGGCCCCGTAGACGATCTGCAACTGGGCGGGATCGCCGGCCACGGCCCGGAGCAGCCAGCTGCCCCACGCGCGGGCTTCGTCCTTGTAGCCCGAGCCCATGAAAGCGAGGAGGGTCAAGCTGGCGTCGCGGAGCCAGCAGTAGCGATAGTCCCAATTGCGGATGCCCCCGATCTTTTCCGGCAGCGACGTGGTGGGAGCGGCGACGATGCCTCCGGTCGGCGCGTAGGTCAGCGCCTTGAGGGTGATGAGGGAGCGGACGACGGCCTCGCGCCATTGGCCGCGGTAGGTGCAGCGCCCCGCCCAGGCCCGCCAGAAACGCTCGGTCCGGCGCAAGCTCCGCAGTGGATCGCGGATGCGGGGCGGCGGCAAATTCGAGGGATGCCAGGTCAGGATGAAGGTTTGGCGATCGCCCGGCCGGAGATTAAATTCGGCGACGGTGGCGAATTTCTCGCCATGGGGCCGGACGGAGGATCGGAGCAGGAAGGCGTCGGGGCCGCCGATCGCGCTGATCCCGCCGTCGGCGCGCCGGACCCAGGGGAGGGTGCGGCCGTAATTGAGGCGAATCGTCAGATACATGCGCATCGCCACCCGGCCCCGGATCCCTTCCACGATGCGGTAGATTTGCCGGCAGCCCTCCCCCGGCGGCATAAAATCGGTCAGGCGGACCGCGCCCTCGGGCGTTGTGAACTCATTTTCCAGGACCAGGGTGTCGGGCCGGTAGCGCTGGGTCGCCCGAACCCGGCCCTGGCCCTGTTTCGGCGCGATGCACCAACAGCCGTTGTCCGGGGTTCCCAGGAGGGCCGCAAAGCAGGCGTCGGAGTCGAAACGGGGCAGGCAAAGCCAGTCGATGGACCCATTGGTGCCGACCAAGGCGGCGGTATTCATATCTCCGATCAACCCGTAAGACTCCAGTTTCATGATGAGGCGGAAGCACTTCAGACCGAGAAATCCCCTCCGAGTACCGTCGTATCCTACAAGTCCTACGGACTGGGGGGCGCCCCTGGGTTAATGACCCCATACCTTGGGCGATGATTATGTCTAAAGTCGCGGGCGCACATCCGCATACCATGGCCAAAGAATCCAACTCTCCCAGGGCGGCCGCTTCCGGCCGCCTGTCCCAAGATCAGATCCAACAGCGCGCCTATGAACTCTGGCATCAAGACGGTCGGCCGGAAGGCAGAGATCAGCATTACTGGTATCTGGCGGAGCGCGATCTACGCGAATCCGCGCCGTCGACTCTGAAGAAGATGCCTGCCGGCCCGGCGCCGCAGGCGCCTGGGGCTTTTTCCGCCGCCGCCGAGGCAAAGACTTCCCGCCGGTCTCAGGGGTTTCGGTCAACGAATACCGCCTGAGAGCGGTGGGCGGCCGCCCCGCACCCCAGGGGCGGCCGCAGCTTTTATGCCTGGCCGCCCGGCTGGGCCGAACTCCTGTCTCGGGCGCAGCGGCCCGGGGGGTTACTTAATCGAGATATTGTTCTGCACATCCCTCACTCCGGTGACGCCGGCAGCGTCGCGGCCGGCTTGGGACTTCTGACCGTCATTGTCGACGAAGCCACTCAGCTGCACGACTCCCTTGAAGGAGTTGACATGGATTTCGAAGGACTTGACGGCGTCGTCGCCGAGGAGGGCAGCCTTCACTTTGGTGGTGAGGGTACTGTCGTCGACGTACTCGCCGGTGCTTTCCTTGGTGGCGGTACCGGCACACCCGGCATTGAAGCCGGCGCCGAGCAGGCTCAGGGAGCCAGCGAGGATGAATAGGGAGAATTTCTTTTTGGATGTTATCATGGGATTGGTTGTATTTGCTTAATCCTAAACAGCTTTGGGCTGTATGGGTATCATAGAGCAAACCCCTGCTACGGCTATGGGGTATTTCCCGAACACCCCGAGCCAGCCGGAAACGAAAGGGCCGGAGACCCTTGCGAGTCCCCGGCCCCTCGGTCGCTCCATAAAGCGATTAGCGGTTTTTGTCCGGATGACTGTCCGCGTTGCCGGTGCGGCTGCCCGTGCCGGTCTGAGTCCCCGCGGGACGGTTGGATTCATTGCCGGCTGGGTGGCTGGTTTCGGAAGCCTTGCCCGAACCGGCCGTGCCACCGCGCTGCGCGCCGGTGCCCGTCTGATTCTGTTGGTTGGGCTGAGTCTGCTGATTTGGGCGGTTCTGCTGATTCTGTTGGCCCTGATCCGCTTGCGGCTTGCGCCCTGGGTTTTGATTCTGCCCGCCTTGGTGGGTATCCTGGCTGCCGGCTTGGCCCTGTGAGGCCTGCTGCTGTTGCGGCTGCTGAGTGCGCTGGGCGGGGGACGGCTGCCCGGTGTTTTGGGCCTGCCCGCCTTGCTGGCTCGGGTTCTTGGGCTGGGGGGATGAGGGAGTGGAGTGCGACATGATTTTTCCTTTATTTTCGTTGGGTTATTTGTGCAGGAATGTACGGCGAAACTATAGGCCGGCCCGGGCCGGGGCGCCATCGGTAGGAAG
>Ga0302319_10009717_pt1 | contig 18440 bp, 18 predicted proteins | sample Bog_T0_2_FD_203319 | JGI IMG/M metagenome (GOLD analysis project Ga0302319, IMG submission 203319) | Peat permafrost microbial communities from Stordalen Mire near Abisko, Sweden - Bog_T0_2 | ecosystem: Environmental > Terrestrial > Soil > Wetlands > Peat | place: Sweden: Abisko, Stordalen Mire...
CGATCTCGGGTGTAACGATCTTTTGGGAAGCTCCGTCGTCTTCCCCGGCGCGGAGTTGAGGCGTGAGAGAAAGCGAGGTCGCGGCTATCGTGCTGGCCATCAGGGCGATTTGCAGGCGATTGCGCATATCCGGGTTCTTGAATCCACCTTGGCGAGGGCGAGACAGACTTCACCCCCGGCATTCTGCTACCCGGAACCTGACGGAGAATTCTTAAACCAGAGTAAGCCGATTATAGGCGCTGACCGTGGCGGGAACAACCTATCTTAAGGGCGTAGAACCACCGGAGTAATCTCGGTAACATTATGAAAATAATAGATTTACAGAGCCAGATTGGTAGAGTCCGTCCTAGCCCGTCTTCTCCAATGCTAAACTGAGAGAATCCAGCGACAACGACCGCAGCAGGTTGCGCCGCATGCCTCGTTCCACCTCGGCCAGCCGGTCCGAGGCTGCGGCGATCCAGTCGAAGTCGGCAGCCTCCGCCATCCTCGCGAGCTGGCTTTGAATGTCGGTATTCTGCACCATCCCCGGCGCGCCCGACCCCAGAAACATCAGATCGCGCAGCAGCGAGTAGAGCGTCCGCAGAAGTTGCTCGGTCTTCTCTCTCCCTTCCGCGCCGGCACGATACGACTCCGTGATCTTAAAGAGTTGCGTATGCTCGCCGCCAAGCAATGCCGAATTGAGAATCGCCAGCGCATCGGCGCGCGCCGCAACATAGGCATCAACGTCAAAAGTGCGCGCGCGGCCCAGCGCGCCTTCGCTCAGCCTGGCCACCAGCGCCCGCTGCGGCGCCTTCCACTCCGGACGATGCTCCGCCAGATACCGCTCCACTTCCTCCACCGGCGCCGCCCCGAGTTGCAACACCATCGACCGCGACCGAATCGTCGGCAGCAGCTCGCCCGGATTCTCCGACAGCAAGAAGATGGTGGCGAACTCCGGCGGCTCTTCCAGAACCTTCAACAGTGAGTTCGCCGCCTCTTTCATGAACGCCGAGTCGGTAAAGATATAAACCCGCTCCCGCGCTTCCGCCGGACGGTAGTAAATCGTCTCGATGACGCGCCGCACCTGGTCCACTTTAATCAACATCTGCGGCGGATCGGGAGGAATGATCAGCACATCGGGATGCGTCTGCACAAACAGCCGCGTATCTTTCTTGTCGGCCTCACGCATCCCTTCGCGCGCTTCCACTGCCTCGGCAAACCGCGCATCGAGATCGGCAGCCTGCGCAATGCGGCGGCAGTTCGCGCATTGTCCGCAGAAATCGGGCAGGCCATCGGTCTCCTTCGGCTGCAGGCAATTCAAAGCCTGTGCCAGCATCAGCGCCAGCGTGTACTTGCCCGACCCTCGCCCGCCCGCAAGAATCACCGCATGCGGAAAGTGCTTCCGCGCCAGCATATCGCGCAAGCGATGGACAGTTTCGGCATTGCCATGAAAATCAGAGAAGGGCATGACTATAACTCAAATCAGAATCTACCACGGAGTCACGGAGCCACGGAGAAGACAGCTAGATGTCAAATCTTGAATCGGGCTTACTCCGTGTCTCAGTGCCTCCGTGGTGGGTTTAGGGGTTTTTCCCCACCAGCTTCAGCTTTCTCCCCACCACATCCACAATCCGCCGATGCGTCTGCGCCGGTGTCCCACTGGCATCCACGGCCACGACGCGTTGCGGTTCGCGCGCGGCAATGGCATGGTAGCCCTCCCGCACGCGGCCAAAAAAAACACCAGCCTCCTGTTCGAATCGATTCTCATCGGCATGACGCTTCCCGGGATGCTTGTGCGCGCCCCGGTTCGCATGCAAAGCCCGCTGATTCCGTCTCCGCGCCCGCCCCAGGCTCATCGCCGGGTCGGACTCCAGCAGAATCGTCAAGTCCGGCTGCAAATCTCCACACAACACACGATGCAACTTCAGCACAGCCTCGCTGCCCAGCTTGCGTCCGCCGCCCTGATACGCTTCCGTGGAATCGGTGAAGCGATCGCACAACACAATCTGCCCGTGATCGAGCGCCGGCTGGATTACTTCCGCAATATGCTGCGCCCGCGAAGCGAACATCAATGCCATTTCCGCCAGCGGCGAGAGCCCCTCAGTCTTCGAGTCGAGCAGCACCCGCCGAATCTTCTCCCCTGTCGCTGTCCCTCCCGGCTCGCGCGTTTCCACTACCTTGTTCCCGGCCGCACGCAGCGCCGCCGCCAGCTTGCGCATCTGCGTGCTCTTGCCGGTTCCGTCCAGGCCTTCGAAAGTTATGAACTTTCCCCGCTTTGACATCGTCGAGATGATAGCAGCGCTGGTGCACTCGCGCATGCCCCCGTCCCTGTACCGCCGCGGGCGCAGGCTGCTATAGTCTAAAATTCTGCATCGGCGCTGTGGCATTTGCTTGATCGATACACCGAATCGATTCATGCTGATCGAGAAATGCCGATCGACACTATAGGAGCCCTTACTATGAAACTCTCAAGAATCTTGGGAGTGCTTTGTTCCGTACTCGTCTTCTCGTTTTCCTGTTGGTCCGCCGCGCCGCCAACCATAACTCTCTTCGTAGATGCCACGTCCGCCCCGCGCAAAATCTTCCACGCCAAGCTCAAAATCCCCGCCACTGCCGGCGACCTCACCCTCTATTACCCCAAGTGGATTCCCGGCGAGCACGCTCCCGACGGCCCGGTCATCGACCTCGCCGGCCTGAAATTCTTCGCCAGTGGCAAGGCTCTGAAATGGCGCCGCGATCTGCTCGATGGCTTCACGCTGCACGTCGAAGTTCCCGCCGGTGAAACCGAAGTCAACGCCGAGTTGGATTTCCTTTCTCCCGCAACTTTCGAAGGCGGATTCTCCGCCGGTTCCTCCGCCACCGACAAAATGGCCGTAATCAGTTGGAATCAAGTTCTGCTCTACCCCAAAGGTTGGAAGTCCGACGATCTCAGCTACATCGCCACTCTGATACTCCCCGCCAACTGGAAATTCGGCACCCCCCTCCCCATCGCATCCACTGGAAGCGATAAGCTCGGCGAAACGCAGATCACCTTCCAACCCACTTCCCTCACCACTCTGGTCGATTCCCCCGTCATCACCGGCGAATTCCTCAAGGTCGTCAAGCTCGCCGACGATCCCCTCGTCGAGATGGACATCGCCGCCGACAGCGCCGCCGCGCTCGCCCCTCCGCCGGAAGTCTGGGACCACTACAAGAATCTGGTCGAGCAGGCCAACAAACTTTTCGGGGCGCACCACTATCGCGACTATCACTTCCTGCTTAGCCTGAGCGACCATGTCGCCCACTTCGGCCTCGAACATCACGAATCCGACGACAGCCGCATCGACGAGCGCGGCCTGGTTGACGACACCGCGCGCAAAAGCGGAGCCGGCCTGCTCCCGCACGAGTACGTACACTCCTGGAACGGAAAATACCGCCGCCCCGCCGACCTTACCACTTCCGACTATCAACAGCCCATGCAGGATGACTTGCTCTGGGTCTACGAAGGCCTCACGCAGTATCTGGGCGAAGTGCTCACCGCGCGCAGCAATCTCTTGACCAACGAGCAAGTTCGTGACAATCTCGCGCTCACCGCCGCCGCCCTCGACCACACTCCCGGCCGCACCTGGCGCAACCTGCAGGACACCGCCGACGACGCCGCGCAACTTTATTTCGCGCCCCAAGCCTGGCACTCCTGGCGCCGCGGTGTGGACTTCTACGATGAAGGCTTGCTGGACTGGCTGTGGGCCGACGTTATCATCCGCCAGCAAAGCAAAGGTAAGAAAACGCTGGACGATTTCTGCCAGCTCTTCCACGGCGCTCCCAGCACCGGCCCCATGGTCAAAACCTACACCTTCGACGATGTGGTCGGCGCTCTGAACCAGATCGCACCCTATGACTGGCGCGGCTTCTGGACCGAACGCCTCACCAATCACGGTCCCGGCGCGCCGCTCGGCGGCATCGAAGGCAGCGGATGGAAACTGGTCTACGACGACTCCCCGTCGGAAATGCAGCGCACCGCCGAAGGCAATTTTCACGGCGTCGACGTGGCCGATTCCCTTGGCCTCGAACTCCGCGAAGACGGCACCATCAGCGACACCATCGAAGGCATGCCCGCGGCCGTCGCTGGCATCGGCCCCGGCATGAAGCTGATCGCCGTGGATGGCCGCCGATATTCCGCCGACATCCTGCGCGACGCCCTCAAAGCCGGAAAAAACAGCGCCACCCCGCTCGAACTTCTGGTCGAGAACACCGAGTACTATAAAACCTACAAGCTCGACTATCACGGCGGCGAACGCTACCCGCACCTGGTGCGCGACGACTCGAAACCAGACTTGCTGTCAGAAATTTATAAAGCAAAGTAGCGTAATTCCGTACGCCATTAGCTTTACCCCGCGGACCCCCGTGTCCTCCGTGGTAAAGGCTTTGATTTCGCCCATGAGTTTTCTGGTCTTGCGAGGAGAGGACGATCATGCGCCAGCGCCCCAAGCTGCTCCCCACCGTCACCCTCTGTCTTCTTACGCTGGGCCTGTACGCTTCGAGACTCAGTCAAGCACAAGCAATCCTCGGCTTCACTCCCTCCTCCGCCGCGCGCGAGACCGAAATCGAAAACAAATTTAAAGCCATCCCAAATCCCGATGAAGAACGCCGCCAGCACCACATCTTCACCGCCGAGCCCCACGTCGCCGGCTCCCCGCGCAACAATGAACTCGCCCGCTATATCGCCGACCAATGGCGGCAAGAAGGTCTGGAAGAAGTCGTCATCCGCCGCTACGACGTGTACGGCAGCAATCCCAGGTTCACGTCGTTGGAAATGACCGCACCGGTTCATTATCGCGCTCTCCTGCGCGAACTGCCCATCCCCGGCGACACGGACCTCAAAAACAAAAGCATCAGTTCCGCCTGGAGCGGCATGTCCGCCTCCGGCGAAGTCACCGCTCCACTCGTCTATGCCCACAGCGGCAATCCCGAAGACTACGACCTGCTCCGCAAGCAAGGCATCGACGTCAAAGGCAAAGTCGTCCTCGTGCGCTACTCCAATCCTTATAGCTATAGAGGCTTCAAGGCCCTCACCGCCCAGCGCGCAGGCGCGGCCGCCATCCTCATCTACAGCGATCCCGCCGAAGACGGATACAAGAAAGGTCAGGTCGATCCCAAAGGCCCCTGGGGTCCCGAGTATCACATTCAGCGCGGCGCAATTACTTACGACTTTATGGTCCCCGGCGATCCGCTGACCCCCGGCTGGGCCTCGATTCCCGGCGCACGGCGCATTCCCGTCGAGCAAGCCGTTTCGATTCCAAGAATCATGGCGCTGCCGCTTTCCTGGCACGATGCCAAGCCCCTGCTCGCCAACATGGACGGCCCTCTAGCTCCCGACGACTGGCAAGGCGGACTTCCCCTCAAATATCATCTCGGCGGCAAGCGCGTGCGCGTGCACGTGAAAATCGAAATGGATAACTCTACGCAACCCTACTACGTGGTCGAGGGCCGCATCCGCGGCGCAGAGCTGCCCGACGACTGGATCGTGCTCGGCAATCACCGCGACGCCTGGGTCTTCGGCGGCGTCGACCCCAGCAGCGGCACCGCTTCTCTCATGGAAATGACGCGTGCCCTCGGCAAACTCGCGAAAGCCGGCACCCGCCCGAAACGCACGCTGGTCTTTTGCAGTTGGGATGGAGAAGAAGTCGGCCTCACCGGCTCCACCGAATGGGGCGAACAGTTCGCCGATGATCTGCGCCGCAAAGCCGTCGCCTATATCAACGTCGATGAAGCCACGTCCGGCGCGGACTTCCACGGCCAGGCCGTGGCATCGCTCGCTCCTATGCTGGTAGAAACCACTCGCACGCTGAAAGATCCCTCAGGCAAGTCTTTGTACGAAGCCTGGAAGGAATCGGCCCTTCGCGAGCGCCGCGAGAACAAAGAACCCGAAGCTGTCACCGATCTGAACGTCACTGATTCAAACCTGGCCGATACCCGCATCGGCAGCGGCTCCGACCACACCGTCTTCCTCAACTTCATCGGCATGCCCGTCCTCGGCCTCGGCTTCGAAGGCCCCTACGGCGTCTACCACTCCGCCTACGACGATTTTTTCTGGATGAACCACTTCGGCGACCCCGGTTACCGCTATCACACCCTGATGTCGCAACTCTGGGGAGTGCTCGCCCTGCGCCTCGCCAACGCCGACCTGCTCCCCTTCGACTTCGCCACCTACGCAAGCAACATCCGCCAATTCGTAAACGAACTAGAAAAGAACAACGAGAAGTTGAGAGCAGACAAGCACATGTTGGGACAGCCGCCCTCGGCTGTCCAGCCGGGTGAAGCCCGGCAGCCGCCGCCACTGGACCTAAAGCCTGTGTTGGATGCGATCGACGCTTTCGAAGCCGCCGGCCAGCGCCTCAACGCCTCCGCCGCCCGCGCCCTATCCTCCGGCACAATCGACCCCAAACTAGCCGCCACCATCAACCACGGCGCCATGCAAGTCGAACGCAACTGGCTCAACCCCGACGGAATCCCCGGCCGCCCCTGGTTCAAACACATCCTCTACGGCGCACGCTACACCTATGCCCACTTGGAATTACCGGGCCTAACCGAAGCGGTCGAAAAACAAGACTGGCCCACCGCAAATCAGCAAGCCGAAATCCTCCGCCAAGCGCTGGTCAATAACACGAAGCTGGTCAACGAACTAAACGCCGCGCTCAACGGAGAACCCGGCGAATCGACTAAGCAGCCTTGAAGGGGCCGCACGTGCCGATTCCACAGAATTCAGCCACAACGCCTTTATGCACCAAACTGGTGTATACTGGTGCTACAATGCCAAGCGTAAAACCAGCACGCTCAGCACAAGTCCGCCGCAGCATAACCCTGCCCCCAAAGGTCGCCAGGCAAGTCGAGGCCATCGCCCGCCAACGCGCTCTCAGCGACAATCGCGTACTGGTCGAGCTCATCGAGCAAGGCATCGAAGCTGCAAAGCAAAAGGAGAAGGCATTCTTCCAACTCGCTGAGCAGTTCCGCGCCGCCAGTGATCCTGAGCAAGTCAGGCAGTTGGGCAACAAACTGGGCCGCTTCGTCTTCGGCGAATGATGTTGGTGAAGCATGCCTCAGATCGAAACTTGGTCCCGGCTTCCCGCCGCCGTTCGCGACCATCTCGTCGAGCCCATGCACGACCGCAATATCAGCCTGGAAGACCTCAACCAATTGCGCGTTTGGATCGAAGCGAGACCGATGGTGCCCGACCGACCTTGGTACAAGGATTTCGGCTCGTTCAAGCTTTGCGGCGAAGGCAAGTTCCCGAAGACATTTCTGCTTCCCGGTCAGGCTGCGAAAGGGCTGCCCTGTGACATCCAACCTTGCCATCCACAGCCCCATTTGTCCGACCATGGAGACGAGGTTCTACCTCGACATGTGGTGCCAGTGGTGCATAACCGCGCAACTGAGATGCCCGAGGACAAACCAGAAAATAGCCATGAGAACCACCTTGAGTGTTGGATTCATGACGGCAAGATTAACTGACAGGAGGGCGCTGTCAAGCGAAAATCAGCACCTAAGTCCTTTAAGCACAAGATTTTACCCGTAAGCCATTGATTCTAATATATTATTTCGCAATTTCGCCGTAACTAACACGATGATTCTAATAGACCGGGGGGAGGGGGCGTATACCCCAAAAGCAAGAAAACACCATTTCAGGAAATGGCTTTGGCAAACGACTAACGACCAACGACCAACGACGGGTTTCCATGTCACTCGAACTCAAACACCACCTGCTCCGCCGGCGCACTCCACACCGGCGCGAACGACTGCCGGTGCAACGGCGTTGGCCCATACTTCTCCAATGCGGCCAGATGCTGCGGCGTGCTGTAGCCCTTGTGCGAAGCCAGGCCATATTCGGGGAAGACCGCGTCCCACTCGCACATCATGCGGTCGCGCTCCACTTTGGCCAGAATCGAAGCCGCCGCAATCGAGGCGGAGAGCGCATCCCCATGGATGATTGCCTTTTGCTCCGCCTCGCAATCGAGGCGAACGGCATCAACGAGCAAGTAATCGGCCGCCGGCTGCAAGCGCAGCACCGCCCCGCGCATGGCCAGCCGCGACGCCTGGTAAATGTTGATCTGGTCGATGCGCGCCGCGTCCACCGCCGCCACCGCCCACGCCACCGCATGTTCCCGAATGCGCGGCGCCAGCACTTCGCGGCGCTCCGGCAGCAGCAGCTTGGAATCGCGCAGCCCGCGCACCCGGTAGCCGCGCTCCAGAATCACCGCCGCCGCCACCACCGGCCCAAACAAAGACCCGCGCCCCACCTCATCCACGCCGGCCACCATCACCGCCCCAGAGGCCCACGCATTTTTTTCATAACGCAGCGTACAACGCAGTCTTTTCAGCAGCCGCAGTTTCGCCGCCGCGGGCGAGAGAGAAAATTCCGGAGCGACCTTCGCTGTGCTCGCCATGAGAGTTGAGATGAAGCGGAAGACTCCACCATCTTTACCCGCCCGCACGGATTTCCACAAGGGAGAAAACAGATACAAATAATGCGCAACCTTGTGCAGCACCAAAACCTTCCGGGGGCGTGGACGGCGGTGCGATTCGGCAGGGTGATCGTCCCGTTGCTCGCCGCGGTTTTGGATGCGGCAACCAGCAACGGGAAACTGAATCCTCTTAACTGGGCCGTTCGACGTCTTTCAGACGGGCCGCTTTGCCTTTGAGTCCGCGCAAATAATACAGCTTGGCGCGGCGCACTTTGGAGGAGCGCAGCAGATCCACTTTGTCGATCACTTTAGAGTGAATCGGAAAGATACGCTCGACGCCCTGGCCGAAGCTGATCTTGCGCACCGTGAAGCTGGCCTGCGGGCCGTTGTCGCGCTTGATCACTACGCCCTCAAACGCCTGCACGCGCTCTTTGTCGCCTTCTTTGATTTTCACGTGAACGCGGACGGTGTCGCCGGGGTGAAATGCGGGAATGTCGGTGCGTTGGGTTTTCGCCAGCAGTCTTTCGATGATTAAGTTCGACATGGATTTTATCCTTCTGAATTCTGAACTTGATTCCAAACTTGATCTAAATTGTGAAACTCAGCCGCGACCGTTGTTGATCCGGGCCAGAAAATCCTTGTCCTCCTCGCTTAGCGCCGCGCCCTCCAGCAAATCCGGACGGTTGCGCCAGGTCTTTTCCAGCGCCCGCTGCCGCCGCCACTTGCGGATTTCTTCGTGATTGCCCGACATCAAAGCCGCCGGCACCGCGATCCCGCGAAACTCCGCCGGCCGCGTGTAGTGCGGATAATCCAGCAATCCATTCGACCCGCAGGTCGAATCCGCACCACCCACGCTCTTTACTTTCGCCTCAACCGTGAACGATTCCTGCTGGGTCGATGCTTCATTTCCCAACGCGCCAGGAAGCAATCGCATCACCGCTTCGACGATTACCGCGGCGGCCAACTCCCCGCCACTCAAAACATAGTCGCCGATCGAAAGTTCGCGGTCGGCTAAAAAGTCTGCAACCCGCTCGTCTACACCTTCATAACGCCCGCATACGAAAACGACACGGTCCAGCAAAGCCAGTTCTGCAGCGACGCTCTGCGTAAACCGTTGCCCTTGCGCCGAGAGCAACACTACCGATTGTTTCACACGCCCCGCGATGCGCTCTTCGCGCGGCGCGACATCGAGCGACTCCAAACATTCAAACAGCGGTTCCGGCTTCAGCACCATGCCCTCGCCGCCGCCAAATGGCCGGTCATCCACGGTGCGGTGACGATCATGCGTAAACTCCCGCAGATCGTGGACTTTGATTGCCGCCAGCCCCATTTCCTGGGCCCGGCGCGTAATACCGTAATCCAGTGGCCCACGAAAGAAGTCCGGGAAGATGGTTACGATGTCGGCCTTCATCGCGGATCAAAACCTTTAACACAGAGGACACAGGGTCACACAGAGGAGTTACCCTGTGATCCTCCGTGCCCCCTTGTGTTTAATGTCTTTTCTCGCTCCCTGCGCCTGCTCTTGTTTCTCTTCTGCAGTGAGCGGGGCGTTCACTTCCAGCAGGCCTTCGGGCAAATTCATCCGCACTTGCTTTCGCTCCACATCCACGGTTTCCAGGTACGCCTCGGCGAAGGGAACTTCGAACAGCTTCTTCGAGTCGCGCACGATCAACAGTGGCGCTTCGCCGGCTCCGAACTGAACATCTTCAATGCGCCCGATCTCGCTGCCATGATCCAGCAGCGCACAACCCACCAGGTCGCTGACGTAATTCCAGCCTGCCTCAAGCTGCGAACGCTGGCTGCGCGGCACCTGCAGCTCGGATCCCACCAACTCTTCGGCTTCGGAGATCGAATCCACACCCGCGAACTTCAGCACCAGCAGCCCTTTGTGCAGCCAGAGGCCTTCCACCTCCAGCTCGCGGCGGCTTGACGAATTCCGCGGCAGCGCCAGCATCTTCATCCCGACGGCGAATCGATCCGGGATGTCGCTCAAAATCTCACTCGCAACTTCGCCGCGGCGGCCCTGCGTCTTCACCACGCGGGCCAGCGTAAGGAACTCACCACTTGTTTCAGGATCGCGAATGGTCCGGTTCCCTGCCCCGCGAATCGCCTAGTCGATCACTTCCAGCGTGTAGCGCTTGCGCGCCCGGACGCCGGCGGCGCTTAGCAACGTGCGCAGCGCGCGGACGTTGCGCCCTTGCCGGCCGATGATCTTGCCCACGTCATCCTCGGCTACTTCCAGTTCGATCACGTCGTCATCGAGATGGTCCACGAAGACCTGATCGGGAGCATCGACGATCCACTTCGCAATCTGCTCGATGAGAGCGCGGACATCTCCAGTCATTTCAGTCATCTTGCTTCAGTCGTGGGTGATATGGTTGAACTGCGGCTGCCCAAACTCTCGCGGCCGCCCGTTACGCCGCGGGAACAGCCGGGGCGACCGGAGGCTTGGAGTAAAGTTTGCCGACGCGCTCTGACATTTGCGCGCCCTTCGACACCCAATAGTCCACGCGCTCGCGCTTGAAGTCCACGCTGGCGGGGTTGGTGCGGGGATTGTACGTGCCCACAACTTCCACCGGCCGGCCGTTACGCGCGCGCGCCTTCTCAATGACCACAATGCGGTAATGCGGTTGTTTACGCGCACCCATGCGCGACAGTCGAATCATTAACACTGATGTATATCCTTGTTCCGGAAGCGTCCGGCGAGGTCAAGACAAACACTTATTATGCCGGAGGTTAGCGGGAATGGCAATAGGCGGAAACCAATCGCGATCCAAAGAGCTTGGAATGGTGCGAACATGCAAGAACATTCACGTTGCGATGCGCTCCTCTTCTGTCCTATACTATCTCGGTGCTCAACAACCATGGCTCACCCCCAGAGCCGCGCACGCCTAGGAAATTGCCATGCGGAGCTCTCGAAGCAGAAAGACCTCTCTCGGATTGTTGGCTGTGGCAATTGTTCTTCTCACCCTTTCCCTAACTGCTCCGCTGGCGACCTCCCAGACAGAAAGAGTGCTGCACAGTTTCGGCAGCAACGCCAAGGCCGGTTTGTTTCCGGCATCGAATCTCATCTTCGATTCGCGCGGCAACCTCTACGGCACGACAATCACAGGCGGCACGGACAATGTCGGAACCGTCTTCGAGTTGAGCCCCGGACCCGGCGGAAGCTGGACGGAGACGCTCCTTCACAGTTTCGCCACTGGCGGCCACGATGGGCAGGCCCCTTACTCTGGGCTCATCTTCGATTCCGCAGGCAATCTCTATGGCACAACTACGGCCGGCGGGGTCGGTAGCGGCGGTATCGTCTTCGAGCTGGTACGACCGGTTCCTCCCTCCACACGCTGGATTGAAAAAGTACTGCACGACTTCCTGCTATACAACGATCGGGACGCGGCCTACCCAGTGGCATCCTTGCTGTTCGACTCCGCTGGGAACCTCTACGGTACGGCAGAGGGCGGCGGGGATAACGGAGACGGTGCCGTGTTCGAGTTGAGTCCGTCGGCGGGCGGAAGCTGGACGGAAACATTGATATACAGCTTTAGCCCGAACGCGAAAGGCCTTGGAGATGGCAAGAGCCCTGCCTGCAACCTGATTTTCGACTCCGCCGGAAACCTCTATGGCACCACAGGATCCGGTGGTTCGCTTGGCAATGGGACCGTGTTCGAGCTAACGCCCTCCGGCGGTGGCGGGTGGACAGAAACCGTGCTCTATAGCTTCGCCAGCGGCTCCACAGACGGGGCATATCCGCTCGGCGGGCTGATCTTTGATTCTTCAGGAAATCTCTATGGCACTGCCAGCCAAGGCGGCCCGCAGGGCGCAGGCACCGCATACAAACTCACTCCCTCGTCATCCGGAGATTGGACGGAAACGGTCTTATATTTTTTCCAACCCACGTTTCCTTCCACCGACGGTAATTATCCAATTGGCAACCTGGTCTTCGATTCTTCCGGGAATCTCTATGGCACAACCGCTGAAGGCGGCATCGGCGACTGTTTCGGCCTTGGCCCCGTTTGTGGCATCGTTTACAAGCTGACACCAACTGCAGGGCCTTGGACGGAGACCGTGCTGCATTACTTCAACGACAACGGGAGTGATGGCTACTATCCGTTCGCCGGACTGGTGCCAGGTTTGGGAGGCGATCTTTACGGGGCAACCGAGTTGGGCGGCACGGTCGGCAGGGGCGGTGGCGGAACAGTGTTCGTAATTAACCGCTAGAAAACAAAACCCCGGGCCATGTTCAGCCCGGGGCCGCTAACCTGCCCAGTTACAGTAGTGATTATCGGCAACAGCAACAATGAAAGTCAAGATTACTTAGAGGAGGAGGTCCCCTGCCCGGAACCTCCTCGCCAGCTTTCCCTACCAGAACCGGGAAAGCGGTGGACCCGGCGGGAGTCGAACCCGCACCTCTAAACTGGGCAGGTTAGCGTGCTGCCATTACACCACGGGCCCTGAAGTCACCCTAGGTGTTGGTCGCGCTGCCCGCAAGTGCATTCGTCACAAATGGCGCTGATTCCCGATACGAAATTCCCGCGATAGGACGAACTGGCAGCCCAGCGCACGGCATCCCGGGCGAGTCGTCGCTGTGAAGAAAATACAAACCCCGGGCCACATTCAGCCCGGGGCGTTAACCCGTCTAGTTCCAAAATTATTATCGGCATCCGCGAGCCTGGAGATTACCTTCTCAAGTACACTGAAATAGTGTACACTGTAACAGTATGAAAAACATAACTCTGAGCGCGGAAGAGACCCTAATCGAGCAAGCGCGCCTGGTAGCGAGGACGCAGCACAAGACCCTGAACGCCGCTTTTCGCGAGTGGCTGGAGCAGTACGCCGCGCAGGCGGGTGGTGGCGCTGCCGTGGATGCGCTGATGCGCCGTCTCCGACACGTGCGCTCCTCGGGGCCCTACACGCGGGAAGAAATGAATGAGCGGTAGATTCTTCTTGGATACCAACATCTTCGTTTATGCCTTCGATCCGAGCGCCCCCTCGAAGGCAAAGAAGGCGGCAGATCTCATCCGCCGAGCGGCGGACACTGGTGAGGGAATCATCAGCTATCAGGTCGTCCAGGAATTTTTCAGCGTGGCGTTCCGCCGTTTTGCTCAGCCGATGAGCGAGGCTGAGGCGGAGCAATACCTCATCACTGTGCTGCGCCCTCTGCTTGCTGTGCATTCCTCGCCCGCCATCTATTTCGAAGCCCTGCGGGTACGGGAGAGACATCGCATCTCGTGGTACGACTCGCTCGTAGTAGCGGCGGCCCTAGAGGGCCGATGCGAAAAGCTTTATAGCGAAGACTTCCAGTCCGGACGAAAAATTGAAGGCATGGCAATCGAAAACCCATTCGTCTAGCCGAACCTTGAGCTCGGGACCGTCTCCGCATCTTTCCCCGCCCTGCTAGACTCAAATGTTTCGAGGTGACAGTTTGCAGGCAGTCTACATTCTTTCCGCCGTACGCACGCCGATTGGGAAGTTCGGCGGATCGCTGGCTTCGCTGACGGCGGCGGACATGGGCGTAGTCGCCGCCCAGGCTGCGATGGAGCGCGCCGGAATCCAGCCCGAGCAAGTGGAAGAAACCATCTTCGGCAACGCGCGGCAGGCGGGCGGCGGCCCGAACGTGGCGAGGCAGATTTCCATTCGCAGCGGCGTGCCCCAGGAAGTTCCGGCGTTTACAGTGAACAAAGCCTGCGCGTCGGGGATGAAGTCGATCGCGCTGGCTTACCAGGCGATTCTGCTTGGCGATGCCAGTTGCATTCTGGCGGGCGGCGCGGAATCCATGTCGCGAGTTCCTTATTATCTAGAAGCGCGCTGGGGATACCGCCTCGGCAATCAGGATCTGGTCGACGGCATGTATCGCGACGGATTTTTTTGTCCCATGGCGAAAATGGTGATGGGCGAAACTGCCGAGGTGCTGGCCGAGCACTACAAGATCACGCGCGAGGAGCAGGACGAATTCGCGCTGACGTCGCAAACCCGCGCCGCGCGCGCCATGGCCGCCGGACGCTTCGATGCGGAACTGGCCCCCGTTTCTATCGAAGGCAAGAAAGGAGCGACCGTCTTCAGCAAGGACGAGCATCCCTTCGCCGACGCGAGCCTGGAAAAACTCGGCAAGCTGGCGCCCGTGTTTTCGAAGACTGGAACGGTCACTGCGGGCAATTCTTCGGGAATTACCGATGGCGCTGCCGCCGTTGTCGTGGCCAGCGAGCATTTCGTGAAGACGAACAATCTGAAGCCGCTGGCTCGAATCTCGGCGATCACTTCGGCGGGAGTGGATCCCCGAGAGATGGGAATTGGGCCCGTCCCGGCGTTGCGCAAGCTGGAGGAAAAACACAATCTTCGCCTGCATGAATTCGGGTTGATCGAACTCAACGAAGCTTTCGCCGCGCAGGTCATCGCCTGCGACCGCGAACTGAATTTCAACCCCGACCGGCTCAACGTGAATGGCGGATCGATCGCCCTCGGGCATCCCATCGGCTGCACCGGCACGCGCATCACCGTGACGTTGCTGCACGAGATGCTCAGGCGCAACACCAAGCGCGGAGTGGCCACGCTGTGCGTAAGCGGCGGCCTGGGCATGGCGCTGGCGCTGGAGAACGTTGTGTGACGGGCAAGCCCTCGTTTCAGGTCGCGGAGGAGCCGGACAGGGAGACGTTGATTGAGTTCATGCGGCGGTACTACGCGTTTGATGGTCATGGCTTTGACGACGAAAAAGCGCGTATGGCTTTGACCAAACTATTGCGCGATCCTAATCTCGGACGCGTGTGGCTCATTTTCGATGGCGCTGAGCCCGTGGGATATGTAGTGATCCGCTTCGGCTACAGCCTGGAGTGGCTGGTACGCGACGCGTTTGTCGACGAATTCTTTCTGCTGCCGGATTATCGCGGCCGCGGCTGGGGACGCGCCACCATGGCGTTCGTGGAAGATGCCGCCCGGGCGCTGAACGTGAGAGCGTTGCACCTGGAGGTCGTGCGGCAGAATGCGGCGGCGTTGCAGATTTACGGCAAGCTGGGTTTCAAGGAGCGCCAGAGTACGTTGATGTCGAAGTGGATCGCTCGCGATTCTTCCACGCCCGCGTTGACGCTGCTAAAACGCGGCCACTATACTTTAACCAGCCCTCTGGCATTGGAGATGGAATGCCCCTATCCGCGGTAATCGTGGACGATGAGCAGCTCGCCCGCGACGAACTTGCCTACCTCCTGAAGAACACCGGCGAAGTCAACGTGGTGGCGCAGGGCAAGAACGGGCTGGAGGCCATCAGCCTGATCAAAGAGCACAGCCCTGACCTGGTATTTCTCGACGTGCAGATGCCCGGGCTCGATGGCTTCGGCGTCATCCGGAAGCTCCTCGACAAGAAGATTCCCCTGCCCAAAATCGTCTTCGCCACGGCTTTTGACCAGTATGCGGTGAAGGCGTTCGAGGTCAATGCAGTCGATTATTTGCTGAAACCGTTCGACAAGAAGCGGGTGGCGCAATCCGTACAGAAGGCCCGCTCCCAACAGGATGCGGAGGGCCTGCCGGGAGAGAAAATCGACGCGCTGGTGCGCATGCTGCAGGCGCCGAAAACGCAATCGTCGAAGATTCTGCTGAAGGCCGTGGGGCGAATGTTTCTAGTGGATCAGCGGGAAATTTGCTACGCGTCGATTGAAGACGGGGTGATTACAGTGGTGACCGCCGGCACTTCGGGCATGGAGGGGCATTCCAACTGCCGCACCCTGGAAGAGTTATTGTCCAGCCTGGATCCGGGGTTATTCTGGCGCGCCCACCGCTCCTACCTGGTGAACATCAACCGCATCCGCGAGGTCGTGCCCTGGTTCAAGAGTTCCTACCAGTTGCGCATGGACGATAAAAAGCAGAGCGAGATCCCAGTCAGCCGGGCGCAGACCAAGCGGCTGCGCGAGCTGTTCGGACTGTAAGAAGAGAGTATGCCAGCACCGAGTACCCAGAGCCCAGAAAAGAATTGAGGAACTAGGTGTTGGGTTACCAGCGGCTGGGAACTAGGTGCTAACAACAGAGAGCGGCTCAACTTCGAGCCGCCCTCCAGGGTGGGGGAAGAATTAAACCGCCAAAGCTTCCAGCCGCGTTCGGTCGCGAATGACCAGGGTTTCGCCCTCCAGCCGGATCAATCTCTTTCTCTTTAAGTCACTCAGCAATCGAGTCACGGTCTCCCGCGAAGAGCCGATGCGCTGCGCCATCTCTTCGTGGGTCATCACGGAACGAAGGTGCAGTTCCTGCGAGGGTTGCACTCCCGGCGGCGCGCACGATAGCAACAGACGGGCCAGTTTTCCCGACGACGACCGGGCCAGCACCAGGTCATGAATGTCGCGATACGCGCCCTGGAACTCACGGCTCAGCGCCAGCGCGGCATGGGCCCCAACTTCACTCTGCTTGCGCAACAGCGCCATTACGTCCTGACGGCCGATGAAGTTCAACTGGCACGCCGAGGCCGTCTCCGCCGTCATTTCATATTTGGTGCCGGAAACGGCCGCGCTCAACCCCAGCACTTCGCCGGCTTCCGCGCGCTTCAGGATCAGGACCCTGCCGTCTTTCGAGTTGGTAGAAAGCTTCACCACCCCGGAGCACAGCACAAATACACCCCGCGGCGTCTGCCCTTCCACAAACAATACGGCGCCGGCGGGCATGATGGTATGGTGGCTGACTTCGTCGAGGGAGCGCAGCACCGCCGGCGAGAAGCGGCAGAAAAAACCGTCCCGGCTAGCCTTGCAGCCCATGCAGCTCTCGATAATTTCGAGACCGTAGGGAGTTCTCATGCCTGCCTCCATTGTCGAACTTCCGGGGTCTTCTTCCGGCTCTTCCTCCGGAGCAACATCTTCCTGAACTTGCGGCTGCGGCTGCTGCGAACGTTCGAGCAAACTCCGGGCATGGGCTCGAGTATCGGCATGGGAACCACGCGCAGCGGCGATCACTTCCCACGCCGCTCCGGGATCCGCACTCTGCTCCCATTCCAACTGGCAGGCAAACAAGTACAGTGGGTCCCTCCACTCCGGATGGGTGTCGCTGGAAACATGACGGGCCCACGGTGCCAGTCGGCCCGGTGCCCATTCCTCGCGCTCGCGCAAGGGTAGCGCCTGGCTTCGGGAAATCTCACCGGGCACAGAAGGGGTCCTGACCGGCGCTGGCAGTAAGCGAACTAAATTGCTCGGCTGGTAGTTCCTGGCCACTAACACGGTGTACTCCGATCCTGATGCGGCCGCACTTGTTCGGGGATACAACTCGATTGTGTGGATTTCGGGAAAAGTCGCCCCAACTTTGCCCCAATCAGGAATGCCTTAGCAATTCGGGTTCCAGAATGGCAAGCCTAAACCGAAGGTCTAACTCGCAGAAAGAAAAGCTCAAGCGGCCATAACCATAAGCTTTGCCACCGAGCGAACTGCCGAATGTTCGGCAGAGCACATTCACGTCGGCACTTTCGGATGTTTGCGCCCGGATGCGGTCCTAGGCTGATTTCTTCGAGGAGTAGTCCTCGCGCGTGATTCCCAGCCGCTGCATTTTCGATTGCAGGGTAGTGCGTTTCAGACCCAAGCGCCGGGCCGCGCCCCTGGGGCCGGAGATCATTCCACCGGTCTCCCGCAGCACGCGAATGATGTGCTCCCGTTCCGTCACTTCCAGCGAGCGCTCCGCATTCCCGGAGGCTTCAGCCTCGAACTCCGCCAGCGGCGCCCGTAGAGCCGTGCCGTCCGTTAAAATCACTGACCGCTCAATGAAGTTTTCCAGCTCCCGTACGTTGCCCGGCCAATGCCAGTTGATCAACGCATTCATGGTTTCGGTGGGGATGGACTCGATGTGGCGATTCATTCCGCGGGCGAAGTGCCGGATAAAGTATCGCGTCAGCACCGGAATGTCCTCGCGACGTTCGCGGAGCGACGGCATGCGGATGGGAAACACATTCAAGCGGTAAAACAGATCGCTGCGAAATTCCTTCTCGGCGATGCTCTTGGACAAATCCCGGTTGGTGGCTGCGATTAAGCGCATGTCCACCTTTATAGTGCGTGTCCCTCCCAGCCGTTCGAA
>Ga0302319_10009720_pt1 | contig 18437 bp, 14 predicted proteins | sample Bog_T0_2_FD_203319 | JGI IMG/M metagenome (GOLD analysis project Ga0302319, IMG submission 203319) | Peat permafrost microbial communities from Stordalen Mire near Abisko, Sweden - Bog_T0_2 | ecosystem: Environmental > Terrestrial > Soil > Wetlands > Peat | place: Sweden: Abisko, Stordalen Mire...
GCGGACCCGATTTAAGCGAGACCAGTCGATTGTAGGCCTTCTCGTCAATCGTGATATTCCGTCGCATAAACACCCACCCTCCATGGATTGTAATTCACGTCAACCGCTTGACGATGGGCAAGGAAAAAGCGGTCGCGGAGCGACCTTGGACATTAGCCAGACACACAGTGTCTGGTCAACCGCACCAAATTGCTTTCGTCCCGGCGGGACGATGGACGCACTTGCCCAAAATTGCTTCGGTGGTTACGATTGCTCGAAGCAACGAATGGCGTTCGGTGAATTCGGAAACGTTTGGTTGATTATGAATTCATTGCACCAGTCATATTTCGGCAAAAGGGCGTTTTGCATCCGCAACCATCAGTCGTTGGATAACGGTTAGCGATCGTTTACACACCATGAAAAAAATCCTGCTAGGTTTGCTGATCCTGCTTGGCGCAGCCGAGATCGTTTGGCCTATTCTCGCCGCAGCGCGCCGATATGCGTTTGATCCAGTATTCGCAAGAGCCTTTGATTTCTCCAAGTTTACCGAAGCGCAGCAGCAGGCTTATCGACAATTTCGCATAACCGTCGCATCCGATTGGAATGCAGTTTTTTATTTTGGCATAGCTACCATTTTGATTGCAGGTTTATTGTGGGTGGTGGGCAACAAAAGGAAACCCGATGTTTAATAACTTTTTGCCGCCCACCCAAAGGTCACCTCGAGCAAAGCGAAACTCGTATTTCGTTGAATAACAGTCAGCGCTAATGAAACAGTTCATCACTATATTGCTCTCGGTCGCCAGCCTCAGTCTTTTCTCTGCCGGGTTTGACCCCTTCGCTGGCCCAAAACCGATGGCAGTGTTCATCCAAAGCGACCCTTGGGCCATGGTTATGGGTGCAGACACACCGCGTGTTGCAGTCTATGAAGATGGTACGGTGATTTACCTCAAGAAGTCCGGGAATAGTGAAAGATATTATCGAAAGGTTTTATCGCCGACAGAATTATCTGACCTCAAGAAGCAGTTGACTCCGACGGCGGATTTGATGAATCTGAAGCACTTCTACACTTTACGACCAGGCGTTACGGATCAGCCCGAAGCCTTATTCTACATCAGGGCGGGAGAACGCGAGTTGATCACCAGAGTTTACGGTTTGAGAGCCACTGGCACAAAACTGCCCGGTTACTCAGTACTCCCAGACGACAGCAAGCGGGACACCCTGCCCTTCCGCCCTGTGTTTCCGAGCGCGCCGGTTTGGAGGGAGGCCTTTGAGATTTCGCAGCAGAAATGAAGCCGCAGCCCAAAAATCGGTGCAAACAAAGCGGGATGGCGGTTCATTCCATTTCGTCGTTAAATCACCTTCAAATATATCCCCTTCAAATACTCCGCCTCTTTGAAGGTCGCGTGATGATCGGCTGCGTGTCGGGTTGTTTTTAGCTCCTGCCATTGGCGGCCGGATTTTGTTGCCGCCCGGCGGACCGCGTGGAAAAATTCATCCGCGGTGACATGCGCCGAACACGAACAGGCCACCAGCAATCCGTCCCGCTTCAATCGGCGGATGCCATTCTCCGCAAGGTTCCCGTAAGCGTTAATGGCGCCCTTCCGCTCCGTCTCCCGTTTGGCCAGGGATGGCGGATCCAGAATGATTAAACCAAATTGGCGGCCATCGTCGCCAGCCATCCATGCGAAGGCGTCCGTTTGAATGCCTTCATGGCGGCACTTCGCCACCGTCGGATTCGCGATATTGAGTTGAAAATTCCGGTCCGCCGCCGCCAAGGCATGGGCGCTAATATCCAGATCCGTAACCGACTTCGCGCCCCCGCGCGCCGCATACAGGGAAAAACCGCCGGAAAAACTAAAGGCGTTCAACACGTCCAACCCGGCCGCCAATCGCCCCACTTCATCCCGGTTATCGCGCTGGTCCAAAAAGAAACCGGTTTTCTGCCCCTTCACCACATCGGCTTCAAATTGAATTCCGTTCTCCAAAAACACCACCGGCCCCGCCAATTCCGCCCCGGTTAAAATCTCCCCGTCGCGGCGCGGAACTGAACCTTTCTCCGCCGTAGCAAAAATATTCCGGCTTAATCGCAGGACGATCCGTTCCGGTTGCAGCTCCGCATGGATCAGATCTGTCACCAGGGACAGCATCGGCAGCCAGGCCGCCGTATAGAGCTTCAGCACCAGCGTGCCCGCATACCGGTCCAGCACCAAGCCCGGCCAGCCATCGCTCTCGCCATTGATCAATCGTCCGCCAGTGGTCCGCCCATTCCATAAACCTTCACGCCGTTTCAAGGCCTCCTGCAAATGTTCTTTCCACCAGGGGTCGTCCAATGCCTGCGGCTTGCCCATCTGCAAAATGCGCACGCGAATCGGAGATTCCGGATCATAAAAACCGATCGCCAAAAACCTGTCTTTGCGATCATAGATCACCGCCAGCTCGCCGGTCGTGCCTTCGCGGTTCTTTTCCAGCACACTGTCGCCGTAAACCCAGGGATGACCGCCCCGGACATAATTCTCCGCCGCCGCCGTAATTCGTAATCGTAAGCGCGGTATTTTCAATTCTTTGGCGGGTTTGTCGTTCAAACTACCGCCATTTTTGCGCGTTCACAGCCGGAAAGAAAGCCTTTACCCCATGAACCTCAAAATTGAAAATTTATTCTCAAAGATTTACGTAATCTCACTCCTCACCCCGGCCCTCTCCCCTTTGAGGGGCGAGGGAGAATTGTCCGCCGTTGGCTGGTCATGCTTTGCGACCAAACTAGGCTCCCGGGTTCAATACGCGAACATGGTTTCGGGGAATTCTCCCCTCTCAAAAAAATGTAATTTTTTTGAACATTTTTTTGGTACATTGTCAAAAATCCCATAAACTGAGGATCCAAACCTGACAATTTTTATTCGCGTTACCAGCGAAAACATGAAGCGGATGACATGATTAAAGTTAAGAACCTGACCAAACATTTTGGCGCCAAGCGCGCCGTCGATGACATTTCCTTTACCGTGGAAAAGGGCGAAGTTCTGGGGTTTCTCGGCCCCAACGGCGCCGGCAAATCCACCACCATGCGCATGATCACCGGGTTTATTCCGCCTACGGACGGCTCGGTCACGGTCGGCGGTTTCAACATGGTGGAGAATCCCATTCCCGCCAAAAAACTCATCGGCTACCTCCCCGAAAATGCCCCCGCCTATACAGATATGACCGTGTACGGTTTCCTGAATTTCACCGCGGAGATCCGCGGACTGCGCGGCGAAGCCAAAACCCGCGCCGTTCAGCGCGCTGTCGAAATGTGCTTTCTCACCTCCGTGCTGCACCAGAGCGTCGATACGCTCTCCAAAGGCTACCGGCACCGCACCTGTTTCGCCCAATCCATCATCCACGATCCCGACGTTCTCATTCTCGATGAACCCACCGATGGCCTTGACCCCAACCAAAAGCACGAAGTCCGCCAATTGATCCGTCGCATGGGCGAGAAAAAGGCAATTATTTTTTCCACCCATATTTTGGAGGAAGTCGACGCCGTGTGTTCCCGCGCCATCATCATCGATCACGGCAAGATCGTCGCCAATGGAACGCCGCAGGAACTCCGGCGCAAATCCGAATGGGCCGGCGCCGTCACCCTGCGCCTGAACGGTGTCACCGCCGCCGCCGTGCAGGAAAAACTCAACCGCTTGCGCTCGGCCAAAAAAGTCTCAGTGGCCGTCACGGATACGCGGCTGGTCGTCACGGTTTTTCCCCGGATCGCCGGTGATGGCGATTTGACCCGCGAAGTTCTGGAAGCCGCCAACGGCTGGCAGATCGACGATTTGCGGACCGAAGAAGGCCGGCTCGATGAAGTCTTTCGCGACATTACCATGCCGGAAACTGCGGTGAAGGAGGTAAAGCCATGAATTCTCTAGGCAACATCAAGACCATTACCAAACGCGAATTGCAGGCGTATTTCTCATCGCCTGTCGCCTACGTATTCATCGTCATTTTTCTGCTGCTGAATGGATTCTTTACGTTCATGGTCGGCGGATTTTTCGAACGCGGCGAAGCCTCGCTCTCCGGCTCGTTTTTCATGTGGCATCCGTGGTTTTACCTGTTCCTCGTCCCCGCCGTCGGCATGCGATTGTGGGCCGACGAACGCCGCGTCGGCACCCTAGAACTGCTGCTCACCATGCCAATTGCCCCTTGGGAGGCGATCGTGGGAAAATTCATCGCGTCGTGGCTTTTTCTCGGCTTGGCACTGTTCCTCACCTTTCCCGTCGTGCTCACGGTCAATTACCTCGGCAGCCCGGATAACGGCGTTATTTTTGCCGCCTACGTGGGGAGCTGGCTCATGGCCGGTGCCTATCTCGCGGTGAGCTGCATCACTTCGGCCATCACCCGCAGCCAGGTAGTCAGCTTTATCATCTCCGTGGTCGCCTGCCTTTTCCTCATTCTCGCGGGCTTTCCGCCGGTGATCAACCTGCTGCAAAACCTGACGCCCAATACCCAGTGGCTTGTCGATACCGTCACTTCGTTCAGCGTCATCACCCACTTCGACGGCTTTCAAAAAGGCATGTTGGATTCGCGTGATATTATTTTCTTCCTGTCGGTGATCGGATTTTCCCTGTTCGCCACGAGTGTGATTCTGCGGACACGTCGCGTTAGCTAATTCTGGAGGCCATGATGCAAAAGAAGTCGATTGAAACGATCCTCTATTCCTCGGCGGGTGTTGTCGTAATGCTCGTCATCATTATCGCGGTGAACGTCATTACCGGCGCCTTCCCCGCCCGCGTCGACCTGACGCAGGAGAAAGCCTACACGCTTTCCCCCGGCACCCGGACGATCCTGAAAAATCTCGATACGCCCGTAACCATCCATTTCTACTGCTCCCAAGCTGAAACCGCCACGCCCCAATCCGTGTTGCTGAGAGATTATGCGCGAAGCGTGGAAGATTTATTGCATGAGTACAAGCAGGTGGCCGGCAAAAATCTCATCATCCAGAAATTCGATCCCCAGCCGGATTCCGATGCCGAGGATTCCGCTCGGCTGGACGGCCTGGAACCCCTGCCCTTGTCCGGTGGCGATCAATTCTATCTCGGGCTCGCCGTCAATCTCGCGGATGAGCGCGTGGCCATTCCATTCCTAGACCCCAACCGCGAACGCCAGCTCGAGTACGACTTGAGCCGCGCCATCACCCAGGTCCTCTCTACCGAAAAACCGACCGTCGGCATCATGAGTTCCCTCCCCGTTTTCGGCGCACCGTCCAATCCCATGATGGAACAAATGGGCCAAGCCGGCGGCGGCACTCCGGCCTGGACCTTGGTGGGCCAACTGAAACAGGATTTCAACGTCAAACGCGTGGAAATCGAAACCGACAAAATTGACGACGATGTCAAAGTGCTGCTCGTCATTCATCCCAAGGGAATTTCCGACAAGACCCAATACGCCATCGATCAATTTGTTTTGCGCGGCGGAAAACTCATCGCCTTCCTCGACCCCGTGTCCGCGCTGGCCAGCCGCCAGCAAAATCCCATGATGGGCGAGGGCGCCAGTTCTTCCTCCACCTTGGAGCCGTTGCTCAAAGCCTGGGGTATCCAGTTTGATACCACCAAAGTCGTCGCCGACCTGGACTTTCAACTGAAGATCCGCGGCCCGAGCGGCGATCCCATGGATGCCCCCACCTGGCTCGGTCTGACCACGGATGGCATCAATCACGATGATATCGCCACCAGCCAGTTGAACAGCCTCTGGCTGTTGGGCTCCGGCGCCTTTACCGGCGTGCCCGCGGCCGGCCTCAAAGAGACGGTCCTCCTGAAGAGCACCAAGGATTCGTCGCTCGTGGATGCCTTTTTGTCCGGCATGGGCAGCGACGCCGTCATGAAAGGTTTCAAGGCCGCCGGCGTGAACTACGACCTCGCCATCCGCCTGAACGGCAAATTCAAAACCGCCTTTCCCGACGGCAAACCCGGCGCGGACGCCGACAAAAAGAATGCCGCCGATTTCTTCAAAGAATCCAAAGTCGACACTTCCGTCGTGCTGGTCGGCGACTCCGACATGCTGGCGGATGATTTTTCTTTGCGCAAAACGGAGAGCCCCTTCGGCGAAATGGTCAATCCCATGAACGGCAACCTCGATTTCGCGCAAAACTTGATCGAGCAAATGGCGGGCGACAGCAACCTCATCGGCATCCGCAGCCGTGCTTCCCTGAACCGCCCCTTTACGCGCATCACCAAAATGGAGGCCGACGCCGAGGCGCGCGGTCAGGCCAAAATCGATGAGCTTCAGCAAAGCCTCTCCGAGAGTGAGCAGCGCTTGAACGAATTGCAGCAGCAGAAAGGCGACAAGGATCAAAGGTTCATATTGTCGCCGGAACAAAAAGCGGAAATCGACAATTTCAAAAAGAAGGAAGTCGACGTCAACCGCGAGCTGAAACAGACGCGGAAAGATTTGCGCAAGGAAGTCGTTTCCGTGGAATCCCACTTGACCTGGCTCAACATTCTCGCGATGCCCGCCGGAGTCACCGCCGCCGGCATCATGATCGCAGTCATTAAACGGAAAAAAACCTCGGCAAAATGAATCGCAAACAATTCATCATTCTTTTGGTAGTGGTCGTCCTCGTCGGAACCGCCGGATGGCTCGTCCGCAAAAACCGCCAGGAATCCTGGCAGAATTCCGGTCAAGCCACCGGCAAACTGCTGCCCAACTTCCCCGTCAACGACGTCGCCCAAGTCCTGATCCAGTCCGGCACGAACACCCTGCATCTCGTCCGGCAGGACAATCTCTGGCGCGTCCAGGAACGCGCCAATTACCCCGCGAACTTTTCCCAGATCAGCGATCTACTCATCAAGTTTGGCGATTTGAAAATCAGCCAGCGCCAGGACGTCGGCCCGTCGCAACTGGGCCGGTTTGAGCTGTTGCCTCCCGGCGCCGGCACTGGCGCCGGCACCCTGATCCAGTTCAACGATCAAAGCGGCAAGACCATTGACTCGGTTTTGCTCGGCAAAAAGCATGTGAAGAAACCCGCCGCCAATCCCCAGGCGGGCGGCATGCCCGATGAAAGCTGGCCCGATGGCCGTTACGTCATGGTCGGCGCCAACTCCAAAACTCTCGTCGTCATTTCCGATCCCCTTGATTCCGTTGATGTCAAACCAGACGCGTGGCTGAACAAGGATTTCGTCAAAATTGAAAAACCAAATGCCATCTCCGTAAGCTATCCCGAGAAAACCAATTCGTGGCAGCTCACCCGCGAATCCGAAACGAACGACTGGGTCCTCGCCAACGCGAAGCCCGCGGAAAAATTGGATCCGTCAAAAGTTTCCGGCCTCACCGGCGCGTTTAGCTCCCTTAGCTTCAATGACGTATTGCCGCCAGACACCAAACCGGAGATTTCCGGCCTCACCAACGTCACCAGCCTGACCGTGGAAACCACGGACCATTTCACCTATACTGCCAAAATCGGACCGGTATCGGACGATGTCTATCCGGTATCGCTGACGGTCATGGCCGACTTGCCCACGGTGCGCACCGCCGCCCAGGATGAAAAACCGGACGACAAAACCAAACTCGACAAGGACTTCGCCGACACGCAAAAACCCCTCACCGATAAGCTGGCGAAGGAAAGGCGGTTCTCTGGCTGGATTTTCAAGGTGCCAACCTATTCGCTCAGCTCCATCCTGAAAACGCGCGCGCAACTGTTTGTCGAACCGAAAGCCGCCGAATCCACCCCCGCGCAACCCTCCTCGCCGACGCAACCCTAAGCTCCGGCACCCAGTTGCCACGCGCATTTGACCAAAGATCGTATCGCCTGACAACGTCCGTTTGTCCGGGTGGAATGGGCGACCCGCCCGTTAAGCGGGCAACTTGCCCGCGAGCCCCACCCGCCACCCATTTCTCGTTGATTCACGCCCCACACGGCCCGCCGGTGTTCCTTTCCCGATCCTTCGGCTCCAACTACCAAAGTTCATTTTTCCAATCAAATCAACACGGTAAGTAGGGGCGGCAACGTCGCGCTCCCCGCGCCACTTTCGATCGGCTTGCCGGTTGATCCGGCTCAGATGCCGCGGTCACCTAAGCACAAGGCCAGATTGTATTTGCAATGATGGGCCGGCGGGGTATTTTAACTGCCAAGCCATGAAGTATTTGATGCCAGCCATTTATTTGTTTGGCGCAATGGCACTTAGCCCCATTGTGTATGGCGACAGTTCCGTGACCGACAATCCTTACGCATCGATTGCCGCCCGAAACATTTTTGCCATGAAAGCGCCCCGGTCTATTGAAATCCCGCCTGCTGCGCCATCGTGTAAGATCACCCCGAACGGCACCATGTCCATTCTAGGGCGAAAACAGGTTTTGTTCAAAGTGGCCAGCCTGGGAGCTTCAGGACAACTTTCCCGGGAAACTTCTTACATCCTCGGTGAAAACGAGCAAACCGACGGGGTGGGCGTCGTTGAAATTGATGAATTGGCGGGCTGGATCACCTTCAACAATCATGGCGTCAATCAAAAGATAGCCTTGGCGGGCGCGCCGCCGGCGGACCCGGAACAGACTGGCAACCCTAAAATGGCCGGCGTGGTGGGTCACGGAAGAATTCCGCCTTATTTTGTGGATGACGCCAATGCCAACGGTGAGTTCCACCTTCCCACCAAGGAAAAGCAGATTCAGATGATTGAAAATCTGCGCGCCTATTATAAAAGCCAGAATGATCCCCGGGCCCAAAGCCTGCCGCCCACCGCCATGACCCCGCCGGACACCTACTTGCCTTGAGTCGCCGGGATTTCAGCTCAACGCAGCACTAATAATGTACGATATTAGACATTTAGTTATTAGCATTTGTAATACTAGGATAAGTATCACGCAAACCGGGTATGCCACCCTGCCGGAACATGGGACTATCCCAGCCGCCTGCGCATTTGTTATAAATTAAATTGACCCACAAAACGGTGAAATCCCATCGCTTCACAGCGTGAGCCGTTTTGGCGTCGATTGATTCGAGCAACGAGTCGTTTCGAACGATGCAAACCAAGCCCAAACAACAGTATGAAAATGCAAACCGCAAAAGAAATCCCCATAAAACTCATACAACCCAACCTATTTGCGTTGTTACGATCGTCGCGAATGGCGGCTGGAAAATATATTCCCCTCGACAGCCTTATTATCCTCATCATCGCCTTTCTTGGTTTGGCCCTGACCAACCAAGGCGTGGCGCAACGTGCTCAAGCCACCATTTATACGGACAACTTTGCCGTGCCAGACACCGGCAACTTTGACAACTCCAGCCAATCCGGCCGGCACACCGGGCTGCTCGCCGCCAATGTAACTCCGCAATCCGGCGGAAACGAGCTTGCCATCACCAATCATTTACTGGTGTTATCTGGTTTCCCCGGCTCATACGACGTGCGGATGCGGTTTGATCCGTCCACCAACCATACGGGAAGCTACCGCTGGGATTGGTCATCCGGAACCGCTGGCTCGACCATCACGGCGGGCGGCGGAATGGTGGTCACGTTCAACTGGATTCCTGCGGATTCAAGCGCCAACTGGATCAGCTATTCCGCCGGCATTACGCCCAACAGCGACACGACCTTTCGCGTGACCCAATCCACCACCGATTCGGGAATTTTGCTCCGCAACAACGGCGGGTTTCAAGCCTACAAGCTGGGAGCCGCCGGCACGAACGTCGCCTCCGGCGCGTTCCCGGTTTTGGCCACGAATGTGGTGACGCTCTACTATTACTTCACCTCCTGGGCTTCCGGCTCCCCGGTAACCCTCAGTGTTTGCGTGAACGGCGTCCAGATTTTCACCCAAAATTTCACCTGGACTCAAACCGGTGGCGTACAAAATATGGAACTGGCCAGTTATGCCGCCAACACCCGCATCGGCAACTTTGCCGTATATTCCGTCAGCCCGGTGCTGGGTAAAAAGGGCACGGCGGGCGGCTGCCAATGGGCCAATCTGGTCAACGCCTCCTGGACCTATGGCTGGGGCAGCGACACGCCGACAAATCTTCCCGCCGGCGTTCTCTGGTATCCCATGTGGTGGGCCTTCTATGGCGGCACACAGGCGGGAATCAATTCGTCACTGGCCGCGCTGGTGACGAACGGGGCTCCGGTATTGTTGATGTATAACGAACCGGACAACGCCAGTCAGGCTAACATGAGCGTCGCTTCCGCAATCCAAGGCTACGGCCTGACCAGCGTGGCGGCCCGGCTGCTCGGTTTCAATAACTTGATATCGCCCGCCTGTGCCGACGATGGCGATACCTGGATGTGGCAGTTTATGAACGCGATGAATGCCAGCAACTTGCTTTGCAGCGCCGTGGCCATCCATTGTTATGATTCCACTTCAAGCCAATTCATCAGTTATGTGGACGGAATCCACAACGACTTTGGCTATAACGTCTATATCACTGAGTTTGCCCCCACTGACTGGCAGAACCCGACCAAGATAACCGTGGCGGATTGCCAGACTTTCATGTCCAATGCCATCCCGGCCCTGAAGAGCCGTTCGTATGTGCTGGGTTATTCCTGGTATGCCGCGGATCAGCCGGGAACCAATACCTTGGGAACCGCGGCGCTGTTCAATGCCAACGGAACGTTAACTACCTTGGGTGCCCAATATAAAACTTATTAACGGCCCGGAGTCCCTGGCGATTTAACCAGGCATTTCACGGCCTTTTGGTCTCATGAGCCATCTGCGATTTTTCGCGGCTGGCTCTTTTTGCTGACCGGGAAATCGCCCTCCTTACGGCCTCGGCAGCGCCTCAGTGGCAGGAGCGGAATTGGTTTGGTGCGGAGAATGGAAACTCAACAACTCGAGATCAAATATGAGGGTGCTGCCGGGCGGTATTTTTAAAAAACCGGAAGAGCCATATGCCAGCGCGGGGGGAATGAACAAACGCCATTTGTCCCCCGCTTTCATCTCCTGCAGGGCGGCGCTCCAACCGGGAATAACCTGGTCCAATCCAATCGTTGCCGGGAGGTTGCGCTTGATTGAGCTGTCGAAAACCGTCCCATCTATCAGGCTGCCGACATAACGAACGTCCACCAGGTCGTCCTTCTGCGGTGACGGGCCCGTACCCGTTTGCAGAATTTGATACTGCAACTGTGCGCTGGCGCCGTCCGGGGCGGTGACTTGGATTACGTTCACGCCCGGCTTTAGCAAGTTGGCCTCGAGAAACGCTTGTCCCGCTTGCAAATTCCTGGCGGCGGCGACTTTCATTCGCGCGGCCGAGTTCGTCATCATGCTCTTGGACAAAATTTCCAGGGCGGCTTTTTGCTGCTCGGAAGTGAGCTTGCCATTGCCCGCCAACGTGTCGGCCATGCCGGACGCCAGCGCCTTGGTATCAACCTCGGCTCCCTGACGCTGGAGGGTGGCAATGATGTCCATGCCCAGGGCATAACTAATTTTCTCCTTCGGATTTGTCAAATCGGGCTGGCTCTGTGCCAGCATCGAATAAACAAAGCCGCCGAGGATCAGAGCGGAAATAAGCTGCGGTTTCATTAAATCACTGGCCTCTGGTTTGGATTTGAATCTGGATCGCCGAACCCATGCTAATTCGCTGGCTTCGCTGGTTGCTCGATCCCGAGCAGCTCAATGTCATAGATGAGCGTGCTGTCCGGTCCAATGTTGTAAGGCACAAATTCGCCATAGCCGAGACTTGGCGGAATAAACAACCTCCACTTATCGCCCACTTTCATCCGCAAAAGCGGGTCCGTCCAGCCGGCGATGAAATCATTCGCGCGCCCGGTCCAGGGCGCCCCGCGCTGCGACGAACTATCGAACACCCTCCCGTCCAGCAGCCGGCCCTCATACTGCAATCTGAGCCGGTCCGTCTTTTGGGGCGACGGGCCGTTCCCTGATTGCAGGACCTCATATTGAACCTCGGCTTGGGAGCCGTCCAGGGCGGTGGTCTCGATTACCTTCACGCCTTCTTTTTTCGCGTTGGCGGCGAGGAATGCCTGGCCGATTTTAAGATTCGCCGCCCCCTCAACTTTTCGCCTCGCTTCGGCCTTGGCCTTGATTTCTTGCTGCAAATCTTTCATGGCCGCCGTCTTCTGCTCGGGGTTCAGGGCGGGTTTTCCGGCCTGCATATCCGCCATTCCTGCGGCGAGCGCTTTCAGGTCAATGTCCACTTCCTGTTGCTTCAATTTGGAAGCGATGCCCATCCCGAGCGCATAGCTGGCTTGCTCCTTCGGGTTTGCCAAATCAACATTGTCCTGCGCCAGCAACTCGCCGCCCAAACATACGAAACTCAACCAGGAAACGAGGCAACAATGAATGGGTTTGCTCTTCACAGGTATAAAATCGAGGTGACGAATGATATTACAGAAAGCAATATCGAGTCAATTATTTGGCGTAAGCGAAGAGCAGCGGGGGGGCGCGGGACGGAATTCTTCTGGATGCCTGAAAACTCGGGGAATTCAAAACCCACATTGGGTGGTTCATGGCTGGACGGAGTGACAGGGGTGGAACGGGCGACCCGCCCGTCAGGCGGGCAACTTGCCCGCCTGCCCCCCGCCAACTGGTTCTCCCTAAATCACGACCCGCATCGCCCGCCGCTTATTTTCCCCCTCCTCTCGATTCAGCCAATCGAAGCGAATTTCCGGATCGACGAGAACCACTAATTTTGGGTCAACCGGGGCGACGCAGCCGCCCGGTTGCCGATGTTGTTTCAAGGCATTGGTTGCGGCACCGATAACGCGTGCCAATAGTAAGACCAAAGATTGTTCAGTTTGCAAAATTCCACGTGGCCGTCACACATGGCCACATTAACACCGCCCGGCAAGAGACCGGAGAATGGCTGACTCCTGGGCGCCGACGCGGGACCTTTGAACCCATGCCGGGAAATTAAAACCCGCCCCATCATCTGCCCCGCCGTTCCGTTCTCCTCACCATTGTAAAGGTCGACCGTTCCCAGCAGACGATCTCCCACCGCGCCCTGGGTGCCGCTATTGGGCCACGCATCCGGCCATACACCGTCGCAAAACATCGGCGTCTGGGCCGCGTGCCGAACGTTGTCCAGTTTGCCAAACATTCCACCTTGATGAACCGAGGTCTGTCCATTAATCCATTGCAAATCTCCGTTCGCTCCGGTGTTTTGATAGAGCCAGCCATTCAGCGTGTAGCTGGACACGTTGGTATAATAGTCAAAACCCCACGCATACGCCGCCGTTCCCGCCCACTGCTGGGTCACGAATTGGGCCGTCGGAACATTATTGGTTGGCGCCGTGGGACAATAACGAATCTTGGCGACGTTCGCCTGATAAGCCATCAATGACGCAATCCAAAGCGTATACTGGTCATAGTTTATAGGCCCATAATCGCCTTGGTACATAACCCCGGCCAACCCCATCTGCCGGAGGTTGCTTTCGCATTGGATATCCAGCGCTTTGCGCTTGGAGGCCGCCAGTGCCGGCAGCAGCATCGCCGCCAGAATGGCAATAATGGCGATGACGACCAAGAGTTCAATCAGCGTGAAGCCTGCGCGGCTCGGAAAGTTCTTCTTGGTAAAGGGAACGTTACCAGTTTCGGTATTGGTTCGCATGGGTAGATCTCAATTCTAGGGTTTGGGGGTTTGATTTTGTCAGTGGAGGAGAGGTGCCTCACCCTGAGGCACCTCTCTTCGGTTTTACATTTACTGCACTTTCACACGATAGAACATCTGCGGTGCGCCGGGCGTTATCGTGTAGGGCGAGGCAGCGGTGTTGGTTGTCCACGGGCCGGTCAGGTTGGTGGCTTCCAACAGCGTGCCTTGCGACCATTGCAATTGGAAATGGCCGCCGCTCACGGGCGTCAGCTCAACTGTAACACTCGGCCCGAGGTATTGAACTTGGGCGCCGTTCAAGCTGCCATAAGCTTTGCCTCCCGTGGCGGTTACGGTGCCGCTCAAACTGCCATTCGTGACCGTCACATTGGAGAACACCACATAATTGTTCCCCTGCACAAAATTGGTGTCCTGCGTGGGCACCGCTGTCTCCGTCACGCCGCCTAAGCTGATCGCCGCGGCCGCATCGGCTGTGAGCGATTCCGTGCCGTTGCACGAAAAGATCACAATGTTATAACGCCCGTTCGGCAGCGTAAACGAGAACGGTATGGAAGGCCGGGCCGTCGCTGAGGAGTCCAGCAGGGCGATGGTGGGCGTTGACGTCCAATCCCAACTCTCCGGCGTGGTCACCGACATCGTCAATCCCAGATTAGTCGTCCCGGCATCGTTATAGCCCGACGCACTGGTGTACGTAGCCGTGCCGTTATTGGCGCTGGGACCCGTGATCTCATTCCAGTAGGTTCCTGTTCCAAAGCCGGGAATTCCCGGCCCGGTGTAGGTGCCCACGCTATTCCCGCCCTGGGTGGAAATCCACTGGAAGTCGACGGTGAACGGAGTCGCCGGCGCCGGATTTACCACCAGCACCCCGCCACTGCTGGTCGTGGCCCCGAGGGCATTGGAGGCCACCAGATAGTACGTGCCGCTGTCGGAGACTTGCAGGTTGTTTAAGGTCAAGGTGCCAGAGTTTTGCCCGACAATATTCGTCGGCCCTGTGCCTTTGTCGACCTGCCATTGGTACGCAAATGGCTCGGTTCCGGCAAAACCCGCGGTGAAGGATACCGTGCCACTCGGAAACTCCGATGCCGTCGTTGGCGAAATATCGGTTTCAAGAATCGGCGCGCTGGCGGAGGCAACCGCCAGAACCGAAATTTCATTCGTGGTGGACCCCGTCCCGTTGGCCACTACCAGTTGATATGCCACACTGAGGCCATCCTTCCCGGTGGTGTTGATCGCCAGCGTAGCAGAGGTAGCCCCGGGAATATTCGTAAGCGTTCCCCCGGAACCGCCGTCCGTTTGCCATTGATAGGTAAACGGTCCCGTACCGATCACGGACGCGGAAGCAACTATCGGACTTCCGGCATAGATAGAATTGGAGGGGCTAAACAAGGCCGGTCCCACGGCGGGCTGGCCGGGCAGCGCCAAACCGAGATCAAAAGTGGCGTCGTAAGCATGGCTGGAGCCCAAAAGGATGGTCCCGCCGTTTACCGGCAGCAGTGCTGCCTCGCCCCCGCTATAAGGATTGCCACCGACGTTCGCCAGATTATCCCAGCCGGCGCCGGAGCTTTGGCGGCCTAAGGAATAGGCGTAGACCGCATTGGGCTGCAGCGGCAGGGCGAATCCGGACAGCCGCACCCAGTCCGCCGTCCCAAAGGTATTCGTTTGGGATGTGTAAATGGCGTACAAGGACGAAGCAGAACCGGAAATGGAGTAAACCCGCAAAACGTAGGTTTGTCCGTTGGCCGGTAGGCTCCCATTGTTACCAGCCAATTCAATTGCCACCGACGTCAGGTTGTAACCTCCGGGGTTATTTCCCGTGCTGAACGTCTGTCCTGGCGGAGTTGCATTGTCGAAATAATAATTCAAACCGTCCGGACTATTTGCCCCGGATGGCGGAGTCAATTGGGCAATATCCAGCCCCACCGGGGTCGGCAAAGTCGGTCCCAGATCGGTCATGGTCGCTGTAGTGATCGCGTAGACCAGGGTAACCGAGCTGACGGCGCTGGTGGACGAACCATAGGTATTTTTAACAATCACTTGGTACCGATAAACACCCGGGTTCCAGCCCGTCGTGTCCACTGTCAGATTGGTCACATTGCTGGCCGGGATATTCGTCAGCGTGCCGCTGCCGCCGTCCGTCAGCCACTGGTATGCCAGCGGAGGCGTCCCGTTGGTGGTCGATTCCGTGAGGCTAAGCGTCGTTCCCACGGTCGAAACCGGCCCCGGCGAGACGGTGATCGGTTGGGCAAAGGGAAGCGGGTTGGCTCCCACGCCGATTGCCAGCAAACCCACATCAAACACCGCGTCTTCGCTGCCCGCCGTGCCAAACGTTACCTGCCCGCCGCCGGGCGGAATCGTACAAATCTGGCCGCCGGTATAAAGATCCGTATTCGTCGCGCTGCTGTTCAACGCGGCCCATCCCGTGCCATTGGTGTCCCGGCCAAAACCGTAGGCATAAGTCGTGTTGGGCTTGAGCACCACCGAAAAGCCACTCCACTCCAGCCAGTCCCCGAAAGTAAAGCTCAGGTTGGCATTCGTATAATGGGCGAGGACTGCGGCGTTATTGCTTTCGACCAGGAAAAGAAACAAGTGATATTCCTGGGCCGTGGTGGTCCCTTGGTCGCCGCCGCCCCCGGTTTGCAGGGCCACGGAATTGAGATAGTATCCCTGGGGATTGTTCCCGGTGGTAAAGGTCTGGCCGGCATAGGCGCCATGGTTGGCGCCGTTGTCATCGTAATAGTTGAGTCCGTCATAGCTGCCGCCGCTATTGCCCGTCAACTGGCTGATATCATAAATACCGGAAGATATGTTTAATCCCGCGTCAACCAGGCTGGCGCCCTGCGGCGCCACAATGGGACTGACCGCCAGCGGTGAAATCGGACTCGTGGTCACCGTTGTGCCATTGGAAACCACCAGATCATAATGATAAAACCCGGCGGTGAAAACGGTCGTGTTAATCGCCAGGCTGCTGCTGTTGGCCCCGGGAATGTTCGTCAGCGTTCCGCCGCTGCCGCCATCCGTTTGCCATTGGTACGTCAGCGTGCCCGGGCCCACTACCGTGCAGTTCGCGGTCACCGGTGTCCCCACGTTTACGGCACTGGAGGGCGAAAACGTCGGAGCGCCCGCTTGCAGGGCGGTCACCGGCGTTAACCCAACATCAAAGGCGGCATCATAACTATCGCTGCTGCCAAAAGTCACTGGTCCGCCTGCCGCAGGAAACAGCGCCACTTCCCCGCCAGCGTAAACGTTGCCACCCACGTTCGCCATATTCTCCCACCCTGCCCCGGAACTGATCCTGCCGAACGCATAGCCATATTGGGTGTTCGGAAGCAGCGGAGCGCCCAGATTCGTCCATTGCAACCAGTCCAAATCGGTGAAAGTAAATCCACCTTGTGAGGTATAGGTATCCAATAAAACGGAGTTGGTGCCGTTCACGATTTGGTAAATCCGCAGGACATAGGCCTGCCCGAGGGTCGGCAAATTCCCGCTGCCACCAGCCGTGCCCACGGTCAGCGAGCTCAGGGTGTAACCCGCCGCACTATTCCCCGTGGTAAACGTTTGCCCGGGCGGCGAACTGTTGTCGAAATAATAATTCAAGCCGTCCGGATTCCCGCTACCCGTGGTCAATTGCGATTGGTCATTGGGTCCCGGCGTCGGCGGGTTGGCCCCAATATCACTGATCAACGGCGTTTGCGCCCGCACGACACCAGTCAGGGCCACACTGGCTGCAATGGCCAGCCACCACGCCCGCAGCTTCCGCCCGCCACCTGCCAAGCTTGGGTCCGGGCATCTCAAATCGTCCGTCGGTCGCTGGCATTTGCTACTAATTATTGGTTCACCAATGTTGGTTGGGGTGCTATGGCTGGTTGGGGAGGTACGCATAGTTGACTCTGGTTGTTGGTTGTTTTGGTTGGCTGCGTTTTCGGGGGTGTCCGTAATTAAAATTGCCTTACTTGATTGAAAAAATGCGGGCCCGGTCCTTAAAGGAGTCAATGTCTGAATCTGATCTTTGCGCGGCCACTCTCAAATCGACCGCTATTTTAATCGTTTGACTATAAGCCATATATTATCAACCAGTTAAAGTCGGAATAACGGCCACGCAGAAAGACGGCCGGGCAATACATAGCCACAGGCTCTTGGTTGTTCTATCTGCTGATGATTTGAGACTAGCACAATTTAAAAAAAGTAAACAGAAAAAACGTTCCCAGTGCCCTCCTGCCCCAATTTAAGCCAGCAACCGCTCCTCCGCTTTCCTCCGCTCAGCCCCCGCGTATCCCCATGAAATTCATATTCTTGCAACGTTTGGTTTGTCGCCGCGCCCTCATAGTCACTTTCGCGGAACCCGGTTTTGTCCCCTATTTATGTCTCAGAATCCTCCTCCTGTCCCCGCGTGAACTTCCCCCGCCAATTTGTTTGCAGGCCCATTCTCAAACTCATTTACGTTTTCTCCTTGACCTTTCCCTCTTAGTGTACTATTTGTATTAATACAGTTAACCATGCCCGTCTCCTTCACCATCAATACCGGATCGAACACGCCGATCTACAAGCAGATCACGGAGCAAGTGCGCCTGGCCGTGACCACCGGCAAGTTGACCGTCGGCGATCCCCTCCCTAGCGTGCGCGCCTTGGCCGAGGACCTCGTGGTGAATCCCAACACCGTCGCCCGCGCCTATGGCGATCTCATGCGGGAAGGACTGCTGGAATCGCGCACCGGCAAAGGCGTTTTCATCGCGCATAAGCGAAACGTCTATTCCCGTGCGGAAGGCTGGCGGCGCCTCGATCCCCTGCTCAATGCCCTCATCGGCGAAGCGATGATCCTGGATTTCACGCGCCAGGAATTGCGCGAGGCTTTTGAAGAAAAACTGAGCCAATGGAAAAATTCGAAGGGAGGCAACCCATCCGATGAATGAAGCGCCTGTCATCCAAACCCGCGGTCTGACGCGGTATTTCGGCA
>Ga0302319_10009721_pt1 | contig 18434 bp, 16 predicted proteins | sample Bog_T0_2_FD_203319 | JGI IMG/M metagenome (GOLD analysis project Ga0302319, IMG submission 203319) | Peat permafrost microbial communities from Stordalen Mire near Abisko, Sweden - Bog_T0_2 | ecosystem: Environmental > Terrestrial > Soil > Wetlands > Peat | place: Sweden: Abisko, Stordalen Mire...
TCGCGTCGCATTCATCCAAACATTCAGACAGGAGAGAGACACATGAATCTTCGTCCGCTACACGACCGCGTTCTGGTTCGACGGCTGGAAGAGCAGGAAACCAAGAGAGGGAGCATCATCATTCCCGACAGCGCCAAGGAAAAACCCCAACAAGCCGAAGTGGTGGCGGTGGGAAACGGCAAGCTGCTCGACACCGGAGAACGCATTGAGCTGGTCGTAAAGGCCGGCGACCGGATCCTCTTTGGAAAATATGGCGGATCCGAAATCAAAGTGGATGGCGAAGAGTACCTGATTCTGCGCGAAGACGAAGTCCTGGGAGTTTTGGTTTAATGCTGCGTTTGACTCGATTCCTGATACTGGCCGCGGCCTCGATTGCCGCCGCGTCGGCCCAAGCGAAAATAGGGGTGATCAACTCCCAGCAAGCCGTGGTCGGCACCGCCGAATTCAAGAAGTGGCGTACGGAGGCGGAAGCCAAATTCAAACCCCGCCAGGACGCGCTGGTCCGTCTTCAGAAAGAACTCCAGGACATCCAGGCACAGTTGCAAAGCGGTAAACTCAGCCAGCAAGGCGAACAGCAGTTGACCGCCGAAGCACAGCGCAAACAGCGCGAGGGCACGCGCATGCAGCAGGATTACCAGGAAGATCTGGATCGCGATCAGAACGAAGAACTGCAGAAGGTCGGCTCGCGCATGCGGGATCTGGTCACCAAGCTAGCTGATTCGAAGGGCTACGACATCGTCGTGGACGCTGGGAACGCGGTGTACTTCAAGCCCGCCTTCGACTTGACGCAGGAAGCCATCACCACGTTCGACAAGACCTATCCTGTAAAATAGGAAAGCAGAGATGGCCAGCTATCTCGAATCATACGGCGAAGGTGAAGAGCAGCACGCCAAGCGGCTGCGCATAGTTAAGTGGACCGCCATCATCATCGTCGTGGCGGCCGTTGCCGGATTGGTTCTCTACGAAACCTTCAAGAATTATTCCGAAGAACACGAGATTCAGGCATTCGTTAACCTCCTGAAGAATAAGGATTACCAAGGCGCCTACGCCATGTGGGGATGCACGGCGCAAACTCCTTGCCGGGATTATTCTTTCGATAAGTTTCTAGAAGACTGGGGACCCAAAAGCGCTCACGCCGATGCGGCGGCCGCCAAGGTGGGCAGTTCGGATACCTGCGGAACGGGCGTGGTCATTCCCGTTGACTTCAAAGGCACCGAACCTTTGCCGCTTTGGATCGACCGCGGTACCCGGACCATCGGTTTCTCACCGGATCCGGAGTGTCAGAAGAAACGCTGGCGATTTGGCGATTTTTTCCGGTCGTTGTTCCACAAGGAATCGGTGCTTGTGGCAGGATGATTCATCATTCCTGGGCAGCCACCAGTTGCTTCCGCAGATACATAATTTGCCCTAAGTGGTAGGAATTATGGTCGGCCAGCACCAGCGCTTCGCGCAGCAGCGTCTGGCCCTCCCCGCGAGGCAACGGGGCGTAAAGGTCGAGCTTCTCATCGGAAACTAAAGCCTGCATCGCCTTCAGATCCGCCTTATACTTTTGAACACTCTCGTCCCAGGCGTGCTCACTCGGCGGCCCCTTAGTCGCCGGCCAATATCCCTCCGGCCAATCGGGCGATTTATGCCTCGGATTGCGGCTAAATTCCAGAATGTCCCACTGCGCGATTCGCAGATGCTCCAGCAACTGCCACGCGGTGTGCGGGGCTCCTGCCGGTTTCAGTCCTCGCAAACTCGATGGGAAATCCGTCATCGCTTCTTCGAAGGAAATATGAGCGCCGTGGCCACTCAACAGGGCGACGAGATGCTCACGAAGCGGATCGCTCACGCCGAAGCGCCTCCTGCCTTCTGATACTTCTGCAATTCATATTTAGCGATCGACTCCAGATGAACTTCGTCGGGACCATCGGCCAAGCGAAGCGAGCGCGAGTTGGCCCACGCGGAAGCCAGAAAAGTATCCTGACAGACGCCGGCCGCCCCGTGGGCCTGAACGGCGCGCTCCAGCACCCGCAAGGCGACGTTTGGGGCAATCACTTTAATCATGGCGATTTCCGTTCGCGCGGCCTTGTTGCCCGCAGTATCCATCATGGCGGCGGCTTTCAATGTCAGCAAGCGAGCCTGTTCAATCTCGATGCGGGAAGCCGCGATGTCGGCGCGAATCGTGCCTTGCTCGGCTATCTTCTTGCCGAAGGCGGTTCGAATCAAAACGCGCTTACAAAGGGTTTCCAGAGCACGTTCGGCGACCCCGATCAGGCGCATGCAGTGGTGGATCCGGCCGGGGCCCAGACGGCCCTGAGCGATCTCAAAACCGCGGCCTTCACCTAGCAGCAGATTGGTCGCCGGAACACGGACATCGGTGAAGGTGATCTCGCCGTGACCGTGGGGAGCGTGGTCGTAACCGTACACCGTCAGCATGCGTTCAATCTTGACGCCCGGTGTGTCCAACGGTACCAAAATCATTGATTGCTGTTTATGTTTTGGCGCGGTGGCGTCGGTCTTTCCCATGAAGATCGAAATTTTACAGCGCGGATCGCCCGCGCCCGACGACCACCATTTGCGGCCGTTGATAACATATTCATCCCCATCGCGGACGATGCCGGCTTGGATGTTGGTGGCATCGGAGGAGGCCACGTCGGGCTCGGTCATGCAGAAGCACGATCGCAATTCTCCCGCCAGCAGCGGCTTCAGCCAGCGCTCCTTCTGTTCTTCTGTGCCATAGCGCTCGATCACCTCCATGTTGCCGGTGTCCGGCGCCGAGCAGTTGAAAACCTCGGACGCCATCACCGACCGGCCCATGATCTCGCACAGCGGCGCATACTCAAGATTGGTCAGGCCCGCGCCCAGATCGCTGGCTGGCAGAAACAGATTCCAGAGACCGGCCGCGCGGGCCTTTGGTTTCAGCTCTTCAATCACCCGCGACGGAGCCCAGCGATCGCCCGATTCGATGTCTTCGTAGTAGCGCTGCTCGTTGGGGTAAATGTGCCCGGCCATGAAATCGAGCAGGCGCTGCTGAAGCGATTTGACTTTATCGGAAAACTCAAAATCCATGGCGGCTCTATTTTCCCGTGAATACCGGGGTGCGCTTTTCGAGGAAATGCGCAACGCCTTCCTTGAAGTCGTCCGATTGGAGGCTGAGCAGCATTTCATCTTCGGAAGCCTCAAAGGCTTCGCCAAGCGACTGGAACATGGCGTTATAGACTTGCGCCTTGATCACGCGCAGAGACCGGGGACTCACGTTACTAGCGAGTTCGCCCGCGTAGCTATACACTTCGTCCATGAACCGATCCTGCAGATAAACCCGGTTCACCAAACCCATGCGGAGCGCTTCGGATGGTTCCACCAGGCGCGCGGAGAATAGCATGTCGAGCGCGTTGGCCGGTCCGATCAACCGCGGCAGCAGCCAGGCCAAACCGTACTCGGCGATCAAGCCGCGCCGCGCGAAGGCGGTTCCGAACTTCGCGGTGTCGGCGGCAAAACGAAGGTCGCAATACAGCGACAGAATAAAGCCGAGGCCGACGGCGGGCCCGTTGATCGCCGCAATGACGGGCTTCTGTAAGGACGGGAAATACGAATACTTTTTCTGAAAATCGCCGCGAATGTGAGTGCGTTCGGCGCCGTTCCCGGAGTTGCGCAATGCGTGATCGTTTCCATGCGATCCGAGCCCTTGTTGAGCAATGCCGCTGAGCAGCGACATGTCCGCTCCCGCGCAGAATCCACGTCCCGCGCCGGTCAGAACGATGACGCGAACCTCGGAATCCGCTTCGGCACTAAGCATCGCCGCGCGCACTTCCTGCTCCATTACGGCAGTCCAAGCGTTCAGTTTGTCGGGGCGGTTCAGCGTAACGGTGGCAATGCGGTCGGCAACGTGGTAGAGAATCTCCTGGTAGGCCATGGCAACGTGATTATATCTCAGCCATCGCCGCATTTCCCGACGCGACCGGCACGGAGAAGTAAAACGTCGATCCCTTCCCTAGCTCACTCACCGCCCACATCCGCCCCCGCGCCCGTTCCACAATCCTCTTGCAAATCGCCAGTCCGATGCCGGTGCCTGGATATTCGGCTTTATGCAGGCGCTTAAAGAGTCCGAATATCCGCTCCGCATATTGCATGTCGAATCCGATGCCGTTATCGCCGACCGCCACCACCCACTCGTCGCCGGTTTGCTCGGCGTAAATACGAATCTCGGGCGCTACTTCCGCTCTTCGATATTTCAGCGCGTTCGAAATCAAGTTCTGAAATACCTGCTCGAACTGTCCCGCATCGCCCGCTACCAACGGAAGGGGTTCTACGAAGAGAACCGCGCCCGTTTCCACGATCGTCTCTCTCAGCATAGCCAGCGCTTGCTGAACGGCGGCGTCCAAATCCGCGGTGCCGGCGCTTTCCAACTGGTCGGAATGAATCACCTGGGAGTAAACCAGCAGGTCTTGAATCAGAAGCTGCATGTGATGCACGCCTCCACTGATATAGGAGGCGAACTCCTTGACGTCCGGATTGTCCATCTGCGGGCCGAACCGGCGCAGCAGCAGTTGAGTATAGGAGTTCACCATCCGCAAAGGTTCCTGTAAGTCGTGGCTGGCGACGTAGGCGAACTGTTCCAACTCGCGGTTGGCGGCCAGCAATTCTTCATTGGAATGTTGTAACTGCTCCTGCGCCCGCACGGACTCTTCAAACAATCGCGCATTGTCGAGAGCGACACCGGATTGCGCGGCAATTCCCGCCGCCAGGTCCTCGTCTGCTTGGGTAAAGACGTCCGGCTTGGAGCTGGCGAAGACCAACTTCCCGAGAACTTCCCCGTGCCGCGACAGCACCGGTACCGCTAGATAACTGCGGACAGCGATGCCCCCCGTGCGCGCGCCGATGGTGTAACGAGCATCGGCCGGAATATCGCCGGACCGAATGGTTCCCCTGCTGGAAAACTTGGTTCCAGCGAGTGGCGTGTCAACGGGAAACATCGCCCTCTCAAAGACCTCGCGAGTAACGCCCGAAAGCGCATATAACTGCTGGTGTTCTTCCTCGCCGTTGTAATAGAACGCACCCACTTCGGCATGTGTCAGTTGGGTGGCAATGTCGGTGATCTTCTGGGTCAACTGGCGGATGTCCAGTTCGGAAGCCAGGGCCGGCCCAATCTGGTTCAATAACTCGGCGGTCTTGCGAGCCTCCTGCTCGCGAACCAGCGCGGCGCGTCGAGCTTCGTCGATTCTTCGTCTCTCTGTTATGTCGGTAGCGACGCCGATCATCCGAATGGCCGCGCCTTGGGCGTCATAGAAATAGCTCCCCTTCGCTTCCGCCCAGTGAGTGGTTCCGTCGGGCCAGAGAGTCCGGTACTCGCATTGGAATTCCTGGCGGCTTCGCGCGGCCGCCTCTAGCGCCGCCTCGACTAGCGGAAGGTCCTCCGGATGCACTCGCTCCGCCCATGTAGCGTAAGAAGAGGGAGCCGATCCGGGCTCCAATCCCACAACCCTGTATTGTTCCGCCGACCACACGTTTTCACCGGTTCTCATGTCCCAGTTCCAGGTACCCAAGTGGCCGACTTCCAGCGCGAGGTTGAGGTGCTCGCTATTCTCGCGAAGCGACACTTCGGCAGCGTGGCGCTCCGTAATGTCCAACAGAACGGCTACGACGCTTGGCACCTCACCTCGCGGGTCGAACTCGGGAACATACCAGACCCGCATCCAGCGTGGGCCGGAGTTGACATAATCGAACTCGGCTTCGAACTCCACGAATTCGCCTCGCAACGCTGCCGAGAAGCGCGGCCACACCGTCTCATACCAGGACTGCCCTACTGTTTCCTGGAGATTCTTTCCTAGCATTTCCTCCGGCTTCCTTCCGAATCGTTCAGCGTGGCGGCGGTTTATATACAAATACCGGCCATCGCGGTCGAACCGCACCAACGATACGGGAGCGTAATCGGTGATGAGCCGGAGTTCCTGTTCGCTACGCCGGATGCGGTCGGCGCTTTCCCGCCGTATGCGGGATATCTCGAGATGAGCTTGCACCCGGGCCAGCAGTTCGCGAGCGGTGAACGGTTTGATCAGATAATCGTCGGCGCCCGCCTGCACGCCCTCCAGGCGCGATTCTTCCCCGGCTCGTGCCGACAGCAGAATAATCGGGAGGTGTGAGGTCTCCGGATGGGCACGTAGTTCCCGGATCAGGCCGAAGCCGTCGATCCCCGGCATCATGACGTCGGTCAGCACCAGATCGGGGGTCGCGTTCAGCGCCTGCTGCAGCGCATCCGCGCCATTCGAAACTGCGACAACACTAAAACGGGTCTTGAGCAGGTGTGTTATGTAGTCCCGCATATCCGCGTTATCGTCCACCAGCAGGATTCGCGGGCTCTCCATTTTGGTCCCCGCCATGGCGGTGGCGCCTTCAAACGCAAGTGACTGGCTTTCCGGAAGCCAGCGCATAGTTTCGTCGATGTAGACGTCGGGATTCAAAGCGGTTGGGGTTAATTCCCTGGCCGCTACCGGCCATCTGCCTGGCGTCTGCTTACGCACCGCGGGCATTGACACCGTAAACGTGCTGCCCCGTCCCAAAACGCTCTGAACGCTTACCGAACCGCCTTGCAACCGGGCCAGTTCAGACACCAATGCCAGGCCGATCCCGGTGCCTTCGTGAGTGCGCGCCCGGGCGCTCTGCACGCGATGAAACCTCTCGAATATGTGCGGGAGTTCGGACTCCGGAATGCCTTCGCCGGTGTCCTCCACCGTTAGCTCCACGAAGGCTCCGGCATCTCTCAGCCGAACGGTAATCGAGCCTTCAAAAGTGAACTTGAAGGCATTCGAAACAAGATTGAAGACAATCTTCTCCCACATCTGACGGTCTACCTCGACCACTCGTGGCAGCGGCGGACAGTCCACCGTGAATCGCAGGGACGCCTTCCGCACCACCGAATCGAAGTTGCTGGCCAATTCAATGGTGAACCGGGAGAGAACGGTAGGCTCCAGCACCGGCTCCACGCGCCCTGCTTCGATCCTTGAGAAATCGAGGAGCACATTCACCAACCGTTGCAGCCGGAGACCGTTGCGGTGGACCAGAGTCAGCCTCTCCACGGTCGACCAATCGAGACCGGACTCCGGTTCCAACAGCTCCTCCAGGGGCCCCAACATAAGGGTGAGCGGAGTTCGGAACTCATGGCTGACGTTCGAAAAAAACGTGGTCTTAGCTCGGTCGATTGCGGCTAGTTCCTCGGCCCGCTTGGCCTCCCGCTCGAAGGCATACACTTCGGCCAGCGAGGAAGCCACCTGGCCGGCAATCATCTCAAAGAACGCCCGATAGTCCGGATCGAAGTGCTTGCGAGGATTCACCGCGCTCAGTAGAACGCCATCAGGCCGGTCCTGTCCCGGCAACACGATTGGACACACCACCGCGGCATGCGCCGGGACGTGCCACGCCCCCTGCGGCAAGTCCGCAAAGTGTATTGGAAGATCCTCGATCAGCTGCATAGTCCTGCTCTCGATCGCAGCCGAAAACGCGGGAAATGCGCTACTGGTCAGCGAGACAGTCTCGGGAGTGATGGATGCGCCCGGCGGGATTCCCGCCACTCCGGCCAGATGCGCCTGCTGGCGGGCATGATCGAACAGATACAAGCAGGCGAACGGCAGATCGTAAGGATTGGCGGCGAGAGCTTCGCAGGCGCTGCGGCAAGCTTCCTCCGCGGATTTGGTCTTGGATAGCACCAATGCCGACCGCCGCGAAGCGAGGTCCATCAATGTACGCGTGCGGCGCTCGCCGATCACCCGCCCCGTGGTCTCTTGAACCGGAGTGAAGATGCCGCCGATTCCGCCCGATTCGTCGCGAATGGGACTGTAGGAGAAAGTGAAGTAGCACTCCTCCGCATAGCCGTGGCGTTCCAACAGCAGCAGCAGATCGTCGGACCAGGTGGCCTCACCTTGTTCCATCACGCCGCGCAGCATGGGACCGATGATGTCCCAGATTTCGCGCCAGACTTCGCGACCCGCTCGGCCCAACGCGTAGGGATGCTTGTTCCCCAGAATGACGCTGTACGCGTCGTTGTAGAGTTTAATCAGGCCAGGACCCCACCAGATCAGGATGGCGAAGCGGGAGTTCAGACAAGTGGAAACAGAAGTCTTCAAGCTCTGCGGCCAAAGGTCCTTGGGGCCCAGCGCGGTATCGTCCCAGTTCTTGGAGCGCATCATCGCGCCCATTTCTCCGCCGCCGGACAAAAAATCAGCCCTAACCGCCGGAGATATTGAAACTGCGCTTTCGTCCAAAGCCATCTCTTCGGAGCCCGTTCCAGCCCGCAAGATTCTTCAGACAGAGTAACACGATAAGCCGGTCGATTCCGGCTCACTGGACAGTTATGTACACTCCAGGCTGGCTGCTATAGCCATTAGGAAGAATGATGAACACGCGGTGCGTCCCGGCGGTGATTGTGGCCGGAATCCGGACGTTTATTTGATACAACCCGACATATCCTGGCGCCAGTCCAGCGAACTGCACGGGCGCGCTCAAGCCGCCGATGATAGCCGTCACTTGCCCAGAGAGAGTTACCAGCGAATTCGTCGGCGCCGCCGTGCCCGCATTGAATGTTTCGCTTAGTGGCCCGAGGCCATCGGCATACAACGAGACGTAACTTCCAGGGGCGGCCGGGTTCGAACTGGAGTTTACCGTCCCATCTTGATTGACGGCCAACACTTGTCCTTGTCCGTTCGATTGATTCGTGAATAGGCCTGCCGCCGACGAGAGCACGTCCACATTTACATTGGCACTGGTCCCCGTGCTGCTTTGCACCTGGATCTGCGCGGTAGTGCCGGCGCTGACCGTATAGGGCACCTGGAAGTTCACTTGGTTGTAAGAAGCATAGAGGATAGGCGCCGGCGTTCCGTTAACATTCACGGTCGTGCCGCTTAGCGAGGTACCTAAAGTGGAGCCGCTAGACACGCCGGTCTGTGGACCCAGGCTAAATCCGAATATTGACACCACTTCTCCGGGCGCGATCACTCCGCCCGCCAGACTGGCGCTGTTCACCACCGAGCCTGCCGTGAAAGTCGGCGTGGTGATGGCGGTTCCTGTGATAGTGAGTGAAAAGGCTTGAATCGTTCCCGTATTTGTGCTGCTGTTGGTGTTGCTTACCACCAGATCCCAGTAACCTGCCGCGTCCTGGCCTTTGGAGTTGGCCAAAGGCTGATTAGGCTTAAAGGGCCCGCGTCCAGCCTCCACCGGGCAATAGCTGCTGAACATAGTTTGCGCGTTGTCGTCGAAAGTGGTGTTGATATTCGCGAGATTGCCGCAGTTATTCTGCAATAGGACTGTTCTGGTGCCTTCCGCTGAAAACAGATAGACCTGCAAGTCGGCGGCATTCGGGTACGTGACCTGCACTTGCGCGGTCACCGAGCTGATGGTCAGGTTGTCCGGAACATAAATCTGCGCGACGGCGGAAACGCCGGTATTCGCCGTCGGAATGCCGATCGGGCTGCCGCTGTAGGTATAGGTAGTCGTTGTCTGCGCGTTCATCGCCGCGCCTAGTAGTAGGAAGCAGGGTAGAACGGCCAAGCCGGTATTGATTCTCATCAGTTAATGAGACGGCTTAGCCGTTTAAACGGCTACGTGCAGGCAGTTAGGAAAGCGTTACAAAGTAGTCTCGCAGCATACCTAGCACTGGATGCCAGCCTTTGCTGTAATCGTCGAACGCTTCCCGGTGCGACGCGAAGCCCGAATGAGTCAGGCGCAATTTGGTGCCTGATGCCGTTGGCTCTAACTCGTACCGGACCACTGTCTGCCCGAAGGGGCGCGGTTTATCGAGCCGCTCGTTCCAGGTCATGGCCAGCACTCGCGGGGGGTCGAATTCAATGATTTCGCCCCACGTCTCCCAGTCGCCATGTCCTTGGGAAGTGCCGCCGGTCTTCCATAGACCGCCCAGCCGCGCCTCCACCTGCCAGGGCCGCGCATTGTTAACGTCTTGCTCGTTCCACCAAATGGATAACTCGGCAGCGTCGCTCAAAGCGTGAAAAACTCGTTCTGGCGGTGCGCCGATCTCTATTTCTATGAATACCGCATCTCGATTTGCCTGTGGTTGCATGTTGAGTCTCCTATTTTTCTGTCTCGATATGGTGTTTGAGACGCTGCAGGTTCACCATCCAGAAATGCCGGTAGTGCGCCAGCCAGTCGTCGACGTTGCGGAGCGGATCGGGCTTCAATTCGCAAATCCGCTGACGGCCGCTCTTGCGCTCGGTTACCAAGCCGGCATCCTGCAGCACGCAAAGGTGTTTATAGATAGCCGGGCGGCTGAGGGGAAACTGCTCGGCCAGTCGCCCGACCGGCTGACCGCCAGAGCGAAGAGCGTCGAGAATCTCTCGGCGCGTAGGATCGGATAATGCGTGGAAAACTGCCTGCGATTCCAATATGACACCTTATGGTTACATATTGACGACACCCGCCATGTTTGTCAAGTCCAAACCAAAAAAAGGCGAAACCCGAAGGTTTCGCCCGCGACCACTGCGTCGGATTGTCTTTTAGTGCCGGATTGTGCTGCCTGCGCTGGAACCCGTGCCTGTACTCGAGCCTGTGCCCGTCGAAGTACCGGTGCTAGATCCAGTGCTGCTGGCGCCGGCGCCCACTGCGCTCGACGTCAATCCGCCGGTGCCAGAGGGCAGAGTCGCACCGCCAGGAGCTTGGTAGGCCAGAACGATCACCTGCGAGCTGCTTCCTCCGTTGGCGTCCGTGACCGTCACTTGCACAGGGTAGAAGCCAGTGCCGCCGACAAACTCAATGATCGCCATGGTGCTGCCGGGAGAATACAGGATGGCTGGAACAAGCGGGCAATATCCTGTTCCGGACGCCGTGCCTGTGCTGGTGGTCGAGCCGGTGCTGGTGCTCGATCCGGTGCTGGTTGAACTCGAGCTGGAGCCGAATCCGGTCGGGCAGTACGAGGATGCGTTGGACGGAACTGAGAACGAATAAGTGAGAACCTGGGGCGAAGCCGCATTCAACGACTGACTCAGATCGATGGTGACCTGTGGAACCGTGAACGGAGTGCTGCTGGAAGCGGCAGGTGTCACCGTAGCAATAGCCAGTGTCTGTTGCAGCGAGACAGGGCAGTTGGAGAGGAACGGTCCTGCTATCGACAGCACTTGGGCCATCGACAACGGGGTATCGAACGGAGCCGGGAACGGCGACGAGGAAACACCTGGGATGCTGCTGGTGCTGGTTCCTGTACCCGTGCTGGTCCCGGTTCCCGTGCTTGAACCCGTGCTGGTGCCGGTCTGATAAGGAACCACAATTCCGGTAGTGCCGCCGGAACCGCCCGAACCTCCCGAGGAACCGCCAGAAGAGCCAGATCCAGAGTTGCCCGAACTACCGCCGCTGCTACCGGAACCAGTGCTCGATCCGGAGCCGGTCGACCCGCTGCTGGAGCCGGTGCCGGTGCTCGATCCCGAACCGGTGCTGGAGCCCGTGCTGGTGGAGCCGCCACTGGCAAAGACTCCCGTCGAGAGGCCGCCGCCCGCCACCAGATTGAGGAAGCTGGCATGACGGGCTTCGACGGTCGCGATCGTTGCGCCGGTCTGGATCAAGGCCGCGCTCATTAGCATATTAATTGCGCCGTCATACGCTGAGACACCGGTGTTTTCCAGCGCCTGCGCGGTCGTCAAGAAGCTGTTGATATCGGTAACAGGGAAGGTGTAGGTGCAAGGTTCAACCGGTGTGCCACCCAAACTCTTAATTGCCGCAATCAGCGTCGCGACGTGCGTGATCTCGTGATCCCGAATTTCGGTCAAAAGCGCAAATAGGCTGGACCCGAACGTCGAGGGCAGGCCGCTGAACGCCGTGGCTCCCGATAGATTCGTGGCCGTGAAAGCAGTCGGATTACCAGTAACGGTTCCGACCAGCCCGGAGAATGACGAATAACCTGAAGGAAGCGCTCCTTGCCCTAAGAATTGAGTGTAGAAGCTGGCCTCCAGGAACTCCAGCGTCAGGGCGTAATTTAAAACATTGACGTCACTGCCCGTGGTCGTGGTGGAACCACTGACTGTAGTGGACCCGCTGCCAGTGCTAGTCCCGGTTCCGGTACTGGATCCGGTCCCGGTGCTGGAGCCGCTGCCAGTGCTCTGCGCCGCCAGAGTCAAAGCCAGTGCGCCGCCTCCCGCAGCTTTGCTGGCGATAGACAAAAATCTCCGTCGCGATGCTCTCGCGATGAATTGTTCAAGTATCTCGTGTTTCAGATCACTCATATTGAGCGCTCCCTTATCCTTACATCCTCGATTTAAAATAGAAAGTCCCAGAATGAGCGGCTTTGTCGGCACCCGGCTAAATCCGATAACGGTCCCGCGCGCCTAGACTTGCGGCCATTCTCATTCAAAGGACTCGATGGGGACGGGTGCGTTTCTTGAGTAACCGTGAGAAGTCTGCACGTTGAGCCACTCGGCGCGTGTCATAATTCGGATTCGGCCCTTCATGCGACTTCTCACCTTTCAAGATCGAGACGGCACTCCGGCGCCTGGTGTAATGATGCAGGACACCGTAATTTCCTTAAAGAGCGCCGGTTTCCCGGATCTCATCGCCGTTCTTGCCGGCGGCGCGGAAGCCCTCGCCCAAATAGAAAACTGGATTTATGAGCCGCCCGCGGAGGCGCAACTGCCCATCGGTAGCGTCACTCTACTAGCGCCAATTCCGCGTCCCCCGAAATTCATCTGCGTGGGGTTAAATTATCGCGATCATGCCATTGAATCCGGTCTGCCCATCCCGGAAATTCCCGTAATTTTTTCGAAGTTTTCGAACACTGTGATCGGACCCGGCGCACCGATCGTCCTACCCAAGAACTCCACCAAGCCCGACTATGAAGCCGAACTGGCGTTCGTGATAGGAAAGCCGGGAAGGCACGTCCCCGCCGAGAAGTGGAGAGAGCACGTGGCCGCCTACACGATCGTCAACGATGTTAGCGCTCGCGACTTTCAGATGGCAACATCCCAGTGGCTTATGGGCAAGACCTTCGACACGTTCGCTCCCATGGGGCCTTACCTGGTGACTGCCGACGAAATTGCGGATCCACATGTGCTGGACATCGGACTTACTATCAATGGCGAAGTGCTGCAGAACTCAAATACTCGCGAGCTCATATTTCGCATTCCCGAACTCGTCGCGCACCTTTCTAGCGTCATGACGCTGGAAACAGGCGATGTCGTGTCGACGGGCACGCCCCCAGGCGTCGGATTCGCCCGCAAGCCTCCTCGCTTCTTGCGGCCAGGGGACGACGTCGTGGTCCACGTGCAGGGCTTGGGGGAGCTACGAAATCCGGTCGTCGCCGAGCCGTAGCTTCCCGTCGGACATGCCTGAACTGCCGGTTCACCATCCCGCGCACTGGGCTTTGTCGGTGCTCGCTGTAGCCTGCCTGGTTCTGGCAGTCATCTTCGCGCGCGTGCATCGTGAGCAGGCCCGAGCGGTCTATCACAAGCATTTCGGTCAAGACGTTCCGCGGGAGCGCATGCTGTTTGCCTCCATTGGGTTCTATGTCGGATTCGCCGGCATCCGCGCGCTAACCCACGCCATTCGCGCAGGTCGCGGTCCATTCCATAACGTTTCCATGGGGGGCCGTCACATTCACCATCTGGTGTGGGGCATTCTAATACTGCTGCTGGTCGGTTATTGCTGGCTGTGGCAAGTGACACTCAGGGATCGGTTCCTGGGGCGCCTGCTGGCGTTCGCATATGGCATTGGCGCAGCGCTGACGCTAGATGAGTTCGCGCTGTGGCTGAACCTACAGGATGTCTATTGGGACCGCGAAGGCCGCGAAAGCATTGACGCATTACTGCTGTTTGGAGCCTTACTGTCGATCAGCTACTTCGGAGGACGATTCTTCCGCGAACTGGCGCGCCTGGCGTTTCGACGGCCCGTCCACACCGGAAGCTAACACTCATGTCTATTCCGTTTCTCCAAGCCTGGTACCAGCGGCAGTGCAATGGATTCTGGGAACACTCTTATGGAGTCACAATCGAGAGTCTCGCCAGCCCCGGGTGGATCGTGACAGTCGATTTAATGGAAACGCCGCTGGAGCGAGAAGCTATGGAGCCCGTCCGCCGCGAGCGTTCGCCCAAGGATTGGTTGATCTGCCAGGTGACACAGAAGCAATTCCGCGGCGAGGGGGATTCTCAGAAGCTGATGGAGATCTTAGCTATCTTTCAGAACTGGGCCAGCTTGCCAAGATCGGGTCCCAAGCCGTGATTCAGCGCTAGTTCTTTACGATGATCGTCCGCACACCCAGATCGATGCTGTTTCCAGCCAAATCATGGGCTATGGTGTGAATCCGAAAGCTCCCGTTCCCAAGCTCGTTACTGTGGAGCCTATAGCCCCAGCCGGCTGACGCGCTATCGGGATAGTTTGGGTAGAGCGCCTCGACATCCGGACGGGCACCCGCAGAGGCGGCGGTCCCGAGAAGAATCAATCCATTCGACCGCCCCGCCTCTCCCGGCTTTGGCTCTCTCCACAGATCCACTTTGGAATTCCCTGCCGACGACAGGACCCAACCACCGAACGTCACCACCCCGGTAACAGTCGAATTGGGAGCCGGTATATCGATCGATCCCAGCGGCGCGAGGTGGATCGCTGCCGGAGCAATGGTCCGGATTGGAATCGAGATCGCGGCAGCATGGGTCTGCCGCCCCCAGGACCAGGCCTTCATTTCGCAGCCCGGGGGAGGCATCCGCGCGCGAGGGATCGAAACGCGCCAGCCGGGTTTAACGGAAAAGTCGTAGAACGGCTTCCCGATATCGGGCCGCGGTAAGTAGGGCCCTACGGTTGCAACTATGGGATCTCCCGAACCGCATGTCAGCAGCACGCGATCGGCCGGGCTGCGGTGGTCTGGCAGCACCGCCCAGCCGCCGGCGATCGTTGGGTCGCCGGAAGCGGCATACTCGAAGCTGCCACCATTACCGGCTGTAAAATCGATATTCTCAACGGGCGATTGGTCAACGCGCCTTGGTCCGGCCAACGGGAATAACTGGCCTGTTAAGGCATCGTAAGCCCAGGCTTCAATCAGATCGGCCCCGGCGGGCACTTTGATCCACTGTTCCCATCCCGAATTTTTGTATTCGCGGCGCCCGAGAGATGAGGCGATATCGGAGCGATCGTCTGTGCGGTCAGCGATGGCAAAAAGCGTGCGGTGTCCGTCCAGCCTGTAGGACAGCAGCACGCCGTCCGCCGGCTCGGAGCGCTCTGGAAGTATGGCATAACCATAGGCTCGATACCAGCCGCTTTTTATCTTGGTCAGGGATTCAAATGCGCCATATCGGCTGGGCATGTCCGGCGATACCGAGAGACTCAGCGGGTCGGGCGAGCTTGCGAGTGCGGGATGCGCAAAGCCAACCTGTGCAATAGCCCAGGCCACCTGCTTCAACTCGATGGGGTCCGGATCCAACCGTTCGGTTTGGCACGAGCTAGTGATCACATTTGTAAACGCCAGGCACGCCTTGGCCTGGAGGCGCTCCACTCGCAGTTCCCGCATCTCTATAACCGCGTACCAGAAATTGCGTGTATGTAGTACCAGAAACAACGCTGTCAGTGCCAGTCCTAGCAGCGTCCCTAGCTGTCGGCTGCCGGATTTTGCGTACGCGATGGGCAGTAAGAAGATCAATGCCACGATGGCGTAAAGGGAGAAGGTTGTATAGCGCGAATCCAAGAGAAATATCTGTGTATCCCGTCCTCGGCCTATTGTTGTTAGCGTTGCACTACAGAGCGAGTAAGCGGCTAAGGTTAACCATGGGGCTGAGTTGCTCCAGATTCCTTGCTCGCGCCGGCGGCGGACGAGTTGCAATGCTGTCAAACACATCAGGATAAGAACCAACAAGCCAACTCTGATCGCTAGATTGAGATCGCCCAACCCTTTCCCCAAGCCCAAAGGCGCGCCCAGGAATGCAAGGAAACAGCGGACCGCCTTCACCGCAAAGCCTGGAAGATCGCGCAATCCCGAGGTGTTGGGAAGCCATCGATATCGATAGAAATATGCCGAGAGACTGGCTCCGGCGAAAGCTGCCCAAGCCAGGCTCGCCATCACTCGCCCTAAGGCAGTCCGGAATTGAGCCAGCACCACCCCCAACAGGACTACCCAGCAGATCATCCCGTTAGCGAATGAATAAGTAGCCACGGTGGCCAGCGCAGCGGAGACGCACAGTTTTATCCATGCTTCCAGTTTCGAGTAGCAGACCACAATCGCACTGGTCAGGCAGGCGATGGGCATAAAGCAGATGAGTTGGATGCCCCATAGCCAGTTCTGCCATTGCACTGGACTGAAGATCAGCAGGCTTGATAAAACAATCGCGACGGACCGGCCCCACCCAGGAGCCATAGTCATCCCTGCGAGCCGATAAACATTCCAGAGCACCAGCGCGGCCACCACTAACATCGCAAACATTTCGTATTTGACGTTGCCTTGGGCGAGAAAGTCAATCAGGATGAACAGAAGATACGGAAAGAACGAACGGCTTTCATTCCTCTGCAGCCACAGATTATGAATGTTGAATTGTCCTCGGTGTGCCGACGCACTCAGCCCCACCGGGAAGAACTGATCCCAGAATGGGACGTCGACCCCGTAACGCGCGATTAGAACTGCCAGGACTGCGGCTGGAACACATATTAAGATCGTGGTCAGCGCTTTATAGCGAGCGGCCATGCCCATCGGATTCAATCGTACAACGTTCCGTGCGCTGCGCCGAAGCTTGTGGCCCTCCGTCCGACGCAGGCTACTCTGGAGGATATGAAGATCATCCTGACTGGGGGCGCCGGTTTCATCGGCTCCGGCTTCATTCGTTTGTTGTTGCAGAACACCTCATTCGAGATTATTAATCTCGACAAGTTGACCTATGCTGGAAATCTCGACAACCTCGCGTCTGTTGCCGGGGACCCCTGTTATCATTTCGTGAAGGGCGACATCTGCGATGCCACGCTGGTCGGCAGCCTGTTAGAGGAATACCGCCCCGATGCGATCGTACATTTCGCCGCGGAGTCGCACGTTGATCGCAGCATTCTCTCTCCTCTCCCGGTATTCGAAACGAACCTGCGCGGCACGTTTACCTTGCTGGAAGCGGCTCGCAATCAGGGGATCGGGCGCTTCGTCCACGTTTCCACCGACGAGGTCTACGGCAGCATCGACGCTCCGCACGAAGCCGATGAAGGCTATCCGTTGCAGGCCAGCAGTCCTTATTCGGCCAGTAAGGCCGGCTCCGATCTGCTGGCCCTGGCGTATTTCAAGACTTACAAATTGCCCGTTCTGGTGACGCGGGCGTCGAACAATTACGGCCCCTATCAGTTTCCTGAGAAGCTGATCCCCTTGATGATCTCGAACGCGCTGGAAGACAAGCCCCTGCCCGTCTATGGCGATGGCATGCAGATCCGGGATTGGCTCTACGTTGACGATCATTGCCGGGGGATTCTGTCGGTGCTGGAACGAGGCCGCGATGGCGAAGTGTATAACATCGGTGGCAACCGGTCGCTGCCTAACAAGACCGTGGTCGACAAGATTCTCGAACTCACGGGCAAGCCTCACAGCCTGATCCGTTACGTCACGGATCGGCCGGGACACGACCGCCGCTACGCGCTTTCCAGCGCCAAGATACAGCGCGAAACCGCATGGTCGCCGCAGATGGATTTTGAGACCGGACTGGCCGCCACCATTCAGTGGTATCGGTCGAACTCGGATTGGGTGGAACGGGTGAAATCGGGCGAGTACCAGAAATACTACGAGGCGAACTACGCCACACGCGAGTAGTTTCGCAGTTGCCAACGTTCGGAGCGCTTCATTCGTCTATATACTGACCGAGACGTCCGTCTTCAGATAAAACTACATGTGGAACGACCTGATTTTCGCTATACGCACGCTGCGCCGCAATTCGATGTTTACGATCTTCGCGACGCTCTCGCTGGCCCTCGGTATCGGCGCCACCACCGCGATCTTCTCTTTGATGGATCAGGTGTTGATCCGCATGCTGCCGGTGCGCGATCCCGGCCGCCTGGTGCTACTGCATCGCGAGTATCAGCCCGATGGCAGCGCCTCCAGCGATAATTTCGAATCGGTCTTCTCCTATCCGATGTACCGCGACCTGCGCGATCGCGACCCGGCATTCAGGGGAGTCGTCGCCCGCGCAACTTCCCGCGTCGCGCTCTCGCATCGCGGTGTCACCCAAGCCGCCTCCGCCGAACTCGTCTCCGGTAATTTCTTTGAGGTTCTTGGTGTCGGCTCAATCGCCGGCCGTGTTTTCACCTCTGAAGACGATCGAAACGCGGGCGCTCACCCCGTTGCCGTGCTCAGCCATGCCTACTGGGTCGGCCATTTCGGCGGCGATCCGTCCATCGTAGGCCAAACGCTCACCATGAACGGGCATCCGCTGGAAGTTGTCGGCGTAGCCGCTCCGGGGTTCAATGGCTTGCTAGCCGGCTCGTCACCCGATATCTACGTCCCCCTGTCCATGCAGAAGGCCGCG
>Ga0302319_10009722_pt1 | contig 18434 bp, 11 predicted proteins | sample Bog_T0_2_FD_203319 | JGI IMG/M metagenome (GOLD analysis project Ga0302319, IMG submission 203319) | Peat permafrost microbial communities from Stordalen Mire near Abisko, Sweden - Bog_T0_2 | ecosystem: Environmental > Terrestrial > Soil > Wetlands > Peat | place: Sweden: Abisko, Stordalen Mire...
CCGTAATCATCCACCTTTGTTTCGCAAAAAGTCGCCGGCCTCGGCGCCTGGATGGTCATGCGCAGTTTCTTTCCGTTGAGCGTGAACAGCAGTGTATGGTCGTCGATTTTCTGCCAGCTTCCGTGTGTCGGCAGAGACTCAATCACCACAGCCTGTTTGGTGAGGTTGAACTCATCGGTGATCTCGACGGCCCCGCTGCCATCGCGGCTGTGCACCAGCGTGCGTGTCAACTGCTTGAGCTCCGGCGCGTCGTAAGCCGGGGTCATATTGACAATAATTCTGTCCTCCTGAGGAGAGAACGAATGCGACAGCACATGGACCGTGACCTTGGTTGCGTCGAGCTGAAGATGTCCGTCGATTTCAGGGACCGGGTGGCCGAACGAGTTCAGCAATTCGGAGTCGAGACGATGCGGGCCGAAGGTCGCTGCGGTGTAGAACCGAGGGCCGCCGGGATCTCCAACCAGTTGCACATCGTCGACGCCGATAACGAACGATCCTACGTCGTTGTGGCTGTGGGTGGTGTTCCCGCCGGCTTTGATGGTTACGGCGAGGTCCTGGCCGGGTGCGGGCCGCGAAACCAGCACTCCAGAATCCGCATAGTAGGTCTGGAGGTCGTGATGGCTGACTTCCAGTGGAGTCGGCAATTCATCGCCCGAAACGGGGAATAGATCGAGCGCAGCGGATGTCAGGCTCGTGCGCTGCAGTCCTGCGGGCGCTGAAGAGTTCAGAGGGATCTGAAAGATGTGGTCGATTACGCGAATCAAGTGTGCATCCGCCCGGGGCATCACTCCCGCATCGCCGAACGCTGCCGCGTTGTCTGGCAGCATCGGGAATTGGATGCCGAACAGCGCGACCTTCTGCATTTTGGGGCTGGCCAACAGGTCGATCCTGCCGCCCGTTGCCCGCAGAACATTCTCGCGCAGTTCGATGAAATGCGAGAAGCCGTAGTTCCAGTAGCCGAGTCCTTCGGTGTCATATCCATCGGGATTGAAGCCGTTGTCGTAGTGTTGAATGTAATGCTCGGCGGCGGCGACAAAGAGAGCGCGGTCCTCTAGACTCGGCAGCACAGCGAGTGCCGCGCCAGTCACACCTTTCACGCATACGGCATTCCAGTTCATGTCGGCCACGAGCCACCAGTTGCCGTTGCTGTGCTGATTGGGACCGAGCCCATGGAGGAAGGAATCGCGCATGGGACCAAAAACGTGCCGCTCCATTTCATCCATGACATGCTTGCGCGTCCCTGCGGGAATGCGCTCTCCCAGCAGATAGAGCGCTTCCGCCAGATTGTCGGCCATGTCGGCTGCGTTCAGGTCAACGAAGTAGCGAGTGCCGTGCAGGTTGAGCAGTGCCGGGTCATGAGCTGAAAGTGTCCATGACGGCATGGCCGAAAGGCTGTCCAATACTTCTGCGATGCGCGGCAGAAATTGGCCGTTGTAATTGATACACTCGGCAAGAACCAGAGGAACAAGCTGATTCATGCGGCTTTGCAGGTTCCGCTCCATCGGCTGGCGGTCACCTGTCTCAGTGTATTGAAGGTATGCCTGTTCGTCGAACGGAGGAAGCGGTTTATCCAGCACCTGCTGCGCCTGATCGTTGAGGCCTTTCAGTTCGGTGGTGCGAGCCGACCAGGCTGTGCGATCGGAACAGGGACGTCCGAAGCCCGCAGGCTGCTCTGACAGCATTCCGGCGACCTCGTGGATCCTGGCCGTGCTCAGCTCTGCGAAGGTCTGCTCTGAGAATCCTGGCTGTAAACCTAGCGATGCAAAGATCAAGAAGCAAAGCCCTGCGCGGCAGGCAAATGACGGCTTTCTACCTCGGGTAGTCACTGATTTCCTCACAATGACTTCAGTTGTTTGCACGGGTTTGTGTCTCCAATTTACCTGAACCGGAAGAAGAGACTCGAAGCCGGAATCGCACACATCCGCGCATTTTTCCAGAGCAGACTTGATATTCATTATTCCTGATTTGCGGCCACCGTTCCTGGGCATGGGTAGTGTTTCAAATACGAGCGGAGTTGTCCGCAACCCCAAAAGTGATCAATATTGATTACTTTGCGCCGAATGATTCCTGTAAGATTATACAAACTGTCTAGGGAAATTCTCCAGAGGACTCTTCAGCGTCGGCAATCGCCTGGAAGCGGATCTCGACGATAGATTTGTTCGATTGCCAGAACGCTCTCTTAGGCCACCATACTTGATCGAGGAAAGGTTGGATTGGATGAGCGTTCATCTGGTCAATCCCAGCGATAATTCATTTGGCACCGCGGTGATTACGCCGCGCTGGCTTTTCGTGCTTGCAGCCGCCACACCACAGTCTGCCGGAGACCCGATTCTGGTGGATGAATCTCTGGAACAGATAGTGCCGGAGAGCATTCATCCCGGAGACATTGTGGGCATAAGCGTGCATACGGGCAATGCGCTGCGCGGGTATGCGGTGGGCAAGATGGCGCGCAGCCGTGGCGCGTGGGTAGTGTACGGCGGTATTCACGCCACGTTGTTTCCCGAAGAAGCGCTGGAGCAGGGGCAGGCTCACGCCGTGGTGAAGGGCGATGGCGACGTGGCCTGGGGCAAAGTGGTGGCCGATTGCCTTGCCGGGACGCCGGGCAGGATTTATGAAGGCGGCAGGATTGAGGGCAGCCAGTTTTTGGCCGCACGCTGGGACCTGATGGCGCCGGAGAAATATATGTGGGCGTCGGTGCAGACCATTCGCGGATGCCCGAAGCACTGCTCGTTTTGCAGTGTATGGCGGACGGATGGGCAAAAGCCGCGGCAGAGGAAGTTTCAAAGCGTTGTGGACGAGATAGTAACTCTGCGGCGGCTTGGTTTCAGGTATATCGCTTTGGCCGACGATAACTTCTATCCTGTAACACTTACGGATTTACGGCTTGCGAAAGAACAGAACAACCTTGCCAAACTCGAAGAGCTGACGACGATTCGCAACGAACGCTATCAACTGATGGAAGAACTGGCCAAGCTGCCCAAGGACATGGTGTTCTTTACGCAGATCACGATGGAGGCTGGCGAAGACGGCGACTATCTGGATGCGATGCGGAAGGCAAACATCAAGGGCGCACTGGTGGGTGTGGAGGCGGTTACACCGGAGGGATTGAAGGCCGTGTTCAAGGATTGGAACTGCAGCGGCGATGCTCTGGCAAAGCGCTTGCAGACGTTCCGGGAGCATGGGGTGCATGTGCTGGGTTCGTTCATCTTCGGGTTGCCTTCCGACAAGCCGGCTACCTTTGACGCGACGGTGGCGATGGCGCTGAAGGCCGGCGTGACGTTTGCGCAGTTCGTGATGATGACACCGTTTCCGGGGACCGTGGATTTTGGGAAGTGGGAGAAGGAACAGGCGAAGGATCCCACCATGGTTGGGGATGTGCCGATAACGCGCTACTGGATGATTCCCACCGAAGTGAGGCCGAAGATGTTTACTCCGCATCCTACGATGAGTTCGGATGAAATTCGGGAGCGGACGCAGAAAGTGTGGGATAGGTTCTATACGTGGGGAGCTATCTGGGAGCGGTCGGCTTGCACACCTAACTTACGGTCGAGGATCGCTTTCATGTTCTTATCGAAGTTATATAGACAGATGTACGCGGGGACGGGTATCTCGACCGACAGCGCGCGGCGGAAGAAATCGAAGGCCTGGGCGCGGTGGACAGCGAAGCAGTGCAAGAAGCTGTTTGAGGCGCGGCCGATGCCTGAACTGGCGGGACCGAAGTGGGATATCGGGTTGCCTGCGGTTGGGCAGGCGGCGTTTGCGGGCGATGGAAATGATGCGACGGGGCCGTTTGTGGTGATTCCGCGGAACTAGACAGTACGCTGCTTGTGTGCGCTTGGACGCTGGGTTGGCCACCGTGTTCTAATTGGTGGTTCGCTTTTGTGGGGGCCTCGTCATGAGCGTCGCACGTGGATCGTCTGGCCCGGTTCTGGGCATCTTTGCTCTATTGGTCGGAATTGCGCTGGCTGGGTGCGGAGGCGGTAGTACAACACCGCCGACGCCGATTGCAGTTACCCTGGGCGCTACCAGTGTGGTTGTGCCGCAGGATGGAGCGGCGGCTACGCTGGCGGTGACAATCTCAGGGCCCGGCGGCACGGCAACTGTTACCGTAAGCGGCTTGCCGGGCGGGGTGACTGAGCAGTTTGCGGCATCGAACGGCGGGCCATCGGGGACGCTGACTTTTACCGGCAGCCCGTCGGCAGCGGCAGGCAACTATACACCCGCGGTTGAAGTGAGTCTGGCAGGCCAGACCGCGTCGCAGAGTTTTGCGCTGGTGAGTGCCGTGGTGGCGAAGGTGGGAAGCACACCGGATACGTCGCTGGGCGTGAATGGAATGCTGGAAGAATTCATGTCGACATCGTTCCAGGTGGCGGAGTGGGACGGCGACTTTTTTGGAACCGGCACAACGGCGCGCGAGACCACTATGAATGCGCTGGGTCCGCAGCATATCCGGATGCAGGCGGTGTCGCAGGGCGTGGCCATGTCAACGAATACAGGGACGGCAAGCGACTGGGATTTCACCATTCTGGATCAGACGGTGCAGCCGATTCTTGCCTCGGGTGACCATAGCCCTGAGTTTCAGATTGCCACGGCTCCGGCATGGATGTGCCTGAGCAATGGCCAACTGGATGTTACGAACCATGTGAACGATTTTGCGGCTTACGCGGCGAACCTGGTGCGCTATTACAACAAGGGCGGGTTTGACTGGGGCGGGGTGCATTTTCAGTCGCCGAGCAGTTATCCAATTACCTGGTGGGGCATCTTCAACGAGCCGAACGGGAACGGAATTACGGCCGCTCAGTATGTGACGATTTATAACACTGTGGTGCCTGCGATGTTAGCCGTGGATCCAACCATCAAGTTATCGGCGATCGAATATTCAGACTACGGGCTGGGAACAGGCGATGGAGGCGATCCGATGACTTACTTGCCTACCTTTGTTGCGCCCGCAAATTTGGACGGAGTGAACGCGCAGGTTAATATCGTTTCGACGCATTTCTATAGCACGTGCAACCAATCGGACACGGACACGACGATCATGAACACGGTGCCGGGATTTGCCGCGAATGTCAGTTATTTTTACAAGGAGTTACAAACCCGGCCTGACCTGGCGAATACTCCGGTGTGGGTTACGGAAAACAATGTAAATGCCGATTATGCGGCGCCGAACGGCATGAGCACTTGCAATCCGAACCAGGTGTTTGTGGACGACCATCGGGGAACGAGCGCATTTTTTGCGGCGTGGCGGCCGTATGTTTTTTCGCAGCTGGGCAAGGTCGGGAATCAGGCGCTGTATCACTGGGCCTATGACGGCGATCAGCAGTATGGCGAGGTGGATACGAGCGGGAACACATATTTGAGTTACTGGGTGGATCAGACGCTGGCGACGATGTATGCTCCGACGCAGACTTCGAATGGGCCGGTGATGCCGAAGATTCTAACACTGACCTCTACGGATACAACCTCGGTGGAGACGCTGGCAACCTACGATGCGAATGGAACCCTGGTGGTAATGGTGGTGGACCACGCGGTGGCGTCGCCTACGGACAACAACGGGAACGGGCAGCCACGGACGGTGATTGTGGATCTATCGAGCTTCGGATCATACGGTCCGGGAACGCAAACCACCATTGATGCGGCTACCAGTGCGAGTACGGGGCCGGTTCCGGTTGTGATCACTCCGCCGTTTCGGTTCCCTGTGAGCCTGCCGGGGTATGGGGTGTCTTGGGTGGTGTTCCAACCGTAGAGGATTGCCTGAGGCCCAACGGAACCCAATCTTTGTCAGCGCGGCTTTGCGGGCGGCTGGTGGGTTGAATCGTTGTGCGGGTCTGGAGTCCCGCACGACAGCCGGTCTGGAGACCGGCGCTACCGGTTGGTCTAGAAATTGGCGGTACCGGCACCATCCTTCCTAATTGTGAATTTTCAACTTCTACGGCGCCTTTTTTGGGGAGCGTGTCGGCGCGCGTGTTGCGGGAAGCTGGGAACTGAAGTTAACTGGATGTGAGGCAATTCAAATGAGCGAGTGTTCGGGGAAAAACGGGTTGATTGGCAGGGCGGTGACGGGAAAGCCGGTTACAGAATGCCAGGATCTGGGTGAGGTGTTTTCGGCATCGCTTCCGGCTTTCGGCGGCGCCTATCTGCGGCGAGTGTACGAGGCAATGAGGCAGGTGATCGAGAAGCGGATTCCGCTGGTGGTGGCGTGCGCGGGACCGATCACGGTGTCCGATCAGCACCGCTCGTGGCTGATTCCGCTGCTGCGAGCGGCGAACACGGCTTACATTACTGTGACTGACGCGATTTGCTACCACGATGGGCATGACTGTTTGCGGAAGACGGTTGAAAGGCCGATACGGGAGGTGGCGCTGTTTGGCGACGATGCCGAGCTTCGCGAGAACGGAATTATTCGCGTTACCGACACGGGGTTTGAAGAACAGGTGTTGTTCGACCAGGACGCGGTGGTGACCGGGATACTGCAAAGGCCCGAGTTCCAGAAGAAGATGACGACGACGGAACGCAATTATCTCCTCGGAAAGCAGTATGGCGAACGGGAGAGAGCGCTGGGTATTGCGCCGGGCCTGATGAGCACCTGTGCTGATATGGAACTGCCGGTGTTTATTGGAGCGCCCGCCGATGGCAGCGTGTTCCTGAATTCAGTGAAGCTTTGGACGCTGGCGCGGCTGGGGAAGATCAAGTATGGCTTCGATTACGATCTTCACGAAGACGTGTTTGAAAGCTGCGCGTACCATCACTGGGGATTGTTTGAGTCCGAACAGCAATCGATGGCGATTCTGATTCTGGGGGGCGGGGTTCCGAAGAATTACTCTTTGCAGCCGGAGCCAGCGTTGTCGCAGATATTTTTCCTGGAAAACATCAGAGGGTATGACTACGATGCGCAGATTGTATCGTCGCCGGTGACGGATGGGAGTTTGTCATCGTGCGCGCCGGGGGAAGCGGTGTCTTGGGGCAAGGTGAATCCGGAGACTTATACGACGCAGACGGTGAGCATGCAGGGCGATTATTCGTCGTATATGCCTTTTATCGTTCGTGCGCTGGTGGGGAAGGAATTGCTGCATAACCCGCCGGAGCCGCTTCGGCTGTATGGAAAGCGGGATGCGCTGAAGGAGAAGCTGCTCGCGAAGATCGCGAATTCCGAGGGGGCGATGGAGGCGATTATGGAGAGCCTGTCGCTGCCGGCGGTGTTGAAGATTTGAGAGTCTGCTTGTTGAGGCGGCCATTAAGGGGTCTTGCTTTCCCAGCCTGGCTTCAGGAAAAAGGTCGCAAGGATGGCGCATGGGTCGCGTTCCGTGGTGTTCATGTCGCAGGCAATTGTGACGGACAAGGTTACGGCCCGGAGAACCCTGCTGAATGAATAGAGCCGCGAGTTGGAGCGCTACTGGGTCTGCGCGGGATCCACGAAACTCGGTGGTACACTGGAAACCATACAACCTGTATTAGTTCGCCCGGCTGCATGATCGAACCTTGAGTAAGAGGGAATGGCGTGAGTTACAAAGGCGCGATCAGACGTCTAGTCGAGAAGCTGACCGGAACAAAAATCAAGGTATATCGGGTCCAGCCTCGCGGAATCGATCCATTCGAGGATCTGGTCAACGATCTGCCGAAATTGCGTGTGCAAACTGTTTTCGATGTCGGAGCAAATACTGGTCAGTCGGCAGAAAGCTTCCTCCGCCGGTTTCCGGATAGCACCATATATTGCTTCGAACCGGCTGAAGACACGTTTCGGCAACTACAGAGCGCCTTTCACACAGATGATCGAGTTTCGTGCTTCCGGCTCGCTATGTCCTCGACCAAAGGCACAGGGAAGATGGTTCTGGACGAAAGGCCAGATATGCGGTATCTGGCGAAGCCTTCCTCCCCAGGCGAAGCGGCGCCGGCGACAGGCCTTGAAGATGTGGGGACGGAAACGGTGGACGGTTTCTGCGCAGATCGCGGAATTGATCGCATCGATTTTCTGAAGATCGACACCGAAGGTCACGACCTTGAAGTACTCAAGGGGACTGTGCGCCTGCTCGCCAGCCAATGCGTCGACGTGGTTGAAGTCGAAGCAGGAATGAATATCGAAAACAAACGGCATATTGGTTTTGCGGATCTCGACCGGTTCCTGCAAGGGCGAGACTATTTTCTGTTTGGAATCTACGAGCAAGTGAGCGAATGGCCGACCCATGGGCCTCAGCTGAGGCGGACGAATCGCATATATATCTCTCGCCGGGTGTTAGAAGCCAATCCCACAAATTGAAGCCTTCCGATGTCCATCGAATCGACGTGCTTGCCGCCAAGGCGTAACAGCCAGGTGGAAGATGCGCAGAAGCCTACGCATGATTCGCCTCCAACAGGGCGTTGAGTTTGGCGATGACCTGGAAGGCGTCGGCGATGTAGACTACGTCGGCTTTGCCGCGGGTCCAGCCGCAGTTGGGGTCGAGCGAGATGGCGCGGCGCTCGGTGATGAAGCGCCAGCCTACTACGTGCGGTTCTTCGCCGTGGCAGCAGGTTGAGAGGCCCTTCAAATGGCGCGGCGTTGCGCCGGTTTGGCCAATCTGATTGAGATGGGTGAGGAAGGGAAGCACCGGCTGGTTGTCGCTGCCCTGGTCGACCAGCGATTTGCTGCTGCCTAGGGACGCGTTGGTAAGGCGAAGGAAGTTGAGGATCAGATCGCCGGCTTCGGTGGGGTGCGTCTTGCCGTCAAGCTGCTTCTTGGTCCAGCCTGCGCCGGCTACGAGAAGCAGTTGGGCTTCGGGGCGGATTGTCTGCGCTGTTTGCGTGGGAGCGCGGAGGCCGGTAACGGTGGTTCGCAGCGCGGGGAGTTGGACTTGGATTTGTTCTACTTGCGCGGGGCCGGGTTCGGCGGCAAAGGGGGTGTTTGTGCCGGCGTCCAGCAGGAGGAACCAGGGGCGCGTCTCGCGGGTTAGGACGGCTTCGATGCGCTGGCGATAGAACCAGCGGGTGGCTTCAACGGTCTCCGCGCCGCCAATGGCTGTGATGTGAGTGTCGATGAATCCGCCGAGACGGTGGGCGACGCCGGCTGCGACGCGAGCGAAGCGGGAACTGCCGGGCGCGAGCACGATGGAGGCTCGCGCATCGCGGCAGAGGGCTTCGCAGGCGGCTGCGTCGGTGACATAGCGCGGCTGGGCGAAGGGTTCGCCGGAGACTGCTAGCAGACGTGCGCCTGTGGATGCGAGGGAAGCGGCGGCGGAGGCGTGGTCGACGGCGACGATGCCGATGGTTAGAGTGGCTCCGAGTTGGGCTGCAAGGTTTATGCCGGCGGTGACGGCTTCGAGTGAGGCTGTGGTGAGCGCTGCGCCGGATCCGGCTTCGATATCGGTGCTCAGGGCTGTGTAGGTGAGTACGAGGATGGTTTCCATCATTCGGCTCCAATCCACGTGGCCAGCTCGGCTGCAATCTCGCCGGGGCTGAGGTCTTTGACTACGCTGGTTGTCCGCTGCTGTTTGGGCAGGCTGGCCGAGAGGTAGCGCAGGCCGTTGGCTTCGAGTTTTGCGGCATTGGCTTTTTGCAGTGCGGGCATGATGGTGCGCATGTTGGCCATGCCGGTTTGGGGGTTGTTGCGAGGCTCGGGCAGGTTGCCGGTGGCCCAGCCAAGAACCGCAGGGGGTCCGGCGCACACAGAAACCTGGTGCTTGCCGCCTTCCACGCGCTCCAGCACTTCAAACCCACCGTCGTCGTTGAGGGCGATTTGGTCTACGCCCTGGAACTGGTCGGTGATGCCCAGGATTTCGCCGGCGAGTTGGAGGGTCACGCCGGCACCACGCGTGGCTGACTCCCATCCGCCGAAAAGGAGCAGCTTTGCGGGGTCGAGGCCGGGCAGGGATTGAATTGTGTCGGCCAGGGCGGCGGCGGTGGAGTGGGCGTCGGGGAATCCGCCGATGGGGCCGTCGATGGGGACCAGCTCGAAGCTGGCTTTCTGGGCCACGGTCATCATTACCTGCTGGAGCTTGGCTTTGGGGCCCAGGGAGATTAGCCAGACTTTGCTGCCGGGGTTTTTGGCGGCGAGATTTGCTGCTTCATAGAGGGCGCTGGCGGCCCATGGGTCCAACACGGCCGGAAGGACCATTTCGTTTTTAAGGCCGGGGCCGTTGGGGCCGGTGATTGGCTCCAGGGTTTGCAGGGGATCGGGAACGATGCCTGCGCAAACGACGATGTGGAGCGGGTTCGACATCAGAAGCTTCCCTCAGGGGCTAAAGCCCGATCTTCTTATTGCGGTCTTTCGGCACGACTAAAGTCGTGCCCTTTCAAAGCGTAAGGACAAAAGCAACCGCAGATCCTTCGGCTTCGCTCAGGATGACAGGGTATTTGGTAACTCAGTCATCCAAGCTGACCTCAGTTTTCCGCGGAGTGGAGGCCGCCGGCGCCGGCGCGGAAGTCTATGTTGGAGCGGCCGCCTACCAACTTGGAGCAGTTCCATAAACATGCGCCGCAATGAATACATTTTTCGCGCTCGAATGCGGGCACGCCGAAGGCCCCAAGCGTTAGCGCCTGGCCGGAACACATGCCGATGCAGGTCTTGTCTTCGCATTGAACGCAGAGACCCGCCTTGCGGAAGACGACGTGATCCGCGAAGCCCGGCATGGCCTGCACCTTGCCACCCATCAGCAGCGCGTCCTGCTGGGTGACAAGGAGGCGGCCGTCGAACGGAATCTCGGGCCAGCCGCGGGCGGTTAACAAAACATCGTGAAGCGGGCGGCCATCTTCGAGAGCCAGCCGCAAGCCATTCTTCAGCTTGAGGCGTTGATCGGAGCGGTGATTCCGTTTGTGCGGCGCGGGAATGTGCGCACCGAGCGAGAGCCGGCCGCTGGTGAGGCCGGCGAGAGCCATGCCGATCATTCCGCGAACGACGCCCGCATGAAAGCCGTTGCGGGCGTTCTGGGCTTCGCGTGCGCCGCGCTCGACCCAGCTTGCACGGCGGCGCGTTTCATACGTGGCGGCCAGGTTTTCTTTGGTGAAAGGCTTTTGGGCGCGAAGCAGTTCGACGACCGCCTCGGCTAGCTGCGTGCCGGTGGTCCAGGCTTCATCGACGCCGGAGCCGGTGAGCATGTTGGTGGAGCCGGAGCCCTCGCCGATGCGGGCGAAGCCGTCGCCGGAGAGATAGGGCTCACCGTGTTTGCCGGACTCTTCAAGGGACTTTGCGCCCCAGGAGCGGAGCGTGCCGTCTTTGAGCCATGGCCAAAGGGCGGGGTGCTGGATGTAGTGCTGGAGATAGCGGTATGCGGTGCGCGACGGGTCGTCCATCCATGAGGGGACGAAGATGCCCACCGAGACCAGGTGCTCAGGATGCATGTAAAGGAAGCCGAAGATCTCCGGCTCGGGGTAGCCAAAGGTGTGCCAGACCGTTCCCGGCTCGAGCTTGGAGTCTTCGGGCAGCTCGATAACCATTTTCATGCCGAGCGCCCAGTCGCGACGGGCGTGACCGGGAGGCAGGCCAAGATGCTCGTCGATCGATTGGCCGATGGCGCCGATGGGGCCATCGCCCACGACGGTCAATTGCGCGCGCACATCCATGCCGGGCAGGAAGCTGTCGGCTGGCTCCCCGGATTGGTCAACGCCCTGGTCGGCGAGGCGCAAACCCGAGACGGCGTCGCCGGAAATGTCCTTCTCGAAAAGCGGTGCGGTGACCGGCGAGCCGGGCCAAATCTGCACCAGGCCGGTGGCTATGAGTTGCGAGCCGACCCACTGGTTGAATTGGCCCATGGAGAGCACCAGACCGCCGTGCTTGTGCAAGAAGGCCGGCACCCAATGCAGCTCGAAGGCGTGATTGCGGACGCCAAGGAGGGACCCTAGAGCGCGGAATGCAGCATCGGCAGCGCGGAGAGGGATGGATCGGCGGCTTGCGCCGTGGGGATCCAGCAGGTAGAAGATGCGCTCGCGATTGACCTCGACGGCCATAGGGATTTCAGCGGGGTTCAGGTTGGGAAAGCTGGCGCGAATGCCTTGAGCGCGGGTGACCACGCCGCTGACGCCGGCGGCGATGTCGTCGGCGCGCTCATAACAAAGGACCTGGAGGGGAATTCCGGGGGAGACTTTGCTTTGAAAGGCCGGATCGTCAGGATGCTGGGACCACTCGTGGGTTAACGTGGTGAGAAAGCCTCCCATGGCGGGGCCAAAGCCGGCACAGGCGATGTCGACTTCCATGGTGGGGTGGTCGATTTCCACGAGAGGTGAACCGGCCGGATTAGTCTCCCAGGTCTCAGAAGCGGGACCTGGGGCACCCGAAGTTGTGGTGGATTCCGTGGCGACGTTCATGCGGGATAGTCCAGCGCTGCGGGAATCATTACCTTGCTTACCGTATCCGCGGCGCGGTCTTTGGCCAGCCTTGAGCCGCTGAGGCACATGGTGAGCTTGTTTTGAAGGCGGAGGAATTCGCTGGCTGCGCCGCAACTGGCGCAGGGGCCGGCTTTCTCAGGATGGGTGAGATCGGCGGCGAGGACATCGAGGGCCATGGCGGTGATACCGGGCATGGTTTCCTCGTACTCTTCGAGTTCGCTCTGGAGGAAGCAGCTCTTGTGCGCCTGATCGTTCCAGGCTGGGTGCGGGTTGTAGCCGAAGACCAGCTCGCCGCAAATGCGCGAGACTTCGCCGGCTGCTTCCGCCGCTTGTGTGTGGCAAAGGTCGCTTAAGAACTCGACGGTTCCGGCGAGGCCTTCGGATGCCACCGCATCGTTGTGGCCTTGAGCTTCCAGTTCGAGAACGTCGAGGATTTGATAGCGCGAGGCAAGCAGCCAGCACAGCGCGTCGGCAAGAGCGAAAGTCACGCCCTGGCGCTGGCCGTGATAGAGCTTGTTGCCGCTGGGGTCGGTGGCTCTCCGCAGGTAGTCCAGAGTCCAGAGCCACAGGTTCATGGCGGATGCCAGTGTGCATGCGCCGGTTCCCGGATGGGTTGACGCGATGCGGCGCATACCGCGAGTCCACACTCGGAACTGGGCCAGGAAGATTTCAGAGGTCATGGTGACGCTTAACTGGCGGCGCTGCACAGCCTCGGGGCCTTCGTAGGTTGCTTCGAGCTGCGCGTCCATCCACTTGTTTGCCAGGAAGCCGGGGCAATCCTCGGTGATGCCGTAGCCGCCCATGAGGCTCACGGCCTCGCGCATCCTGTTGGCGCCGTGGCCGGTATTCCATAGCTTGGTGGCGGGACAGATGACGTTGGCTTCGGCGTCCAGGAGGACGAAATGGACGAGCGGATCGACTTCGAGGGCCTTGCGGCGCGGGCTGGCTTCGCTGAGCGAGAGAAGCTCGATGGCGCGACGCTCGCTATCCTTGAGGGCTTTCATCTCCGCACGGCCACCCTGCACGCCACGCTCTTTCAGGACGGCGTCCTTGTGTTTCTCGATGGGGTCGAGGTGGTCGAAGAGACGCGCAGCTGCAAAGCCGAGAGAGGCAGCGGCCTCGCCAGTGGCCCAGATATCGACCAGACGATGGAGGGCGTCTTCGCGCTGCTGAATGCCCTGCTCATAGCGAACGGAGCCGGGCCTGGAGCCTTCAGCGCCGCGGAAGCGTTCGCGCTGATAGCGGATGACCGGCTCGACGGATGAGAGCAGCTTGGCCGCTGTCATGAGGCCTACCGGCACGCGGGTGCGGCGGAAGACGGCTTCGATGACTTCGCTGTGGTTGAAGTTGGGTTCGATGACGCCATCCTTGACCGTGTATCCGCCGACAATGCGACTGGCCGGAACCTTGAGGCTGAAGATGGGGTCGCCGGTGGACGAGAGCTGATGAACGAGCTTTTTGGTGGGGGTTCCGCGATCGAAGATGCCCTCGTCGCCCTGCTCCAGAATGACCACGCAACTGCCTTTGATAAGCGGGTCAGCGGAGTTGACCGCGGCGGTGACAAAGTTGGCGAAGGCGATGTTGGTGATGAAGCGGCCGCGTTTTTCCACCTGCAGCCAGGGTTCCTGGCCGTCCTTCCACTCGGCAACGCTGATTTTGCCGCTCAACATGCCGGTGTCGACGCCTACGTAGGGGATTGGTTCGGTGAGCGCGAATGCGCCGCGCCAGGGTTTGCGGTCTTCCCCATGCTGCGGAGGAGCGGCGAGGGTCTTGTAGTGGGTGACCTGCTGCTGTGTGCCGCGCTCGTGAATGGGCGAAAGGGCGAGAAAGCTGGCCAGGCTGGCGGTGGCCGCGCCACCATCGACCCAGGCAAGTTCAAAGGCGGCTAAGGCCAGTGCCAGGTTCTTGGGGCCGGCGATGAAGCCGCCTTCTTGCGGTTCCATGAAGGCAGCGGTAATGCCTGCGCGATCGAATGCTTCCAGCATTTCGGCCTTCGCCGGAGTCCACTCGTGGGTGTTGCGTTCTCCTGCGGCGACAAGGCGCGCCACGGTTCCCCGCGCCACGTCTCTGGCCGACTGGACGAGCATCTGCAGGTCGAACCGATCGGCGAACCGCCATTGAATCTGGCGGACCGCATCCCCAGGAAGAGTGAGCATGGACGTGGTTTCGTGAAGCGCAACAGTGCCCATAAAATTAGTCCTCAGGTAGCGGGCCTATTGTGCCTGAGCGGGGGCGGTTCGGCCTGTGACAGGTGTCACCCTGGCGCGGGGTTGATTTGTTGACCGAAATCGAATGGCTGTGAACTGACTCACTTGCGAAGCAGGAGCGAGGGTTCCGACTGTGGTGGGCATCACATACGAAGCCGAATCGCAAGCGGTATTTGTACTATTTGCCGGAAAAGAAGTGAAAGACCGGCAAAGGAGCGAAACGATGACGCAACAAATCAGGACGGCGGCCTTCATTCTTCTTTCAATTTCCATGGCGGTTCCCGCGATGGCGCAGATACCGGGAGCGGACACCTACAAGGCCAAGTGCGCAATGTGTCACGGCGCTGACGGACTGGCCACCACACCGACGGCAAAGAACTTCAAAGTGCTGTCGTTCAAGGACCCGGAGATGCTGAAGGCGTCCGATGCGCAGTTCATTGCTTCGACCAAGAACGGCAAGAACAAGATGCCCGCCTACAGCGCCAAGCTGACCGACGAGCAGATAAAAGACGTTATCGGGTACATTCGTACTCTGCAGAAGTAAAAGGCGGAGCAAGAGGTGACCGTGCGGTGCGAAACGCGAGCACCCAGGGGGAGTCCTTTGTCTACGGTAGACGAAAGCGGCACGATTGAACGGAGTCAATATGAAGTGTGTTTCAACCATTGCGCTGGCGCTTGGGGCGCTTTTGTTTGCCGCAGCGCCGCTGAGGGCCCAGGGGAACAGCGATTGCCTGGCATGCCATGGGGACGCAGGCATGCAGGATGCATCGGGGCACAGCGTCAGCGTGGATGGGCACAAATTCGATGCCAGCATTCACGGCCCGCTGCAATGCAAGGATTGCCATACTGCCATCAAGGAGTATCCGCATCCGGAACAGAAGGCGCCGGTAAAGTGCGAGACCTGCCACGCCGATGAAGCGGCGGGACTGGTGGGCAGCGTTCATGCGGATGGGAAGGACCATCCCTGCACGAGCTGCCACGGGGACGCACATTCCATTTTTCCCAAAAGTGATCCGAAGTCGGCGGTTTATCCGCTGAATGTTCCGCGCACCTGCGGGCAATGCCACGGCACCGAGGGCATGGCGAAGAAGCATGGGCTTGCCAGCGTTTATCCGCTGTATATCGACTCGATTCACGGATTTGCGCTGAGCAAAGAGGGGCTTCTGGTGGCGGCAAACTGCCAGACCTGCCACGGATCACATCATATTCTGAGCCACACAGATCCGAAGAGTGCGACCTACAAGGTCAACATTCCTGCAACCTGCGGCAAATGCCATGCGGGCATCGCTACGGATTACGAGCAGGGCGTGCATGGAAAGGCTATAGCGGCCGGGCATCTGGATGCGCCTGTATGCTCAGACTGCCATAACGCGCATGCGATCCTGCAGCCGACGGAGGCTGTGTTTCGCTCGCAATCGACGCCTATCTGCGGCAACTGCCACAAGGAAAAATTTAGCACATACCGGGACACGTTCCACTCGCAACTTGGCTCGCTGGGCGGATATGTAGAGACGGCGCGATGCTGGGATTGCCACGGGGCGCACGAGATATTGCCGGCGTCCGATCCTCGATCGCCCATCAACAAGGCGAATCTAGTGAAGACATGCGGCCGGTGCCATACGGGCGCCAACGAAAGCTTTGTTCAATACCAACCACATGCGAATGCGCACAACCGCAAGCTGAATCCGGCTCTCTACTATATTGGGCTGTTCATGAACCTCCTGCTGGTGAGCGTGCTTACGTTTTTCGTAATCCACACGATATTGTGGCTGATTCGCCAGCGCCTTGAGCAGGTGAAGAGAAAGTCGACTGAAGGAGGGAAACATGCCTGATCCAGAGCAAACAGTAGCGGCCGGCGGAGCGAACGGGGCTGGGAACGGAGCGGGGCCGCAGCGGTTTTTCACGCGCTTCACTGCCGCGCAGAGGTATATGCACGGAGTGCTGTTCAGTTCATTTCTGGGCCTGGCGGCAACCGGGCTTCCGATGCGCTTCAGCCAGAGCTTCTGGGCGCGGAAGTTTGCTTCGGCAGTGGGGGGATTCGGCGCGATCATCTTCTTTCACAAGCTTTGCGCGCTGGTGCTGACGGTCGCGTTTCTGATCCACCTGAAGGACATCTTCACGCGGGGCATTGTGAACCGCGAGAAGGGAATCTTCTGGGGGCCGAATTCGATGGTGGCCAACTGGAAGGATGTGAAGGATCTGGTGGGGCACATGCGCTGGTTTGTGGGACTGGGCAAGCGGCCCACGTTCGGGCGCTACGCTTACTGGGAGAAGTTCGATTACTGGGCGGTGTTCTGGGGCATGATCATCATCGGCTTCTCGGGCTACGCGATGTGGTTTGCGCCATTCTTTGCGCGATTCCTGCCGGGCTGGGCACTGAATGCGGTGCTGGTGGTGCACAGTGAAGAGGGGCTGTTGGCGATTCTGTTCATCTTCTCCATTCACTTCGTCAATACGCATCTGCGGCCGGACACATTTCCCATGGACATGGTGGTATTTACGGGCGTGGAGAGCGAAGCGGAGTTCAAGCACAAGCGGCCGGAGGAGTATGACAAGCTGGTGAAGGAAGGGAAGCTGGAGTCGAGGGTGGGGCCTGCGCCGGCAACGTGGTGGATCAACTTTGCGAGGGTGATTGGGTTCACGGCGATCTTGATTGGGCTGACTTTGCTGGTGCTGACTTTGAGCGCGTACTTCAGCTAGTGCGCGGAGCGCGTTAGAAGGCGATCATTTGGGGACCGGTGCGGGCGGGGACGCCCGCACGACAGCCGGTCTGGAGACCGGCGGTACCTTCGCGCCGTTGCAAACCCTCGCGTCGTTACAGCATTCGTGCCGTTGCTACTTGTGACTCCAGTCACTGCTAATGCGTTTGAGAAAAGCGTCTCCTTGATGGCGTGAAACTGGACAGTAGATTTTTTGCTCAAACGCTTGTTGTGGCGCTGCTTTTCGGTGCGTATTCCCTGGTTGCCGAACAAAAGCCCAAAGATAAAGATTGTCTTGGCTGCCACTCCGACTCGACTCTGACTACGGAGGAGAACGGCAAGACGGTCAGCCTGCTGGTGGATGAAGGCAAGCTGAAACACTCGATCCACGGCTCGATGTTTGCCTGCGTGGATTGCCACAAGGATGTGAAGAGCCTGGTGCATGACACGACTCCCAAAAAGGTGAGTTGCGCCCAGTGTCATGCGGATGCACAGACGGCTTACTCGCACAGTACCCATGGCAAGGCAATTGCGGCAGGGAAGCCGGGAGCAAGCTGCGAGGATTGCCACGGCGGCGCGCATGAAGTGATGGCCGCGGACGACGCCAAGTCGCCGGTGAGCCATGGGAACATTCCATATACGTGCGGCAGGTGCCACGGGCAGAAGTTTCTGATGGAGTCGAACGGCGAAAGCGCGCAGCCATTCATCAGCTACCAGGAAAGCGTGCATGGACGCGCCACGGAAAAGGGATCGAAGAAAGCGGCGGTCTGCACGGATTGCCATGGCTCGCACGAGATTCTTCCCGCCAATGACCAGAAATCGCCGATCTCGAAGTTCAATGTTCCCGCGACTTGCGGCACTTGCCACACCGCGATCCAGACGACCTTCATGCAGAGCATTCATGGGCAGGCGCTTGCGCGGGGCAACGGGGATGCGCCGGTGTGCACAGACTGCCATGGGATTCACTCGATCAAGTCCCATACCGACGCTAACTCGCCGGCCTCGGAGCAAAACCTTTCCAGAGATACGTGCGCGCGCTGCCACCAGGGAGTGCGGCTCTCGCAGGAATTTGGCGTGCCGGGCAACCGGGTTACGAGTTACTTTGACAGCTATCATGGGCTGGCCGCGGAAGGCGGTTCGGTGGTAGCGGCCAACTGCTCCAGTTGCCATGGCGTGCATAACATACTGCCATCGAGCGATCCACGCTCCACCATCAACAAGGCGAACCTTGACGCGA
>Ga0302319_10009724_pt1 | contig 18433 bp, 15 predicted proteins | sample Bog_T0_2_FD_203319 | JGI IMG/M metagenome (GOLD analysis project Ga0302319, IMG submission 203319) | Peat permafrost microbial communities from Stordalen Mire near Abisko, Sweden - Bog_T0_2 | ecosystem: Environmental > Terrestrial > Soil > Wetlands > Peat | place: Sweden: Abisko, Stordalen Mire...
TGATGCGACGTCTTGACAAGACGTCGCCCACTACCCACGCACGAGATGGGCCGAACAGCTTCGGAGGGAGCATTCCAGACCCGCGGTAGACCGTCGTGTATCGGAAGGTTGACTGGTGGCGCTATGCGGTCGCGCGACGAGATTTCGTCACAGCGGGAACCTGTTTGAATCGCGGTGCTCACTTCCAGTAGCATTCTCATTTGGACTTGTTGTTGACTGACAGCATCAAACGCGGTCTCTCCGCAGTCCTGTTCGTCGACATGCCTGGGCCGTGGGTACAATTGGGGCGATGGTAGTTGGCAAGAACAACGAGGCGTGAGCTTCGGAGCCGATTTATCAGCCGTGCGGCGGTGTTGCTGTTCAATCGCAGCGGCACTGATAATTACTACTTTTATATGAAACAGGTGAACTCAGTCCCGTGTGTGTTGAGACGGCCACCGAGTGCCTGTCGTCGGGATTTGGTGCGGGATAGTCACTTTATCCAATCCAGTATTCCGGGTAGTCGCCCATTGCCATCTCCGCCATATCGTCCGTGCCTTCGGGCGTCGTTGGCCGTTTGAGCGGCGTCTCTGTAGCCGTCATAATCTCCGTTTCAGGCGCGAGTGCTGTTGGCTGGTCGATTGTCATACTGTCCCTTCGTGACTTCCAGTGATCAATTGCGACTACAGACGGTCATTTTTCGTGCGCCGAGCCTTGACCCGCCCGGCGCATTGGCATTCCTGCTACGGCGATTAGGGGGCGGGAACGACAGCAGAAACGCAATTCGACAGACGGATGGTCACGCCTGTCAGGTATTCCCGCTCTGCTTGTAGTCAAAACAGAAGCAATCGAGGCGCCGAATACATGTACCCAAAGCCGGCAGACCGTCGCTCCCAAAACGACGGCGCGGGACTCTATCTTGGAACCTGTTTATTCCGATGGGGCGGAACGGAGTCTGCCTGGCAGGGGCCTTGGGTGGGTGGCTCTTGAAGGCCTTCCTCGGATCACGATCATGGTTTACGTTGAAACTGCGCAACGTGCCGCCGCCCCGACATGCTCACTGGCAGCCGTTACCTATTTGCCGGGCATGAGGGTGGCAGGCAACGTGCGCCGGAGCTGGGTAGGGAGATTCGCGAATGTGACCCGGAAATCGTTATTGATAGGCGGTTTCGGCAAGAACTTCACTGCGGCGCAAATCGAGGTCCGGGTGGAGTTATTGTAAGAACCTGGCAAAGTTGACTTTATGACGCTTCCGATTACCCTTTCTCTGATCGCGGTGAGCTTCGTACTTGCGCTGCTGGTCGGATTCCGTGGCAGTCTCACTCGTTCCCGTGAGGGCAAAATTTTGGCGTTCGTTGCCCTGCTGATTCTTCCCGTACTCTCAGTTTGGGGCGGCTTCGATGCTCAACTGGACCGGGCCGAGTCCACTCAGTTCTGCCTCACCTGCCACGTCATGATGGACTTCGGCCAGAGTCTCCATTACGACGACCCGAGTTACATTCCTGCTCAGCACTATGAGAACAACTGGGTGCCGCGCGACCATGCCTGTTATACATGCCACACCCACTACGCTATGTTCGGCGGCCTCCAGGCCAAGATGGAGGGGCTGCGCCACATCTATGTGCAATACCTCGGAACTGTTCCGAAGCCGACGGATATCAAACTTTACACGCCGTTTCCCAACCAGACCTGCCTGCACTGCCACCTCGGTACGCGACGTTACCAATCCGAGGAAGCACACCAAAAGACGCCCGGCATGCCCGCGCAGATGAATTCTGGCCAGCTATCCTGCGTTTCGTCAGGCTGCCACGAATTCGTGCACGACGTGGCAGACCTTCAGGGCGCGAAATTCTGGAGTGCGTCTAAGTGAAAACCGAAGCCAGAATCCGTTGTGCCGGCCTCATTGTTGCTGCTGGCCTGCTCCTGCAATTACTGTCTCTGCTTCCTCTTCACCCACTGGCGTTTATTGCGTTCCTCGGTCTCGGCGCCAGTCATGACAGTGGGCGTGGTCCTCTTCCTGCTGAGCCTTCTTGACGTATTCGGGGTCGACCACTCGCCAAGGTGAAATCTGGCGCAGTGGCTGGAAAGCGTTGATGTGGGCGTATTTGAGAGCTTTACGTCTTACGACTCGGTCGACTGTGAGGAGTTGTGTAATGCTGAAGATTGAAAGAATTCTAGTGCCTATCGTATTCGGGGGGACTTCCTGGCACGTCGTGCAGCAGGCCGCCTGGCTGGCGCGGCGCTTTCGTGCGGAGGTGACCCTGGTGCATGTTGTGATGCCTCCCAGCTATCCCGTCGGCATGATTGGCGAAACCGAGATCAGCGCGCAGGACCTTCACACGCGTATTCTCCAGCGCGCTCAGATAGATCTGGACGAGGTGCAGGGGCCTGAGCTCAATGGGATTGCGGTCGAGCGGGTAGTCCGCACGGGTGACCCGGCCCGAGAAATCGTGGATGCTGCGCGCGACCTGAACGTGGGTCTGATCATGATGCCGACTCACGGCCATGGGGCGTTCTACCGCCTCTTGCTGGGTTCGGTGACAGCAAAGGTGCTACACGAAATCGACTGCCCGGTCTGGACAGGCGTTCACCTCGAAGAGCCGCCACCGCGCGAGTTCTCAATCCGCCACGTCCTGTGCTCTGTGGATTTGAAGCCTCACTCCCAGCACACCGTAACGTTGGCCTCCGAATTTGCAGCCGCTGTCGATGCGACACTTACTCTCGTACATGTCACGGCGGGTGCGGAAGTCTTTGGTCCCGGCGGCTCCTACGTCGATTCCGTGTGGGAGGAGAAGATAGTTGGTTTCGCAGCCGACGAAATTGCCAGCCTCCAGAAGTGCCTGGGAACGACAGCCGAAGTCATCATCCACAGTGGTAATGTTCCGCAACTGCTGAATCGTGCGGCAGAACAAAGCGGCGCTGATGTTCTGGTCATTGGACACATTCCGGGGGACAGCCATTTGGGGGATAACGGCAACGGATACGGGATTATTCGGGAGTCGAACGTTCCTGTGTTGAGCCTCTGATGAAGACCGCCCGTTTGCACGCGCGGTTCGGGCACTGGGGGACGCTTCTTCTTGACACGGCATCTGACTAGACGCCACTGACTTCCCGTCCTCCGATATGAGAGGGGCCGTAACGCCCTTGAACCGAGTATTTCAATGCGATGCCGGTCACGCGTCCAAACGCGGTGGCGTCGGAAGTTCAGACCGACGACCATATACGGTCACGTGACGAGATTTCGTCAGAGCAGGAACCTTGCTCGATCAAAGAGGGCCCCCAGCCACTCGCGCGCCCTTTACGATCTTCCGCAACCGGAAATCGGCCACCCGATACGCGGTTGGGGCGTCCATGGGAGCCCTCGTGCAAAACGCCGAGTTCTCCGATCCTCGCGCGTCATTAAGGGGCAGTCTGGCCACGCGTGTCTTAGCAAGCTTTAGCGCACCGACCATCAATTGCAAAATGCCGATGTGCCTGCACGTAACGCGAGTTTGATCCCGCATCGAAACGTGAAACTAAATCCGTCTGAGAGCGTAATATATAAGCAGCAAAACCAACGAGCCCAAAACTGCTGCGAAGAGACTGGACAGATTGAGTCCGGTTACACTGGCGCGTCCGAAGGTATAGAACAACCGGCCTCCCGTCATGGCACCGACAACTCCCACCAGGACGTCAAGTAGAATGCTCCCCTCTCCTGCTTACAAGCTGGCTACCTATGTACCCCGCCGTCAGACCGAGAACGATCCAGGCCACAAATGACATGACGTTGTCTTGATCTCTGATTGATTGACGTAAGAGCTAATTTGATGACCAGAGGTAAGCGTCAATCGCGCATGAAGAACAGAGCGTGAGGGGAAGCAGGAATCGCCCAGCGCTTTTGGGTTGGTTTAGCACAGCGGGCTGCCCGGGGGGGGCACTTCTGTGCCTTTTCGGCCTGATCCTGGCAGCGCTGTTCAGCAGCGATTGTGCCTTTGGCATGGCATCTGTGGCGGCTTCCACTTCGGGATCAGTCTCGAGTTCGTACTTAGTGGACTCATCGACGCTAAAGGCGGTCTTGTAAATCTCGGTCTGAACGCGGCGGCGAATTTGTTCGTATTCCTTCGTGAAATCTGCCTCCGTGAACTGGTATTTCTGTTCGAGCAACCAATTGCGGAAGGCGTCCATCTGCACCGTACCTACATCCCACCTGGCGGGCAACTGCTCTTTATGCTTGGTGAAGAAATGCCTGGCGTACGTCGGGAACATGTATTTCACATACAGATCGGTTTCGAGCGGTCCCGGCTTGGGGACCACGAATTTCTCGTCGGGTGAAATTCCACCTCCGCCGTAAACGGTACGCCCGCTATCGGTCATCTTGACGTCGGCCGGATTTCGTTCCGCAGTGTTGCGGCGGTAGTAATAATCGAGAAGGAGACGTTAGAATAATCGCGCTGGATCAGACGGCCGCTCGGCGTATAGTACTTCGCGGTGGTGAGCGCGAGCCCCGTGTTCTCCAGCAGAGGGTAAACGGTCTGAACCAGACCCTTGCCGAACGTGTTGTCGCCAAGAATCCACGCACGGTCGTGATCCTGTAACGCTCCGGAAACGATCTCCGAAGCGCTCGCCGAATTTCGATTCACGATCACGACGATCGGATAGTTCCGCCCATGGTTGCCCTCGGTGGCGCTGTAAGATTTCTCCTGCGAGGCACGTCCATGGTGCGAAACCACTTCGGAACCTTTCGGGAGCAAATGACCGGCCACGGAAACAGCCTCCGTAATCAGGCCACCGGGATTGGCGCGAAGATCCAGAACCAGGCCTTTAAGATTGTCCTCATTGAGCTTCTTCATCGCGGCATCGAAATCGCTACCCGTAGTCTCGATAAACTCATCGATCCTAATGTAGCCGATTCCAGGCTTTGCCATGAAGGCTGAAGGTACGCTGGAACGATGGATTTCGTCACGGATCAGATTGAAGGTCAGTTCTTCGGCGCCTTCGCCGCGAAGCACCTTAATCTGCACGGATGTGCCACGCGGACCCTTGATGAGATCGACGACCTCGGTTGAATTGAGACCGAGAGTGGTTTTGTCGTTGACTTCGACAATTACGTCATTCGGGCGCAAACCAGCCTTATAAGCCGGCGAACCGACGAACGCAATCTACCACGATAATTCTCATCTCCCCGTCCAGCACCCTGCCCAACACCTGCATGCCAATGCCGTAATAATGGCCAGCCTGTTCTTCGCGCATAGCCTGCCACGCCTTTGGATCGAAGAAATTGGAGTGCGGGTCGAGCGTCCGCAGCATTCCGGGTATGGCGCCGTTGTAGATCGCTTTATCGGCACTCAGAGGATCGGCGAAGTTCTGCTCCACCGTTGAATAGAGGCCCGTAAAATCCTTGACGCTGGCACTGATATCGTCATGGCCGCCAACAGCAGAGGCGACCTGCGCGTTCAAACTGTAAATGCCGCCGATGAGCCCGCATGCCACGACCAGCAATGGAATCAGGAGAAAATAACGGCGTTTGTCCGTCATTCCGAAACAGGCCATAGCTCAATGAACCTTTCCAGCAAGTCCGCTGATGGTAGCGGCTGTCAAATCACGGGCTACTTTCGGCGGCACCATACCCGTCATCGTCGACCCAGACAAATCATGTGAGACGCGTCGCCCTCGATCAACGGTCCCCAAGCATGACCGCCGATGCGGCCTCCCGGAAGCCGAACCGAGTGCGGGACGCGACCTACTTTATCCCTATCCAAACGCAGCGCTAATTCTTGGTGCGCTGGGCTGAGTCGCGATTCAGGGCATGTTCGAACTTCAACGCGACCGCCGGAATATTGACGTCACCAGTCAAAATCTCACGATTGGTTGCGTTGCGGGCGTAAAGATCCCTGTTGGCATCTCCATCCGGGCGAAGCGTCGCGCCTTCAAGTGAGATGCCGGCGAACAGTCCGGCCGATCGGGAATAGGACAGCATTTCTGCGTTCATCATCGCGTCTGTCTGAGCGCTGGCGTCCCGACCAATCGGGCCCGCCGCCGCTGTTGCTTCTCCGCCGATCGTAAACTTGTCGGATAAGAGGTGCCTCATACCGCCTTCATTCATCACGAGCAACACTACGTCTGTCTCCGAAAGGCCTATCTGAAATCCAACACTTCCACCTTCCACAATCATGGCTGCGGGAGCGCTCCAGCCGGAGCCACCGCTTCGGCGGCATACCGCAAACCCGCTGCCATACTTGGCTCCAAAGATGAATCCGGCCTTCTTCATGCCCGGTATGACGACGACGCAACGCGCCTTATCGAGCAGGCCCTGAGGGATACCTTTATCGGAAGCCCTCATCATATCGGTCAGCGTGTCGGCAGAAGCATTCAGCCTGTCATCGACCTTGATTTCTCTGTCCGCCGCGAAAGCGACGGTGCTCACGGAACCGGCAATTGCCAAAATGGCTACGAGTGTTTTGCGCATCAAATTTCTCCTATTCGGCTCCAATACAGAGCACGGCGACTTCCAATGTGACGAAAAAGTAGTCAACCAGATGATTCCTTTTGGTGCTTCGTGCGTCGCCGTGACCGCGACGTTTCGTCAGAGTTCTTTCCTTGGGGTGACAGCGAGTCGCATTCGTTCCGCACCGACTGACTGCTTAACGGCGCGCCCTGCCCGCGCTCCAGACAGTCCCAGCGTTCAGAGAACTCCAATTCTGCCCGGACTTCTGTCTGCATTGCTTCGAAGCGAGTGCCTGGCCAGTACTTCACTCACCTTGTCGAGCAATTCGGCCGCAGTATATGGCCTTGGGAAAACCTCAAAGTTCAGCAGAGCCTCACGATTCTCAAGGCCAGGATCGTTGAGGATGCCGCCCACCAAGAGAACGGGAATTCCGGGGCACAACTTGCGGACATATGCCGCGGCCTCATGCCCCGAGATGCTTTCCGTATAGTGACCGACGATCATCAGGTCCGGCGTACACTCTGTCGCCCACTTCACGGCCCGACCTATTTCGCTCGCCGACAAAACGAAATAACCTTTGGATTCCAGTGCCTGGCAGATAGCCTTGCAAATACCCGAGTCTGACGACAGTAGCAGAATGGTCTTCTTCATCTAGAGTTGCCTGTTTCTTCCTTTTCAGCACTATCGCTGCAAGGCGATGGCCCATTGGAACGCTGCTTTTCCCGTATGAACTGTTGGTAACATTACAGCGCATTCCGTGCTCACGCATCCGACACGTCCGTAGCCCCGACGGGACGAAAGCGCTTCACTTTGGTGGAAATCGCAGCCTCGGCTCCCAGGGCTTCTTTCCACGGCGAACCGATCCCCCGGATCCACCGCCGGAACCTCCGCCGGATCCTCCCCCGGAACCGGGACTACCCGAGCCGAAACCCGGCGGACCTGCGGAACCGACCGGCCCGCCAGTCGTGCCCCCGTATCCGGGACCGATTGACTCGGCCATCAGCGAAAACAAGACATTTGGTTGCGTTTGCATACCGCCGACCATCGCTCGAATGGGAACCTCTCCACCGCCAAGGCCGGGTGGAATAGTCAGATTGATCTGATAAAGTCCAGCGCTCGATAGTCCAACAAAAGTCGGCTCGACGACGACGCTATTTATATACAGCGTGAGAGAGTTTTTGAGTGCGGCCGCGCCAGAGAACGCCGCTCCAGCCGGGACGACGGTATTCGTCGGGCCGAATCCGACGCCGAAAAGTTCCACAATGTCGCCTGCCATGGCGGCAACTGTCCGATAGCCAAAGAAATTCCCGCTGGGGCCGAGAATATCGTAGGTTCCGCCACCGAACGCCCCCCTGCCGTTCGACCTGAGAATGATTCCGGAAACGAACTCCGCGTCGATCAGCGTAAACGACGGTGCAAACGGGCTCAGAGTCACCATTGACGTTGCGCTGCCCGCACCAGTGGTAACGACCACGGATACCGAGCCTGTCGCCGTGTCGTCCGGCGCCTGCAGGTTGATCTGCCCTGGGCTGACATACATCAGATACGCAGCTTTACCGTTGATTTCCACGCTGGTACCAGCCAGCAAAGTTGGAAAATCGCCGTCCCATGTGGCGGTTTCGGCCGCGAGGTTGGTCCCGTAAATCGAGACCCACTCGCCTGGCTGGATGATGCTTCCGGTGCCGTATAAGGGAACGACACCGCCTACCGAAATGGACGGTGCCTGCGTCTGGCTCGCCGTGGCTGCTTTCACGCCTGCGGCGCTGAAAAGTCCCGTTATGGATGACTGCCTAGCGACGGCCAAGCGGACGGCGTTTGCCAATGGAATGTTCGGAGAAGTCTCGGGATTTGGCCGGGCGGTCAAGATATTCGCGAGGGGTTCCGGCGCGATTTCCCGGCTGTGGTCGCCAATGACTGATGCCGACGCGCCAGTCGCCATCGCCATGGCCGAACCTGTAACCGCCGCATAAATCTGCCAGTTCCCGGCACGACGCTTAATCGCCTCTCCAGAGATGGGGACCGGACGGTGGCAAAGTAGGCCTCCAGGCGGTGGTCCAGTTCGACTTTGCGCCATGTGGCCATGGGTATAAATGCCTATCGACTTTATGCTATGCGCGAACTGCCCCGAAAGGAATACCGTGAAGACAGTATTTCCAGCCAGGCCCCGCAGGTAGAGTCGTGGTTAAGCATTGTCGTGGCGGAGTTTGCCACTACGAAGCGTACGCAATTGCCAAGAAAGCATATCGTCCGCTAAGATTACTGAACCTCGCTAGGAAAAGTACGCTGTAATAAACAGCATGACGCCTCCTGAGGAAACGCCACCAGCCGGCGGTGACATTATTCCCGCGACACTGGCCCGTCCCGGTGCCGCCCGTTTTTGGCTGGCGGTGCTGCTCACCGGCATCGGCACAGGAATGGCTGCGGGAGCTTTGACCCGGCTGTTGGAGGTTGTGCAGCGGCTCGTGTGGAACGGCTCCGGCAGAGATTTGCTGGATGCCGCCGCGGGCACTGGAGCTTGGCGTCACGTTGTCGTGTTACTCGGCGCCGGATTGGTGACCGTGGCCGGGCAACTGATCCTGAAGCGCCTGACCAGCGGTAACGGAATCGATACTACGGCCGCTATCTGGTTTCATGCCGGACGAATGCCGGCTCTGCTCACTTTGGGCAGTGCGTTGCTTTCGGTGATCGTGGTCGGAATGGGCGTATCGCTGGGGCGCGAAGGTGCACCGAAACAAGCCGGGGCCGTGCTTGCCAATTTCTTTTCGGACAGAACGAAACTGTCCGACGAACAACGGCGGCTCCTGGTTGCCTGTGGCGCGGGAGCGGGGATGTCGGCGGCATACGGCGTGCCGTTGGGAGGTGCGCTTTTCTCGCTGGAAGTAATGCGCGGGATGCTGGCGCTTAGATACGTCCTGCCAGCCATTTTCGCTTCACTTGTGGCGGCAGCGGTCTCGTGGCTGATGCTTCCCGACGCACCGACCTACCTCATCCCGGCATATCCCAGTTCCGTTTCTTGTCTAGCATGGGCGCTCGTGGCCGGGCCGGTCGCGGGATTGGTTTCGGTCGGCTATGTTCGGGCTGTCACTTGGGCTGACCGTAATAAGCCTGAAGGATGGCGTCGGCTGACTGCACCGATCATAGGGATGGGGGCGCTTGGCGCAGCCTCAATCTGGTATCCGCAGATACTGGGCAACGGGAAGGACATCTCGCAACTTCTTTTCACAAACCAAGTGGCCCCTATTTTGCTTCTGACGTTGTTCGCGCTTAAGCCGGCTGCGACCGTGTTGTGCGTGCGCAGCGGGGTACCTGGCGGCTTATTCACACCATCCCTGACAGTAGGCGCACTGCTCGGGGCCATCCTCGGACATGCCTGGTCGTGGTTCTGGCCGGGTGTTCCTCCCGGGCTTTTCGCGGTGCTCGGTGCGGCTGCAGTTATTGCTGCCACCACACAAGGCCCAATCTCGACTGTTATTTTGATGATGGAATTGACCGGCCGGGACCGGTCGTTTGTCCTTCCGCTGTTGCTAGTGGTGGCTACCGCCACTCTGGTTGCACGCTCTGTTGAGCCCCGCTCAATCTACGACGCCCGTCTCACCAACGAAGAGGTCGCGGCGCGCCAGAAGGCACGCGACCAGCCGTCACGCTAACCTGTAGCGACGCTAAATCTCCGGGCAGGAATCTCGCATTTCGCGAAAATTCTTATTCATAAATCTGCGGGCACGGTGCGGATTTTCCCCCGCGCGGTCAGCGACGGAGCGCTTCCGCCAGCCTCTCAATTGAAAACCCAGGCTCATTGCACAGCCGTATCAATTTGGCTTCGCGTTCGGCGATTTGGGAGACGACACCCGGAAGGTCGCGAGCGATTTCGACAGGAATCTTCTGGACCCCATGGCGATCGCCGTGCAAGAGATCGCCCGGGCTAATCTTCAAGCATCCGATCTCAACAGCTTCGCCAAACTCGACAAGGTGCCCGTAGGCGTGCGAAACACTCACGCTGCCAGCGAAGCATTGAAAACTGAGCGCCTCCAACGCTGGGATATCGCGTATCGCACCGTTGCTGATATAGCTAACGCAACCCAACGCCTTGGAGATTTGGGCATGGATCTCGCCGACAAATGCGCCCGCGCCTGGGGCTTTGTCCACATCAGCGAGTACGATAATCTTTGGACTCGGAATTCGAGCCACGTACTCCCACCAGCTTACATTCTGATAGTAGTAGAGGTTAGAAATGGGTGGTGCGGTAGTTCGAATGCGGCCTGTTACCGCATACCCGGCTACAGGCGGCAGATCGGGAAACATGCACTTGGAACCGCTCTGAATGTAGCCTTCGTTCCGCATTCTCACACTGAAGGTTTCGATTGCATTCGAGACGGTGCAAGTGTCAGTATTCCGAAGGAAATCCAGAACCTCCGGAGATACCTGCTTGATCTTTTCCACTCGCTGGTCTGCCCTCCCCTTCTCTGGCCCCTGATCGATAAGATCCGTCGGTAAGACCATCTTCTTGAGCATAAGACTTTAATTCGGATCCTGACATACTGTACAGACCGTATTTTCCAACGGCCGAGACACGGTGTCTGGCAGACGGAAATATGCTGATTGAAGGGGAATGGCGTGCCGTTGGGGCAGAAAGCCGCCGGGAATACCGCAAACGGAGTATATGCAAGACGGCCAGCCGAATGTACACTAAGCGTGGCTATTCAAGCTCGGCCAAAAGGTAGCCCACCATGCACGTCCTGAAACTGGTATTCCTCGCACTATTAGTGCTTGGCGCTCTCACCCGCACTGCCGCGGCACCGCCAGCAGGCACACTAAATTCCTTTGAAGGCACGGTCTGGGTAAATGGGGCACCTCTCCAGCCACTCAACAGCCGGGCACAAACTCTCGAAGTTGGTCGCGTCCTTAAGACGGACCAGGGGATGGCGGAGCTGTTGCTGGTACCCGGAGCCTTCCTCCGCCTGGGAGAACGGAGCGCATTAACCTTCGAGGCGATTGGAACGACGGATGTTCGGGCGCGGCTGGACAGCGGTGAAGCGCTGGTTGAGGTTATCGCGCTGCCGGGTCCCATCGTTCTGGAACAAGACGGCGTCAGAGCTGTCATCCGGAAGCCAGGGCTATATGAATTCGACCAAAAGCACTCAATGATAAGCGTTTACGGCGGCGAAGCACAATTCAGCAAGGGCGGTTACCAAACTATTGTCGGCCAGGGTTTCAGTGTCAGCAGCCGCCACCTTCGTAAATATGCAGTAAGCCCGACTCCCGGCGATCCGCTCTTTTCATGGAGCAAAGTCCGTTCCGAAGAACTTAGCGATGAGAGCGCGGCATCAGCGCAGACCTTTCCGGGCGGCGCAGGCAGTTGGCGCAGTCCCGACTGGTACCGGATTCCTTGGGCGGATTCCTACACATTCCTATCCGCTTCCGGCACCGTTGCCGGGCCTTTCGGCTGGCCATACTTTTCGCCTGGCTATACTCCGAACGCTATCCCCATGCATCCCTCGGGAGACTTGTATTTGTACGGCCCGCCTGTGCCGGCGAACCCGATCACCGCTCCGCAGCGGTCCGTCTCGCCAGGCCCCGGTACATCCCCGTACACAGTGCCGCTGACAGCCCCGGGTGTACCGCGGTTCCCGAAGAATCGGCAATAGTGCTCATCGCAGCGCCCCGATAGTGTACTGCAACTGGGCGTATGCGGTCTGATAGTCGTATGTCGCCGAAACATTTTCAATCTGGGCTTGGGTCAGATTGAGCTGCGCCTGCGTGACATCGACGATCGATGCCAGACCGAGGTTATATCGTCCGTTTGCAAGCTGGAGGGTTAGATTCGCCTGCTTCAAATACTGTTCGGTTACCGGTATCCGCTGGTACGCGGTCGAGGCGGAGATCCAGGCGTCGCGCACATCATTTTCCACCTGCTGACGCAAATTCCTAATGCGCTCACTGACGGCCATTGCGTCATAGTGCGCTGCTTGGCGGCGCGCGCTAAACAGGTGACCGTTAAAGATGGGAACCTCCATGTTAACGGCGGCGCCTTCGTACCCATACGGCGCGACCCGCGGATCCTGACCGAGATAGGGAAGTCCACCTCCAACCGCAATGACGCTGACGGTAGGGCGCGAGAGACTGGCCTCTGCCCGTTCGAAGGATTGCGCTCCCTGAAGCTGTAACTGCACACTCCGTAGTTCCGGTCGATTCTGAATGGCTTCGGCAATAAGTGGATCGGGGCTATCTGGCGGAGCACCCGGCGAAGGAATAGCGGCCAGGTTGTAGTGAACCACCTGGTCCTGTCCCAGCGCGCGAGCAAGGTCCGAATAGGCCCGTTCCACAGCGTCCTGAGAACGAATCAGCAGGAGCTTCGCTTCGGAAAGATTGACTTCGGCGAAACCCACGTCGTACTCGGATTTAAGACTCGCCTTTTCGAGGGCAGTCACCTGGTCGGTCAATGTCTGGCGCGCTTTGATTGTTTCATTGGCTACTTCTACGTACGCTCTCGCCTGAAGGACCCCGAAATAGCTGCGGTTGACTCCGAGCACCACGTCGAAGACTGTGGCTTGGGTATTTTGATCGGCAGCTTGTGCCTGGAATTGCGAGTTCGCAACCAAATTCTTCGTCCGACCGAAATCGGTCAAAAGCTGCGTAACCTGGAGGCCTTGCCCGAAACGATCGAAGAGTTGCGACGCGGACAGCGAACCCGCGCCGAGGCGAGCCAGTCCGAGTCCCTGTGCAGCCGTGACTTCGCCGTCGAGCACCGGATAGTAAGGAGCCCTCGCTTCCGTGATGTGCTGTCCAGCGGTCGCGGCGGTGTCTCGGGCGGCCGCGATCTGCGGATGGCTCTGTATCGCCATCGCGGTCGCCTGGGGAAGCGAAAGTGGCGTCTGCGCTGCCGCCGAGACTGGCGCGGGCGATGCAGGAGGGATGGGAGCCTGCTGGGCATTCAATAGACAGCCCGTCAACAGAATCATGATCGGGATATAAGCGTGAACCTTATGCATTAGAAACGACGACCTCCTTGTTGCTGTAGATGAGAATATATGCGGCGGGGACGATGAATATGGTCAAGAGCACGGAAGCGCTCAATCCGCCGATGATGGCCTGAGCCATGGGCGCGTACTGCTCCGCACCCGTGCCCAGCTTGAGCGCCATAGGAATCATGCCGATGATGGTTGCCAACGACGTCATCAGAATCGGCCGGAGGCGAACCCGGCAGGAAGTAATGACCGCATCCTTCACATTCATACCTTCCAGGCGCAACCGGTGAGCGAAGTCCACGATCAGAATGCTGTTGGAGCCGGCGATTCCGATCAGCATCAGAACGCCCATGAGTGACATCACATTCAGCGTCGTGCCGGTGACAAAAAGGATGACCAGGACTCCCGCGAAGCCCATTGGGATCGCAAGCATGATCAGCAGAGGATCGACAAACGAACGGAACTGCGCTACAAGAATCAGATAAAGCAGAAGAAACGACAGGGTGAAACCGATTCCGAAACTGCGGAACGACTCCTGCATACCGCGCACCATGCCGCGAAGATTCACACGCATGTTCGCTGGATGCGGAACTGTGTCCACCATGTTTTGAATCGCGGTTGCGACTTTACCAAGATCTTCACTCTTCGTCGTCACATAGACCTCCGCGGTGCGTTGAATCTGGTAGTGATCAACCGCCGTCGGGCTCTGGAGACTCACCAGTTTCACAACGGTGTCCAGAGTCGTGGGGTCTTTGAGGTCTGGCGCCCGCAAGGGGATGTTTTTCAGATCGAGCGGTCCATGAATCGATGGCCTTCCGCTTTCGTAATACTGAACCGTCAGAAAGTAGTTATTGCCGGTCTTCTTGTCGGACCAGTAATTTGGCTCGATCATTGCGTTTGAGTTCAACGCGGTGATAACGTTGTCCACGACATCCTTCTGCGTCAGGCCGAGTTCGGCGGCATGGACACGGTCCACTTCCATGCGTATAGCCGGATAGTCCATGTCCTGGGGGATGTAAACCTGCCCCACATTGTCCAGATGCGAAATTCGGGCCGCCAACTGCTGCGCGAAGGCGAAATCGCCGGCAAGATCGGGGCTCGTCACCTGGATGTCGATCGGTGCAGGCATGCCTGTGTTGAGAACCGCATCCACCATCGAACCGCTCTGTACAAAGGTTCGCAGGTCGGGAAACTGCTTCCGAATCGCGTTCTGAACTTTGTCCATGTAGTCGTAACTGCTGCCCTTATGGTCGTCCGTCAGCTGCGTTTGGATCGTCGCGGCGTACGAGCCGGAATTAGTTGTGTAGAGCGAAGACAGATCGTTGACCACACCCAGGTTCGAAACAGTGGTGCGATAGTCTCCCGGCGGGATTGTTTTTTTGATCAGATCTTCGACTTTCGCTACATATTCATTCGTCAGTTCGATCCTCGAACCGGTCGGCGCTTTCAGGTTAATAGTGAACTGGCCGGCGTCGGAACGAGGGAAGAACGAAAGCCCCAGAAAGGGGAAAAGCCCGAGGCTGAGCACAAAAATGCCCATCAGTCCGGCAACTGTCAGCCCCGGGCGATTAGTAGCTCGTCGCACCAGTTTTTCATATTTGTCCAGTATCCGATTGAAGGCATTGTTAAATCCCGCATTGAAGCGTGCGCCCCAGGAGAGCCTACGTCCATGCTCCGCCACGCCTACTGCATGTTCACCGTGCGCATGAGGGACAGCCTTGAGGAAACGTGAGCAGAACAACGGAATCACCGTCATGGCAACAATGAATGACATCAGCAGTGAAATGCAAAACGATAGGGCCAAGGCGGAGAACAGGAACTTGCTCACGCCAAAAAGAAGTGTCACAGGGAAGAAATCGACAACGTCCACCAACGTCGCAGCCATCACCGCGAGAGTCACTTCAGACGCGCCCAACTGAGCGGCCACCGCGGGCACTTCACCCATTTCGAGATGACGATAGATGTTCTCGATGGAAATGACGGAGTTGTCAATGACGCGCGAAAGAGCAAGCGCCAGTCCGCCGAGAATCATGGTGTTAATAGTGGCATCGCCGAGTTTCAGCAGAACGAACGTCGCCAGAATGGAGAGTGGAATCGAAAGGAGTACCGCCGTGGTAGCCCGCAGGTTCCCCAGGAACAGCAGGATCATGAGGCTCGTCAGGACCAGCCCGGTGAGGCCCTCGTGCATCACCGTGTTGATAGCCTCCTTCACGAAGACCGATTGATCGAAGAGTAGGTCGGCCCTCATCTGTTTCGGAATGTCGTAAAGATGCCCGAGCAACTTGCGCACGCCGTCCACAACCTGAATCGTGTTCGTATCCCCGCCCTGTTTCAGAATCGGAATATACGACGACTTCTGGCCGGCGACCCGCACGATGTTGTATTGAGTGGCGTTGGAGTCCTCGGCCTCGCCTACATCGCTTACCCGAACCCAGGAATCCCCCACGGACTTCAGAGGAACATTGTTCAACTGGGTCATGTCGTCGACCAGGCTGTTTGAGTAGAGATAGTAGTCGAAAGGCCCTAACGTCAGGTCACCCGCAGGGAGGATAAGGTTCTGATCGTTTACCGCATGGACAACGTCCATGATGCTCAGATTGCGTGACAGGAGCTTGTAAGGGTCTACGCGAACCATGATTTGCCGGTACTTGCCCCCGAAAGTGGCGGGAATGGACACGCCCGGCACCGTAACAATCTGATTGCGAATGGCGAACTGCGCGTAGTCGTGAAGTTGGGTCTCCGTAAGGCCCGCGCCACTGACCGCGACGAGGCATACCGGCAGACTGGACGCGTCGGATTTCAGGACAACCGGCGGAAGCGTGCCGGGCGGAAGCCGCTTCAGATCAGCCAGAGCAAGATTGGACAATTCCGTTACGTCGGCGTCGGCGCTGGTGTTGGGCTGAAAAAAGACACGGATCATGCTGACACCGAGAATGGAATGCGACTCCATATGATCGATGCCACTCGCCAGGGTAAAAAAACGCTCCAGCGGCGCTGTGATGTTGGCTTCAATATCCTGCGGCGGCATTCCCGAGTAAAACGTAGCCACGACTACCTGCGGCAGATTAATAGTCGGAAAAAGATCGACCGGCATCCCCGCAATCGCCACCAGCCCGAGTATGGCGACTACCAGGCAGGCAACGATGACGAAATACGGGTTGCGAATGGAGAAAGTGGACATATAACGCGGTCAGCAACGATCGGCGAATACTCCCTTTTTATGGCCCTGAACTCTATGCATGGGACGGCGCCGGCGACGTCTCCGAGCCGCGGTAAATCAGCAGATAGGCGGCCGGAACGATGAATATAGTGAAAAGCACCGAAGCACTCAGGCCTCCGATGATGGCCTGTGCCATCGGGGCATACTGCTCGGCGCCAGTGCCGAGCTTGAGCGCCATGGGAATCATGCCGATGATCGTCGCGAGCGATGTCATCAGGATCGGGCGGAGGCGGACCCGGCAGGAGGTGATGACCGCATCCCTCACGCCCAAGCCTTCCAACCGTAATCTATGAGCGAAGTCTACGATCAGAATGCTGTTCGACGCCGCGATGCCGACCAGCATCAGCACTCCCATCAACGACATCACGTTCAGCGTTGTACCGGTAAGGACCAGGATTGCCAGCACTCCGATCAGGCCCATGGGAATGGCAAGCATGATGAGCAGCGGGTCGACAAACGACTTGAACTGGGCGACCAGAATGAGATAAAGCAAGAGAAATGACAGGCTGAGCCCGATCGCGAAACTGCGGAAGGACTGTTGCATCCCAAGCACCATCCCGCGAAGATTTACACGCATGTTAGCCGCGTGCGGGACTGTGTCCACGAGGTTCTGAATCGCCTTCGTTACGCGACCCAGGTCTTCGGATTTCGGCGTGACATATACGTCGGCTGTTCTCTGGATCTGGTAGTGATCCACTTCCGTGGGGCTCTGAAAATTTACCAGCTTGACTACTGCATCGAGGGTAGTGGGACGCTTCAGGCTCGGTGCCCGCAAAGGAATGCCTTTCAGATCGAGCAGAGTATGAATTGCGGCTGGCCCTTTCTCGTAATACTGGACAGTCAGGAAATAATTATTCCCCGTAGTCTTGTCCGACCAGTAATTGGGTGCGATCATCGCGTTCGAATTCAGCGCCGTGATGACGTTATCGACAATGTCCTTCTGGGTCAGACCGAGTTCGGCTGCGTGAACCCGGTCTACTTCCATGCGCAAAGCCGGATAATCCATATCTTGAGGAATGTAGACCTGTCCGACGTTATCCAGATGCGAAATTTTAACTGCCAACTGCTGCGCGAAGCTGAAATCGCCTGCCAGATCGGGGCTCGTCACCTGAATATCGATGGGCGCCGGCATGCCCGTATTGAGAACGGCATCCACCATCGAACCGCTCTGTACAAAAGTTCGCAAGTTGGGAAACTCCTTCTGGATTGCGTTCTGAACTTCGTTCATATAAACGTAGCTGTTGGTCTTATGGTCGTCCGTAAGCTGTGTCTGAATAGTGGCTGCATATGAACCGGAGTTGGTCGTGTAGAGCGAAGACAGGTCGTTGACGACTCCCAGGTTGGACACGATAGTACGAAAATCAGCCGGAGCGACCGTCTTCTTAATCAAATCTTCCACCTTGGCCACGTACTCATTCGTCAGTTCTATCCGGGAGCCAGTTGGCGCTTTCAGGTTAATAGTGAACTGCCCGGCATCGGAGCGCGGGAAAAACGAAAGGCCCAGAAACGGGAATAGACCAAGGCTAAGCACGAAAAGAGCCATCAGCCCGAGCACCGTCAGAAGCGGGCGATTGGTGGCCCGCCGGACCAGCCTCTCATAGACATCCAGCATCCGGTTGAAGCCGCGGTTAAATCCCGCGTTGAAGCGCGCGCCCAGGGAAACTTTGCCGTGATGTTCCGTCCCAACCTTCGCCACATTGGCCCCGTGCTCAGCATGCCCAGGAACCGCCTTGAGGAAACGCGCGCAGAACAGGGGAATCACGGTCATCGCAACAACAAAAGAGAGCACCAGCGAGATACAGAACGAGAGTGCCAGCGCGGAAAAAAGAAACTTACTAACCCCAAAAA
>Ga0302319_10009725_pt1 | contig 18433 bp, 16 predicted proteins | sample Bog_T0_2_FD_203319 | JGI IMG/M metagenome (GOLD analysis project Ga0302319, IMG submission 203319) | Peat permafrost microbial communities from Stordalen Mire near Abisko, Sweden - Bog_T0_2 | ecosystem: Environmental > Terrestrial > Soil > Wetlands > Peat | place: Sweden: Abisko, Stordalen Mire...
CTTCATGCATATGGCAGGCGTCGGAAAACTCCTAAAGACAGCTCAGAAGATGCAGCGCTCTATCGAGACGCTCCAGACCCAGCTGGAGGCTCGAGAGATAGAAGTCACCGCGGGCGGCGGTGCCGTTAAGGTAAAGGTGAACGCGGCTGGCAAATTCCTAGCCCTTTCACTCGATCCGGAATTTCTAAAGGAGGATCCGAAGATCATTGCCGATACAGTCTTGGCCGCGATCCAGGATGCTGGAAAACAGGCTAAAGATCTTAATGACAGCGAAATGCAGAAGATTACATCGGCTTTCCAGATGCCGGGAATCTTCTGAGAGACGTGACAGCCGCTTTCGAGAAGCTCCAAAAGGCCCTCAGGAATCTTCCCGGGGTTGGCTATCGCTCTTCGGAGCGGATAGCCCTGCATCTGCTTCTGGGAAAGCCTGAGAGGCTCAATGGTCTCGTCGCGGCCCTCCAGGAGGCGGCGCTAAAGACTCATCGGTGCAGTCGATGCGGCAACCTCAGCGAGGACGGGTTATGTGACATCTGCGCAGACCCCCGGCGCGACCATAAGACCGTTTGCGTTGTCGAGAATGTCCCTGATCTCGTGGCAATTGAGCGCAGTGGTTCGTGGAAGTGCGCCTATCATGTCCTGCATGGGAAACTCTCACCGCTTCTGGGGGTTGGCCCAGAAGAGCTCAATATCTCAAGCCTTCTTTCTCTTATCGAATCTGGCGAAGTCGATGAGCTTGTCCTCGCCCTTTCAAACGATGTGGAAGGTGAGGCAACTTGCCATTACATTCGGGAGAAACTGCCGCTGGCCCTTAACGTTAAGGTAACTCGTATCGGTTTTGGAATCCCAAGCGGCGGCGGTGTTCTCTATGCCGACTCTGTTACGCTTAAGAGCGCGTTGGACAGTCGCCGAAGCTTTGATTGAACGACTCGTGCGGCACAGGACGCCGGAACCCGGCCGCGGGATTGTCGGGAGCCCGACGTTTTACGGGGACACCCGCTCTATCACCATCAATCGCGAATCGCGAATTAAGTACCGATAGTGGCCAGTCGAAGTTAGACGATCCATTAGCCTGGTCCATTCGCCTCCTATAGGCGCCGAGTCCCCAGCGCGGGCTGTCGGCCTGCCCGCAACAACGATGAATTCGTACAGGGAATCCCCATGCATATATCTCGGCCAGATCCTGTCAGTTGGCTGCTCGAAAAATGCCGAAATGGACATGGCATCGTCGTTTATACCGATGCGACCAGTCGGGCTTATCCGCTCGCGAATCGCCGCGACTGCAGGCCTCACGTCGCCCGAAATCTCGCGGCTGATGCCGCGCTGGGAGGCCACGAGGCCAGAGACGATCAACGCACTGCCGAAACAATATTGAAGCGCATTGTTCGAAGAAAAACGCTCTGCAAACAATATGACAAGAGGAGCGAGCACTGGCAAAAACGTCCTCCCGCCATAAAGAGCGTCAAAGTTACCGAGGCAGTGAAGGATTGCCATCGAGGTACAGTAGGAAAGGGTAACCAAAGCAAGGAGCCGCGAATGTGCCGAACGTGGACAGAACCAAGAGCACGCACAAAGTAAGACTATAATTAAGAACGAGAGCGCACCCACGGCTGTTCCGATCGATGTAGCGACTCCGATCCGATCGCGCAGTCCTCCCGCAACAAGCGCTGACGGTGCAGACCAGCCAAAGTTCACGAGTTCCATGGGGAAGGCCGCAAGGCCTTCCGGAACCCCGCGGTCGGCGCCGCTGGCGTGTCCGGATCGAAGCACATTGATCGCCAAGAGAAATCCGCTGGCTGCCGATGCCACGGCAAACGCGATGATAGCCTCCAGGAGCCGGCCCGCGTTGCGAAGCGAGCGCCAGTTTATAAGAACATTTATGGTGATCAGCCCTACCGAAATGAGACCTACGTATCGAAGGCCCAGGGAAAGAATGGCCGTTAGGGCCGCCAGCCAAATGGCCCACCGACGGGGCCACAATGACAGCAATGCTGCAAGGCCGACCAGAGTCGCAGCAAACGGTAAGTCCGTTAGGCAGCCTGATAGCTGCGGAGCAATGATCGGAGCGGCGGCCACGGCGATCAGAAGCACGAGCCGATAACGCTGGGAACGGAGAAAGAACGCCGTGCTTCCCAACAATCCTGCTAACATCAGCGCTGATAGTCCGACCAAAGCCCAGAACGCGGGCACGCCCAGTCGGGCTAATAATCCTCCGGCTATTGGCCACCCGAAAGGCCAATCATTTCCAAACCGATCCGGCCACTTTGATGAAAACTGCTTGGAGAATTCGACATAAAAATATCCATCGAACGTGAGTTGGCGCCCTTGGCGGCACGCGATGAGCGTCAGGGCAACACCAATTAGAAAAGCTACCGCAACCTCTCCAGCCAATCGAGTAGTTGCCGCTGTCCGGGTCGGAGAATCGCTTTGGAGCACGGGGATAATTTTGGTTGGGCTTCGCCAATTGGAATAGCCTCTGACTCAGATAAGTTGGACGTCAATTAAAGCCTGTTGGCAGGTTAGTATGGGTTGCGTTAACAGACGGAGGTGGATCGAGGGGTGGGAGAGTCGATGCACATGCGCCTGTCCTTATTGCGCCGCGGCTCGACAGCCGCCGTTTAATTGGGATCATTTCCCTAAATATTGAACGTAGCTCGAACCCCGGTTTCATCCACTCTAATAACATGACCCCGCGAAGTCCCCTCTCCATTCTAATCCCAACCCGGAATGAGGGGGCGAATATAGAGGACTGCCTTAAGTCCTGCAGTTTTGCTGATGAGATAACAGTGGTGGATTCATCCAGTACCGATGGAACGCAGGAAATCGCACGACGAATGGGGGCCAACGTGATCGATTTCAAATGGAATGGACAATTCCCGAAGAAGAAAAATTGGGCCCTAGAGAACGTACCTTGGCGTCATGAATGGCTTTTTATTCTGGATGCCGACGAGCGAATCACTCCGGAATTAGCCGTGGAATTGAACGCGATTGTATCAGGAGGAAAAACAGACTTTGAAGGCTATTACGTTAATCGCCGGTTTTATTTCTTGGATGGATGGATTCGCCACTGTGGCTATTACCCTAGCTGGAATCTTCGCTTTTTTCGGCACGCGCTGGGTCGATATGAGGAATTCGAAGGAGTCAGCTCTACCGACTCGGGCGACAATGAAGTTCATGAGCATGTGATCCTGCGGGGTCCCACTTCTCGCTTGAGGCACGATATGGAGCATTTTGCCTTCCCAACCATCGATATTTGGGTGGAGAAGCACAATAGGTATTCCAACTGGGAGGCGCGCTTGTTGGTTTCGCAGCAGGGGAAGAGATCTGCTGTTGGCGCCGCAATTAAACCGTCTCTAGCCAGAAAGCGGTGGTTAAAGCATCAGGCGGAGAAGTTGCCTTTCCGTCCGACTCTTCGGTTTCTTTACCATTACATATTCCGCGGTGGATTCTTGGATGGTTACAGGGGTTTTGTGCTCTGCCGCTTGATGGGATTCTACGAGTTTCTAAATGTTTCTAAGGCACGAGAAATTCGGCGAAAGATCGAAGCTTGATTTTCGGGGTTCAAATCTAGGCTCCCGAACCGTGACTTGCGCGTGGGCGGCCAGCACCGCGGTTGCAGGTGGTTTCAGCGGACCATTGCCCGAGGGCAATAGCCGAAAACACCGGAAACTCGGTCTGCCGATTCCGGGAAATTGCGACCGGATGTCTAATACGAGGGGCCGCTTTTTTTGCCTTGGGGCGGCGAAGCGGGTAACGGAGGAAGTTGTGCGTTCAACACTGACCGTCTTTTTCTTCGAAGCGCATACGGGTGTTTAAACTGAGAAAATGCCAAAGCTCAGGGTAACGCCTTCGAGAGCGCATCGCGTTCAGGAAAAGGATGGGGTGGCGAAACTGAGCGCGTAAGAACCCGAACCATTCTTCGGGCCGTGCGTGTCGGAGGAGTGCGCGGCAACGGGAGTCGTAGATTCCTGTGAGGATCAGCATATCCGTTGAACGCACTTTCGATTTTCTAGCTTCCTTCCAGATCTCTGTGATCATTCCGTCGCCGGGATTTGAGGCGTGCAGAAAACTTGAGAGCAACATAATTTGGTGCTCTGAAACACCTTCTCGCTGGCTGAGTCGCGCGGAGGAAAGTGTGACCGAGAAGTTAGCGAGCGGTTCTGGAAGGAACAACAAAGGGTGGGGCATCGCCCTTTCGCGAACTTGCTCGATGAAATCCTGGCGCGTAGATTGAGGAATTATAAGAACCTCAAGGTTGTTGGTGCGGACAAGCATCGCCCCATTGGAGTGAAGGGCCTGCCAAGATTGGCTGATCTGAGGCCATTCAAAAAATTTGATGGGAGCGCCTTCGGTCCACGGCCAGACCGTTCTCTTTGTATCGGTCCAGACGCCATTTGGCCCCTCCTCGATGATATGCATATTTGACCAACCTACCGTTATGAGCGGATGGGCATCCATCTCAGCCACCATCGTCTGCAAGAATTCCGGCTCCCACCAGTTGTCGTCCTCCAATAGCCCTATGTAAGGGTTAGGACATGGGTTGAAAATCAGGTTGAATGTGCCAACAGGGCCGAGGTTCCGTTCATGATTCACCAGGGTAATTCGTGAATCACCTAGGTCCTTTACCAAAGCGGCCGGATATGAGTCTGCGGGATCGTCGTTGTGGAGCTCGCAAACCCAATCCTTGAAAGTCTGGTTGCACAGGCTCGCTAGAGCCCTAGGTAGCACGCTGGCCCTCCTGTAGGTGCAGAGGTAAACTCTAACTTTAGCGATATGGGTCGGTACCATTTTTAGATGTAAACGACTTCACGGATCATGGAACTTACCCTGTACCCACGCTGCTTCCCCCGTCGAGCCTCTACGTTCGGTTCCCGTGATATCAATTGAAAGGCATAATCCCTTACGATTCGTTTACCGAGAGCCTGGGCTATAATGAACGAGGTCTTGGACCTCTATGCCGATCCTTTTCGGGGAAGCTAGCTTCTTCCGAAAGGTGCTTTTTCTTTATGCCGATTCGGTTACGTGATCGATTGCCGAGGGAATTCCGTCCAACCTTATCCGTGATGCGACCTGGTGCCTTGATATCTCGCTATGGTTTGGGCGGGATCCTGCCTTGGTTCGGAGAGGCTAAGAGTTTTGCGGTTGGGCACCGTCACATCGGGATGGGGGGGGCACGATGAACATCGGGTCGATACTGCGGGAGATCGTCCTCTGGTTGGTTGCCTCCTTGCTCTTGGGCCTAGCCGCCTTTCATTTATTCAAGGGCTTCAGCTTTTTGCTCTTCGATCAGGGTGGTGGGGCGGATCTGAATTGGCGATTCCAGGAGATCCATTTGTTTTGGAGAATTCCGTTAGAAAATGGGACGAGGATGATTCACCAAGATGTCTTCAGGTGGGATAAGGCGAACTATTTGCCCTCAAGCCATATTCTCGGCGCCTTGTTCGTGCCGCCGGTGTCTTGGAATCTGGCAAAGTATCATTATGCGACCGTGAACATCCTCGCGATGGTGTCTGTTGTTTATGCGTCTGTATTATTGGCCAAGCCGAGCGCTGTTCCTTTTTGGTTAATCACTCCAGTGGTGCTTGCGTGCAGCAATCTGCAGACCACTCTGGCCTTTGGTCAGTACGGTATCATTACGCTAGCATTCCTCTCTTGGGCCGTCGTCGCATTGTCACGGGGGTACGAAATCGGCGGAATAGCGTTTTTGGTTTTGGCTGCCGTAAAACCCGTCCTTTGCCTGCCGCTGTTCATAGGTTTACTCGTGTACCGCCGATGGGGTCCTTTTCTCGCAGCGTCGCTGGTGGTTGTGCTCCTTAACGCGGTCGGATTCTGGTCCAGCGATGAACCGCTAGGCGTACATCTGCGAAACTACATCGGTACGGGATCGTACTCCATGCACAGGGGATACGGGCCCAACAGTTTACTGGCCGTCGTTGGATTGCCTTCATCTGTATTCTTATTCGCCGGGCTGGTGGCAGTCGTCGCCTTCTTTTGGGGTTTATCTAGATTTAGGGGGTCATTGTGGAAGGAGAACCCCTTGACTTTCCTTGCATTGTCATGCTTTGCCGGCCGCGCTTGGTTTCCAAGCTTCGCCCACGATAATGTGATGTTCATTCCCATGCTTGTTGCGGTGGTGGCGAGGGTCTATCAGGACCCGCGCTTTGAGGGCGTGACCCTCGCCGCTTTGCTCGGTTCTAGCCTGTGGATCCCTGGTCGCTGGATGAATAGCTCGTCAGGGATAGAGTTATTTCAATGGGCGGTGTGGCTTTATGCGATCAGTTTCCTTTGCCGGGAATGCTCGGCACGGTCTCGTTGCATTTCAGACAGATCCTTTGCTCGGCCCAAAGAGATGCCGTAGATCGGCCAATGATCGGCGCCGAGTGTCCTCGAACGGCAACTCCCTATTCCTGATCTGTTGCAAACCTCCACTGCGGGGGGGCTCCTTCACACGCGTATCCCTTCAGGGCGCCATATGGACCCGGGCCTGTCAGGGTCGTCGTTCGAACGGAATTTTGGCTAACTAGACCACGACCCGCGATAGTGCCGGAGTAGGCGCGCCGCCTTCCATCCTAAGGTCCGGGAAACGAACGTGAAAATAGGACCTCCGCCGGGTTCAACGCGGCTTCCACCAAATAATTTCACAAAATACTCGCATTTGCGCACGAGGGTGGGTTCATCCGGATACATGGCGAAAGCAAGCCTCTGGAAGGCGTTTGCAAGTGATTCCTCGGTGCTGCTTGTGGCATTACGTGCGAGTAGCCGATCGCCCGTCATTTTCAGGGATTCAAAAGCTGATTGCCAGGCCACCGACGTTTTCCGCCGGCTTAGGCTGCCTCTGATGTTGGACCGATAGTACGAGATTGCGGCGTCGCAGTGTCGGATTCCATCGCTTGCTAGTACGACGCGACTGAAGAATTCGCCGTCGTCATCCAGGGTCAACGAAGTGTCCCATGTTCCTGCTCTATCCGCAAGTGCTCGTGAAACGAGCCAAGCGGCAGGGTGCATCATCAGGTTGTCACGTAGTTTTATGGCCAGCCATTTCACCGGGTCCGCATCTCGGCAAAGGGGCTGAGGAGTGAAGTCGGAGTCGGCGATGGTTTCCGTGAACCGCGTCCATCGTGCGCAGTAGGCGAAACCGGGACCCAATTTCCCGGCCAGCGCCATTTGGGCTGAGATCTTGTGTGGATCTAGAAGATCGTCGGCGTCAAGAAACTGGAGCCAATCCCCGGTGCTGTTCGCCCAGGCCAAGTTTCGAGCGGCACTAGCTCCCCTGTTGCTCTGAGCGAGAACACGCACGCCGCGTGGCACGAAGGACTTGGCGATCTCCAGGGTCCGGTCAGTTGACCCATCGTCCACAACGATGATCTCCTTATCTTCCCATGTTTGCGCCAGTGCCGATTCGAGCGTTGCGGCCACCCATGGCGCCGCATTGTGCGCAGGAATCAGGATGGAAACGAGCGGCTTCATGGGTTTCGAGCAACGGCAGCGCCGACGAGCTCTATCAACAAAGGCGCCTCCTTTTCCCAGTTATATTTGGTTTCGGCCCCTAGCCTTGAGTCCCCTTGAGCCCGTCGAATCCACTCCGGGCTAGACAAGCAGGATGCAAGGTTTTTGACGGCGTCCGGAGCATTCAGATCGATTGCGATACCGGACCCGGATGCTGCGGCAAGGACCTCCTTTTGCCCTGCCGTCGGAGTCGCGATAATTGCTAGCCCAGCGTTAAGGTACTGGAGTATCTTATTCGTAACTGTGAGGTCCCGGCTTGGCGGCGTGGACCGTTCTAATGCTAGCCCAATGTCAAATTCGGATAACACGCTAGGAAGCATGTCGGAGGGCACAGGGTCGCGAAATATGACCTTAGCCCGAACCGTGTCTGGGAGCCCCTCGAGTAGGGCCTGGCCGTAACCCGGCAATAGCGCTCCGATCAAGGTTAGGCGTCCCAATGGAGGTGAGAGCTGCTTCCACGCCCCTATGAACTGCTCCAGGCCCCGTCCCGGACCGATCGTCTGTGAGAACCATACCATTTCGGGATCGCGCACCGGTCGTGTTGGCGGAGTCGGCTGAAGGGGAAAACTGTTGGTCAAAACTAGGGGTGGGGTTGCGTTATAGGAACTAGCTAACGCCTGAGAAAGACTATGCGACGTTGTCGTGGCAAAGCACGCTCTGCGCAAAATAGTGTCTTCCAGACCACGGATGAGGTTTAGGGGCCTTGACCGTCGAGCCTCAGGAAGGAGGTCTTCGAAATGCCAATCCTCAAAGTCGGCGGCCACGAGTCTCCCGTCCTTAAGCAGCTGACAACCGACCCAAAATGCAGCCTCGGTATGCACGATCGTCAGGTCCGCGGCATTCTGTCTGGCTGCCGCCAACATCACCCGAGTGGGGCCAAGTGAGGCGGATGGACTCCAAGGCGTAAGCTCAACTATGCGCCGCGAGATCCACGTCGCAAGCCTCTGCCTGAACCGCATAGCCCCGGTGCGAGCACCAATTGAAAGGAGGCGCACGGTGGTTCCTAACAACAGCCGTTGGTCCTCTTTGGCGTAGGCTTCCGTTTGAAAAACGGTTATGTAGGTAACCTTAAACCCGGCTTCGGCGAGCGTGAGCGCTTCCTTAAGGGACCGGGGATTGCGGCATGCCGCTCCGGACGTCACAATCAGTACTCGCGCTTTAGCGCTGGGCGAGGTTATTGGGCCGGCTTTGTTGGCTATGCCCATGGGCAATCCTTTTGGAGCTTACTAAGGTCTGGCGCCGAGGCACCTGATAACAGCATTATTAAGGGTCCAGCGCCAAAGAAAGGGACCCTTGGAACCAAGGTTGGCGCCCTCTCGCCGACCGCTTCCCGCCCAAATACGGAGAAAATGGAAAATAATTGTCGACAGTCGTTCATTATATGGGCGACGGCAGAACAGTGCTGTTGTCAGAACTTGCCAATATGCCTGAATGTTTTTTCCGACTCAATCCGCACAGAATATAACGCTGCGCGAGCATCGGAGTCGAATTTTTCGCGAGAGCCTGGGATGCCCCGGAAATAATCCTACCTGATTTGGGAAAGGTGTTCATCCCGTCGGAAACGATGACCGCGTCAACGCGCGAGAGGACGAGGTCGAGTTCTTTCATCGAGAATATGTCGCCATCCGTATCGGAAATACCAGCGCTTTGATGTGTCAACGTAGTGATGCATTATGGCCTTTGGCTCCTCAGCCTCCGAGCGCGAGGGGAGGGTAACATAATCGCGCTGTGGAGCGACCTCAGTGGGTTTTCCAGCTACTAACATGGCCACCAACGCTTGCTCGAGAAAGTAGTTTGTTCGTTCACGAGTAATGAGTTCATTGCACCAAAACTCGATCTTGTCCCAGTCCAAGTCCTCGCTGCGCAGTCCGCACAAGCCCACGTTTACAAGCGGAGCGATTGGAAAGCCGGCCAACTTCGTCATTATTTCCCGCGAGTATCCATAGGATTCGGTGCAATCCACGGCATGTAAGGGACGGTCCGGACAGGAAAGCCAATTGAAGAGAAGGTCGGGCCTTCGGAAAAACAGTATATCGGAGTCCAAGACGAGCTTCCATCCGGACGATCCTAAATGGACGTCGATTAGCTTTCGAATATTGGGGTAGTTGTCCCATCGTTCGCGTAAGATGGGATACCGAGTTGAGGGAAGGAAGCTTTCGAGCTGCTGTTTCAATTCTTGCGCTCTGATGATTCTCACGGTCGGGCCCATTGCTGACAGCCGAGATGTGCAGTCGGCGTCTATTGAACCGTCGTCGTACAATACTACGTTTACGGTCGCACGGGATGCTGCGGCAAAGGAATGCAGGCAAAACATCGTCTGGTACCAAAATCTGCGGCCTGTCATTAGGTGGAGGGTGGCAGAAACGGATCGTGGGTAATCGGGCAGGGGCCCGAGGCGTAATGCTGCGGCCTCCATCTCTCGGCGGTTGATCTCAGTGACGCGTTGGGCCCAGGGCCCTCCCTCCCTGAATGACCGCCGGACCCGTCCAACCGGCGTATGGAAATAGCGAAGCAAAAGCTGGCCTGGTGTCATGGCAAATCGATGTCGGCGAGACCCAGAAAATGACCTTTTGCACCCCGCCATCGCACATACTGAGCTGGGCCAACCCACGCCCTGTGACGAACCCAGGCCCGGGCAGACCGAATTGACACGGTCCAAGGGGCAATCGCCGACCAAGGGCAAAGGCCATGTAGCGAAAGTACGCGGATCCAAGAGCGTTGGACGTCTTCGTTTAGCCTCCCAAGGTAGCCAAGAACAAGCCGGCTGGACGGTATGAGGTGGGTCAGCGTGAGCCCCGGGAAATATGCTGCATCCCAGCCTGCCTCAATGAGGGTAAGCACAATGTCGTTGTCGCCTCCGGAGGTTAAATTCCCTCCGCATCTGTCCGTTAAACTGTTTTGTGGCGCGTCAAGCCACGCTTGGGCAGCTTCGCGCCGCAGCACCATCCCAGCCCCGATGGGTGCACAGCTCGGGTATTCTTTTATTGGCGCCCGGGAAGATGCAATTATAGGAAACTCACCCAAATCACGGACAGCTAATAAACCGAGAAACTCATGCTGCCAATCGGCAACCGGAACCTCGAATTCAGGTTGGACGCGGCCGCCGAACATCCCAATCCGAGGATGGTCCATCGCAATCTTAAGGGACCATTCCAGATAATTGGGATCCAAGACGTTGTCGTCATCGACGAAGATACAGAGGGATCCGGATGCTTCGCGGAGACCACGCCGTCGCGCGAACGATAGTCCCATTTGCGGCTCCTCGACCACTCTGAGATTCTCCATGTCCGAAGGGTAGATAATCGCTGTCGACGCGTTATCAACTAGAACGCAATTCCACTTCGAAGAGAGAAGGGTTTGGACCCGCAACGCGTCGAAAGTCCTAAACAAACGACCCGGGTCTGGGTTGTGAGCGCAAATGATGACGGTGATATCCACGAGGGTCTCCGCGCAGGCTGTGCCGAAGTTTGCACGGTGTACAGCTGTTGATTGCGGAGGAATGGCGCCCCGATCTGCATAAAATAATCACAGGTTCACTAAGTTGGCCAACCTTCAAAGGCGGAGCGTCGCAGCTGGCAGGCTCGTCAGCTTAGCCCATTTCGCTTTATTGAAAATTTAGCAGTTCGCGCGATCGCGCCTCTAATAGTGTTCAGATTTGGGCGGACTGAGTGGCGCGATGCCACCACCTCGATGGAAAACGCTTCCGCGAGATAATCCTCCAGTCCTCGCTCTGATCTAAGGCCAACCCCAAAACTATAGGTTCCAGGGGCGAGCTCGAGAATACCGTAGTCCACGGTGAGAGAATAGATACCGGGTACAACAGGGCCTAGGTTTTGCTGCCACGAACTAAGAACCGAAACAATTTCCATACCTTGAAGATTGAAAAGCCCGAGCCCCAATTCGAATGTCGCAAACGGGGCCTTTACTTCCACAATGAAATCAAGGCGCAAAGGTTCGTCGTACGGAAGGACCCAGTCAGGCAGCGATGTATCCCCATTCAACTCCACGCTGGAAAGCAATGCACGTCCTATAGGATCGAGGGTCCTACGTGCGTTTCCCAGCTTCGTGATTCGATCTCCATGTTTACCGGCGCCGAGGTAGTTTCGTATCTGCTCCAATGGCGGAGCGGGCGGTGCCAATCGACCCTGTTTCAGCAAAAGGATACGGCTGCACAATTGCTGCATTGTAACCATGTTATGGCTGACGAGTAGAACCGTGCGGCCCTCCTTGCGTGAAACAGACTCCATCTTGCCCAAGCATTTTTGCTGGAAGGCCGCATCCCCAACAGCTAGCACCTCGTCGACAATCAGGATTTCCGGCTCGAGGTGTGCAGCGACCGCGAATGCAAGGCGCACATACATTCCGCTGGAGTAGTGCTTCACTGGAGTATCTAGAAAACGCTCAACTTCGGCGAATGCTACGATCTCATCAAACTTCCTGCGGATCTCAGCGTGTGACATTCCAAGAATCGCTCCGTTAAGGTAAATATTCTCTCGGCCAGAAAGCTCCGGATGGAACCCCGTGCCGACTTCAAGCAAAGACGCCACTCGTCCGCGTAGCCGGATGGTTCCAAGGGTTGGTTCCGTGATGCGGGAAAGGACTTTAAGCAAGGTGGATTTCCCTGCGCCATTGCGCCCTATGATCCCAACCGCCTCACCTTGTTTGACGTCAAAGCTCACGTCTTTGAGGGCCCAGAATTCCTCGGTGGCTAGGTTTCTTGAGCGCCCAAATAGACGCCGAGCCAGACCCCTAACGCCTTGCCCTAACGTGTCCCTTAAGGTGTCGCGACGCACTTCGTGCGAGAGCTGGTAACGCTTTCCAATCCCCTCAACGGAAATCACGGTTTCGCTCATTTTCAGATTATGTCGGCAAACCCCCGCTCAGTATGACGAAAGAACCGAATTCCAGACCAAAGTAGTGCGAGGGATACCAATGGGCCAATTATCTGGGCCGGCAGGTAGATTGGGGCGTTTTCTCGAAGCAAGCACCAGCGAAACCCGTCTATTACGCCGACAACTGGGTTCAACGAATAGACCAGGCGCCAGTTAGGAACGTTCGATGTGTTGAATCCTACGGGAGAAAGGAACACCCCGACCTGGATGATAAAGGGAAGTATGTAGCGAAAATCACGATAGCGTACCGTCAACGCTGCCAGCCAAAGGCCGAGGCCCAATGCTGCCACGAGCGTGAGGGCGATGTAGAACGGGAGGAGCAATATGCGCCAGTCGGGAAAGAGGTGGTAGGCAACGCTCATGCCAGCATACATCCCAAGAACTATGAGGAAATCGACGAGAGCGACCGCCACCGATGAAATGGGAACGATCAGCCTTGGAAAGTAGACCTTCGAAATGAGGTGGGTGTTGTTGACGAGACTGCCGCTCGCGCCGGTCAGAGAATTGGCAAAAAGCTGCCATGGTAACAGGCCTGCCATGACCAGCAATGGATAGGGGGTATTTCCGGCTGGAAGCCGCGCCATCTTTCCAAATACAAAGGTGAAAACCACGAGAGTTACCACGGGTTGAATTAGGGCCCAAGCCGCCCCAAGGACCGTCTGCTTGTAGCGCACCTTGATGTCACGCCAGGCAAGAAAGCCAAGAAGCTCTCGGAAGCGCCAAAGATCGCGCCAATAATTTCGCTCCAATCGGCCGGCTTCGATGATGAATTCAGGAGGTGCGGGCATTGATGAAGAGGGGCGAGCTGGGATATCGGTAAGGTATCAGACGCAAGGACTGCCGCAGTGGGGCTTGAAATACGGGCCCTATAAGCCGCGTACAACGAATAGCATTCAAATCAAAATCCAATACGTCTTGACCGCCAGACCCAATTTGAGGTGCACTTAACATCTGCTGCGGGTGTAGTATAACGGCTATCACGTGAGCTTCCCAAGCTTGAAATCGGGGTTCGATTCCCCGCACCCGCACCATTTGGGTCTAGGAAAAAGATTGGGGACAAGCGTGGTTGGATGGGTTGATGGTTTGGGTTGGCCGCACTGAGCGACGACTCAGGTTGCGCGCCGCCGCCAACGTTCAACTGGCGCTTCGACAAATTGATTCAGGCATTTCGCCGCCACCAGAGCTAGAGCAATTGCCATTGCCCACACCGCGACGAACCCGGTTGACGTCGAGGGAATCCACCGGCCCAACAGGTGCTCGAATGGCGGAATCAAAGGTTGGTGAATAAGGTAGAGGGAGTATGAAATAATTCCGGTCCACCTCAACGGGCGCAAAGCCTTGGATTGCCCAAGATTCTTGTCCCATTTCCAGGCTAATGCGAGGATCCATGCCGTGATAATTGCCGTCACCCGGTTTATTCCCCCGTATGCCGGCCACACGGCGGCCGTCACGAGCATAAGGGTGAGCACCCCGTAGCCAATAGTTCGCCGCCCTAGGCGTGCGGCCCACCAAGCAGCGACTCCCGAAAAGAATTCTGGCCACATCTCGAGTACCCTCCAAGGCGCGGGCGACAGATGTGCCGTCCAGGGCGCAAAACATAACAGGCATCCGATTAGGAAGAGAACGGAGCTTTTCCCAACCCGCCTTTGCGAAACTACGAGCGCCATGGCCGCGAAAAGATAAAATCCCAGCTCAAACACAAGCGTCCAACTCACGATCAGGAAGGAGCCAATGTGAAAATAGGGTTCCAGCAAAAGGATTGGAGCGAGCCATCCTATAAAATCGTGGGGTACGACCGCGGACAAATGTGCCGTATTGAACGGCAGAGATGCCAGGCGCACCCCAATGAAGACCGCCAGTGCAGCCCAATAGGTTGGATATATTCGCAAGAAACGCTCGGCTGCGAAATGAAGCCCCGATTCCTCGGCTCTGCGCCCTTTCGCGAGACGCTCTGCAATGCACCAGCCGCTGATGGCAAAGAACACATGTACGCCAAGCCATCCCCAGCTGCTGAAAGCCTTAAATCGCTCAAGCACGCCGGGCAAACTGTTCTTTGGAAACGCATCAAGGCTGTGGTAAATTAAAACTGCGACACTCGCCACACCGCGGCCGGCTTCGAGAAAGTGATAGCGCCCTCCCGAACCCAATCTCAAAGAAACGACGTTAGTAGGGGACGGAGAAGTGGTACCAGTGTTGAATCCCTCGGCGCTCGGTTGGGGCATCATTTATGCTTTGAGGGACGAAAATAAAATTGGGATACTGCCGCGCAAATCTGAGCGGGGGGATCTGGAAGGTCAATTGGGATGCTGCTGGCCAGACTGGACTATTCTCGGCCGAGCGGAGGATCCATTATCTCGGATGCCGAAATGCAGGGGATTCAGGATCGAATTGCTGCGGGCTTTCCTCGTTGGTCACAGGACCTTTATCGCCCTCCCTTTCGCGGCACTTGTTTGGTGCGCCAATCCCGGAGCCCCAAGTTAGGGAGGCGGAAGGGCGCGTAGAAGATCCGCTAACGCCGAATCGGACATGGTTCTCATCGATGCGTAGGGCGGGTTCTGGAGCGCTTTGAAGAGGCGTCCTGTCCACCGGGGGCCCAGGACTCCCGCTATGTGGGAGAAAACCCTCCCCCCGAGCCTGTCGAGTCGCTCAGGGGAAAGACGCGACCACAGGGCGAGGTGACGTTCGGCCAGTTCCCGGGAGATGCCCTTGGGGAGGCGGCGCCAGGAGTTGAAGGCCTTTTCCCCGACCAGGCACCGGGATTCGGCCGTGCCATCGACGGAGGGGACGCTCCGGGCGAAGGCTTCCATCACGGCGAGCGACGCCACGCCCAGGTGCTCCCAATGGTCCGTAAGCCGTCCGCCGGCATGTTGCCCGACGATCGTGAGGGCCCCCGGCACCTTGATGACCTTCGCCGGTCTCGGAGCCGCGTTGTGGTAAAACCATATTTCCGCCACGGGATTGTAGAGGGGCGACGGGGGGAAGAAGGCTTCGTCCACGATCCTCTGAAGGTACTCCGTCCTGAAGATGGGCGAGTGGGGCGCAGGCTGCACCCCGATGAAGAAGGGGGCGCTCTGCGATTCGTCGGGGCAGGGTGCGTCGGGCGTGGGTCTAAGGTCGTCCACCGGGCCCTCGAGCACGCAGCGCGCCGTGTCCGTGTAGCTCACATCCGCTCCTGAACGCTCCATGGCCTCCACCTGCAGGCGGAACTTGGCTGCATCGACAAGGTCGTCCGAATCCAGGAAAAGGGTGTAGCGTCCCGAGGCCTTCGTGAGTCCCGCCAGCCGGGCAAAAAGGAGCCCTTGGTTTTTTTGGCGGATGAGGACGCTGGGTTTCCACGAAAGGACGCTCAGGGTGTCCTCGACGGGTGGCGCCGACCCATCGTCGACAACGATCGTCTCCACATCGAGGCCCTGCGACGCCCGGTCCACGCTGGCCAGCGTGTAGCGGATCATTTCTCCGCGGTTGTAGACCGGTATGATGATCGAGAGGGCGGGCATGGGGCCAGCCGAGGAAGGCCGGGATCAGGCAAATAGGGGTGCGAATATGCGCACAAGAGCAAACGCTTTCGGTCGAAGCTAAGACCTGTTTTTGCGTTTACCTCGTTCGGTTACGAATCAAACCTATCCCCTGTATCCGAGCCGCGGACCCTAAGATGGAAGACGTTCTTGCCCCTACCTCAGTCGAGGCAGGTCGAACGTGTGCTTTCCCCGGTGTCAAGGAGGGCAGTCCCAGCCTTTGCCATAGCGTCCGGAGACACTGGGGCGGGCGTGAAGCCGGATTCTGGGTCCTTGGCCTTTTGCCCGCTTCTAAACCCTGTGGGCCATGACCCCTGGAGATCTGAGTCGCAAGATTGGGGGTAGAGTCCGGAGGGTCCCGAGCCTGGCCTGGAAGATGGCCTCCTGGGGAATGCCGCGCCGCCTGGTGCTTTTCGGGGCGCTGAGCTTGGGGGACGATGTGATGTGCACGGCCGTCTTCCGCGAATGGCGAAGGCGCGGCGAAAAACGGCTGTGGATGATGTCAAGGAATGCGGGGCTTTTTGTCGGCAATACGGACATCGACCGAGTTGTTCCTGTGGACGACTACCATGCCCTGCTTCTTGGGCGCCTTGGGGTGACCGTGGTAAGGCCGTACTATTTTGGCGACGACAAGGCCGGGGAACGCGTGGTGCCGCCCCCTAGGCATATTTTGGCGGAAATGTGCCGCATGGCGGGAATCACTGGTGAGGTGGCCTTAAGGCCCAACCTCCACCTTGATCCGAGCGAGGTGTCACAGGGCCGCCTCTCTTCCCGGCAGGCCGTGATCCACAGCTCCGGTATGTCGGCGGGGTTTCCCATGCCGAACAAGGAGTGGATCGCGGGCCGTTTCCAAGAGGTGGTTCGGCTGCTCGCAGGGGAGTTCGACTTTGTGCAGCTGGGCAGTCCCTCCGATTCTCCCCTGGAGGGAGCGAGGGACTTGCGTGGAAAGACCTCGCTGCGCGAGACTGCTGCGCTGGTGGCGGCTTCCCGGATTGTGGTGGCCCAGGAGGGGTTTCTCACCCATCTGGCCCGCGCGGTCGACACGCGCTCGGTGGTGGTCTACGGGGGGTTCAGCGATCCGGCGATAACGGGCTATACAGCCAACATTAATCTCACCCAATCACCTCCCTGTGCCCCATGCTGGAGCCCGTCCCGTTGCGACTTTGGGCACATTTGCATGGAGGGAGTGACGGCCACCGAGGTGGCCGATGCCGCCCGAAGGCTCGACGCCCGGTTTGGTCAGCCGCTCCCGATTGAGACGGCGCGGATCGAATGATCCTTGCCTCTGGGACTTGGCTTATCCCAATCCGGCGAATTCCTGAACCAAGGTTTCTCTCGCTCACCGGATGGTGATCCATCCGGGAAGAGCCCGTTGTAGAGTCTCAGGGAGACGTGGAGCATCCATTGGATTACTTCAGCTCCTTGTTGGGCTTTTGAAATAAGAACATCGGGTATTGGCCGTATCGGCCTGCCAACCCAGGGCAAAGATCTTCGAGCATCCTAACGGCCCGTAGAATCGACCGTCCGAAGAGGTTTCCTGGCGCGAAGCGCACCTGGAATGCCGAACTCACCGCGCTCCATACCGCAAGGCTCACGGGGTACCTGGGAACCAGCTCTCGGCGGTACCACTCGTAACTTTGGGGGCAGAAGAATAGCTTCGGCTTTCCGGAGTCCCCAGTCGGGACACTTGAGCGCGGGGCAGCGACCGGCGACGGCCGGCCCAGGCGCCGGACTCGCCCGAGGAATCCCCTGAGGCCAAATATTAGGTCCATCGCAGGCGAAGAACTCCATGTATAAACGACGATGACCGGGCCTCCCGGTTTGCAGACACGCATCAACTCGTCGATCGCGCGGGTCTGCTCCACCTTTGGCACGTGGTAGACCGTGTGGAGCGAGATGACCGCATCTATCGAATCCGATGCCAAGGGTAGCCGGGTGATGTCCCCCAGAACAAAAAGGCCCTTCTCGCCCAGCTTCTTCTTCGCTTCGCGCAGGGCGCGTATGGAAAAATCGACGCAAATGCGCACCTTATAGTCGCGGGAATAATCCAAATATTCGTCGTGGGGTATTGCACCCGAGGCAACGTCCAGGATCGAGGTTCCCCCGGGGAGGTGTCGCCCGATTCTGGCGTTGCAGACTCTCCGATATGCCGTGGCCAAGGGGCGCGAGTCCGTGAACTCCGTGGTATCGTTGAAGAGGCCAGACTCCGACTCCACCCATCCGAATTCGTCGTAAAATGACTGAACGATGCGTTTTTCCACGCTCAAAGACGGCGGGCGGATTTCAGCGGAGGGCACCAATGCCGCGTCGGGCAGGAGCCAAAGGATGTCGTCAGTGACCCGGTAGATGCACCCGCGGGACGCAGTCCCAACGGCTCCGAGAACGGGGTCCTGGGCAGCGGTTCCGTCCCGGTGGAGGCGCTCCCGCCGCATTATCTGGGCGTTAAGGGACAGCAGTTCCCCCTCGTTCAGGACCGTTAAGCTGTCGCCGGTCACCGGGCACCGCAGGATCGCCAGGTATTCT
>Ga0302319_10009727_pt1 | contig 18432 bp, 10 predicted proteins | sample Bog_T0_2_FD_203319 | JGI IMG/M metagenome (GOLD analysis project Ga0302319, IMG submission 203319) | Peat permafrost microbial communities from Stordalen Mire near Abisko, Sweden - Bog_T0_2 | ecosystem: Environmental > Terrestrial > Soil > Wetlands > Peat | place: Sweden: Abisko, Stordalen Mire...
CCCGACTCATGAGTCGGGGCCTCATTGAAGCCTCCACTTACCGACGTAGCGGAAAAGAGCCTCCGGCGTTACGGATTGAACAGGTGTGAGTGTGAGTTGAGGTATCCGCCCTACGCGCACCTGCCCACGTAGGTTCGGCGAAGGTGGAAGAGGAGTCACAGGCCAGCGTCGGCGCCTCAGCATGCCTAAAGCTTGGCGCGCAGCGAAGCGTTCTCGCGATCGAGGTCGCGCAAGCGTTCGAGGAGATCGAGGACGACGGCGACACCCTGCAGGTTTAATCCGAGGTCAGTGCGGAGGCGCATGATGGATCGCAGCCGGCTGCTTTTTGAGCTATCGAATAGAAACAGCAGGCCGCGGGTCGCTGTCGGCTGGATCAGTCCGTATTCGACGAATCGCTCGACGAGTGCCGGGTGAAGTCCGGCAAGCGCCGCTAAGTTGTCTAGTGTGACTTCGTTGGACTCGATTGAGCGAACCACCAGGTCATAGCGCTGCATAAGATTAAGCCCTTCCTGCCGGTGGTTCGCGCGGGGTGAAGCGCGATTCGGCTGCCAGCTGTTCGAATAATTCCTTCTCGCGCGCGGTGGGCGAAGAGGGCACGACGATTTTCAGTTTCACGTATTCGTCGCCGCGTCCGCCGGCGCGTGTTTTCAGCCCTTGCCGGCGAAGCCGCAATCTTTGGCCCGCTTGCGAACCGGCTGGAATGGTCATCTCTACGGCGCGACCCAGGGTGGGCACGTGGACCTTGGCGCCGAGGACGGCTTCCCAGGGAGTGACGGGCAGCTGCACTTGAATATCGTCGCCGAGAAGCTGAAAGAGAGGATGAGGCTCCAGATTCACATGAAGGTGGAGATCGCCGGCCGGCGATCCCCCGCTTCCACGATCACCCTGCCCGGCGAGACGGATCACGGAGCCATCCCTAACTCCCGGCGGGATGGTTACTTCGAGGGTTTTGCTTTTTACCTCGGCACCTTCCAGCATAATCGTCCGCACCACGCCCGAGTGCGCTTCCTCCAATGTCAAGGTTATCGTGGCGTTGACGTCCTGGCCCGCCATCCGAAAGTTGTTGCCGCCACGCGCCGCGCGATGGCCGCTAAATAGACCCTCGAAGAAATCGCTGAAACCCTCTGTCCCGTGTTCTCCGGCGAAGCCATCGCTGCCATTGTGAAAGCCCGCCTGCCCATTCGCCCGGCCCGATGGCCGCCTGAACGCCTCTTCCGTATCGGAGTTTGTTCCGAGTTGATCGTACTTGAGACGCTTCTCGGGATCCGAGAGTACCTCATAGGCCTCGTTGATCTCTTTGAACTTGTCTTCGGCCGACTTGTTCCCGGGATTTAAATCCGGATGATGTTTGCGCGCCAAGCTGCGATATTCTTTGCGAATAGCGTCCTCGGTGGCGGTCTTGGGCACCCCAAGAATCTGATAGTAGTCTTTGAAGGCAATAGCCATGGTGGGCGAATCAATTCAGGATTGCTGGGAAACTCGAACCAACGCGGGCCTAAACACAGCGTCTCCGGCTTTATAGCCACGCTGTAATTCGTCCGCGACGACTCCGGGCGCATATTGCGTGCCGACTACCGAGGCCACCGCTTCATGTAAAGCCGGATTGAAAAGCTCGCCCACGCTGTTGTAAGGGGTGATGCCTTGCGTCTGCAGTAAGGCCAGCGTCTTTCTGTGGACCGCCTCCAATCCTTCGACCAGAGGCGCAGCGGCGTCGCCTACTTGGAGCAGAGCGCGGTCAAAAGAATCGACGACCTCCAGGAACGCGAGGATGAGGCTGCGTTTTCCGCGCTCGATAGCAGCGGCAGTGTCTCTTTCGACTCGCCGCCGGTAGTTGTCAAAATCGGCGAGCGAGCGCAAGTACATGTCATGCTCGCTGCGCAACAGCGCGCGAACGATCTCGATTTCAGGCGGCTGAACATCGACAATTATTTTTCCGTTGATATCGCTTGGGCGCATGGTTGATTGGAAAGCGCGGACAGCTTGAGGCTGCCCGCCGACAATCTCCTTATTTGGTTTGTGTGAACTCGGCGTCGATGACGTCTTCCGCGCCGCCTATGGGCGCGCCGTTTGCGCCGTCAGCATGAGCAGCCGAGGGTGAGCCCTGAGTTTGGGTAGTCGCCGCGAGAGCGTGGGCTAGCTGCTGCAGATCGCTGGTGGCGGTGCGCATGAGCGGCACGTCGGTGGACTCGTTCTTCACCAGTTCGCGAATCTGCGTGATGAGCTGCTCGGCGCGGGCCTTCTCGTTGGCCGGTACTTTGTCGCCGAGATCGCGGATCTGGCGTTCGACTTCATAGGCGATTGAATCGGCGCCATTACGGGCAGACACTTCTTCCCGCCGCCGCTTGTCATCCTCGACGTGTGATTGCGCGTCTCTGACCATCCGGTCGATCTCGTCTTTCGATAGCTGGGTGGAACCGGCAACGGTAATCTTTTGTTCCTTGCCCGTCTCTTTGTCTTTCGCGGTGACAGTCAAGACACCGTTAGCGTCGATGTCGAAAGTGACTTCCACTTGAGGAGCGCCGCGGGGAGCGGCCTTGATGCCTTCGAGCCGGAAATGACCCAGCGTACGGTTGTCCTTGGCGAATTCGCGCTCTCCCTGGAGCGCATGGACGTCGACCGCTGTCTGGTTGTCTTCAGCGGTAGAAAATGTTTCCGCTTTGCGAGCGGGTATGGTGGTGTTGCGCTCTATGAGCTTGGTCATGACTCCACCCAGCGTTTCCAGTCCAAGCGAGAGAGGCGTGACGTCGAGCAGAACAACACCCTTTACTTCGCCCGCCAACACACCTGCTTGAATGGCAGCGCCTATGGCAACGACTTCGTCGGGGTTCACCGATTGATTGGGCTCTTTACCGCCGGTCAAGCGCCGCACCAGCGTCTGTACCGCCGGGATGCGGGTTGAGCCGCCCACCAGGATCACTTCATCCAATTGCGCGACTTGAATTTTTGCGTCGGCGAGAGCGCGCTCCACGGGTCCCTTGCAGCGTTCCACCAAATCGGCCGTGAGCTGGTCAAACTTAGCTCGCGAAAGCTTCATCTCCAGGTGCTTGGGTCCGCTCGCGTTGGCGGTGACAAAGGGCAGATTGATGTTCGTTTCCAATGCGCCGGAGAGTTCGATCTTGGCCTTTTCGGCGGCTTCGGAAAGACGCTGCAGAGATTGGCGGTCTTTTCTGAGGTCAATGCCGTGATCGCGCAGAAACTCTTCGGCAATCCAATCGACAAGGCGTTTGTCAAAATCATCGCCGCCCAGGTGAGTGTCTCCGGCGGTGGAGTGAACTTCGAAGATGCCATCGCCCACGTCGAGGACGGACACGTCGAAGGTGCCGCCGCCAAGGTCGAAAACCAGAATGGTCTCATTGCCTTTTTTGTCGAGGCCGTAGGCGAGTGCGGCGGCGGTAGGTTCGTTGATAATTCGAAGCACGTTGAGACCGGCAATTTTGCCGGCGTCCTGGGTAGCCTGACGCTGCGCGTCGTTGAAGTACGCGGGGACGGTAATGACTGCGTCGGTGATCTTTTCGCCGAGGTACTTAGCGGCGTCTTCGACCAACCTGCGAAGCACGACCGCCGAAACTTCCTCAGGCGGATACTGCTTACCCATCACGAGGAAGCGGACTGCGTCGTCAGAGCCGGCCACAACCTTGTACGGCACATTCTTAATCTCCGACTGTACTTCGGAAAAGCGCCTGCCGATAAATCGCTTGGCCGAGGAAATCGTGTTTTCGGGATTCAGCACCGCTTGGCGCTTTGCCAATTGACCCACCAAGCGCTCGCCGGTGGTGGTAAAGCCGACTACGGAAGGCGTGAGCCGGTTGCCTTCGCTATTGATAATTACGGTTGGCTTTCCGCCTTCCATAACCGCGACTACGGAGTTCGTGGTGCCCAGATCAATTCCTATTGCTTTTGCCATTGACAGTTACCTATTTCCTTGTGGACGGTGTTGCAAAGAGCTACTCGTCGCAATCCGTAATGAGCAAGCGGTCGACCAAAGGAGGAAACCAATGCCTACCGAGTCTGGTTTTGAAAACGGATGACCGTCCGCTGTCGGATGACCAGATAGCGTCAGGAACGAGGGGTGAGGGTTGGAACGAGCGCATTGAGTCGGCTTTAGAAGACTAAAGGCGGTAGATATTTTCTTCGATACATCCGCGACTCCAGGGTTGCGGCCATTTTCGTGAACCGGCGAAAATCGAGCGCCAAAGCCTAACGCGTTAAATGTTTCACGATGAGAGCAGATCTCGTGCTGCTTTGTGCTCGCAGCAACGATAAGGAACTTGTAGGATTCTCGCTGTCCAACGCCTACTCCCCAGGCATCCGCGACTAAGGTGAAGTGACAAATTCTGGAAAACCGTACAAAATCCGAAGCAATGCCAAATGAAGAAACCGGCCGTTTCGCTGGGTGCCTGGCTTGAGCGCGCGCGCGTTCTTTGCGAATTCCCAGGAAGTCGAGCGTTCGTTCGGGTGGTTGTCGGCGGTAGCAGTGGCTACCCTGGCGAGCCTTAGTCTGTTTGGTTGGACACTGGGACGGTTTGACGCCCCGCATAGCATTGCACTGACTACGAGCAGCGCGGCTCTTTTTCTGGTACTGGTCTTTCTGTTGGGCAGGTTGCTATATAGAATCATGGCGGCTCGCGTGCGAGCCGAGGAAGCACTATCCGACAGCGATGAGCGCTTCCGCTTGTTTGTCGAGGGGATGCACGAATACGCCATCATATTGCTCGATCGCGAGGGCCGGGTAGCGAGTTGGAACACTGGCGCCGAGCGGGTGAAGGGATACAAGAGCGCGGAGATCGTCGGGCGATCGTTCTCGGTTTTTTATCCGCCGGATGAGGTGGCTGCCGGGAGGCCGGCCATGGAACTGAAACTGGCGGCTGAGCAGGGCCACTGGGAGGGCGAGGGCTGGCGCGTGCGCGCCGATGGAACCCGGTTCTGGTGCAGAGTGCTGATCACGGCGTTGAAGGACGATACGGGACGACTGCGCGGGTTTTCGAAACTGACGCGCGACATCACAGAGGGCAAGAGCGCGGAAGACGCCTTGCTCAAGGCGGGCGCTCTGCAACGGGCGATTTTCGATAGCGCCAATTTTTCGAGCATCGCTACCGATGCCAAAGGGATCATTCAGATCTTCAACGTAGGGGCCGAGCGCATGCTGGGCTACACGGCGGCGGAGGTGATGAATCAGATCACACCGGCCGAGATTTCCGATCCGCAAGAAGTGATTGCGCGCGCCCAAGCGTTGAGCCTAGAGTGTGGAACGGAGATTACGCCAGGCTTTGAAGCGCTGGTGTTCAAGGCTTCGCGCGGGATTGAGGACATCTACGAACTGACCTATGTGCGCAAGGACGGCACACGCTTCCCGGCGGTGGTATCGGTGACGGCGCTGAGGGACGCGCAGGGCAGCATCATCGGTTATTTGCTGATAGGCACTGATAACACGGCGCGTAAGCAGGCGGAAGAAGCTTTGCTGAAGGCGGGCGCTCTACAGCGGGCGATTTTCGACAGCGCCAATTTTTCGAGTATCGCTACGGATGCCAAGGGGATCATTCAGATCTTCAACGTGGGGGCCGAGCGCATGCTGGGCTACACGGCAGCGGAGGTGATGAATCAGATCACACCGGCCGAGATTTCGGATCCGCAAGAGATCATTGCGCGCGCAGCGGCGTTGAGCCTGGAACGCGGAACCACTATCAATCCAGGCTTTGAGGCGTTGGTGTTCAAAGCTTCACGCGGCATTGAGGACATCTACGAATTGACCTATGTGCGCAAGGACGGCACACGCTTCCCGGCGGTGGTATCGGTTACCGCGCTGAGGGACGCGCAGGGCAGCATCATTGGTTATTTGCTGATCGGCACCGACAACACGGCGCGCAAGCAGGCGGACGATGCCTTACGGAAGAATGAAGCGCAACTTCAGACGATCATCGAGAACCTTGATGAGGGTGTGGTTGTCTCCGCTCTTGACGGAAAACTGCTGCATTCCAACCACGCCGTGCGGGAGTTGCATGGGTACGTAAACCCAGACGAGAGCCGCCGCCACCTGAGTGAGTTCGCCGAGACATTCGAACTCTCGGGTATCGACGGCACTCACCTGGCGAAAGACCAATGGCCACTGGCGCGCATCCTGCGCGGCGAGAGGCTGCGCGGCGTGGAAGTGCGCATCCGGCGAATCCAGACCGACTGGCACCGAGTGTTCAGCTACGGCGGCACTTTGGTGCAGGACGCAGGGGGCCAGCCGCTGATGGCGGTACTCACGATTAGCGACATCACGGAACGCAGACAAGCCGCGGACGTGATTCGCCAACTCAACACCGACCTAGAGCGGCGAGTCATCGAACGTACCACGCAACTGCAAACCGCCAACAATGAATTGGAAGCTTTCTCTTATTCGGTCTCGCACGATCTGCGCGCTCCGCTACGCAGTCTCGACGGCTTCAGCCAGGCTCTGCTGGAAGACTATGCGGATAAGCTCGATGCCGAGGGGCAGAACTATCTGGCGCGCATCCGCGCGGGCAGTCAGCGGATGGGACTGCTGATAGACGATTTGTTGAATCTGTCGCGCGTCTCGCGCGGAGAGATGACCCGCGATCTGGTGAATCTCAGCAAAATGGCTAACGAAGTGGCCGATGAAATGCGGGCCAGCGCGCCGGAGCGCGCGGCTGAGTTTGTCATTGCCCATGGTCTGGTGGCCGAAACGGACCCGCGCCTGTTGCGCATCGTGCTCACTAACTTGTTCGGGAATGCCTGGAAGTTCACCGCCAAACAACCGAGTGCCCGCATTGAATTCGGGGTAAGCGACGAAGATGGCGAGAAAGCATATTTCCTGCGAGATAACGGCGCGGGCTTCGACCCGGCGTATTCGAGCAAGTTATTTGGGGTGTTTCAACGCTTGCATGAGGGAGTAGATTTTCCCGGAACGGGAATCGGCTTGGCAACCGTTCAAAGAATTGTGCAACGCCAGGGCGGCCGGGTGTGGGCCGAAGGGAAAGTGGATGAAGGAGCAACATTTCATTTCACATTGTGAGACGTCCGCGCCACAGTGCTCCGCAAAAAGGAATCGATATGAACGAAAGAACTATTCTGCTGGTTGAAGACAACGCCGACGATGAATTGCTGACGCTGAGGGCGCTGAAGAAGAACAATGTTCAGAACAGTCTGGTGGTTGCCCGCGACGGAGTGCAAGCGCTCGATTACGTGTTCGGAACCGGCGCTTACGCCGGGCGCGACGTCACAGTGCTGCCGGGTTTGGTGCTGCTTGATTTGAAACTGCCTAAGATCGACGGCCTGGAAGTATTGCGGCGCATCCGCGCCGATGAACGGACTCGCCGCATGCCTGTCACGGTATTGACAAGCTCCAAAGAGGAGCAGGATGTGATCAAGAGCTACGATCTGGGCGCCAACAGTTACATTCGCAAACCGGTGGACTTTACGCAGTTCACGGAGGCGGTTCGGCAACTGGGAATGTACTGGCTGATGCTCAACGAAGTGTCGCCATGATAGATCAGGGCAACAAGATTGCGTCAGGTCAACTGCGGGTGCTGATTGTGGAGGACTCGGAAGACGACGCCATACTGCTGTTGAGGGAGTTGCGACGTGGGCCGTGGGCGGTTCATCACCAACGCGTCGACACGCCCCAAAGCATGGCCGCGGCCTTGGATGGTCATTCGTGGGATCTGATCATCGCCGACTACGTGATGCCTTATTTCAGCGGGCCGGCCGCTCTGAAGATGGCCCGCGAACGTTCCGCGGACATCCCGTTCATTCTCGTGTCCGGCCAGGTGGGCGAGGAAGCCGCCGTCGAGGCTATGCAAGCCGGGGCCGACGATTACCTATTTAAGGGAAATTTGAGGCGCTTAGTGACGGCGGTGGATCGCGAACTGCGCGATGCCCAGGGACGGCGGCGAGCCGAACATAACGAACGCCAATTGCAAAAGGGTGAGCGGCAACTGGCCGATGCTCAGCGCCTTGCCCATTTAGGGACTTGGCACGCGGATCTGCGGACCGGCGGCGCGGTGTGGTCGGAAGAAGCGTCACTCATTCTTGGGTGCCGGCCGGGGCAAGCTGGTTTGACGTTCCAGCAGTTCCTAGACAGTCTGCGCGCCGCCGACCGGACGGCGATCATAGCCCGGCTGGATTCCGATCAAACGCTGATTGAACAGGATTGCCCCATTGCGTGTGCGAACTCGGCCGCGCAATTCGTTCACATTCGCGCGGAAATCATCAGAGATGCAGCCGGCAAGGCGGTAGAAGCGACCGGGATGATACAGGACATCACGGAACGCACTTTGACGGCGGCGCAGTTGCGGCGAGCGAAGGAAGTTGCGGAGGAGTCGAATCGCGCCAAGAGCGACTTTCTGGCGGCCATGAGCCATGAGATCCGCACGCCTATGAATGCGATTCTCGGCATGAGCGACTTGTTGAAGGAAACCAATCTCGATCCCGTGCAAGCAGAGTATGTCGACCGCTGCCGGCGCGCCGGTGCGAGTCTGCTCTCACTCATCAACGATATTTTAGATTTGTCGAAGATCGAATCGGGCCGCTTCGAGTTGGAGCAAATTCCCTTCAATTTGGAAGATTTGGTGGAACGAACGGTGGAGATGATTGCGCCCAGGGCGCATCTGAAGAATGTTGGCCTATCCGCTCGTATCGGTCCCGAAACGCCGCGCAACTTGATTGGCGATCCGCTCAGGCTTCAGCAAATCCTGATCAATCTTCTCGGAAACGCGGTGAAATTCACGGGCGCCGGAGAGATCGTATTGACGGTGACGCCGCTGAATGGAGCGGCTTCCGGTCACGTTCAGTTTGAAGTGGCAGACACGGGAATTGGTATTGCGAGCGAAAAGCTAAAAGCCATCTTTGAAGACTTTACGCAGGCTGAGTCTTCCACTACGCGCCGTTTCGGGGGGACCGGATTAGGTTTGGGAATCGCGCGCCGACTGGTCACTTATATGGGCGGCAATCTGGCAGTAACCAGCGTTCTGGGGAAGGGCAGTACCTTCAGTTTCGACTCGATTTTTCACATAAACCAGAACGCACCTGTTGCCGATGTACCCAATGGCGACCCGAGTCTTGCCGGGCGCGCGGTTTTGGTGGTGGACGACAATTCGAACAATCGCATGATTCTGTGCAAGATGTGCCTAGCGTGGGGAATGATTCCCTCGGAGGCAAGCTCAGCCTCCGAGGCCAGCCTTTTGGTTCGCGATTCGCTAGAGAGGAGACGGCCGTTTGCGCTGGCGATCCTCGACGTCTTGATGCCTGGGGGGGGCGGTTTCGAAGCGCTGGAGCAAATCCGCTCGATCAGTCCCGGCCTTCCGATCATCATGGCCACTTCGAACAACCAACCTGGAGACGCCACGAAAGCGCGGGCTCTCGGAGTGTCGGCCTTTGCGGTGAAGCCTCTGCGCCGCTCCGAGATGCTGCGGCTGGTCTCCGCCGCCATACGTCCGGAGCAGGGAAGCCCGCCTGCCGAACGGCTAGAAGCGAGAATCGGCCGCCCGAGCAGCGCTAGCGCGGACAGAGCCACGCAGCTCCTGGTGGCGGAGGATTCCGAAGATAACCGTTTCCTGATTGAGGCATACCTGAGCGGTCAGCCGTACGACCTAACGTTCGTCGAGAACGGTCAGCTGGCCCTGGCGGCATTCGAAAAGCGACAGTTCGAGCTGGTCCTCATGGATGTCCAGATGCCCGTCATGGATGGTCTGATGGCGACCGAACTGATGCGTGACTTTGAACGGCGGAACACCCGACCCCGCACGCCGATTCTGGCCTTGACTGCGAATGCCCTGTTAGGCGATACGGAGCGCAGCTATGCGGCCGGCTGCGACGCCCATTTATCGAAACCGATTTCTAAAGAAGAGCTCATCACGGCGATAGAGAATTTTCGGCTGGTGGCCCAAGCCGGCGATTGAGTGGATGGCTCTACAAGCCGGCGCCGCTTTCGTATGCTGCGAATTCATCTCTCGTCCAGCAAACTCGTCAGTGCATCATATTCGTACCTATCGGCGAGATTCTGCAGATCGCGTGCGAACTCGGCATCCTTGGTCTGGTTCACACTGGCTATTAGGCGGTTGAGGATTTGTTTGTCACCATCCGCGGTCGCGTTCCGCAGTGCTTCGATCAACTCAGGCGGCAGTTGTTTGAGACTTGCAAGCGCCTCCGTGCCGAGGGTCGACGCTGGCGCATCACCTTCGCCGCCGGACTCCCCGAGCTCCTCGTAGTCATAGACAATCTTTAGTAGTGTGCCTATCTTTTCGAGCAGCGCGTCTTCGAGGCAGGGCTTCGCCAGAAAATCGTCGGCACCGCATTGCCGGACTTTTCGCCGATCTTCGTCAAGGACGCTCGCCGTCAAAATAATAATGGCCGTTTCTTTCCCGCCGGCATCGGCCTTAATTCTGCGCGTCGCCTCCAACCCATCCATCACAGGCATGTGCATATCCATTAGGATCAGGCGAGGGCCCCAGCTGCGCCAGTCGCGGATCGCGGCTTCGCCGTTATCCGAGGACAACACTGAAAATCCGATGGCCGAGAGCAATTTCATCAGCCAGTCCCGGTTCTCAATCAGATCGTCGGCGACTAGGATTCGGGGGGCTTCCTGGCCGGGCCGGATGCCAATAACGCGCCGCGGAGAACCACGACGGAAGGCAACTTTCGCGTCACCGTGTTCCACCGGGACCTCGAACTGAAATATGGAACCTACGCCGGCGCTGCTACTGGTACACGTGAGATCGCCTCCCATTAGGCGAGCGTGCGCCCGGCTAATGGCGAGCCCTAAGCCGGTTCCTTGCTGCACATTAATACCGCTTTTGGTTTGGCTGAACGACTGGAACAACTTCGTCTGTTCCTCATCCGAAATGCCTGAGCCAGTGTCCTCAACGCGGGCTGAAAACCATGCCTTGTTCTGGTTGCGTTCGCACAAAGTGACGTGCAGCTTGATGTGACCGCGCTCGGTAAACTTGATGGCGTTTCCCAGGAGATTGATCAGCACCTGGCGTATCTTACCTTCATCCGCCACGATATACGGCGCGGCTACGCCAGCGACGGCTACTTCGAATCGCAGCGCTTTCGCCTCAGCTCGCAATCGGAACAGCTGGGCGACATCGTGCAATAGTCTGGAAAGGCTGAATGTCGTTAGATTGAGCGTAAGCTGGCCCGCTTCGATCTTGGACATATCTAATACATCGTTTATGAGGGCCAGCAGGTGGTCACCGCTGCGATTGATGATGCGGAGATTTGTTTGCGCGTCTGCCCCGAGGAGAGGATCACGCAACATTAACTGGGTGTAGCCCAGGATGGCGTTCATGGGGGTACGAATTTCGTGAGACATGGTCGATAGAAACGCGCTCTTGGCCAGGTTGGAAGCCTCCGCCGCCGCCGTTCTTTCAACCACCCGCTGCTCGAGTTCGGCATTGATTCGGCGAATATTTTCTTCCGCGGCCCCACGCTCGACCAAAGCCCAACAACGCTCCACGACATCCTGAACGAGGACGATATCGAGTGATTTCCATTCACGCGGCGCCCCCTGCGACACCGCCATCATGGCGCGAAGGCTGCCATCCCTCACGATTGGGCAAACGATCATGGCCTTGCTGCCACTGGGATGGACCATGTCCGCGCCGTCTCCGGGCAAAACCTCCGCATCCAAATCGCGGATGATCAAAGCCTGACCGCCCTGGAGCAGCGAGACGGCGCTCGGCCCCAGAAGCGAAAGCGGGTAAGTGCCCACCGCGCTCGCGCGGCCAACTGTATAGTCATGCAGGATGGAGTAGTGCTCGCCGTCTTGGCCGACACTTGCATAAGCGCAGCGCGAGACGGCCAGATGTTCGCCCAACATGCGGGCTGTCACGGCCATGATAGACGCCGGATCGGACAGCGTGCGCGTCGCCTCGGACAGATCATTGAGAAAGCGAAAGTGTTCTTCGCTCTCGCGCAGGGCCAGATCCGTGCGCTTGCGCTCGGTAATATCGATCACGAAACTGACACCTTCGTCCGGGCTGTCCTCGAAAGTTGCCGCGCCTACAAGGACCGGCACCCGCGATCCGTCCTTCCGGATGTATTCCTTTTCAAATGGCGTGCAGATTCCGCGGGCGGCGAGTTCGTCCAGAGAACGCCGGTCGAGGTGAGCATATTCCGGCGGGGTCACGGCAGCCCAATCGATACGCGCCGCCTCCTGGTCTTCGCGGCTATAGCCAAGCATACGCAGGAAGGCATCGTTGGCTCTGGTAATCCTGCCTGTCACGTTCCAAAACATCACGCCCTGGGCGTTGGAATCGACCAGCCGCCGAAAGCGCCCTTCGATTCGCTTGCGCTCGGTAATGTCCATCACGGCGCCGTGGAAACGCAGAGCGTTGCCCGCCGCGTCACCTTCCACCCGCCCCTTCGCTTGCAGCCAGTGGAGTTCGCCGTTTTCTTGCCGGACTCGATATTCGACGTCGTAGTGGCCGCAGGACTGAATGGCGCGCCCCAGAGCCGTTGCCACAACCGGTTGATCGTCCTTCATCACCGCCCGCAGATAGACTTCCACGGGCAGGCCTTTTGCCGCCGCCGCCGGTTCGATTGCGAACATGCGGGCGATGAATTCGTCTCCAGTCAAACAGTCGTTGACTATGTCCCAAGTCCAGGTTCCGATAGAGCCCGCCGCCAGCGTTGAATTCAGCCGCGCTTGCGATGCGCGCAGCGATTCTTGCGTCCGCTTCAACTCATCGACGTCGGTGTTTGTGCCGAACCATTGCACCACTCGCCCCGCTGCATCCTTGAGCGGATGCACCCGCGTGAGAAAAGCCCGGAACTTCCCGTCGAGGCCTCGCAGCGGAAATTCCATCTCAAACGGTTGGCCCGAGTCGATCGCCGCTGTCCAGTTCCGCATGACTTTCGGTAGCATCTCGGGGTCATGGACCGTCTGCCATCCCCAGCCCTCCATTTGTTCAGCGGTTGTGCCCGTGTATTGGTACCAGCGCTCGTTGTACCAATAGATGAACCCGTCGGCGCGAGCCGTCCACGCTAGCTGAGGAATCGAATTGGCCATTGTCCGGAAGCGCTCCTCGCTGCCGCGCAGCGCCTCCTCGGACTGTTTGCGCTCGCTGATATCTCGTAGAATCTTGACGGCGCCCACGATGCGCCCGTGGTTGTCTTTGAGCGATGAGATGGTAACTGAGACATTTGCTATCCGGCCATCCTTGCACAGCCGCAAGGTTTCGAACTGATCCACCCGCTCACCGCGTCCAATCTTCGCCAGAATCTCCGTCTCCTCAGGCGCGCATTCAGGAGGAACAAGCATCAGCACGGGACGGCCAATCGCTTCCTGCGCGCTGTAGCCGAAGATGAGTTCCGCGCCGGGATTCCAACTGGTGATGATCCCTCCCAGAGTCTTCGTGACGACGGCGTCGCTGGCAGATCTTACGATTTCAGCACCCAAGCGGCTAATAGCTTCCGCTTCCCTGCGCTCGGCCGCCTCGGAGTTGAGAAAGAACAGCACCGTCAGGAGCAAAGCAAGACCAATGAAGGTGCCGAGCGAGAGAATGAAAAACGTCCGCGCCGTCTGAGCGCGAGCCCGCGCTTCGCGGCGCGTGAGCAAGTCCTGTTCCTCCCGCTCGAGCGCGGCAATCACCGCCGCAAACTTCTCCATAATCTGCAGGCCACGGCCCGTCGATATCAACGCGGCAGCGGCCGCGAAGCCGCGCCGGCGCTGAAGATCGAGGGTCTCTTCGGAGTAGGCCAGGCGCCGGCGAATGAGATCCTCCAAGGTGGTCAGCCGCCGTTGCTGGCGTGGGTTGTCGGCGGTTAGCCGGCGCAACATCCGCTCGTCGTCTTCCAGTTCCCGGCGCGCATCGTAATAAGGCGCCAGAAAATCCTCGCGGCCGGAGATGACAAACCCGCCAACCGCCGTCTGCGCGGTTATGAGATCGGCATTGACTTTCTGAATTCTTGCCAGCACCTCGTGGGTGTGCCGCACCCAATCGTCCGTCTCGGCAAGTTCCCGCGCGCTCCAGTTGGACAGCATGCTCAATACCGCGAAGACCCCCAGCCCGAGGCCAAATCCCGCCACCAGCCGGCGGCTAAGAGCCAGCTGTAGTTCCGCACCGCGCCAAGCGCGCGCCGCGCACCCCGACCCCAGCAAGATGAACAAGCCGCCCTTGGGCAAGCTCATGTCGGTCAATTCGCCCCAGCCGTAGCCTAACTTGACGACACCCGTCCAGCCCAACAAGGCGAATAAACCTATCAGCGCGCTAAGCGCGCCGAGCAAAACCACGCCAGCCCTGAGCGCGCGTCTCGAGCTGCCCGCCAGCAGCAACAAAGCCGTGCTGAGAAGCACAAACGCCAGCGCCGTGTTGGGCGGCATGCGCGCCACGGGCGACGTGGTGGCGGTTGCGCTGTTCTGGACCAGCGCCTCATTGAAGCCGAGGTTCGAGCTGAATAGATACTCGACTAGCGTGAAACCGCCAGTGAGCAGCACGATTGCCGGGCTGACTATGGCCACCAGCTTCGCCTTGGCTGTTGTCATCTCCGGAACGCTAAGCCAGAAGGCCAGGCCACAGAGGATGAAGCAAAGCGGAGTGGTTGCCAGCATCGTCGCCATGCCAGGAAGAACAGACCTGAGAGCCGGCATGTCCAGCAGCCAACTGAGCAACACGCTAGCGCCCACAAGCACAGCGGAGGCGCTTGCCGATCGCTCCACGATTCTAAGCGGGGTAGTTTTCATCGGATCGAGTGCTCGAGGTGACTGGATTTCATTTCTCGGCGTGTTTCGAGGCGCACCGCCGCAAATATCAGCCCTCTGTCAAAATGAAAAGGAATTGGCCAAGGCTTGCCTGTTGCGCGATGCGTTCAGCCACCCGGTCAGGGAAGATCTTTCGTAGCCGCGCCAAACAAGGGTTGAAGGTGTCTAGATTACGGCGCGCCATATTCGGGGTCGCGTCGGGAACAGATACTATTTGGGGAATATTAGTCATTTGTTACACCGCTCGGGCCGGGTGTTGCCTGCGCCGCTGCAGGCTTTGAACCAAGGCCGGCTAGCAAGCGCATCCCTCCGCCTTTCATCATCGGTTTTGGCAGGGTCTATGCAGCAGCCTTTGGATGGTTCTGTTCTGCGCAAACGTGTCAACTTTCATAGAGATTTTGCCGCCTTGTGCGACGTCGTGAAGCCGGATCAGCGTCCAGGCTAACGATGCCTTGAAAAACAACGATCGCCCCTGTGCCTCAACATCCCTCTCTAGCGTGAGCGACGCGATCTGCGCGGCTTCCGGCAAAACCTTGGCAAGGCTTTCAGAGCGCGACATAACAGCGACCAGACAGGGGCCGCGCCAGCGAAAGAGATGATCGGAGGCCGAAAGGCGCTTCGCCAAACCTTGGCCGATTAGCCTCAGTATCTGGTCTCCGGGCGAGAATCCAACGCGGCGGTTTGCGGTATCGAGATTCCTGACGCAAAAGGCAAGCACAAAGCCGGCCGCGTAAAGTCTGCCGAGCGAGTTCGCCGGTATTGGCGAGTTTGAGAAAGGACTCAGTCATCGCGCTAATGATCGCTTGTTTTTCCGCGCTGAGGTTGCGGATGAACCTTTCGACTGATCTATTGTGTGTCTGGAGCGCCCTAACAGCCTTGCCGGCGATAATCAGCGTGTTGAAGCCTTCCGTTGTGAGCTCGAACTTTTCAATCGGCTTGTGGATTTGACGGCGGAACTCGGCGTGTTCGTCTGCATCATGGTCAACTGAATGCAGCGCGGTGGCTTCGAGCAAAAGGATCACGATTCCAATGAGCCACGATGTCAGGTCCTCCTTCTCTTGTTCTATGTGTTTCTTGAGTGAAACCATGTTGGGGCTACCAAGTCAGACGGGCGGACGTCCATTCCTGGTCTTCCTTATCGGCACCGTCGGCCAGAAAAATCCGTTCATTTCACGCAATGGTGAAGCAGGGATTTAGATGACTGCGGCCGGGTATTGCGGTCAGTTAGAGTCCTAATCCGGACCATTATTCGTCTTGGCCTAGGTCGCCGTTTGGCCTACGGCATGCCGACGCTTGCATCAAGGCAATTTGGGCGCGGCAAGAACGGCGGCCCGAATCGGCCGGGAAATTAGGGATCGATTCCGAACTGGCTAAATTAGGCAATTCTGCCGTGAGACGGGACGCGTTTGACCTGGAGGAAGTACTAGGCTGCCGAGGAACAAAGCAGATGTCCAAAAATAACTGGCTTTTAGACCGAATCTAGCCCCGTAGGCTGCCGATAGAGGAGTGGATATGGCGCAAAGCGAAATCATGATTGTGGATGACAATCGCGCCAACCTGAAGCTGTTGGAAGACATGCTTCTGCAACAGGGCCACAAAGTTTTTTCATTTCCAGTGGGAAGGTTGGCGTTAGAGGCGGCGAAAAAGCGCTCGCCTGACCTGATTCTGCTCGATATCAACATGCCGGAAATGAACGGCTACGAAGTGTGCGAACGCCTCAAATCAGTTAATGGGCTTGCGAGCATCCCCGTCATTTTCCTCAGCGCCTTGGGCGAAACCGAGGACAAGGTGAAGGCCTTTCGGGCCGGCGGGGTGGACTACATATCCAAGCCTTTCCAGCTCGAAGAAGTTCACGCCCGGGTAGAAACGCATCTCAAACTACGGGGGCTGCAGAAGGCCTCCGAACTGCAGAATGAACGCTTGGAACAGGCCATCGCGGCGCGAACCCTCGAACTTTCCATCGCCAACGAGCGTTTGAGGATTCTCGATCGCTCGAAGAACGACTTTCTGACGATGATCTCGCACGAGTTTCGCACGCCACTGCAAGGACTTCTCGGGGCGGGCGACATGCTTGCTACCAGAATACCTGCTACGGATGAGAACATCCAACTGCAGGGCATCTATAAACGCTCTCGCCGGAGAATTCTTACGATTCTGGATGATGCTTTGCTACTGACTCAAATCGACGTCAGCGGTGAGCGCTTCAAATCCGCCGGGGTTTCTTCATTGAGCGCGATGCTCGGCCAAGCGATCGAGAAGACAGCTGAATTCGCCAGCTCCCGCAAAGTGACACTCATGCCCCCGCCGTTGGACATTGGGCGCGTCGCCGGAAATGAGGATCTGCTCATACGGGCGGTGCAGGCACTGCTTGAGACTGCTGTGAAATTCTCAGCGGAGGGTGAGGTTGTCCGGCTATCGAGTGAGGCCGAACTGGATTCGCGCAAGGTTTTCGTCGAGGCTCGCGGCAGAACGATCCCCAGTCCTCTATTAGCGAAGTTTTTCGATCTGTTCTCGATCGGCGAAGCTATTACTCCGGGTGGAGATTTAGGGCTCAGCCCTCCCTTGGCATTCCGCGTTCTTTCGTTGTTCGGTGGGTCGGTCAGTGTGGCGAATCTGGAACCACCGGGAATACGATTGACGATCTCGTTAAAGCATGCGAGCTTGCAGGAAGGCGATTTGAGCGCGGCGTAAACTGTCGCCGGGGCCCTTCCTGCCGGGCTGCGCACGTCAGCCGATGGTGAGTTCCTTGCCGTCAGCATTGTGTCCGCCAACAGTGAGGCCGGATGGGGGCGGCAAACGAATGAGTGTAACTGTTCGACCGATGAGGGGAAGCCCCTTCGCCTGTCGTCATCCTTGCAATAGACAACCTTCGTCTATGACACAACCCCTTCGGTCCATCCCGTTATCCGGAACTTTAACGCTACTACGAGTTGTTCCGCTTCATACGTTCGCGCTCGTGGTTCTTCCACTTGCCGCTAAATCCGAGGCTGGCTGCGACACGGGCGGTAGTAGCGCTCGGGGTTGTATCCCTATCTGCGTCAACTGGACCGCTCGCTAGCCCAATGGGCTTATCGGAAATACAAAAAAGCTGCGCGGCCATTTACTGCGGGCGACGCTCTGGATTGCGCGCAATTCGCGGCGTGATTCGAAGTTGTTCGCACACTGGCAGATGGGTGTGCTGCGTGGATCCACGGCGGGAGCCGTATGAGCTGTGTGAATTCTCTTTATTGCTGCGATTGAAATCCTTTTAATTACAGGTATTTGCAGCGGTCCAGTTCTCACAATTACTGCGATTGGCAAAATTTCAGCCTTCCCTTTCACTCAGGCGCTTTATGTTTGCTTCTCCGTCCAATCGGCTGGCCATGCGATCCAATTTGCGAAGCAAACCCTGAAGCCGTTTGGGTGAGCCAGATCTTCGCTGCCCCGGAATCGCGACACGAAGATTTCTTCCTCTACCGCCCTGCCCACGATCACAAACTTCATGTATCCTGACCACAAATGCCGTCTTCGGCGCCAGCAGTCACAGTAGATCTTTCGCGGATTCCCGAGAGCGCATGGGCTGAAGCGAATGCTCGCTTCGCAGCCATTGAGCCCCTGCTCGATCATGGTCACTCGCGAGCCGTCGTTGAAGAACAAGCAAAAGCCGTCGGCGTAAATGTCTCAACTCTGTACCGCTGGCTGAAGAAATATCGCAAATCGCGATTGGTGGCGGACCTCCTTCCGACCGC
>Ga0302319_10009729_pt1 | contig 18430 bp, 15 predicted proteins | sample Bog_T0_2_FD_203319 | JGI IMG/M metagenome (GOLD analysis project Ga0302319, IMG submission 203319) | Peat permafrost microbial communities from Stordalen Mire near Abisko, Sweden - Bog_T0_2 | ecosystem: Environmental > Terrestrial > Soil > Wetlands > Peat | place: Sweden: Abisko, Stordalen Mire...
CTTGGCAGCACCAACGCCAACCCCACGCGCATTCGAGAGACTCACGCGGAAACCGGCAACCGCGCGCTCGACACTCATTCGCTGCAGCGGCTGAACGACAACGGCGAATATGAGCCGTATCAAAAGATCGAAACCGAAACGGTCAAAGTAAACTCGACCACCACGCGTACCATCACCCGGACTTACGGCATGGCGGACGGGCAGCAAAGACTGGTGCAGGTGAAAGAGGAAGAACAGCACACGCAACCCGGCGGCGGATCGTGCGTGACGCGGACTGTTTCGAATCCCGATGCCGACGGACGACTGCAGACTGTGCAACGCGAGATTCAGCAAACTAAAAAAATCAGTGACAGAGTCGAGGAAACGAAAACAACGGTGATGCTGCCCGGAGTGAATGGCCTGGCTCCCGCGATGCAAACGGAAGAGCGGCGCGCGCAAACTTCTGACGGAACCATCGATTCACAAAAAACTACATCGCTTCCCGATGGCTCGGGCAACTGGCAACTGACCGAAGCCCGCCATGCCATCACGAAGAAACAAGGGAACGCGAGCACGACCGACGAACGCGTCTCGCGGCCGGACGCCGACGGCCACCTCGCCGAGATTTCGCACACGGTCACGCATGAGAGCGGATCCGCCGAGGACAAGAGCGACACGACCGAAACGTATTCACTCGATGTACCCGGAACGCCCCGCGACGGCAACCTTCATCTGGTAGAGCGCACCACCACTACACAAGGCACTAACTCCGCCGGGCAGAAGACGACGCAGCAGCGAGTCGAAGATTCCAACCCGGGAGATGCCGACGCTGGCCTGCAAGTCACCGTCGTGACCATCGACACGGCGCGTCCAACCGCTTCGGGGACGAAAGCCACGCGGACGATCCAGTCCCTCGACCCCAACGGGGATCTCACCGTGGTTTCCGTGGACACCACAAAATCCGATAAGAGCGGGGTGCAAGTTCAAATCGCGCCCGCGGAAAATAAAAAGTAGCGCCGGCTGCGGCGGCATTCTTTCGGGGACCGAGTCTCGCGATTGTCGCTCGCATATACTCTTGTTTCAGGCCGCGACCGATGACCACTCCCCGCTTCTACTCCGAATCGGAAGTCCGCACTCACCTCGGCATGCCGGAACTGATCGACGCCATGCAAAATGCGCTTGTCGAATTCTCCGCGGGACGCGTGGAACAACCTGTGCGTTCGGTCATGAAGTTTTCCGAATCACTTTTCGGACTTATGCCGTGCTACGTTCCGGCGCTGCCCGCGCTGGGCGCGAAACTCGTCACCGTTTGCCATGCCAACGCGGCCCGCGGACTGGGGACGCATCAAGCTGTGATCGTGATGCTCGATCCAGAAACCGGAATCGCATCCGCCATCCTCGACGGGCGTTACATCACCGAAGCCCGCACGGCCGCGGTTTCGGCTGTGTCGGCGCGGCTGCTGGCAAAAAAGGATGCACGCGTCCTGGGCATTCTGGGCTCCGGCGTTCAGGCCCGCAGCCATTACGAGGCACTCACTCTGGTGCGCGAGTTCACCGAAGTGCGGGCCTGGAGCCCTAACCCAGAGAGCTTGCAGAAATTCGCGTCCGATACGGGCGCGAGGGCGATGCCCAGCGCGGAGGCCGTGGTGCGCGGCGCCGATGTGGTAGTCGCGGTCACTGCCTCGCCTACTCCGGTGGTGCAGAGCGAATGGGTCGCGGAGGGAGCGCACGTAATCGCCGTGGGCGCCTGCATTCCGACGCAACGCGAACTCGATCCTTACCTCGTGCAGCGTTCGCGCTTGATCGTTGACTCGCGCGCGGCTGCGCTTAAGGAAGCCGGGGACGTCGTCATGGGGATGTCGGAAGGGCTGTGGAGCGCGGACCACGTTGCCGCGGAGCTCGGCGAACTGCCCGCGCGAGAGAATGATCGGGAGATCACGGTATTCAAGAGTCTCGGACTGGCGGTCGAGGATATTTATGCGGCGAAATTGGTTTTGATGCGCTCCGCTTGAAAAAGCAGAAAGGGGGTTTCGAGGTTTGCTCGGACGGACGAAGGCGTCCGTCGCTACGTGATTCAGATTGACTTTATGTGGCAAAGTACTTGACAAACAAATCCAACTTCTATAATCTATTCCTCGTAATGCCCGATCCGCGCCATCGCCGGCTGCGCCGCCCGCGCCACTTGACGCACACGATTGCGGCGCAGCTTGCTCCTGATCCGGCCGCCGATCTGCGCTTCATTCGCGATACCATGGAGCGCTCCGCTTCTTTCACCGCCATCCCGGGCTACGGACAAGTGATCCTGGGCGCAACGGCGCTTGCCGCCGCCTGGTTGGCACAACAACACGTTGCGAATCATCAATCCGCTGCGTGGCTGAAAATCTGGCTGGCAGAAGCTTGCCTTGCCGCTGTGATTTCCGTCATCTCGATGTACTGGAAGGCCAATCGCCGCGGCCTGCCGCTGTTCACCGGACCCGGACGCAAAGTTGCGCTCGGACTATTTCCTCCGCTGATCGCGGGCGCATTTTTGACTTTCGTGCTGGAGCGCGCCGGGCTGGAATCCGCGCTCGCGCCCACGTGGCTCCTTTTATACGGAGCGGGAATCATTACCGGCGGCGCGTACTCGGTTTCGATCGTCCCGGTGATGGGACTGTGTTTTATGGCCACCGGAGCGCTTGCCGTGGTCGCGCCCGCGGCGTGGGCAAACTATTTTCTGGCCGCCGGATTCGGCGGACTTCACATCTTTTTTGGATTCTTCATTGCCCGGAGGCATGGTGGCTAGAGCCCTCGCACAACGCCGCAAAGCGCCCGCGGTATCCCCGGCTCGGGAAAAAGTGCGCCAGCACGTTCCCGCGGCCGCGCTGGAACTTCCCGAACTCGATCGCCTTATCCACGAACGGATTCGTCTTGGCATCGTCAGCGCGCTCGCCGGCAACGCCAGCCTCAGCTTCAACGACCTGAAACGCATTCTGAAAACTACGGACGGAAATCTGAGCGTCCACGCCCGCAAACTCGAAGAGGCGGAATACATTTCGTGCCTGAAATATTTCGAAGCCCGGGTTCCGCGCACCGAATATCGCCTGACGCCAGCCGGACGCCGCGCGTTGACGCAATATCTCAACCAGATGGAGGAGTGGATCCGGCTTACCCGCGACCAGTAATTTGTGTAGAGTGGCCACGGACTAGCGACGTCCAAGGTCAGAGGGGCAGGTCAGAGGCAGCGGACACAGGGTGCGACATGACAACTGAATCGACGACCACGGCTCATCCCGAAAGCACCCGCCCGCAAAAACTCAACCGCGCCTCCGGGATCGCCGCAACCGTTCTCTCCCTTATCGCACTTCTCTGTGTGCTGAGCGGCTACTTTCAACCGCCGCAGCGGGACGAAGGCTCCGCCGCCCACATCTTTCAGATTTCGATCGTGCTATTGTTCCCGACGCTGATCCTCTTCTTCGCCAGCGCAGATTGGAAGCGTCCGGCAAAAAGCGCTCGCCCTTTAATGTTTCCCGCGGCCGCCTTAACGGTCGCATTCGCCGCCCTCTTTTATTTAGAGCATTACCGATAGAGAACGAGCGATACCGGATTCCAGGTTCGCAGCTTTGATTTGCAGCTTGTAATCACAAAGTACTTTGCAAAGGAGACTCGAAAATGCCAATCGCCTACGCCAGCAACTTAAACTTTCCCGCGCCGCTCGCCCTTCTGGCATTCCTGGGCGCGGCCGCAGGCCTGGTCATTGCGCTCGCCGCATCCGCCATCGCCTGGTTTTCGCGCAAGCCAGAGTTTGCCCGACTGTGTCTTCTCGCCGTGGCCGCGGGAGCGGGCCTCTACGCCGCGCTCCTGTTCGGATTCTCCCTCGCCAGCCGACCAAACATCCTGGCCCACGCGCAGGAAAAATATTTCTGCGAGATCGATTGCCACCTCGCCTACTCCCTTGTCGACGTCAAAACCGAACCTTCCGCCGGATCCACCCATTACCTCGTCACCATCCGCACCCGCTTCGATGAAACCACCACTTCGCCCACACGCCCGAAAGAAGCGGCACTCACGCCGAGCCCGCGCACCGTGCTACTCGTCGACTCCGCCGGCCGCAATTACGCACCCATCGCCATCGAAGGCACTCCACTGCTCACGCCGCTCAAACCTTCCGATTCCTACACCACGCAACTGGCCTTCGATCTGCCGCCCACCGCCAAAAATCTTCGGCTCCTGGTTACAACGACTCCGGGCTGGCCCGACCTGGTCGTAATCGGCGACGAAAACAGCCTCTTCCACCACAAAACCTATTTCGCCCTTTGATCGTTGTAGCGCCGGGCGCGGCCCCCGGCGGTCGAGAGCGCGTCGCACGCTTACCGCTTCATTCGCGCAGGGACATACCCGGCCGCTGCCTTTGCCTTGGATCTTGACTTTGCCATCCGCCAAAGCGGCTGAGGGTGGCGGTTTCTGGATCAGCGCGAGCGCAATGCTTGCGGCAGTACCTTTCATATTCACCCCCTCATATTCACCCCTCGGATGTGGTCAGAACTTACGCAACAGGGTAGTTCTAAACGGGCTGTGCGATGCGCGATTTTTTTCGGGCTCCGAGGGCGTTAGAGTTTAGGGGAGAGAGCGGTAAGGGCAGGCAGGGTTACGCGACAATTTTTGGGCGGCGATTTTTGCACGAGCGGGCTCCGCCGCGCTGCGGGCGAAACCGAGTCGAGCTGCGCTCGACTGGACAGCCGAGGGCGGCTGTCCCTACAGAAGTTCGACAGGACGAACGAAAGCATCCGTCCCTACATGGGCGACTTAAAAGCTGGCAGGTTTTGAAACGAACGCGGGGAAGGCTACACTGCACTTTCAGATGTCATTGACGGATCAACTCGGATTTCGGTTCACGGCTCCGGAGCGGCGGGTGTGGACGGTGCGCGGACTGGTGGCGGCGGTGCGCGCGCATGTGGAGCGGGAGTATTCCGATGCGTGGGTGGAGGGCGAGATCTCGAATTTTCGGGCGCAGGGGTCGGGGCATCTTTATTTCACGTTGAAGGATGGGAACGCGCAGATGCGCGTGGTGATGTTCGGGTCGAAGGCGCGGCTGTTGAGATTTCGTCCGGCGGATGGGATGCAGGTGGTGGTGCGCGGGCGGGTGACGATTTATGAAGAGCGCGGCGATTTGCAGATTGCGGCGGAATATATCGAGCCGAAGGGCGCGGGCGGGTTGCAGGTTGCGTTTGAGCAACTGAAGGCGAAGCTGGAAGCGGAAGGATTATTTGCGGCGGAGCGGAAGAAAGCGATTCCGACTTTGCCGGGGCGGATTGGGATTGTGACTTCGCCGCAGGCGGCGGCGCTGCGCGACATCCTAAACATTTTGCAGAGGCGGCATCATTCGGTGAATACGGTGATTTATCCGGCGCAGGTGCAGGGAGATGTGGCGGCGGGTGAAGTGGCGGCGGGGGTGCGGTATTTCAATGATGTGCGCCACGACGCGAGCCGCAGCGTGGAAGTCATTATTGTGGGGCGCGGCGGCGGGTCGGCGGAAGACCTGGCGGCGTTCAACGATGAAGGGCTGGCGCGGACGGTGGCGGCGTCGGAGATTCCGGTGATCTCGGCGGTGGGTCACGAGACGGATTTTACGATTTGCGATTTTGTGGCGGACCTGCGCGCGCCGACGCCTTCGGCGGCGGCGGAGTTGGTGATCCGGTCGCGGGTGGAAGTGGAGAATCAGGCGGAGGCGGTGCGGGATCGGTTGGTGCGGGCGATGGAGCGGCGGTTGCTGGAGGCGCGGCATGCGCTGATGGAGCGGGCGCAGGACGGGGCGTTTGCGCGGATGATGGATTTGATCCGGCAGCGGCAGCAGAAAGTGGATGATCTGACTTTTCGTTTGGAGCGGGTGCAGCGGCAGACGCTGGAGCAGGTGCGGCGGCGTTTGGAGATGGTAGCGGCGGCGGTGCGGCACTACGATTTGCGGCGAGTGCTGGCGGGGATTCGGGGAGAGTTGGATGCGGTGACGGCGGCAATGGCCTCGGCGATGAAGAATCAACTGCTGCAGAATAAGGTTCGCATCGAGCGCATCGGGCGGGCGCTGGAGACTTTGTCTCCGCTGGCGATTCTGGAGCGGGGGTATGCGCTGGTGTTCGATGAGGCGGGGCAGTTGGTGAAGGATGCGGCGGCAGTGAGCGCGGGGGAGGAGATTTCGGTGCGCGTTGCGCGAGGGGAGATTGGGGCAGTGGTGAGCAAGAAAAAGCTTTAACCACGAAGGACACTAGGGTTCACGAAGGTAGAACCAGAGCGATGCTGGATTAGAATATTGGGTTCCGAGACGTTTGAGATTTTTGCCTGGATACTAAGGATGCACATGACAGCGCCATGGTCGAGAGTGTCGTCCGTATCGCTTACGGTGCTCGACATTTTATTGGTGGCGGTGGTGATTTACGAAGTGCTGGTGATGATTCGGGGGACGCGGGCGGCGCCGATGCTGGCGGGACTGGGAGCGGTAGCGGCGGCATTTTATCTGGCGCGCATCGGCGAACTGGTTACGCTGAATTGGCTGGTGAGCCATCTGGTGCCTTACGTGGTGTTTGCGCTGATTGTGGTGTTTCAGTCGGAGATACGGCATGTGCTGTCGGATGTGGGGCGGCGGGTGAGCTTTCTGCGCGGGTCGGCGGTGGAAGGCGATTCCTACGATGACATTGTTTTGGCGGCGAATTTATTTTCGCAACACCAGACGGGCGCGCTGATTGTGATCGAGCGCGAGATCGGATTGCGGACGTATGTGGAGAGCGGCGTTCCGATGGATGCGCGGCTCTCCTACGATTTGCTGGCGACGATTTTCCGTCCGAGTGCGCCGTTGCATGATGGCGCGGTGATTATCCAGAAAGACCGACTGGCGGCGGCCGCATGTTTTTTGCCGCTATCGATGAATCCCGTGCTCTCAACGCAGATGGGAACGCGGCACCGCGCGGCCATTGGGATCACGGAAGAGACGGATGCGATTGCGGTGGTGGTGTCGGAAGAATCGGGCGCGATCAGCATGGCCGTGGGCGGAAAAATTGAACGCGATCTTACGGCGGAGCAGTTGCGCGAGCGGTTGAGTGGTGAGTTGCGGAGATACATGTCTCCAGTGGCGTTGCCGACTGTCGGGCCCACCGACGACTCGGATGCGGGCGAGGGGTCGGCGTTGCGGGCGAGTGTGGCACTGGGGGATGAGGATTCGGAAACGGAGCGTCCGCTATGAGCCTGCTGCGGCGGTGGGTGCTGCACAATTTCTGGTTGAAGATTTTATCGCTGGTGCTGGCGACGGGTTTGTGGCTGGCGATTTCTCCGGACCAGGAGCCGGCGGAAATTACTTTGCGAGTGCCGATCGAGTTTCGGCATCTGCCTTCGCAACTGGAGATTAGTTCGGTGAATATTCCGGAAGCGCAGGTTCGAGTGCGCGGACCGGAGCGGACGATCCGTGATTTGCGGTCGACCGACATCCACGCGGATCTGGAACTGAAAGATGCCGCACCGGGAGAACACACGTTTGACCTGACGGCGCAACAGATCCATCTGCAACGGGATTTGACCGTGGTGCAGGTGGTGCCGGTGCGAGTGACGGTGAATATGGTAATGAACGGTGCGGGGAGCAGGTATTGAGTATCGAAACATTGCGTATCGAAATATGCATGTCGAAATTATGAGTGAGCCAACGAGACAATTATTTGGTACCGACGGGATACGGGGCGTGGCGGGGGAGTTTCCGCTGACGGAGGAGAGCACGTATCTGATTGGGCGCGCGCTGGGGCATGATTTGCTGCGCGGATCGTGGAAGGCGAAGGCGCTGATCGGGCAGGACACGCGGGAGTCGAGTGAGTGGATTGCGGACAGAGTTGCTTCGGGATTGGCGGCGGTGGGCGTGGAAGTGCATAGCGCGGGCGTGATCACGACGCCGGGAGTGGCTTATCTGGCGCGTTCGCGCGGGTTTGCGGCGGGAGTGGTGATTTCGGCGTCGCATAATCCGTGGACGGATAATGGGATTAAAGTTTTTTCCGGCGATGGGTTTAAGCTGACGGATGCGCGGGAGTTGGCCATCGAGAAAGAAATTTTTGCGCTGCTGGCCAAGCCGGGGGCGATGGACGATACCGCGATGAAAGTTGCGGGGCCGAGTTTGCCGGGAGAAGCGGCGCTGCGCAAGGCTTACATCGATGCGCTGGCGGGGAGCGTTGCGGCGGACTTGAGTGGATTGCGCGTGCTGGTGGATTGCGCCAATGGCGCGGCTGCGGCGGAGGCTCCGGAACTGTTTCGCGAGTTGCGGGTGCGGGCCACGTTTATCCATGTGACGCCGGATGGGAAAAATATTAATGAAGGGTGTGGGGCGCTGCATCCGGAGACCTTGGGAAAGGCGGTTGCGGAGTCCGGCGGGAAGTTTGATTTGGGTGTGACGTTTGACGGCGATGCGGACCGGGCTTTGTTTTGTGATGGCGCGGGGCGCGTGGTGAATGGCGATGGCGTGTTGCTGCTGACGGCGCGCGATTTGCATGCGCGCGGCAAGTTAACGGCCGATACCGTTGTGGCGACAACCATGTCGAATATGGGAGTGGAAATTGCGCTGAAGAAATCCGGCATTCGCATGTTGCGGGCGAATGTGGGGGACAAATATGTTTTGGAGGAGATGCTGAAGACGGGCGCGAGTTTGGGTGGGGAGCAATCGGGACACATTATTTTTCGCGACGGCGATGCGACGACTGGAGACGGATTGCTGACGGCGTTGCGGGTGATGGATGTGGTTGTGCGCTCGGGAAAAACTTTGGCGGACTTGGTCAGCGATCTGAAAGTGCTTCCGCAGAAGATTCAAAATGTGCGGGTGCGGGAGAAGATTCCGTTTGCGCAGGTGCCGGAAGTGCAGCGGGCGATTGAAGCTGCCGAGCGCGAGCTCGATGGGAATGGGCGCGTTGTAGTGAGGTATTCGGGGACGGAGGCGCTGGCGCGAGTGATGGTGGAGGCGGAGTCGGAGGAGAAGATGCAGAGGATTACGAAGGGGATTGCGGGGGAGATTCAGAAGAAGTTGGGAGTTTAGGCGCTGCAGGCAGATCCGAGCTTCGCTCGGATGGACAGCCGGGGGCGGCTGTCCCTACAGGAGCAGATGCTGCCGGGCATCTTTTCAGAGGTTCATCATTCGAAGATTGGTGTGGATTTCCTATTCGATGAGTTCGCGACCAACAGGCTTACTTGCAAGCCATTCGTCATCTTCGGGTGGTCGTTGTAGCTTGGCATCGCACTTAGCGAGTAATGCGGATAGGTCCGGGTTGGGAATTGACGCAGGGATGCTTCGACTCCGCAAGATTTCCCTTCGGGCAATCTTGCTCCGCTCAGCATGACATTGCTTTTGGGTGCGGCGGCGCATCTATAAGTCTCTCCAGTTTTTCCCGACGCCCATTTCTACCAGCAGAGGGACTGCGAGGGAGTGGACTTTTTCCATTTGTTCACGGACTAGCGACTGCATTGTCTCCACTTCTTGTTCTGGGACCTCGAATACTAATTCGTCGTGGACTTGCAGGGTCATGCGGGATTTCAGATGGCGTTCGCGAAGGGCGGCGTCGATGCGGATCATCGCGACTTTTATTAGGTCCGCGGCGGTGCCTTGGAGTGGAGTGTTGACAGCAGTGCGTTCGGCGAAGCCGCGCTGGGTGAAGTTTTTGCTGTTGATGTCGGGGATGGGGCGGATGCGTCCGTGAAGGGTTTTTACTTTCAGGTCGCGGCGGGCTTCTACGAGAGTTTTGTCGAGGAAGGCGCGCACTCCTTTATAAGTTTCAAAATAATTGGTGATGAATTGTTTGGCTTCGCTGGTATCGATGCCGAGGTTCTGCGACAGTCCGAAGGGCGAGAGGCCGTAGACGATTCCGAAGTTGACGACTTTGGCCTGACGACGGTGGTCGGCGGTGACCATGAGCGGAGGAACTCCGAAGACTTGCGACGCGGTGAGGGTGTGGATGTCATCGCCACGGCGGTAGGCTTCGACGAGCAAGGGATCGAGCGAAAAGTGGGCGAGCAGGCGGAGTTCAATCTGCGAATAATCGGCGGTGAGCAGGACGTGGCCGGGCTCGGCGATGAAGGCGGCGCGAATGCCGCGTCCGAGTTCGGTGCGGATGGGAATGTTTTGCAGATTCGGATTTGCGGATGAGAGACGGCCTGTGGCGGTTCCGGTTTGGCCGAAGGTGGTGTGCACGCGTCCGCTAGCGGGGTTGATCAGCGCGGGCAGCGTGTCGACGTAGGTGGATTTCAGTTTGGTGAGCTGGCGGTAGTCGAGAACTTTTCTGGCGATGGGATGTTCTTCCGCCAGAGTTTCAAGAACGTCGACGGCGGTGGAGATGGTGCGTCCCTTGCCGTATTTCACGGGCTTGGGAAGATTCATGCGATTGAAGAGCACGTCGCCGAGTTGTTTGGGTGATCCGATATTGAATTCGGTGCCGGCGATTTCGTGGATCTCTCTCGCTTTGGCGGCGCTCTCGCGTTCGAGTTCGGTGGACATTTTCGCGAGGGCGGCGGTGTCGATTTTTACGCCAGCGTGCTCCATGCGGGCGAGGACTGGAACGAGAGGCAGATCGATTTCTTCGTAAATATTTGTGAGACCGGCTTGTTGGACTTCATCGCGGAAGACGGTGGTGAGGCGTCCGGTAACGTCGGCGGCTTCGGCGAGATCGCCGCTGAGGCGGAGATTCAGGCGGCGGAAAGCCACGTCGGCGAGGAGGTGTGAAGAGTAGGTGGGATCGAGCAGGTAGGAGTAGAGCATGGGATCGTGCTGCACCCCTTGCAGATTGATATCGAGAGATTCGGAGGCGTGGATGGCGGATTTGTAATCGTGGATGGATTTTGGAGTTGCGGGGTCGTTCAGGATTTCTTTTAACTTTGCGGCGGCTGCGGAATCGAGCTTGATTGTGGACGCTGAGCCTGCGGCGGCGGAGATGGCGATGCGGCGGGCTTCGGGGAGTGGCGCGGATACAGGAGATTCGTCCGTCAGTGCGAGCAGTCCTGATTGCGGGACTTCGTCGATTATTTCTTCCTCGTTTTCTGCAGGGGCTGCTTGCTGCTCTAAATCCAGAGCGATGGCTAGCGCGGATTCCGGCGCGATGGAGCTGAGAATGTCGTCGAGTTCTACGGCGGAGTTGGCTTCGGCGTAGTGCGTCTCGGTGACTTGTACTTCGGGCGCCAACTCTTTCAGCAGTGAGGTGAATTCAAGTTCCGCGAAGAGTTGGCGGAGGGAATCGGTGTCAGGCGTGCCGACACGCATGGCTTCCACGTTGAGGTCGACGGGAACATTGGTGTCGATGGTGGCCATGCTTTTGCTGAAGAGGATGATGTCGCGATTGTTCAGCAGGGATTCGCGGTAGGTTTTCTTTTCGACTTCAGCGGCGCGGTCGAGGGCTTCTTCGACGGTGCCAAAGCGCTTGATGATTTCGACGGAACCTTTGTCGCCGATGCCGGGTGCGCCGGGAATATTGTCGATGGAGTCGCCGCGGAGGGCCATGATGTCGATGACGCGCGCGGGAGGAACTCCGAGGATTTCTTCGACCTTGGCGGCGTCGCAGATCAGATTATCTTTTGGCGGATTGAGGATCTGAACGTCGTCGTTGACAAGCTGCATCATGTCTTTGTCGCTGGAGACGACATAGACGCAATAGTTATCGGCGGCGGCTTTGCGGGCGAGGGTGCCGATGACATCGTCGGCTTCGAAACCGGCGAGTTCGAGGATCGGGATGCGATAGGCTTCGAGGGCGCGGCGGATGTAGGGAACCTGCTGCGCGAGATCTTCCGGCATGGCGGAACGATTGGCTTTGTAGCCTTTGTATTCGATCTCGGTAAAAGTTTGCGTTTTGATATCCCACTTGCGGACTTTGGTGATGGCCTCGGCTTGCGTGGTGCGAAAAGTTTTGGCGGCGACGTCGAAGACGGCGGCGAGGTACGCGGGAGAAAAATCGTCGCGCAATTTGCGCAGCATGTTGACGAAGACGAGGGTGGCGGCGGTGGGGATGCCGGAGCGGGTGGACATGCCGGAGCGCTGGCGGGCCATGGCGTGATAGGCGCGGAAGATGAACGACATGGTGTCGATGAGGTAGATGCGGGGTTTGGCGGCGGGCGCGGGGGGCGGAGGCGCGGTGGCGAGGGCGACTCTTGAGGTAGATGGCGCAGATTTTTTTCGGGGAGGCAAGGGGACATTTTAGCAGCCAGGAGCAGCGTCTGAGGGAGGTCTGTGACTGGGGAAGGTTCTTCGAGCGTGCAAAACGGAACAAAATCTTTCAACCACTAAGGTCACAAAGGTTCACGAAGGAAATCTTAGATCTTGCAAGGTTGTATGCCTTCGCGCCCAAGTTACTTTCTGGGATTGCCGTACTCGGTGGTGTAGTGGAGGTCGATTTCGCCGCAGGTGCCTTGTTCGGGGGAGTAGACGACGCAGGTGTCGAAGGGGCGCGAGTAGACGTGGACGCTGACGGCACGCTGGTTGAAGTCGCGGGGATTGAAGACGCGGTGGACGGGCTCTTGCGGATCGACGGCGCAAGGCTGCGAGATATTCATCTCGATAGTTTCGGTGGCCTGGATGGAGGATTTCCCGAGGGCGAGGTCTTGATGGAGGACGTGAAAATTTTCGACGAGCAGGCGGCCAATGGGGACGGCCATCCAGCAATTCTGGTCGCGGTGGTTGTGCACGGAACTGGACTGGCCGACTTCCCAGCAGATGGCGACGAGTTCGTAGAGAGAAGTTTTATCGATCAGATTGCGGGTGTAGTGCTGGCGGTCCCAGGTGAGGTAGGGAGCGAGCGAGTCGGGGTGGAGCGGTGTGTCGCGAAGGAATTCGCGGAGTTGCCGGGTTTCATCGAAGGCGGAAGCGGGGAAGTTGCGGAGTTGGGAGACGAAATCCTGGATGGAGGACAGTTTTAGGGCGGTGGACATGAGGTGCTCCGGGGATGAGTATATCGCAGGCATTCGGGACGCAAAGGCAAAACCTAAATCTTTAACACGGAGTACACGGGGTTTCACGGGGTAAAACCAAAACCGAGGAAACTTTATTCGACGAAGTTTATTCGATGAACATGCAGTCTCCGTAGGAGTAGAAGCGGTAGCGTTGGGAGACGGCGTGGTGGTAGGCGCGGAGGACGTTTTCTTTTCCGGCGAAGGCGCTGACCAGGATGAGGAGAGTAGATTGCGGCAGGTGAAAGTTGGTCAGCATGGCTTGGACGACTTTGAAATCGAAGCCGGGGTAGATGAAGAGGTCGGCGGTGGATGGGCCTGGGGTGATAGATCCGTTTCCGGCGCGGATGGCGTGTTCCAGGGTGCGGACCGTGGTGGTGCCGATGGCGATCACGCGGCGAGATTTCTTGAGGGCTTGATTGAGGGATGCGGCGGCTGCAGGGGAGATGGAATAAGACTCCGAGTGGATTTTGTGATCTTCGACGCGATCGGCGCGGATGGGCTGAAAGGTTCCGAGGCCGACGTGGAGTGTGATTTCGGCGGTATCGATGCCGCGCTGGCGGAGGCGGTCGAGAATTTCGGGGGTGAAGTGGAGTCCGGCGGTGGGGGCGGCGACGGAACCGGGGTGGCGGGCGAAGACGGTCTGGTAGCGATCACGGTCGTGGGAGGAATCGGGGCGAGAGATATACGGAGGGAGGGGGACGTGGCCGATACGTTCGAGGATGGCGAAGAAATCATCGACGGGATGGAAGCGGATGTGACGTTCGCCGAACTCGGCGCGAGCGATAACTTCGGCCTGGAGTTCGTTGCGCTCGCCGAAGAAGAGGCGCTCGCCGATTCCGATTTTTCGGCCGGGACGAACCAGGCACTCCCAATCGTTGGGATCGCGGGAAAGCTGGCGGGTGAGAAGAACCTCAACGCGGGCGCGGAGAGAATCGCGAGCGGGCGGGCCAGGCGCGCTGAGCGGCTGGGCGCGCAGACCTTCGCGGCGGCCGTATAGGCGGGCGGGAAAGACGCGAGTGTTGTTAAAGACAACGAGATCGCCGGGCTGCAGCAGCGCGGGGAAATCGCGGAAGAGGCGGTCGGCATGGTGGCCGCTGGTCCGCTGCAGATGCAACATGCGGGATTGATCGCGGGCGACGAGGGGGTTTTGCGCGATGAGCTCTTCGGGAAGTTGAAAGTTGAAGTCGGAAACCAGCACAGAGTCCGATTATAGGAGAGAGTGTGGGGGTCTGGCGGGTGAGGCGGGTTGGAAGACGGTCCAGCGAAGACGGACATCCAAGAGGATGGAGGCAATTCGATTTTCTTGAAGGAATTTCTCGTCTTTCTTGGTAAATTTACTTGGTAAATTTATTTGTCTGTTGGGGCAAGGTGCGGTACTATGCGGGGGCTGTTGATTGAGCCGCTTTTTCGCCACTCCCCCGAGAGAGATTTCCATGTCCGCAGAACGCAAACACAGGGAAGAGATTGTTCGCTACGGGCGCATGCTGCACGAGCGCGGCTTTGTAGCGGCGATGGACGGGAATCTATCGGTGCGTCTGGATGACGATCGAATCCTGGTGACGCCGACTTGCGTGAGCAAAGGCGCGATGCGCGCGGGCGACATGGTGGTGGTAGATCCGGAAGGGCGGCGGGTTGCGGGGCGGCGCAATGTGACCAGCGAGATTGGGATGCACCTGCTGGTGTACCGTATGCGGCCTGATATTCAGGCGATTGTGCATGCGCATCCGCCGACGGCGACGGGATTTGCGGCGGCGGGGATGGCGCTGACGGAGCCGCTGGTGTGTGAAGTGGTGATGGGGCTGGGATGCATTCCGCTGGCGCGCTATGGAACGCCGGGGACGTCGGAACTGGCGGAGACGCTGGAGCCGTATGTGCCGGATTACGATGCGATTCTGATGTCGAATCATGGCGTGGTGGCTTACGGGGATACCATTGAACACGCGTACATGAAGATGGAGACGGTGGAGCACTTTGCGCAAATCGCTCTGGTTACGCACTTGTTAGGGCGTCAGCAGCCTTTGACTGGTGTGGATATTCAGAAGCTGGTGCTGGCGCGGACGAAATATTTTGGCGGGAAGGTGTCGGCGTCGATGCCGATATCGATGATCAGGGAGCCGGAGAAAGTTAGCTGAAGAAGTTTCCCCTCGTAGAGTTTTTTCTCAATTCAAAAATTAAAGCTGAACGGCAATTTGCAGATTCCGCCTCGCTTCGCTTTGGCGGGACGGACGAAGGCGTCCGTCCCTACGTGAGCGTTGGCGGCGGCAAGAGTTTTTATTCGCCGCCGAGGCGGAAGCGGAAGCCGGCGCGGAAGTTGAGGGGCAAGGCGGGGTAGCCGACGACTTCGTTGTAACGGCGGTCGAGGGCGTTCTCGATATTGGCGTAGGCGGTGACGCGGCGGTTTATGGCGTACCATCCGCCGAGATCGGCGCGGAGGTAGCCGGCGGCGTGATCGATGTTGAAGCCGTAGAAATCGTCGTCGGGGCGGCGGCCGACGAAGCTTCCGCTCAGATTCGATCCCCAACGATTGCCGAGGTAGGAGAGCAGAGTTGTGGCGGAATGTTTGGGGCGGCGCAGCAGGGGCTGCCCGGGATTGTATTGCGAGTCGATGGGGGCAGGGTCGTCCAGAATTTCGGTGGAGGTGTAGGTGTAAGCAGTGCTGAGCAGCAGGCGGGTACGAAGTTTGGCTTGCAGTTCGAGTTCTGCGCCCTGGGCGAAGGCTTTGTCCACGTTGAAATATTCGCCGACGAAGGTGGTGAAGTTTACGGTTTCATAATTGATTTGGTCGCGGAAGAGGTTGTTGAAGTAAGTTGCGTTGAAGACGTATTTGCCGCGAACGAGATCCTGCTGAAGGCCGGCTTCGAAAGCGCGGACACGCTCAGGCTGGAGGGTGGGATTTGGGATGGAGTAGGGCGCTCCGGAGAAAGTTTCTTCGAGGCGAGGCTCTTTGAATCCGGTGGAGTAGGAAAAGCGCAGGCGCGTTCCAGATAAAATTTCGCCACCGTGCCGGGCGAGAAATGTGAGAGCGACGCGCGGGACGCCGATGTTGCCAAAGGCACTGTTGTGGACGAAGCGTCCGCCGACCACAGCGGAGAGCCTGCCATAGGTCAACTGCTGCTGTAGATACAATTCGTTGCTCAGGCGCTGGCCGTGAGTCTGGCCGTAGTTGACGTCGCCGACGAATCCATTTTCATTTTCGATGCGGTAGCCGAACGTGGTGTGGGCGGCTAGTCCAGCGAAAGTTCGCTCCGAGTAATCCCCTTGATATTCGAATCCGACGCGGTTGATGCGGTCGACTTCGTGCGATTGGAAATCGATTGGATCGCCGTATTGATCCACGCGAGCGGGGTCGCCGTTCACGTTGAGTTCGTTGTAGCGGTAGAGATAATCGAAGGCGGTAAGGCGGTGTTGCCATCCGTTGGGGGCGGCAACGGCGAGTTCTACGCTGCCCAGCAGGTTGTTGTATTGCGACCACTCGGTGGGATCGGGCGGGAGCGGCTCGAGGGGCGCGGAGAATCCATTGACGGGGACGAGCGGATCGTATCCGTTGAAACTGAATTCGCCGGGGACGCCGGTGTGGCTGTTGGAGTGGCGCAGGTGCAGGCGCAGCGAAGTTTTATCGTTCAGCGCTGCGCCGAGGTTTGCGCCTTGCAGTGAATCGGTGTAGCCGTCGTTGATGCCAGAGCCGTTGGTCGAGAACTGGTCGGCGAAGGCGTTGTAATCGAAACGGTCGCGGGCTCCGGCGAGCGAGGCGAAGCCGTTGGCGGTGGAGAAATTGCCTCCGTCGGCGCCGAAGCGGAACTCAGGCGTGGGCGTGCTGCCGGTGCGGGTGAAGACTTGCACTACGCTGGTCATGGCGTCGGTGCCATAGAGCGTGCTTTGCGCGCCGCGCAGAAATTCCACGCGGTTGGCTTCGGTGAGCGGCAGGGTGCCGAAGTCGAAGGTGCCGCCGGGTTCGTTGACGGTGACTCCGTCGACGATGACTTTGTTGTAGGTGGAATCGCCTCCGCGCACGAAGAGCGACGAGAGTCCGCCGCGCTGGCCGGCGGCGTTGACGACCGCTCCGGGGAGAAAGCGGATGGCATCGTCGGCGGCGACGGGGTTCATGGTTTCGAGCTGAGCGTTCTCCAGGGTCGAGATGCTTGCGCCGGATTCTTCGGCTGGGACCGGGGTGCGGGTCGCGGTGACGACTACGGTTTCTGAGGCGGTGGCGAGATGGAGTTGAATGGTGATGGATTCGGAGTGCGCGGGGACGTTTTCTGTTTGAGGCGCGAAGCCGGGGGCGAGGATTTGGATTTGATAGGTATCCGTCGTGAGGGGGAAAGTGGCGAGTCCTTCGGAGGATGTTGTGGTGACTTTTAGAGCCGTGCCTTTAGAGAGCAGCGAAACCTGAGCGCCGGAGACGGCGGCGGATTGAGGGTCGATGACTTTGACCTTGAGGTCGGCGGCGGAAGCTGCCGCAAGAGAAACCAAAATAAAAAACGAAGCGCAGAGTGTGCGCATAACCGTCCTCCTTTTCACGCGAAAGGGGTTGAGGTGGACGGTCTGCGCCGGTCTCCTGGCTTTGCGAGTGAGGGAGACAGCATTCAGCAGTTAGCAATTAGCATTTAGCTAAGTGCCGGCTTGATTGGCTATCTCATCCGAAATTTGCAGACGGCCTTCCCGGGAATGCTCCCAGTGGCGGGCTGCGATGTTCTCGCTTACAGTTGCGCGGCAGCGCGGGAATTGCACCCGCTTCCCTGTCTTCGCCACAAGGCAAAGACGCGCAAACCGAAGGACATGTCAAAGAACGGGAAAGTGTGGAGAGAGAAATTTATAGGGCGGGAGCGGTGGAAGTCAAATGGGGACGAGGCAAGGTAGTCCTAAATTCGTCAACCACGAAGGACACGAAGTTACACGAAGGCCCGGAACCACTGGGTACTTGGTGTATCTTCATTACCTTTGGTGGTGGAAATGAGGACACCACCTTCAGCCTGGATTCGTTGACTCGCGGGGGCCTCCTCCGTAAGATGAAGCGACCTGTAAAGAGAGTTCTCTCGAATGATTGGCGAAACTTTTTCGCACTATCGCATCGTCGAGAAAATCGGCGGTGGCGGCATGGGAGTGGTCTACAAAGCGGAAGACTCCCGCCTGCACCGTTTTGTTGCGTTGAAGTTCCTGCCGGATGAGGTGGCGCGCGATCCTCAGGCGCTGGCTCGCTTTCAGCGCGAGGCCCAGGCGGCCTCCGCCTTGAACCACCCGAACATTTGCACCATTTACGACATTGGCGAGCAGGACGGAAAAGCGTTTATCGCCATGGAGTTTCTCGACGGCGTAACGCTGAAGTATCTGATCGGCGGGCGGCCGCTGGAGACCGAACAGACTGTTGCTCTATCCATTGAGATTACCGATGCCCTCGATGCGGCGCACAGCGAAGGGATTGTGCACCGGGATGTTAAACCTGCCAACATCTTTGTGACCAAGCGCGGCCACGCCAAGATTTTGGATTTCGGATTGGCCAAGGTGACGCAGGGTCCGGCGCGGGTTTCCGCGGTGC
>Ga0302319_10009731_pt1 | contig 18429 bp, 19 predicted proteins | sample Bog_T0_2_FD_203319 | JGI IMG/M metagenome (GOLD analysis project Ga0302319, IMG submission 203319) | Peat permafrost microbial communities from Stordalen Mire near Abisko, Sweden - Bog_T0_2 | ecosystem: Environmental > Terrestrial > Soil > Wetlands > Peat | place: Sweden: Abisko, Stordalen Mire...
TTCCATCGCGCCGCAGTTCGTGCATGAGCGGCGATCGACTTTCCCGGACGCTCACGGGAAAGGCCATCGCATTGACGATGGCGCCATGCTCGTAGAACACATCGGTCTCGATCTCGCCGAGTTTTCGGCCCTCGTTCCAGAAGCCGCGGCTCTGTTTGAGAAATACGGCGATATCGTAATCGGAATCGCCACCCGCGTCACCGCACGCCCGCGAGCCGAACAGGATCACGCTGTCGAGCCGTTCGCCATAATGCTCCGCAAGCGCCGCGCGAAAGCGGATCAACACGGGATCGTCTGTGTTCAAGTCGCGCCTCCGCAATGCCGTCCCCAGGCCCACTATAGCACGGGCGGCCAGATCCGCGCCGAGAACGCTGGCGAAATCTGCGGCTCGGGAATATCTGCGCGTCGGCGGCTCACGCCGCCGCGTCCGCGGGCGGCGCCATGGCGCCGGTCATCATCGCCACCGCGTCCGACATCGTCACCTTCTTCGGGTCGACGACGGTAAGGCGGCGGCCGAGGCGATGGATGTGGATGCGGTCGGCCACCTCGAACACATGCGGCATGTTGTGCGAGATGAGGATGATCGGCAGGCCCCGCTTCTTCACGTCCAAAATCAACTCGAGCACCCGGCGCGATTCCTTCACGCCCAATGCCGCGGTCGGCTCGTCCATGATGATGACACGCCGGGCGAACGCGGCTGCGCGCGCCACCGCCACGCCCTGTCGCTGGCCGCCGGACAGGGTTTCCACCGGCTGGTTGATGTTCTGGATCGTCATCAACCCGATTTCGTTGAGTTTTTCGCGCGCGAACTTCTGCATCGCCCCGCGGTCGAGATAGCGGAACAGGCTGCCGAGCGGGCCCTTGGCGCGGATTTCACGCCCTAAGAACATGTTGTCGGCGATGGAGAGCGCCGGCGACAAAGCGAGGTTCTGATAGACGGTTTCGATCCCCGCCGCGCGCGCTTCGATCGGCGAGCGGAAGTTCACGACCTCGCCGCCGAGCCGGATTTCGCCGGAGTCCGGGATGACGGCGCCGCAGATCGCCTTGATGAGGGTCGACTTGCCGGCGCCGTTGTCGCCGATGACCGCGAGAATTTCGCCGGGGTAGAGGTCGAAGTCGCAGGCGTCGAGCGCGACCACGCGGCCGAATTTCTTGACCACTTGGCGGCAGGTGAGAATGGGCTGCACGCTCATTTCGAAACCCTCCGGATCCATTGGTCGAGCGCAACGGCGACGATGATGAGCACGCCGATCGCGAATTCTTGCCACAGCACGTCGAGTCCGGCCAGCGACACCGCCGAGCGGAACACGCCGACGATCAGCGCTCCCACCAGCGTGCCGACGATCGAGCCGCGCCCGCCGAACAGCGAGGTGCCGCCGATCACCACCGCGGTGATGCTGTCGAGGTTGGCGTTTTCGCCCGCCGTCGGGCTGATCGCGCCGACGCGGCCGATCAGCGCCCAGCCGGCGATGCCTGCGACGAGCCCGGCCATCACGTAGACGCTGAGCAGGATCTTGTCGGTGTCGATACCGGCCAGCCGCGCCGCTTCCGGGTCGTCGCCGGTGGCGTAGATGTGGCGTCCGTAGGCGGTGCGGTTGAGCACGTACCAGACGGCGGCGGCGACCACGAGCAGGAGGAAGCTGCCCCACATGATGCGGGCCGAGCCGATCTCGAGTTGATTGCCCATGATCTGCAGAAAATAGGCTTTGTCCTCGATATCCTGCATGCCGATGGTCTGGCTTTGCGAATAGAAGGTGTTGAGCGCGCCGATGATGCTGAGCGTGCCCAGCGTGACGATGAACGGCGGCATTTTGAGCCGGGTTATCAGCAGGCCGTTGAGCAGGCCGAACAGGGAGCCGCAGGCGATGCCGAGCGGGAAGGCGAGCACGACCGGCACGCCGTCGAGGACGCCGAGCCGCCCCATCACGACCGACGAGATGACCATGATGACGCCGACCGACAGATCGATGCCGGCGGTGAGGATGACGAGCGTCTGGCCGATGCCGAGAATGCCGGTCACCATCACCTGAGTCAGCACAGTCGAGAAATTGCTGGCGGCGGTGAAGCGCGCGGGATTGACGGCGACGCCGAGCAACAGTCCGAGCAGCAACACCACGAACGGAACCGTGGTTGGATAGGAATGCAGGAAGCGCTGGAGGCGCTCGAGGACCGAGAGTTGGCGTTCCTCGAACGACGCGACAGTCGCGGCCGCTTGGGTCAGCACTTTCTCGAATTCTTGCGGCGTGGGCCGCCCTTCCGGCGTGGCCTGGCTCATGTTTCCCCCGCTGGTTGCGTCGGTCGGCGACACACAGTTACCGGATCGGCGCCCGTGAGGCGCCGATCCATAGTTTATCCGATAGTTAAACGCTCAACGCGGGGCCAAATCAACCCCAGCAGAGCTTCAGGCCTTCGTCGACGCTGATCGAGGGCACGCCGGCGACCGGATGGTCGGTGACGAGCTTCTCGCCGGTGTCGATGCTGACGGGCTTCTTGCCGGACTTGATATATTCCGCAACCGCCGCGACGCCGTCAGCCGCCATCAACAGCGGATATTGCTGCGAAGTCGCGCCGATGATGCCTTCCTTGACCCACTTGACGCCCTGGCAGCCGCCGTCGACCGCCACGACCGTCACGCCCTTCTCCTTGCCGGCAGCCTTGAGCGCCGCATAGCCGCCGTAAGCGGCTGGCTCGTTGATCGCGTAGACGATGTCGATCTTGTCGGCCTTCTGCAGGATGTTCTCCATCGCCTTGCGGCCGCCTTCGGTCGAACCGGCGGTCACGTCGGAGCCGGCGATCTGCGGGCTGTCGCTGGCGGCGAAGTGCTTGGGATCCTTGATCTTGATGCCATAGCCGCCGAGGAAGCCGTTGTGACGGAGATAGTCGACCGACGGCTGGTTGGCCGCGAGGTCGAGCGTGGCGATCTTGGCGCTGCCCGCCTTGTCGCCCAGTGTGCCCTTGGCCCACTGGCCAATGAGTTCGCCGGCCTTGAGGTTGTCGGTCGCGAACAGCGCGTCGGCGGCGTCGACGGGATCGAGCGGCGTGTCGAGGGTGATGACGATGATGCCGGCGGCGCGCGCCTTCTTCACCGTCGGGACGATTGCGGTCGAGTCAGAGGGCACCAGCAGGATGCCCTTGGCGCCTGCCGCGATGAGTTGCTCGATCGCCTTGACCTGACCGTCGTTGTCGCCGTCGGCCTTACCTGCGTAAGACTGCGGCGTCAGGCCAAGCTCTTTCGCCTTGGCCTCGAAGCCTTCCTTCATCTTTACGAAGAACGGGTTGGTGTTGGTCTTGGTCACCAGGCCGACGACTTCGCCAGCGGCGTGAGCCGGCGCCGCCAGCATGCCCATCGACAGAGCAAACGCCGCTGCGGTGGTGAAAAGACCGACTTTCTTCAACATGTAATCCTCCCGGTATGCCTGCACTGCGACGCCGCCCCGCGGCTGCGGGGACTCGGTTCCGACAGACTATTCGTAGCGAGCGGTTGACCCGTCGTCGTGAGGGTATACGGCCAGAGTTCGCGGACATAGTCAAGAATAATTCCAGCGAATTGAATTATTCTTGACTCCTGCGACGAAGGGTCGCAAACATGCTACCCGGGCGGAAACAACCTCAGCGAGGCGGACGATGGTCGAGCCGCGAAACCCTTCGCGCGCAAACCGAGACAGCGTGCGAGCCAGCCGAGAGCCGCTTGCGGAGCCGGCGACCGCGAACGCGTTCGCCAGCGGCGCCGATCAGGCGGGCGTGCGCATGTACAACGAGCGGCTGCTGCTCTCGCTGGTGCGCCGGTTCGGACCCTTGTCCAAGATCGAAGTGGCGAGAATGACCGGCCTTTCGGTGCAGTCGTCCTCAGCAATCATGAATCGCCTGCAGGCCGACGGTTTGCTGCGTCGGGAAGCGCCGTTGCGCGGTCGCGTCGGCCAGCCCACAGTCCCGGTTACGCTCGATCCCGAAGGCGCGTTCTCACTCGGACTCAAGATCGGCCGCCGCAGTTGCGATCTCGTGCTGATCGACTTTTGCGGCGTCATCCGCCGGCGCGCCAAATCCACGTTTCACTATCCCACGCCCGACCACGTGCTCGATTTCGTCAAGCGGGCGCTGCCCGAAGTGACCGGCGGACTCAACGGCGCGCAGAGCCGGCGGATCGCCGGGCTCGGCATCGCCTCGCCGTTCCAGCTCTGGAGCTGGTCGACGGAAATCGGCGCGCCTGCGGGAGCTATGGACGAGTGGCGAAATATTTCCATCGCCGACGAAGTGGGTCGGCTCTACCCCTATCCGGTGACCCTGTGCAACGACGCCACCGCGGCCTGCGCGGCCGAATTCTTCTTCGGCGAAGCCTGGCGCGAGCGCGACTTCCTGTATTTCTTCATCGGCACGTTCCTCGGCGGCGGCCTGGTGCTCGACGGCGCGCTCTACGAGGGCCGCACCGGCAACGCCGCCGCGCTCGGTTCGATGCCGATCGCGGCGCCCGACGGCTCCGGCGTTTCGCAATTGATGGCCTGGGCCTCGATCTGCAAGCTCGAGCAGCGCGTCGAAGCCGCGGGGCTCGATCCCCAGTCGATCTGGCGAGATCCTGCGGCCTGGGACGATTTCGGCGAAGTCACGCAGCGCTGGATCGACGATTCCGCGAGCGCCATCGCCCAAGCCATAGTGGCGGCGGCCTCGGTCGTCGACGTCGCCGCGGTCGTCATCGACGGCGCGATGCCCACTTGGGTGCGCGACCAAATTCAACATAGTGTCGCAGCTCGGCTGGAAACTCTGGACCGGCGCGGACTCTCGGACTTGAAAGTGCTCGAGGGCGGGATCGGCGCCGACGCTCGCGCGATAGGCGGCGCGGCTTTGCCGCTGATCAAAAACTTCGCGCGTGATCGCGAGGTCTTGCTCAAAGACATCGGCAGCGGGCAGACTTGACGCTGTTTTTCGGACACGGGGACTATAGAGGTATGACGGCCAGATACACCCAAGTCGATCCGTTCGATCTCGTCGTGTTCGGCGGGACGGGCGATCTCGCCTATCGCAAGCTCTATCCCTCGCTGTTCCACCGCGACCGGCGCGGCCAGTTCGCCGATCCCACCCGAATCATCGGCGTCGCCCGGCGCGCCTTGGACGCCGAGACATTCCGCGCCAGCGTTCGCGAGGCGCTGGCGAAATTCAATTCCGACGAGGCGTCGGCGGCCGACGTCGAACGTTTCCTGCAGCGCATTGATTATGTCTCCGTCGACGTGGGCGCCGACGCCGGCTGGGATCAGCTCGCGGCCAAGCTCGGCGACGACGAACGCGTGCGCGCCTATTATCTGGCGACCGGCCCCGATCTGTTCGGCCCGATTGCGCGCCGGCTCGGCGCGACGGGACTGGCGACGCCGCGCTCGCGGCTGATCGTCGAGAAACCGCTCGGCAAGGACGGCGCGAGCGCGGCGGCGATCAATGACGCGATCGGCTCGGTGTTCCTGGAGCAGAACATCTTCCGCATCGATCATTACCTGGGCAAGGAGTCGGTGCAGAACCTGATGGCGCTGCGTTTCGCCAACGCCCTGCTCGAACCGCTGTGGAACAGCGCCCATATCGACCATGTCCAGATCACGGTGTCGGAGACGCTCGGCGTCGGCGGACGCGGCGGCTATTACGACGAGTCGGGCGCGCTGCGCGACATGGTGCAGAACCACATGTTGCAGGTGCTCTGCTTGGTGGCGATGGAGCCGCCCACCTCGATGCAGGCCGACGCGCTGCGCGACGAAAAGCTCAAAGTGCTGAAGTCGCTCTCCCCCATTGACGATTCCAACGCCTCGCAACTGACGGTGCGCGGCCAGTATCGCTCCGGATTCGCCGAAGGCGCGCCCGCGCCCTCGTACCTGGAAGACATAGCCAAGGAATCGAGCTCGACGGAAACCTTCGTCGCGCTCAAGCTCGGCGTCGCCAATTGGCGCTGGGCGGGCGTGCCGTTCTACCTGCGCACGGGTAAGCGCCTGCCGCAGCACGTTTCGGAAATCGTCGTCGGCTTCCGCCGGGTGCCGCATGAGATTTTCGAGCACGGATCGGACGGCATTCCGCCCAACCGCCTCGTCATTCGCGTCCAGCCCGACGAGGGCATCAAACTCTGGCTGATGATCAAGGAGCCGGGGCCTGGCGGCATGCGCCTGCAGCATGTTCCGCTCGACATGAGCTTCGCCAAGACCTTCGCCACGCCCACCCCCGAGGCTTACGAGCGGCTGCTGCTCGACGCGTTGCGCGGCAACGCCGCGCTGTTCATGCGTCGCGACGAAGTCGAAGCTGCGTGGCGTTTCATCGATCCGATCCGCGACGCCTGGGCGCATTCGGGCGAGAGCCCGCGCCCCTACGCGCCGGGCTCCTGGGGCCCCGCCGCCTCCATTGCCTTGATTGAACGTGATGGCCGAACCTGGAACGAGGAACTCGAATGAGCAATCGCACTGTGGAGCGTTATGAATTCGCGGACGGCGCCGAGTTGGCGCCGGCCTTTGCCGACTGGACGGCGGATTTGCTGCGCAAGGCAATCGCCGCGCGCGGCGCCGCGCTGCTCGTCGTCTCCGGCGGCGAGACGCCGTTGCGGTATTTTCTGGCGCTCTCGAAGCGCCAACTCGACTGGTCGCGGGTGACCGTCACGCTGGCCGACGAGCGGCGCGTTCCCGACGATCATCCGCGCTCCAACGCGCGGCTGGTGCGCAATTCGCTGCTGCAGCGGGAAGCGGCGGCGGCCCATTTCGCGCCGCTCGCCGATTCGCGCCTCACGCCCGAGCAGGAGCTGGCTTCCGCGCGCACCCGCCTCGCCTCGCTGCCGCTGCCGGCCGATCTGGTGGTGCTGGGCATGGGCGAAGACGGGCATACTGCCTCGTGGTTTCCCGGCGCCGAGGGACTGACGGACGCCATGGACCCGGGCGCGCGCGCGCTGGTGGCGCCGATTTCGCCGCCCCGCGCGCCCGAGCCGCGGCTCACGCTGACCGGGCGCGTCATTCTACGCGCGCGTCGGCTGGCCTTGCAGATCGAGGGGCAGAAGAAACTGGCGACCCTCGCCCGGGCGCTCGAATATGGCCCGGTCGAGGAAATGCCGATCCGCGCCCCGCTGCGTCAGGCCGCCGAGCGCCTGACGCTGTTCGAAAGCGCGATGTCGTGAGGGAGCGGCGGCCTCCTCTAGCGTTTTCTAAAGAAAACGCGGAACCGCCGACTGTCCCACGCACGACGGCGGCCTGGAGGCCGCCACCCCTGAATCACGCCGCGCGCGACTTCGGCTGAATCGCCGCAGTGTAGTCGTCGATCAGCGCCGAGGTGAGCGCCCCGGGCGTGAACTTGTACGGCCCGATTTCGCCCACCGGCGTCACTTCGGCCGCGGTGCCGGTGATGAAGCACTCCGTGAAATCCGCCATTTCCTCCGGCAGGATGCGGCGCTCGACGACCTGCACGCCGCGCCTGCGCGCCAGTTCGATCACCGTCTGGCGGGTGATGCCGTCGAGGAAACAGTCGGCTATCGGGGTGTGGATGACGCCGTCCTTGACGAAGAAAACATTGGCGCCGGTGCATTCGGCAACCCGGCCTTCCCAGTCGAGCATCAGCGCATCCGCATAGCCGTCGCGTTCGGCGCGATGTTTGGAGATCGTGCAGATCATATAGAGGCCGGCCGCCTTGGCGCGCGCCGGCGCGGTCCTGGGGTCGGGCCGGCGATATTCGGCGATGTCGAGCCGGATGCCCTTCATGCGCTGCGCCGGGTCGAAGTAGCTCGGCCAATCCCAGACGGCGATGGCGAGATGGATCTTGTTGAGCTGCGCCGAGACGCCCATCATTTCCGAGCCGCGCCAGGCGAGCGGACGAATGTAGGCGTCGACCAGCCCGTTCTTGGCGAGCGTGGCCAATTTGGCTGCGTCGATTTCCTCGACGCTGTAAGGGACTTCGAAGTCGAGAACGCGCGCGGAGGCTTTGAGGCGTTCGGAATGCTCGCGCGACTTGAAGATTTTGCCGCCATAGGCGCGCTCGCCTTCAAAGACGGCGCTCGCGTAATGCAGCGCATGGGTCAGCACATGGGCTTTGGCGTCGCGCCAGGGGACCATCTGGCCATCGTACCAGATCCAGCCGTCGCGATCGTCGAAATTCTGTCCCGCCATTGTCTACTCCTCAGCCTCTCCCGGACCAGACTTTGCTTTTGATGTCGCTGGGTCTTATCACGCGCACGCGAACATCGCATCGATCGGCCGCGTTAAATGAAACCCGCCAATATGTCAATATTGCTGACCTAATGAGGCGCGCCATGTCCAACGCCCCCACGAAGTCCGACGCCCCCGCGAAGCCGGATCGTGCCGGCCAGCCGCCGACGGAGCCGATGTTCGACCTCATCGAGCTGTTCTATTTCGCCTATCGCGACTTCGTCGGCGACGCCGATCGCGTGCTCGAGACCTATAGCTTCGGCCGAGCCCATCATCGCGTGCTGCATTTCGTGTTCCGCCAGCCCGGCCTCACCATCGCGGCGCTGCTCGACATTCTGCGCATCACCAAGCAGAGTCTGAACCGCGTGCTGAAGGAACTGATCACCGAAGGCTTCATCGAGGCGCGCGCAGGCGAAGTCGACCGGCGCCACCGGAAACTCTACGCTACGGCGGAGGGCGAGAAATTGGCGCGCGACCTCGCCATCGCGCAGACCCGGCGGTTCGCGCGCGCCATTGGCGGGCTCGGTCGCGAGGGGCGCGACAACGCCATCGAATTCCTGCTCGCGGTCATCGATCCCGGCGAACGCGCGCGCGTGCTCGAGTTGATCCTCACCGAGTCGCCCTGAACAGACCTGAGGGAGACGTCCATGGCCATGCCCCCGTCCACCCCCGCCGACGACGCGCCGCATCTGCTGGTCGTCGACGACGATCGCCGATTGCGCGTGCTGCTGTCCTCGTTCCTGCGCAAGAACGGCTATCGGGTGAGCGTCGCGGCGTCGGCGGCTGAAGCGCGCGCCGTGCTCGCCAACTTCGAATTCGAGCTCATCGTGCTCGACGTGATGATGCCAGGCGAAAGCGGCGTCAGTTTCGCCAAATCGCTGCGGGAAAATTCCGACGTCCCCATTCTCATGCTGACGGCGCGCTCAGAGACCGCCGATCGCGTGCGCGGCCTGGAGGCAGGCGTCGACGACTATCTCGGCAAGCCCTACGAACCTCAGGAATTGCTGCTGCGGATCGCCTCGATCCTACGCCGCGTGCGCGCCGCGCCGCCGCCGCGGCCCGAGGAAGGGCCGCTGCGCTTCGGGCCCTTCGTGTTCTTCATGGAGCGCGGCGAATTGCGCAGCGGCGAGGAACTGGTGAGACTGACCGATCGTGAGCGCGATATCCTGCGCCTGCTCGGCGCGACGCCGGGCGCGACGGTTTCGCGCGAGGCGCTCGCCGGATCGGGCGGCGCCGCGCAGGAACGCACCGTGGACGTGCAGATCAATCGGCTGCGGCGCAAGATCGAGAGCGATCCCGCCAATCCGCTCTATCTGCAGACCGCGCGCGGCGCCGGCTACCGGCTGGTCGTCGACCCATGACCATCGAGATCCTTACGACCGTCTCGCTGCTGCTCGAGCCGTTTCGCCGGATTCGCGCGATTTGGCGACGCGGGGCGAGGGCGCTCGCCGATGTATTGCCCAAGGGTCTATATGCCCGGTCGCTGCTCATCGTGATCGTGCCGATGGTGCTGCTGCAAACGGCGGTCGCCTATGTGTTCATGCAGCGCCATTTCGACCTCGTCACCCACCGACTTTCGGCGGCGGTGGCGCGCGACGTCGGGGCGCTGACCGATCTCTATCGCGACTTGCCCCGAGCCGCCGACGATTCGCGGCTCAGGGCGATCGCCTCCGAGCGGTACCGAATGATCGTCGAACTGATGCCGCCGCAGCCGTTGCCGCCGCGGCTGACGCCGCGCTTCTACGAGCTGCTGGACCCGTTGCCGCGCGCGCTGCCGAGCGAGTTGGCCGATCAGATTCGTGAGCCGTTCTGGGTCGATCCGATCGGCCGTTCCGGCCTGATGGAGGTCCGCGTCGATTTGGGTTTCGGCGTGCTCAAGATAATCACCCGCAGGTCGTTGGCCTACGAACCCAACGCGCAAATCTTCATCTTCTGGATGATCGGCGCCTCGATCGTATTGATCATCGTGGCGATTCTGTTCCTGCGCAACCAGATCCGACCCATTCTGCGATTGGCGGCGGCGGCGGAAGACTTCGGCAAGGGGCGCGACCTCGATTTCAAGCCGCGCGGCGCTCGCGAAGTGCGACAGGCGGGCTATGCGTTCATTGAGATGAAACGCCGCATCGAGCGCGCCACCGAGCAGCGCACAGCGATGTTGAACGGCGTGAGCCACGATCTGCGCACGATTCTCACGCGATTCCGCCTCGGCCTGGAAGTCCTCGACGAATCGCCCGAGCGCGAATTGTTGCAGGCCGACATCGAAGAAATGAAAGGGATGCTCGAATCCTATCTGGCTTTCGCGCGCGGCGACGGCGGCGAACCGACGACCCAGACCAACCTTCGCCAGACGCTCGAGGAACTCAGGGACGGCGCGCGTCGCGACGGCGCGCCGGTGACGGTCGCGACCTCAGGCGATCTCAATGTCAAGCTGCGCCCGTTGGCGATGAAGCGCTGCATCGGCAATCTCGTCGCCAATGCGCAGCGTTACGGGCAGTGTGTCGCGGTCACTGCGCTGCGCGAAGGACGATTCGTCGTCATCAATGTCGACGACGACGGGCCCGGCATCGCGCCGGAACATCGCGAAGACGTGTTCCGGCCGTTTCTGCGCCTCGACGAAGCGCGCAACCAGGACCAGGGAGGATCGGGACTGGGCCTCGCCATCGCGCGCGACATTTCGCGCGCCCACGGCGGCGATATCACGCTGGGCGTCAGTCCGCTCGGCGGCCTGCGCGCGACGATCCGGATCCCCGTTTGATCAGCGCCGGCCCATCGGCCCGATTGGGCGAATCGTTCGCGGGCGCTTGTACTCGACCACCACCGCGCGCGTGCGGCCGGTGACCAGCTTGGCGCGACCGCGATTGCCGGTCTGCAGTTTCGCCGCCAGGGCCTTCACCTCTTCGACTGGCGCGCCCATCAGCGACGCAGCGATTTCGACGCGCTGCGCAGGATCGTCGCTCAGCGCTTCGGCCGCCATCAACGCCTCTTCGAGGGTCGGCGGTTCCCGTCGGACCCGACGCGGACCCCATTTGGTGTTCCAGACCGTTTTCATCGGCATTTTCCGGGCCTTCGGAGTCCCTGCGGGGCGGTTGCCCTGTTGGTGTGCAGGAGAATATCACGATTGCTGCAGTGCAGCAATGTAGTATACCCCTCTTGTATGACGGTGTTTCGAAGCGGGCTTACGCATATATGTGCTCGGGCGCAGCTTGCGACAAGACGACCTTCGCAAAAGGCGCGCGACCGAGGCCGGGCGCCCGAGGAAGTTCCAAAGCATTTGCCGTGCCGCGGCAAAGCGAAGGCTACTCGTCCTCGCCAAAGCGATCAGCCACCAGGGCGCCGATGGCGTCGAGCGCCTCGCGGGCGTCGAGCCCGAGGGCGGTAACGGTGATCGTTGTGCCCATGGCGGCGCCGAGGGTCAGAATGCCCATGATCGAATCGCCGCCGACCGTCTCACCGCAGCGGGTCACTTGGATTTTCGCCTCGAATCTGTCGACGCATTGCACGAATTTCGCCGTCGCGCGGGCATGCAGCCCTTTGCGATTGACGATTTCTATCTCGCGCGCGAGGGCGCCGACGGGAACAGGCGCGGGCGGGCAGGGTTCTTCGCCTTGCAGGCTCTCGTCGCTCATTTTCCGGTCAACACCTTGCTCGCGACGGTAATGTATTTGCGCCCGGCGTCGCGCGCTTCGATGACCGCGTGGTCGAGTTCGGCGGTGTCGCGCAAGGTGGCGAGCTTGATCAGCATCGGCAGATTGATGCCGCAGATGACTTCGATGCGGCCGCCGCCCATGGCGGAAATCGCCAGATTCGAAGGCGTTCCGCCGAACATGTCGGTCAGCAGCACGACGCCGCTGCCGTCCTGAACGCGCGAAGCGGCGCTCAAGATGTCGGCGCGCCGCTGCTCCATATCGTCTTCCGGGCCGATCGCGATCGTCTCGAACTGCGCCTGCGGTCCGACGACATGCTCGAGAGCGGCGCGAAAGCCGTCGGCCAGATGGCCGTGGGTCACAAGGACCATTCCGATCATGAACCGCTCACCGATCCCCGACGCCGTCTTACTACTGCCGCCGCATTCCCACAAACGTCGTATTTTTGTGCACTGCGGGGCAATGATCAAGCGAAATTACCAATTGCCGGACATTCTATGGGCTGTCAAACCCAAGTTTACTCAGGGTCGCCTGTACACAGGCGGCGAGGCCCCAGCTCAAGTCGAGATCGAGACGCCGCAATCGCACGGCGAGCAGCTCGGCCGGCTCTTCGCCCCGATCGGGAAAACGTGGAAGAGGGAGCTCTCGGGGCGCGAGATCGGCGATCAGCGCGATTATCGCCGCGGGCTCGCTGCGCACACGTACGATCCCTTGTCCGCGCCGCTCTATGAGCCCCTCGAACCCGGGAACGGGCCGCGCAACGATTCGCCCATGCGTCGCGCAAAGTCGGGCCCGATCGTCGGCGACCAGCGCCGAATACAGCCCGCGCCCGCGCGCGGCCTCGAGCAGCGCGAGCGTCAGCGCGCTCTTGCCCGAACCCGAGGGGCCGCGAATCAGCAATCCCGCTTCGCCGACCACCAGCGCATTGGCGTGCAGGCTCGACGCCGACGCTTCGCTCATGTGGTTTCGCTCATGTCTTGCCCGCCGCCGGCAAGCTGACCACGAAACGCGCCCCGGCGCCATGACGCGGCCCGCCCGCTTCGTCTTCCGTGAGCGGCGTCTGGCCGTCGGGCAGCGGCCGATTCTCGGCCCAGATGCGCCCGAGATGGGCCTCGACAATCTGCCTGGAGATCGAGAGCCCGAGCCCCGAATTCTGGCCGAAACCCTCGACCGGCCGGTCGGTGTAGAAACGCTCGAACACCCGCTCCAGCGCATGCGGCGGGATGCCCGGTCCGTCGTCGTCGACTTCGATCACGACCCGCTCCGTCGTCGCCTCGAATTCGGAGGGCGACTCGTCGCGCGCGCGGCGCAAGCTGACGCGCACTTCGCCGCCGGGCGTCGAGAACGAGCACGCGTTGTCAATCAGATTGGTGATGACCTGGGCGAGCCGTGAATCATGGCCGAACACCAGATAGGGCGCCTCGGCGGAGGCCGGCGCTACCGTCACGTTGAGCGTGACGCCCCGACTGCGCGGCGAATCGGCGAGCATCGAGGCGACCGCCTCGACGAGCGCGGCGATGTCGACGAGTTGCGCCACGCCACGCGCGAGTTCGGCGTCGAGCCGCGAGGCGTCGGAGATGTCGCTGATGAGACGGTCGAGGCGTCTGACGTCGTGCTGCACCACGGCGAGCAGCCGCTCCTGCAACGGCCCCGGTTTAACGCGCGGCAGGGTCTCGACGGCGCTGCGCAGCGACGTGAGCGGGTTTTTCAACTCGTGGGCGACGTCGGCTGCGAAACTCTCGATGGCGTCGATGCGCGAATACAGCGCTTCCGTCATCTCGCCCAGCGCCCGCGACAGATGACCGATCTCGTCGGTGCGTTCGTTGAAGTCGGGGATCGGCTGGCGCGACTTGATGCCGCGCCGCACCCGTTCGGCGGCGTCGGCGAGCTTGCGTACGGGTTCGGCGATCGTATTGGCGAGCGCGAGCGACAACACCAACATCACCGCGGCGATGACGCCGAAGAAGCGCAGCAGCGCGAAACGTTCGCTGGCGATCACCTTGTCGATGTCGCGGCCGAGCGTGGACAGCACCAGCGCGCCTTTGATGACGCCTTGTCGTTTGATCGGAACCGCGACCGACACGATCGTCTCGGCGTCGACGCGCACGACCGACGAGGTCTCGCCGCTCAACGCCTCGGCGACTTCGGGCAGCGAACGTCCATTGGTGAGCCAGCCGCCGACCCGCCGCGGCGCCGCCGCGGGGCTGAACGCGCGCTGCGCGCGTTCCCAGTAGGTCTGCAGCCAGAAGAGTTCGGCGCCGGCGCCTTCCTTATCCGACCCCCGTTGGCTCAGGGTCTGGGTGTCGAGCAGCAGCGCGCCGTCGCCGTCATAGATTCGGGCGCGCGTATGGGTCGGCGTCACCAGACGGTGCAGCACGGGCCCGACCTTTTCCGGATTGATAGAGAACTGGATGGCGTCCTCGTCCGGAGGCGTCGCCGGCGCCTCCGGCGCCATCTGCAACAGCTTTTCCGGATCGAGCTGAAGAACGTCGGTGTCGACCGCGACGGACGCGGCGATGGCGGCGGCGATGATGCCGGCCTGCGTCGTCAGGCTCTGCGTCCTGGCCTCGACGATGTCCTTACGCAGGTCGTTGAGCCAGAGAAACCCCAGCACCAGCACCAGCAGGCCGCCGAGATTGAGCGAGACGATGCGGCGCGTCAGCGACGAGGAAAAACTCGCCTCGATCGTCCGCTTCAGCCAACGCCAACGCAGCCGCCAGCGGGACTTGCGCCACCCCTGGGCGAGGCCTGTCCAACGCGAGTCGACTTGCGTGCGAGAGGTCATACGTCCTTCCGCTCACGACTCCCGGAAGCGGTAACCGACGCCGTAGAGCGTCTCGATCATCTCAAAGTCGTTCTCGACCGTCTTGAACTTCTTGCGCAGCCGCTTGATGTGACTGTCGATGGTGCGGTCGTCGACATAGACCTGATCGTCATAGGCGGCGTCCATCAGCGCGTTGCGGCTCTTGACGACGCCCGGACGCTGCGCCAGCGCCTGCAGGATGAGGAACTCGGTGACCGTCAGCGTCACCGGCGTGTTGTCCCAGGTGCAGGTGTGGCGCTCGGGGTCCATCTTGAGCCGGCCGCGCTCGAGCAGCTTGGCTTCGCTCTCCTTCTGGGTCGCCGCGTCCTTCGGATTGGCGCGGCGCAGGATCGCCTTGACGCGCTCGACGAGCAGGCGCTGCGAGAACGGTTTGCGGATGAAATCGTCGGCGCCCATCTTGAGGCCGAACAATTCGTCGATCTCTTCGTCTTTCGAAGTGAGGAAGATGACAGGCAGATCGGACTTCTGCCGCAACCGGCGCAGCAGCTCCATCCCGTCCATGCGCGGCATCTTGATGTCGAAAATGGCGAGGTCGGGCGGATTGGCCTTCAGCCCGTCGAGCGCGCTGGCGCCGTCGGTGTAGGTTTGCACCCGATAACCTTCCGCTTCGAGCGCAAGCGAAACCGACGTCAGGATATTGCGATCGTCGTCGACCAAGGCGATAGTGGGCATGACAATTCCACTCCGTTCCCTCACGCGTCTTTTCTCGTTCCTCAAGAAACCGACGCAGGGCGCGCGCGGGTGAATGCTGGCGTTTCGCGGCTGAAATGTGACGCCTGCCGAATCGATCTGACGCGCCTCAGACCCGCCTCATACCGGAGATAGGGCCTTTTGGCGAGAATTCAACGGCTTGGAAGATGAACGTGAAACCTGAACAGCAATCCCTGTCCCCCGAGTCCCTTGCCGCCGCCAAGGCGGACGCCCGACGCCTGCTACGTCTGGCGCGCACCGGAGCGCTCGCGACCTTCGACGCCGCGAGCCGGCTGCCGCTGGCGACTCTCGTCGGCGTCGCCAGCGATTGGGACGGCGCGCCGCTGTTCCTGATGTCGGAACTCGCCCGCCACACCAGGAACCTCGCCGACGACGCCCGCGCTTCGCTGCTCGTCACCAGCGTCGGCGGGCGAGGCGACCCGCTCAACCAGCCCCGCCTCACCATCGGCGGCCCTGTCGTTCGCCACGACGATCCGTCCTCGCGCGAGCGCTATGTTCGCCGCAATCCCAAGGCCAAGCTCTACGTCGGCTTCGGCGACTTCGCCGTGAGGCGCATGCGCATCGAGAGCGTGCATTTCAACGGCGGCTTTGGCCGCGCCGACGTGCTGACGCCGCAGGACCTGCTGACGCCGCTCGAAGGCGTTCAGGCGTTGATCGAAGCCGAGCCAAAACTGCTGGCGTGGGCGGAGTCGCTGGGCGACGAAGCGCTGGCGCGGCTGGCTGGCGAACTCGACGCCCGGCGCGTCTGGAAGCCCGTGGGCGTCGACGCCGACGGCCTCGACCTCAGCTCCGGCGGCCATCCCGCCCGCGCGACCTTCGCCGCCGCCGCCAATGGCCCCGACGCATGGCGCGGCCAACTCGAAAATCTGTTGCGCTGAATCCGAGGAGACGCCCCGTGGAGTGGAAATCGGCAATCGGCATCCGGCAGTCGGCAGTCGGGAGAGAAGCACACCGGCTGCCGGATCCCGATTGCCGATTGCCGAAGACGGGTACGACCCGACGCCATCTGTTTCTCGGCGCAGCCGGCGCCGTGCTCGCCGCCGCCGAACCCGCTCTGGCCGAGGAGGGCAAGCCGATCTTCGAGGTCAGGCCGACGACGATCGCGATTGCTGGAACGACCGATCGCTTTCCGGTGCGGCGCATCTACTGCATCGGCCGCAATTACGCCGCCCACGCGCGCGAGATGGGCTCGGACCCGACCCGCGAGCCGCCGTTCTTCTTCCAGAAGCCCACCGACGCGATCCAGAACGTCGCCATCGGCGCCGTCGCCGACCATCCCTATCCGTCGTTGACGAAAAACTACCATCACGAAATCGAACTGGTCGCGGCGCTGAAGAGCGGCGGCAGGAATATCCCGGTCGAGAAAGCGCTCGACAGCGTCTACGGCTATGCCGTCGGCCTCGACATGACCCGGCGCGACCTGCAACGCGCGATGGGTGATCAGAAGAAGCCCTGGGAGATCGGCAAGAGTTTCGACCACGCAGCGCCGATCGGCCCGATCCATCCGGTCGAGAAGCTCGGCCGGCACCTGACGCAGGGCGAAATCTCGCTCGCCATCAACGGCGTGACCCGGCAGAAGGCGGATTTGAAGGACATGACCTGGTCGGTCGCCGAGCAGATCGCCAATCTGTCCGAAGCCTTCGAATTGTTCCCCGGCGACATCATCTATTCCGGCACGCCGGAGAATGTCGGGCCGGTGCTGGCGGGCGACGTGCTGGTGGGCAGGATCGAGGGCCTGCCGGAAATGGCGATCAAGATCGTCTGAATTGTAGCCGGGCGCGCCGAGCCCGGCTTCATTGCCCCGCGAGCCGGCCTCAGCGAGGCCGGCTACAGGTCGCCCCTTTCCCGCCGCCCCGGCGCGCGCTGTGTCAGACTTGGTCGACGACAGGCGATTTCAAGGCTTTACCTGTCATGCCGTGGCCGCGCGAAGACTGCGGAGCGAAGGCGCGGCGCGTTCGCACGAAGACGCGGGCGAGCCCTTGGAGATGCGGTATTGCGGATCCTGTCTCCTTAATCGTAATCGGCAGGAACGTCTGCGGTACGCCGAAATGGATCGGCAGCGCCTTCTAAATTCGCAGAGAAAAAATCCCTGATGACGGCGGAGGAGGGCTGGAGCACGCCTATCCGGTTAACGCAGACCTCCCTACATATGACTTAGCCGAAAGCCAGCTCTAGACGGCGTAAACGAACGCAATAGACCCATTGTTGTCCTTGAGTGGCGGGAAACAGGCGATTGTATCGACTGCTGATTACGATGACCTAACTGAGCCCTAAGTTCCTTCAATTGAAATTAAGTCCCTGAAATCAAACTAATGCGTCTGTTAATTGCTTGACTATAGCTTCCGCGTCGTCACGGCTCACGTGTCAAATTGTCACGCGCTCTTCGCGCGCTGGCGTTGCGGACTATCGGCGTGTAATACGCGCTGGCGCTCATTTTACAAGGAGTTGTTATGATTTTTCGATTCGGCCGCATCAAGGTAGCAGCGGCGGCATTGGCGGCTACGGCTCTTATGACGGGAAGCGCTTTGTCGCAGGGGCTAAGCCAAATACAAATCGGCATGACGAAACAGGAAGTCATCCAGGTTCTCGGTAACCCGACCAGTGCCAGTGGTCGTGGAGGCACAGAAACCCTTAAGTATAACCTATTCTCTGGTTGGGGCTCTAATGCTTGGTATCAGGACTATTACGTTCAGTTGGTACAAGGTAGGGTAACTTCTTATGGTCAGTAGCACCTCCTTGAAGCGCCCGCCCCGGTTCCGGTGACGGTGCAATCAATTTCCGCCCCCCCATTTCTGCCGCTGTATCGGGCGCGCGGTGCCCACTATAAGTAGTGGGCACCTGCGTTAAATGGCAGGGCGCCGGAGAAACAACGTCTTGTGAGGCGCCGCGTCATCGCTTTTGCGATGCGCCCCAGCGCAGCCGCGTGTATGGCCGGGACGAGCCCCATAGGCGCTAACTTAAGTGCTTTTGCGGGCCGTGAAGCCGCGTCGTCGTCATGGCCGGGCTTGTCCCCATATGCGCTAAGTTAAGCGGTCTTGTGAGGTTCCGATGCGCCCTTTCCGTCATGGCCGGGCTCGTCCCGGCCATCCACGTCGAGCGGCGATGG